>OBAF01000261.1_pt1 | contig 58211 bp, 62 predicted proteins | sample 1517851 | NCBI WGS metagenome assembly OBAF01 (sample SAMN04571706, study PRJEB22368) | human gut metagenome | biome: human gut; material: stool | host: Homo sapiens | place: Luxembourg | collected 2012-10-19 | reverse complement strand
TTCGGCAACTTCGATTTTGACCTTATAGACGTAAAGAAATTCTTCAGCTTCATCAAATGCAAAAGCTCCGCTATGTCCTTCGGCTTTCTTTGCGGAAAACTGGTTGGCCACAAATCCAGATTCGGTGCCATAGCCATCCGGTATATCTTTAAATGTAACATTCAGTGCATTGGTCGAGAGCGTATAAATATAATCGCCCTGCATCGCTTCATTTATGTAGATCGTAAGCTCGCCAACGACAAGTTCGCCATCTTCCTCTTTAGGCTTATCATATTCTATATGCTCCACGCCCGTGACCGTCCGGTCATAGTTGGAATTACGATAGGCCTCAAGCTTCGCACCCTCGCTCTTTGTCAGGCTGTCAATTTTTGGGAATGTCTGAACCGGCGCTTCGGCAACTTCGATTTTGACCTTATAGACGTAAAGAAATTCTTCAGCTTCATCAAATGCAAAAGCTCCGCTATGTCCTTCGGCTTTCTTTGCGGAAAACTGGTTGGCCACAAATCCAGATTCGGTGCCATAGCCATCCGGTATATCTTTAAATGTAACATTCAGTGCATTGGTCGAGAGCGTATAAATATAATCGCCCTGCATCGCTTCATTTATGTAGATCGTAAGCTCGCCAACGACAAGTTCGCCATCTTCCTCTTTAGGCTTATCATATTCTATATGCTCCACGCCCGTGACCGTCCGGTCATAGTTGGAATTACGATAGGCCTCAAGCTTCGCGCCCTCGCTCTTTGTCAGGCTGTCAATTTTTGGGAATGTCTGGACGGGAGCCGCAAATGAGACCACCGGCAGCAGACCGATACACATGACCACCGATAAAAGAAAGGCAATTATACGGGTATAGGACTTTTTCATACTATTGATGTCCTCTCTCTTGAAAAAATAAGGAGGGCAGGGACAATTGCTTACATGTGCCCCTGCCCTCTGGGGTAGCCGGATGGAAAGTTCCATCCAGCTACCCTCGGGTCACATGAAATGCTATTTTACCAAGGATGATGCATATAATTGCAGCAAATGAACCAGCAGATCTCGTCGCCCTCGGACAGGGTATAGCTGGCAGCACCGATGGGAGGCGTGTTCCAGCTCTCATAGAACTTGGCGTTGGTCGCCTTATTGTCCCAGTTGGGGCCGTCGGTATACATCCAGCCGGAGTACTGTCCAAAAGTAAATTCACCGATGCCGTTCAGGGTCGCCATATAGGTGCAGCCCTCAGGAACCTCAGAGCCAAGCTGATTTGCGACAGCAAAATTGCGCATGATATCCATGACCGTGGAACCGGCCGTGACCGTAATGGTGCCATAGGTGGCGGTGGCGTCTTCATTCGTCTTGGCAAAATAAGCATGCGCCTTGACGATCAACTGATTAACGGCGTCTGTTACGGTAATATTATCCTTAAGGATTTTGTGGCTCTTATATTCGGTAGAATTGATCGCCTCGGTGAAGTCAAAGCCGTAGCTGACGCTGATGGTGTTGTCATCCGTGGCGATAACGGTGTAGTTTCTGCTGAAATCACCATAGACGACCTTCAGCGTGGTATTGCTGGTCAGGTCCAGCGTGCAGGTCACAGCAGCGCCGGTGCCCGTAACGGAGGCGGCAAGGCAGGTGTCCGCAGAAGGAGCGGTGGTGCCGGTCGGGATCGTGATGGAACTGGCCAGGGCGGCGCGGTTAGGCGTACCCTCCATGGCGGCCTTCACCGTATAGGTGGCGGAGGTCCACATGGTGTAATAGGGATTGCCCATGTAGGGATTCTGCACAACGCTCATCTTGATGTCACCGGGCGCACCGCCGATGGTCATGGCGCTGATGCGCATGGGGTCGCCTGCGGGAATCTCAATAGGTGCGGTCGTCTTTGATAGACCGGCCGCCAAAGTGTAGGTCTTACTTCCAATCGCAACAGTATATGCCTTGTTCAGAAGATCAAGGGCATATGTGTAGGTGCTTCCCTCTGTGCCGATTGCGCTGATGGTAGTTCCATTCAAGGATACAGTCGGGGTACCGCTGCTCATGGTGATAACCACAGTGGCATTCTGCAAATTATACTCAGTGCCGGTAATAGTCGCACGAATATACACCGGCTTTCCTGTAGTAGTGCCCGTGTTACTATCACGGTGGTATGTTGCCTGTACTCCGTTCACCGAAACGGAGGTCAGCCCGCTGATTGAACTAACTGTGACGGAGCTGGTGGGCTGTTCGTACTCGGTGTTTACGGTGCCGTTGGCAAACGCCATGGTGCTGAGAGACAGCGCCATCACGAGAGCCAACAACAATGCGGTGATCTTCTTCGTCATTTTCATGTTCGTTCTCCTTCTGTTAATTTTTTGTTGATCTCTTCTGCGCAGGGAACGCCGTAATCCCATGCATCACCTCTTTTCTATCATGAGCCGTTACCGGCTCAGCCCTATTTCAAAGCCGTAGGAACGGCTGCTTGACCCATTCTCTATAATCAGATCCCGATGTTCCAGCGTCAGATCCAGCACCATGCGGCCGCCCAAATCTGCCTTCAGGCAGGGACTATCGCCATTGACGGACGCGCCGTCCGCCAGCGTAATGTTGGCTGTGCAGTTCTGGAAATCCGTTTCTATCGGCAGTGTGATGCAGATCACATATTCCGCATCCTTTCCGCTGCCGCGCTGTTCCACCGTGCCGATGCTGTCGCCGATGATAAACTCCCGGATAGCCAACGGATCGCTGTTTTGGCCGCAGCCGCCCAGCAGCAGGCTTACGCTCAGCGCGGCGATCAGCAAGCATACTATACGCTTCATCCCATCGCCTCCTTGAGCCGCAGGCAGTAGGTGCGGGTATAGCCCTCGTTCTGCACGGTGATGCAGGGGTCGCTAACCGTCAGATCCACCACCAGCGACATACCGTCAATGGATACGATGCACGGCTCCGTCTCGTCCAGCGTCGCGCCCTCGGATAGCCGGAGCGTCAGCGGGACGGCGGTCATGTCCATGCCCTCCGTGGGAGGGATGAACACAACACAGCTCAGCCCCGTTTCCTGCCCGCCCCAGTTCTTGGTGACGGACACGGTGCAGTCCGCCTCGCCGCACTTGGCGGAAAGGATGTCCCACTTGCTGCGCTCCTGCGGCTGCTGGGGTGCTTTCCCGCAGCCCGCCGCCAGCGTCAGCAGCAGGCATGCCAGCAATAGAAATACAGTTTTTCTTTTCCTCATGGCACTCAGCTCCAATCCCGCTTGGTGTGGCTGGTCTGGTGATCCGCCACATCCGAGTTGTTGCCCAGCTCGTCCCAAAGCTGCTGGGAAACGCTGCGCTCGAAGGTCACGGTGACGGTATAGCGGCTGGTTTCCTCGCCCAACGTCACGGTGTAGACCACTGGAACGGTCAGGTTCACCACCTCGCCGGGCACAGGGCTGACCACCGCGCCCGCCGTCACTGTAACGGAGGGGGCTACCGCCGTCACGTTCGTACCGGCAGGCAGCGTTACGGTGATAGTACCTACGCTCTGGTTGATGACGCCGTCCACGCCCAACACGGAAAAGGCCGTGATCTTCGCGCCGGTGGCCGGCGTTACAGGATCGCTGCCGCCTCCACCGCCGCTGCCGGAGATCAACTGCCCCGCCTTATTCAGCACGGAGACGGTATAGGTGCGGGACAGCACCTTTTCATTGCCCGCAACGATGTACTGCACCGTGCGGGAGAAGTCCTGCGCCAGACCGGGAGCAGGAGAGCAGACCAGCGTCTCCGGCCCAAGCGTCACATCCGGGGCGAAGGAGGTGCTTGACAGTTTGCTGTCGTCCACACCGGACATGGTAATGGTGTTGGCCTTGTTGTCAATAACGCCCTCATAGACCGTGCCGCCGATGGTAAGGCTGAAGGCGGAGATAGACGCCTGCGTCCGTGCCGTGGCCTTGATGCGGTACGTTCGGGTATTCGTCCCGTCGCCGGAAGTGATGGTGAAGGTCGTCCAATCCGACAGGTTCATGCCCTTCTTCCCGTCCAGTGCCGGCGAGGCGGTGGCTCCATAGGAGAGGCGGGCGTAGATCATCAGATTTGAGGTGTCCTTTCCTGCATCAAGCAGCAGCTCGATATCCGTGCTGTCCGTGCCAGCGGTGATATTCTTGCCCAGAATATCCAGATCCCGCAGGATATTGGCGTCCTTCAGCATAATGGTATCGGTGTAGATCTCCGCGCCGGAGGGCTTTTCCTCATCCGAGAGCTTGACTACCACATAGTAGGTCTTAGTGGTCTTGCCGTCCTCCGCCTGCACGGTGAAGGCGGTCTTGGTATCCTTCACAAAGGTGATGCCGCCGGTAAGATCCGGTGCAAGGAGCGTGGCATAGTCGGACAGCTGAAGCTGCGGGTGCATATCGTTCAACGGCGTACCGGCAGGCAGGGTCACGGTGATGATGTTGTCTCCGCCCTCCGTGGTAAACACGCCCTGCTTGCCCTCCAGCGTAAAGGAGGTAATGTCCGCCTTGGTGGACAGCTTACGGGAGAAATCAAACTGCCGGTAATACAGGGAGTAGGGGTGTCCCGCGCCGCCGTTATTCAGGAAGCCCAGATACCACTGGGTGGCGTAGCAGCCCTGATAGGTGGCCATGGCGTTCTTCGGCGTGGTGTTGGTGTGGGCAAAGTAGCCCTCGCGGTAATCCGCGTAGTCCAGCAGGGCCGTCAGGGCGCTCTGGGTACCGTTGGACATGCGGGGATCGGTGTGGCAGTCCACGCCCATGGCGGACATGGCGCACACGATCTGCGCCGAGCCCTCGGAGGTGTAAACGCCGCCCCACTGCACGCCGTAGGGGTTTTTATAAACGTTTTTGCTGCCGAAGCTGTCCAGCACGATCTCAAGGCCCTCGTCCAGCTTGGCCCTGACCCGTTCGCCATAGACCGGATCATCCATGTACGGGCCGATGGACTGCATCAGCATGGTGACCATGTCAAGGCCGAAGCCGTCCGACAGGTATTTGTGGTTCAGGATCGTCTCCAGCAGCTTGTCCCGCGTCCAGAACGCGTCCGCCGGAATGGTGTAGTTGCCCATGTCCAGGGCAATCAGGGCGAAGATGGGGCCGTTGATGGTCCAGCCGCCCCGGTAGTTATAGAGCACCTTAGTCAGGTTGTCCACCTTGTTGCCCTTGGCGTCAACATAAGGCTCGCCGTTGTTGTACTGTGACAGCTTGGAGCAGTCGATGCCGCGGGCAGTCAGGGTCATGATCTTACGGTCGATGTTGGTCATAGCCACGTTGGTGGTGGTATCCAGCCGGACGATGCACTCGGCAATGGAGAAGTCGTTATCAAGGTTGGTCAGCTTATGCTGATAGAATCCCAGGTTCATCCATTCCCAGTCCTCCCAGGCGCTTGCCGTTGTCCGGCTGTACCGCGTGGTGATCTTCTGGACCAGCGACTTCATATCTGCCTTGTGGGGATTCTCCGTCGGCTCCTGGGAAATGCTTACCGTAACGGTATAGGTATTGGTATATCCGGCCTGGGACGTGACCGTATATGTCACAGGCTTGCTGAAATCCTGCTTCTCGCCAGAGGCCGGTGTGACCTCCGCGAAGGGGGATACGGTAATGGTCGGCACGAAGCTGACCGGCGAACCGGCAGGAAGCGCCAGCGTGATGGTACCCTTCACCTGATCAATGGTGCCCGCTATCGAGCCGTAGGCGAAGGACAGGATCCGGTTGCCTGTTGCCACCGGTGTGCGGGTGATGGTCACCGTATAAGTACGCACTTTGCCGTCTTCAGAGGTAACGGTGTAGGTGTTTTCGCCCTCCTGCAACGCGGCAGGTGCGGTAAGCGACGCGAACTCGGAAATGGTGATCTCCGGCTTTACAGCCGCCAGATCCATGGCGTAAGGGATGGTGATGGCAATGCTGTTGCCATTGATCACGCCCTCTGCGTCACCCAGCTTATAGGAGGTGATGTAATTCTCTAAGGACTTTCTGGCTGTGATGGTCACCTTGTAGGGGGTGTGCAGATCGAAATTGCTGTTGGCCACCGTCAATGTCAGGGGCGTTGTCTCAGAATTAGTAAAATCGAAAGAACCGCTGCCATCAAAAGATGCTCCGTTGATTTTGACCTCCGTGCCGGTATGGGTAACGGCCGGCGTGATGGCGCTCAGATCCGTACCCTCCGGCAGATTCAGGGAGATCGTCTTGTTAGCCTCGTCGATTTTGCCATAGCGTGTCACGCCACCTGTGGTGACGGCGAAGGAGGTGACCAGATTATCCGGCGTACCCGTTTCGATGATGATACGCCATGTGGCGCTCAGTGCATTGTATTTCGTGCCGTATGCCGGATCGTAGGGCGTCACCTGATAGGCAAGCCTCCTATCGGTCACAGAGCCGGCCACGGAGTTGGCGGCCAGCCCGGTTCCCACCTCTACTTGCACGGTCAACTGGGAACGGTCTGCGCCCTCCGGCAGTTTCACCGTTACCGTGCGGGTTTCGGTATTGATGCTGCCCACCGAGCCGCCGATGGTCACACGGTCAATGACCGGCTCCTTGATGCGGCATTGCTCAGCATAGGCAAGATATTCCGGAACGAGCTGCTCATAGATGACCCGCAGGGCAGCGGGGCTGACCTGACTATAGCCTTTTTTGGCAATATACCTTTGCAGGTATTCCCGCATGAACTGAACGGCCTCCTCGCCGCCGCCACGCCACTTTGCTTCATAGGAGTCAAAGAGGCGATTGCCGTTCATGCTGCTTTCGCCTTCGTCGAGATCAAAATACGCCGTGCTCATGCCCAGCCAATAGCCCAGCGTGCTGAGCATATCCGCGTTGGCGGGATGGTAGGTGCCGATTTCCGTCCTCGAAGCGTTGATTTTATCTATCGTAAGGTAGAGCTGATGGTAAGTATCTACAAACAACCCTGCCATACCCAACAGAGCCTGTGTATCTGCTTCAGTCCAAGTATCCTTGCTGGTTGCCTCCGCAGCGAACGCGTAGGCGAAAAATGTCCGTCCATTTTCAGAGGTGATATGATACCGGATCGGCTCTGAGAAGTCGTAGGCTCTGTTCAGTTCCAGATCAACGGTATTATTCTTCGAGCTTTTCAGGTCGCCAAAGTCGACGGAGGTCGGTGTCATCACATAGGCGCTTGCAGCGGAACCCTTCGGCACACCGTATACATTGATAAAGCCGCCAAAGTTGCTGTATTTGGGTGCGATCACGGTATCGCCGTTATAGAAAGTGCCGCTGTTCTGCATATAGCGGTCGACTGTGGTATCCCCTGTGGCGGGCCAATTACCAATCGCCGCAAACGCCTGCACCGCCAGAGAAAGGGTCATTACCAGTGCCAGCAGCAGCGTCAGCACACGGCGCAGCGAGCGTCTTACGTTTTGTGTTGTCTTTTTCATATCGTTACCTCACTCAGAGCGAATGGCCTCGTTGGGGCTGATGAGCGTCGCCTTGCGGGCGGGCATCCACGCGGCGGCAATGGCTACCGCGCCTGCGAACACCACGCCGCAGACCGCCAGCCACCAGGGCAGCACGCACCGCAGCTCCTGGGACGCGAAGATCACCGGTATCAGCCACTTTGCGATAAAGCTCAGGATCAGGCCAGCCGCGCCGCCGATCACACCCACGATCAGCGCTTCCGTCAGGAACATCTTGAAGATGTCGCTGCGAACGGTGCCCAGCACCTTCAGCACGCCGATCTCCCGCGTCCGCTCCGTAATGGACATCATCATGGTGTTTGCCACGCAGATGGCGGAGATCAGCACAGCGATGCCGCCCAGCGCGCCCAGCATCCCCTGGATCTGCCGGGACTGTGTCCGCACCGTCTCCAGCATATCATTGAGCGAATAGGTGTTCAGCCCCGTGTCACGGATCAACTTGACGATACGCTGCACGTCGTTGACGTTCTTGACCTTCACCCAGACCAGATCGTAGGTGGGGCCGTTGGCCTTCTCCTCCGCCGTCTTGGTTTGAGTTGTCGCACCCATGTAATTGGCGTTGGCCTGCGTCATCTCCTGCAAGCGGTCAAAGGACATGAACGCGGCGGTGGCGAAGTTGTTGTTCAGGGTGGAGCAGATGCCTGTCACCCGCAGGGTATAGAGGTTACTGGAGGGCAGTGCCCGTCCGTCGGTGTCAGCCTTCGGCTCGCCGGTCAGGCTGGAGGAATCGAAGGTCATGCGGACAGGCACCTCCAGCAGATCAATGAGGGCGTTGCCGTTCTCATCCACCGCCAGCTCCCAGTCCTTCGCCTTGTTGGCAAGTCCGGCGGCCACATCGTCGGTAAACAGCACCTCCGGATGCAGGCGCGTGCCGTCCTCGGCCATAATGCCCCGCTCCGGCGTCAGCATGAAGTTTTCCGCCGTGGTCATGTCGATGCCGTAGACGCGCACCATGTTCACATAGTTGCCGGACACGATGTAGGCGGACTGCTGATAGACCGGCGTCACCGCCTCCACACCGTCAATGCCCCGGAACGCCTCCAGTGCCTTGTCGTTCAGCAGTGCCTTGCGTCCGTAATCGCCGGTGGCAGGCGTCACATCGATCTTTGTCAGGCTGCCCAGTGCCTCGATGCTCTCGCGGTATGCCTGTTCATATCCGAGACCCACGGAGATCAGCACCACGATACACATGACGCCCACCGCCATGGATAGGGCTGTCAGCGCCGTGCGGGTCTTTCGTCGGAACAGGTTGGTGCAGCCGTAGCGAAACAGGTCTTTTGGCTTCATACATTCCCGTCCTTATTGTTTCCGTCGTAGGTCAGCGGCTTCTCCCCGATGTCCGGGACGCCGCCGTCTGCGTCAAAGTCGTCGTCAAAATCGTCCAAGGCAGCGGTGTTTTCAGCACCGGGCCCGATCTCACCCCGTTTATAGCGGATGATGACATAGACCACAATGCCGATCAGGATGAGCGCAAGGATCGCTATCAGCAGCCACAGCCACCAGCGGCTGCCTGTGCCGTCTTTATTTGCGTTGACGCTGTTGGCATCTGTATCCGCAGAGCTTTCCGCCACGCTCAGGGGCACGGAGATGTCCTGAGAATACGTCTCGCCGTTGGCGTCCTCATACTGGAGGATCATCTTGCCCACAAACGCGCCGATCTTGGAGAAGCCCACCGTTACATCGGCACTGGTGGAGCCGCCTGCCAGCAGGTCACCCACATAACAGGGGGTGGAGGCGGTCATGCCGTCCGTGGCCAGCACCCGGATATTCATAGCCTTGGCGCGGCCCATGTTGGTCAGCGGCACGGAGATGGTAGCTTCCTTATCCTTGCTGGGTGTGCCGTACACCTCCGGCGTACCGGCCAGAACATCCATCTTCTGGCTGACCGGCAGCATGATGTTCTGCGCCGCCTTACCGGCCACCGCCTCGGTGGTCTCATAGGTTAGATTGATGCCCAGCATGGCGGGGCCAACCTCCGCGTCCTGCTTGGCCATGATCTTGTATTTCAGGATCGTCGTGCCGCCTGGCTTGATGGAATCGGCATAGGCGGTATCCGTGCCGCCTACGCACAGCGTCAGACCGGGGGAATTGGTGAATACCAGGCTGGAGATGATTTTCTTGGCCGTGTCATACTTGGAATTGTTGATCAGGGTCAGGCGCAGCTCCGTCTCCTCGCCTGCCATCAGGCCGGATACCTCGGTATCGTCCACATACAGCTTATAGCTCTGCACCATCACCGACATGGCGGAGGCGTCATAGCCGTCGATCACGGTAAACTGCGTGGAGAAGGAGCCCTCTGCCGGGGCGCTGTTCTCGAAATAATTTGCCTTGAATTTAATGGACTTGTTGCCGGAGGTGGCAAAGGGCGAGACTGTGAAGGTGTAGTCCAGATACTTCACCTCGCCGCTTGGCCAGTAGTCAAAATACTTGCCCAAATTGGTGGAGTCGATCACAAAGGGGAACTCGTCCAGCGCGGCGGACACCACGGGATAGACCGTCACGCTGGTCAGGGTACCGCCCACATTGATCACGGGGATCCGCATGGAGATAGTCTGATTGGGTGTGCCGGTAGGCACGGTATAGGAGCCGCCCGCATTGGTACCCGCCACCTGAAGGCTGCCGAAGGAGGTGGTAACGCCGGACATATTGCCGTTGTCGGTAACGGTCACATAGGCACTGACCTTGAAGGTCACGTCCTCGGTGATGGTAGTGCCGTTCACGGCATCCTCCCGCCACACAGTGGCGTTGATCTTAAAGGGCACGGCATAGCGTCCCTTACTGGCAAACTCGCTGACCTTGAACTCGAACCACACCTCCGCCGTGGAGTTGTAGGACATATCCTTTAAGTGCTGCACATCGCTGGCGTAGATCAGCTCAAAGGGCCAGTTGGACACGCTGGCGTCGGTAGGCACATCGGGATAGATGTTGATGTTGCGCAGCATGTATTTCTCGCTGGGCAGATATTCCTTGTTCACCGCCAGCGGCAGCACGATCTTCACCACCTGACCGGGAACGCCTTTGGGGGACTGTGCGCCGGTATCCATCAGGATCAGGGCGTTGGCGTCGCTGGGTATGACCTTGATATCCGTGTTGGGCTTTTCGTCTGTAACCGAGACCCCGCTGACGCCGGCGTCCTCTCCGTTTTCGTAAGACGTGTAAGCCTCAATGGTGCTGTCATCTATCACATCCTCTGTGACCTCTTCCGCCATAGCGACGGCGGGCAGCAGGGATACTGTCATCAATACGCAGATCAACAGGGCCAGTACCCGTTTTACCGTTTCTCTTTTCACTGTGCGTTCTCCTCTCCGGTGTGGTGATTTTCTATCTCTATTTTCCCGTCACTGAAATAGACGGTACGATCTGTATAACACTGCATCTGCGGGTCATGTGAGCTGAGAACAAAAGTGGTGTTCCTCTCCCGGAAGATCTCGCACAGCAGCTCCATGACCTCCTGGCCGGTACGGCTGTCCAGGTTTCCGGTAGGCTCGTCCGCCAGCACGATGGAGGGCTCCGTAATAATGGCACGGGCGATGCTGACACGCTGCTGCTGACCGCCTGACAACTCCGCAGGCCGGTGATCTACGTGTCCGCGCAGTCCCACGCGGCTCAAGGCCTGCCACGCCAGCCAATTCCGTTCATCCTCCGGTACGCCCCGGATGGCCAGCGGCAGTGCCACATTCTCCAGTGCCGTATACTGGGGCAAATTATTGTAGTTCTGAAAGACGAAGCCGATATAGCGGCGGCGGAACCTTGTCCGCTGCTCCTCGTCCATAGCCTCCAAATGATGCTTGCCTCGGACAATGATCTCCCCCTCCGTGGGCGGCTCAAGGCCTGCCAGCATATTCAGCATGGTGGACTTACCGGAGCCGCTGCGGCCTGCGACACAGACAAATTCGCCTTGCAGCACGGACATGTCCACGCCATCCAGCGCACGGACCGTGTTGCCGCCGACGGTGTAGTGCTTCTTCAGCCCCACCGTCCTGATGATGGTTTTTCGTTCACTCATAGTTCTCTCTCGCTATCTCAAATGTGGAGGGCGGCAGCACATAGTTCCGCTCCTCCGCCGTCAGGCCAAATTTGATCTTGATGCGCTCCAGCTTCCGTACCCACGGGGTGCCCAATGCCCACAGCACCAGAAACGTACACAGTCCGTGGCAGAAATCAACAAAGATACTGGACACATAGGTTGCACCTATTGTCTGCCATGTAATGGGCTTGACCCAGCCAACGATGTAGTAAAGGTTCATGATCCAGCCATACAAATAGCCGGACAGGAAGCCATAAAGGCACAGTCGCAGCGGTGCGTGGTCGGTGAGCTGCCGCACGAAACGCAGCAGGTCGCCCCGGTTCGTATTCTCCGGGCACAGTCTGTCCCACAGCTTTGCCGTGAAGTGGGGGCGGTTCTTTTCCGCAAACACACCGGCATTCTTCAAAATACCGGCCAGGAAGCCCACCAGTCCCCAAGTAAACATCTGCCACGGCGTCCATGGGCCTTGTCCGAAGATGAAATTGCTGACAAAACCTGTCAGTGCGCCGGTGAGAAAGCCCGCCTCCGGCCCAAAGGCCACCGCCGTGATGATAATGATGGCGGAGCAGGGCTTGAAGTTGGGCAGCGGGATGATCTCAAATACCGTGCGGCCTACCACGGCAATGGCCGCCATCACTGCAATCGGCACCAGCTCGCGAGCCTGGGGCTTCTTCTTATCAAATACCAGTATGAAAGGGATGGCGGAGGCCAGCAGGAACAAAAGTCCCAGCAGAATATCGGAGTTGAGGATAACGTAATCCCAGAAGGTGCGTGACCCCACCGGATTGACCGCGGGACGGTGACTATGGTAATAGCCGAAGGCCGCCATCAGGGCGGGCAGCACCAGAAGGATCACCCACGCGGCGGCTCTGGTGCGGCGGCTGACAAAGAGCTTCGACACGACGCGATCACCTCCTCGCAGGTAATGTCCATGGGGAAGTGCTCTGCCGCGATACGGTTGGCGTCGGTGGTATAGAACCGATTTCCTGCAAAGAAGTCGTGGGGCTCGCCCTCAGAGAGCAGCAGCCCGTCAAACATCAGGGCGCAGCCTGTGGCGTACCGGGCGGCGAATTCCACATCGTGGGTCACCACCAGAATAGACGCGCCCTCCCGGCACAGCGCCAGCAGCAGCTGCGCCAGCTCCGCCTTGGCATAGGCGTCCAGCCCCTTGGTGGGCTCGTCCAGCAGCAGCACCGTGGCCTCCCGCAGCAGCAGCTTGCCTACGGCAAGACGCTGGATCTCGCCGCCGGACAGGTCGTAGGGATGCCGCGCCAGCAAAGGCGTCAGCTCCAGCCTCTCCGCCATCTGCACGGCCTTGGCTTTGTCCTGTTCGGCGCTGTCCAGCAGCTCCTTCTCCACCGTGTCGGCCACAAACAGCGACCGGGCGTTCTGGGGCAGCATACACAGCCGCTGACCCTTTGCCAGCTTCACCTTGCCACGATAGGGCTTCTTGAAATTTGCCAGCGTTTGCATCAGCGTGGTTTTGCCAGCGCCGTTGCCGCCCAGCAGACACAGCAGCTCACCCTGATGAAGTGTTACATCTGTGCCGCGAAGAATATCTTTGCTATTTTCGGTATATCGGAACCAAAGCTCCTTGCCCTCTAAAACGGCGGGGTGCTTTGCTTCTTTCTCAGGTTTCGCGGTTTCAGGCGCGGAATCCTCCGCCGTGATGGGCAGCAGCCGCTCCAAGCGGCGGCGGCCATCCCGCACCGTCAGGGGCAGATCGCCCGTTTGATCCAATTCGCTGAAGATGCGGACGGCGGCGGGGAGTCCGAAATAGATACGGCTCTTTTCCGCGCTGTCGGATAGCTGCCGCGCGATCTCAGCCGGCGCGCCGTCTGACAGGATGCGCCCCTGATCCATAGTCACCACACGGTCGGCGGCGGGGAATACCTCGTCCAACCGATGCTCCGTCAAAAGGATGGCCACGCCCAGCTCGCGGTTGATCCGCTGCACGGTGGCAAGCAGATTGCGGGCCGCCAGCGGATCCAGCATGGAGGTGGGCTCGTCCAGTATCAGCAGTTTCGGCCCCATGGCCAGTGCCGAGGCCAGATTCATCAGCTGCTTCTGGCCGCCGGACAGCTCCGTGGTCTTACTGCGGAACCACGTTTCCATGCCGAAGAAGGCGGCCATCTCCGCTACGCGGCGGCGGATCACCGGCACGCTCAGTGCCATATTTTCAAGGCCGAAGGCCAGCTCATGCCATACGAAATCTGTGACGATCTGGTTATCCGGGTTCTGCTGTACGAAGCCGATCTCCGCCGCGGCGGTCAGCTCCGGCAGTTGGGAAAGGGGCGCGTCCTTATAAAAGGTCTCGCCGGCCCTTGCCCCCACAGGCAACAGGCCGGGCTTGGCATGGCGCAGCAGTGTGGTCTTGCCGCAGCCGGAGGGGCCGCACAGCACCACATACTCGCCCTTATGTATCTCCAACGAGACGTCGTCCAGTGCCCGCGTGTCAGCCAGCGGGTAGGAGAAGCTCAGGTGTTCAAACCGTAAGAGCGCCATCTAATGGCCTCCTTTGTTTCAAGAATACTGGGCAGGAACATCAGCACGGCGTAAAAGAAAAACATGGTATAGCTGGCACTGCCCAGCAGCACCGGCGTCATGGCGGGATAGAACTCCATATACCCATGACCGAAGGCGCGGGCGGTAATGCAGATGCCTGCCACCGCCAGAATGAGGCCCAGCGTCCGGGCGTCCCGGCCATCGAAGCGGAACAGGTGGAAGGTGGTACGCCGCTTGGCACCATAGCCCCGGGCTTTCATGCTGTCCGCCGTCTCCACCGCCGCCTCCATGCTCATGGTCAGCAGCACCGACAGGTTCCGCAGGGCACTGCCCAGCCTTTGCAGCAGCCGCGTGCCCTCTTCCTGCAACATGGCCTGCGATTGCCGGATCTCGCGGCGATTCTGCTGAAGCTGTGGGATGAACCGCAGCGTCATGGTGATCAGCAGCGACGTGCCGGGGAAGGGCTTGCCGAACAGGTACAGGAACTTATCGGAGGTCATGACCTCCTGATAGCAGGTAAACCACATAATGACCGCGCACAAGGAGCAACCGGACACCAGACCGTAGCACATCGCTTCCAGCGTGTACCACAGGTGGTTGATGGTAAAGAGCATGGTCACGCCCCGATGGTTGAATAGCGGATTGGCAAGGGCAATCAGCAGAAACATAGGCCCCACAAACCGCATGGTGTGGCCGTAGGCCCTCCAGCCTCGCAGCCAGATGGAAAACCAGCTGGCGCCCAGGAACGACAGCACCACCGTGACCGGGTGCATACAGGCCAGTGTCAGGCCCAGAACCAGTACGAAGTACGCCATACTGACCGCCGGATGCAGGTTCCCGAAGAAACGCATCCGGGTATCAGTCATGGTTATCCTTCCATTCCTTGCCGTAGCCGTAGGGATCTCCGTTTTCCAGATCGCAGCCGAGGTCGCAGGTGTAGTTCCACTCAATGACCTCGCCGGGCTTGACGAAGTACACGCCGCAGCCGTAGTTGGGATACCAGTCGTTGACACAGTACATCCAGCCGCTCCAGCGGCCGCCGTCGAATTCATAGAGGTTGTTGATGCCATCCACATAGCAGCCACTGGAGGTACCGCCCCGATAGGACATGTGGATCTTGTACTTTTCACACACAAAGGCGAGGACATCGAAAACCGTGTCGCCCTCCTTCACCTCCACCGTGGTTACCGGCAGGATCACGCCGGAGGCCGGGACGATGCCCGCCCACTTGCTCTCCAGATGCATACCGTTATTCACCGCCGTATCGCAGCGAATGGTAATGGTGATGGTGTCTTTCTTGCTTTCGGGCTTCTGCTCGGGGGTGGGCGTAGGGGTATTGCTGTCCTCACCCTTCTGGTCGTCTTTTTTATTGTCGTCCTTTTTGCCGCCGGAGTTGGACGGCTTATTGGCGGTATCCTCCTCAGGTGTGGTAGAAGGCGTCTGGTCTGTCTTATTGCCCTTGTTGCCCTGCGGCACATCTCCGGAGCCCTGGGCATAGAAATCCGCCACGCTGTCAGGCTTGCTGGGCGCGGTGGGGGCCGTGTCCTTCTTGCCGAAGCTGAAGGCCTCCGTAAACCAGGAATACCACGGCTTTTCCTCTTCGGGTTGGTCGGTATCCTCTCCCACATAATCCAGATCCAATTCGCCGCTATTGCCGGCAGTGCCGGTCTGGGCGCAGGCACACAGGCTCAACAGCATCATAAGTGCCAGCAGGAACGCGATGATATATCTCAGATTCTTTTTCATGTCAATTCTCCTTCAGCCGTTAGGGCTGTTGATTTTGAGGATGCGGGAGGGGCCGGCAAACCCCTCCCGCTATGGAAAAGACAACGGCATTTGCCGTCTCGACTTGCCTTTTGCGGATTTGAGGATGGGGGACGGGGCGGCTTAAACCCCGTCCCCCTATGGAAAGCTGACAGTCTCCGTTCAGACTGTCTCGGCTTGACTGGGGTTAATTGCTGCGGATATTGTATCAAGTGCGGCTTCAGCGGAGGTCTCTGCCAAGGTGAGAGCCTTTGCTTCAGCCTCCGCCTTCTTCTTCGCCGCCCATTCAGCCTTAGCAGCCCGCTCCGCGCGCTTTTTGATAGCCTGCTCCTTCTTTCGCTGCTCGGATTGCTCCAGCTTGCGCTGCCGCTTCTGCCTTCGCTCCTCACGGAACAACGGTTCTTGCTTCACCTTTTCCGCCTTATAGCGAGCGGTGTCGCGCAGCTTGCGCATGGAACGAGGCTGCGGCAGCTTTGCCGCCGCCATCGCGGCCGCCCAGCTGCCAAAACGCTGCTCGATAAATGTACCGCCATCCACTTCGCTGGGGGATGGGCTGTGACCCAGCGAGATGGCACACCGGCTCAGATACCGCGCCAGCTGCGGCAGCGGCGTATCTGCGTTTCGCTCGGCAAATGCTTCGTCACGCGCTTCCAGTGCTGCTACAGCCCTTTTGACTATTTGGTTTTGTGCCCACGCCTGAAAATCAATGGGACGTCCGCCGCGTTGAGACATAGTAACACTCCTCCTTATTACGAAAAAATGCCGGACAAACCCCTTCTCAGGGGATGACCAGCGACATTTTGGCAAGAAAAAACGCTGACAAAATCCGTCAGCGCACGCTCCTGCCCTCGTCACAGCGAGAGAGCGCCACTGTGTACCAAAGATCCTTGACCGTGCAATTCTCCTGCCCTCGCGCCACAAGGCTTTCGCCTTTCGTACATGATCTACCTTCTCAGAAGCTTCCTCCCAATGGCGGTATTACCCAACAGCTTTCGCCGCTTCGACCATTTCCTTGCGCTCACAGTGCCGTCCGCAGAGGGTTTCTAACCCAAATTCCTTTTAGGCTGCTGCCTGATCTTTTGCATACAAAAAGATCTTTACGACCAACACAGCCACACGGTGTCACCGGATCATATTTACTTGTCTGTTGCAAATGAATGATGCTGCTGCGGTTTGTGCATACTGCAAAGTGTCAGCACACGCTCTGGGTATTTCGTAAATCATATACAATTTACGACCCCTGCGTCTGCGCGTCTTTGCAGTGCATCGCTTTGCGGCATCTCTGACGGAATTTTTGACGGAGTTAAACTGCCCCACGTACTTTCAATCGGGAGAAAGCATATACTCTGCACCGCCTGCTTTTTATGTGCTAGAGAGGAATGCACATAGGTCTGTAATGTCGTCCGTATATCAGCGTGGCCCAGCAGCTCGCTGAGGCTCTTGATGTCCACGCCGCTTTCCATGCACCGTGTCGCGTAGGTATGCCGCATAGCATGAAAATTTCGATAGCGGGTACCGCAGCGTTCCAACAGCTTCCGATACCGGTATTGCAGTGTGCGCGGCTCCATTGGCGTGTTCGTATTGGTCAGCAGGTAGTTATCTTTTTGAATATTCTGCGTGGCTGTTTTCAACAACTCCAGCATATCATTGGGAATTGCCACAAGACGTACAGAACTGCTGCTTTTAGGGGATTGAACCACCAAATGTGTTCCGGAAGCATCCCGCACACGGGCAACCGAGCGCTCAATTCGCAGAAAGCCTGAACGGAAGTCAATGTCACTTTTGCGTAGAGCGCAGATCTCACCAAGGCGCAGCCCGGTGTTCAGGATTAGAAGGACACAAAGTCCCGTGATGTCCGGTGCATCCAATACCTTCTGCGCCAGCGCGGCTATTTCGTGGTCAGCAAATACCTCGACCTTTTTGCTTCGATATGCAGGCAGCTCCACATCCCTGCCGGGGCAGTCGCAATGGCATTTCTTTTTCACAACTTTGAAAATTGTTTTCAGCAGCACGCCAACATCCCTTGTGCTCTTGCATGACAAACCTCTATCTTGCAGCCGCGAAAAAAATACAGAAAGTTTTTCCGCCGTCAGATCACGCAGCAGGATCGTTCCAATTTCAGGGACAATATAGTGCCGTATCATATACTCGTAACGCCCAATCGTTGAGGCCTTCAGTGCGCCGCGGCGCTCGGACAGGAAGAATTCTGCTGCCTGACATACCGACATTTCACCTGTCAACATAGGCTTCTGTGGCAGCGCATCTTCCATCCTTCGCCGCTTCTCACGGCAGGCGGCATAGCTCTTGGCATAAACATACCCATATTCCGCCTTGCCGGCAGGTGTCCGGCCGCGAATATAGCGGCCCTCCCACCGACCATCCTTCCGCTTGTAAATGTTCTCTCCTCGCCGTGGCATAGTAATCTCCCTTCCTTCTGACTGTGTTTGTGACGGCAATTAACAAGATGCCGTGGTATCCTTTCTTTTGAACTTCCAGATGATGGAAACAATATAAAGCAATTTGAATCGCTATTCAGATAGTTCTTGCTTTTTCACAATTTTCCTGCATTTTTTATTGACTTTTTTAGCAAGTCAATGTATAGTGAGGAATGGAATTGCGGTAACTTTTCTGTCGTGAATTGTATATGATTTACGAAAAACGAACTATTCCTCATGCAGCCGTAGGCATCTGTGCCTACGGCTTTTTTGTTTTGCAGGCAAGGCGCGATCCGGCTTGCTGCGTCGTGAACAGGGGCTAATCATCCTGTTATCAAGACCGTCTGGGATAGAACCGCTCGCCGACCCACTCTGCGGTCAGCTCTTTCGGATGCAAGACCAGCGTGGGCGTATGGCTTTCCACAGCAAAAGCAAAGGCTCTGTTTTCCCCACTGTCCGTTGCTGACAAGTCCGTATCATGAACACATAGCACCACATCGGCAAGGCCGATGATCTTCCTATAGGCTTGCAGCTGTGCATCCGGCGTACCCACGGGACACACGACCGAAATATGGGTGCATTTTTCCAGCATAGTAAAGTAACGTTCCCGCAGATACGGTGCCCACTTTGTGGCCTGTTCCTCGTGTGGTGTGTAGCAGAAAAGCATCAGGCCTTGGTCGGTGGTTTCCCGCAGACCATTGACGATCTCGGCTGCGTAAAGACCTACGCCGCAGTCGCAGGCGGTCAGAAACTGTGTCACACCGCGCTGGCGCAGCGTCATGATCTGCTGCGCCAGCTCCATTTTCAGTTTTTGGCAGCGGTCATCTTCCTCGTCAAACCCCCACGGCAAGCGCATGGGGTGCTGTCCCATGACTGCACAACGGTATATACGTCGGTATTCTTCCAAAGCAGTCACACCTTCATAAGATTATTGTCGCAATAAATAATACGACAATAATTATTAAAATGCAACGATTTTCCAAAGTATAATAAACGAAAAATCCAAGGTGGTGAAGTTGTGACAGACATTCTTGAAATCATTAAGCAGAATCGTGAGGCACGGGGATGGTCGGAATATCAGCTTGCTGAACGCTCTGGCCTGCCACAGTCTACCATCTCCTCGTGGTATAAAAAATCTATGACGCCATCGTTTGCATCGCTTGAGAAGATCTGCGATGCTTTCGGTGTTACATTGTCGCAATTCTTTGCGCAGGACGACATTCGTGTGGCTCTGACTCCCGCGCAGCGTGAGATGTTGGATAAATGGAATTGCCTGACATCAGTGCAGCAAGCAGCTTTGGCAGCACTCATGGATACGATGATATGAATGGATAAGCCGGTTCTCGCAGCGAAGAAGTGTTTTCCACCTGTACGCCCCGGCAGCTTTCCGCTACAATGGCCTTGTACTTAAGGTCATTAGGCATTGAGGACGGAGCAGCGTAGGCACGGGATGGGCGATCATGCCCAGCGGAGCATATCAGCGTGGCCATGACCCCCGACAAAATCTCGAAGGGGCGAAACGCAAATAAACCGATAAAAAAAGATGAAGGGTGTATCAGCTGGTACATCCTTCATCTTTTTCGCTATTCGCCTTTTGCTAATGTTTGCGTATGCAGGAACGCATCCATCAGCATTTTCCCATCCTCGCGGTCACTCCACCAGTACGGCCGCAGAAACAACAGAGCATTCTCCAGCCAAACATAATCGTCCTTGGTCAATGTATGACTTTGAAGCCCTGCACTGATCCTGATATACGATTCTCTTACTTTGGCACTGGCATGGTCACGCACAAGATAGCCGTTGAGAAAGCCGGTGATGACAGATATTTCCTCATCCGTATAAAACATGGCGTCCCTCCTGAATTCAATCACACAGGACAGAGTATAGCATATTCTCTTTGCATCCACAAGCAGTCCCGCCTTTTCTGGCCTTACTGTAGCAGGCGGCGCACGGAAAGGCAAAACAGGATACCGAGCTTTCGCCCGCACATATGTGCAACTATGAGCTGTATAAAACAGTAGGTCGCGGCAACGCCGCGACCTGCTGTACCATTATGAGAAAAACAACTTGTCGGCTGATTCGTCCAGCTTGACCACGCTCAAGTCGATAAAGTCATCCAGTGACGGCGCGGAACGCCGCAGGTATTCGTGTCCTCCGCCCACGGCGCAGGCACCGCACAAGCAAATTTTGAAGTCGTGCAGGGAGACGGACTCGATAACCTCTCCAGATTTTTTGCATTTGATGGCGTTTTTGATCATCATGAATTCCTCCCGCAAAAGTGTGCAACCATTGCACACTTTTCCCGCGCCTCAGTCACGCGCTCTGCTGCACGAAGATGTCCTCCTCATCCCATGTGACCAACCGGAAATTGTAGGGACGGCCATCAGGCGCGGACAGCCCATTGAGGATGTCCAGCAGCTCCCGCACCTCAGGCGGGTGATATCGCGCGATAAGAATTGCCTCATCCACAGGCTTGTTGTCCAGCGCACAGCCGTCCACATACATACGGAGCTGGTATAAATCCAACGCCTTCGTCTTGCCCGCCTTGGCTTCATAGATGGTCACGCCATTGACGCAGCCCACAAACAGGTCTACCTTCGCCTTCAGTCCGATTTTCTGAAACACCGGCTCCTCGCGGCTCACCCGCAGGGCATCGGGGTTGCTCTCGCACTTGGCCGCCAGCTCCTTGACGTAGCGGGCTTCAATGGTGTCCGCGTCTTTGGGCGGCGCGGGGACATAGGTTGCGATCCAGCGGAACAGCTTGTTCAGGCGCGGATCCGCTTCACAGAAGGACGTCTTTGTATTCTTGGTGGCGGGCAGTGCGGCGGAATTGTTCGTAATCAGGTCTACCTGCACCAGAAAGCGGTTCTGGCTGGGATGAATAGCCTCGCCCCAAACACGGTCGAACAGTCCGTGCTCAATGGCGCGCCCGTTGATGCGCAGCTCTACACCACTGGAGGCCATGTTGCCCTTATAGTAAATGGCATTGCTCTTGGTAGGGAGGATATTCCCATACCGGCAGTGGATGGTCAGCTGTCCGCCGCCCAAATCATAGGGGACATTCTCCAGCCGTTTCATGGTTCCCTCCTCCCATGTGGGCTGCAGAGGCTTCAGAATGTGGCACTTCTCTGTGCTGCCGTTGACCTCCAGCACCTTCATCGTGATGCTCGTATCGGCCAGCACGCCGGCGTAGATATACCGAAGTTCCTCGATGGCATACATCACGAGATGGTGGAAATCGGACTGCGCCGCCTTGCGGTCGGGCTTCACCGTCTGGAACTTTGCCATGGGGCAGCGGACGGTAACAGCGGTGCCGGTCGGGTAGGGCAGACCGCCGGCACCAGGGTAAAAGAACACCTTCATGGGCTGGTCCTCCTCAGAAGTGCCCATGGAGTAAGGCGCCGTAACCTCGCGGTACTGGTTTGCAGCCGCGTCCCTTTTCGTCCGCGTCCGGATGCTCCACTGCTGGCTGGGGCTGCTGTCGCAGGACGCCAGCGCGTGCTTCAGCCCGAAGCCGTGCTCGTTCAGCGGCGTCTGCGCCCCGTCCCGGCAGGCGATGGTCAGCGCACTGTCCAAATTGGTGATGCCCGTGCCGCCGTCCACCACGCTGATCTCCACTGCATCGCCCAGATTCTCGAAGGACACCACAATCGTCATGGAGAGGTCGGGGTCGTCGCTGTTGGCACGGAGATTGGAAATCGCATCGTCTGCCAGCTCGCAGATAGCCTGCGCCGCGCTGTTGAAATTGTCACCGATACCCGCGAAAAGTCCATACCCGGTGGGATTGTTATGGATAATCTCTTCCGCAATGGGGTTGTTGTTCCTGTTTTCCATGGTTAAAGCTCCTTTCCGTTACTTTGCGCTGCGTGTAACAGCATCCCGGCGAATAGCGTCTGCGACGATGCGCAGCAATGACTGCTGGCGGATGACCTCCCAACAAAAGGACTCAATCAGGGTGTCAGGCGTCACGCGCAGGTCAATGCAAACCTGCAGCAGCTCCATCCAATCGTCCTCAGTCATCTCCACTTCGATGGTGTTCTTTCTGTTTTCGTCCATGTCCGTACTCCTTTGTTTTTGATAAACAAAACACCGTGCAGGAAATACCTACACGGTGCGTCGGAAAACGACAAGGAAACGGAGTATCCGTCCGCAGGGAGGACTTGCAAATCCCTTGAAAATAGGGTATACTTCTCCCTGCGGTGCGGAATTTTTCCGTTGTGTAGGTGGTTGCTTCACCTGCGCAGGTCATAGGGAGTTGGCGCTCCCTGTGACTGCCGTTGTTTTGTTTTCTATAGCTATTATATCATATTGGGGACAATATTCAATTGGCAAAGTCCACAAATATTGGGTACATTATATGTGCAACTTGTATATTGAACCCAGTATAGCTTTTCGGTTAAAATAGTACTGAACTGATATAGCTTAAGGAGGCCATTATGGCAGTTTCAAAAGCGCAGCAACGCGCTGTGAATAAGTACGTCAAGAACAACTATGATGAAATAAAGCTCCGCATGCCCAAAGGCAAGAAGGAAATCATTCAGGCGCACGCGGCACAGCGCGGCGAGTCCGTCAACGCCTACATCAACCGCGCCATCGACAAGGCCATGAGCGAGGACGATTCCTCTACCTGAACAGACAAGGCAGGTGATCTGCGCCATCGGCGCAGATCACCTGCTTCTTTAAGAGCCTCTTTCCTGCAGCACCTTACACATGGTATAGTGGCGGTACTGGAGGTGCGATGCGGATGAAGACAACAATAACCTTTGAATTGGAAACCAACATTAGGGAGCAGCTGGCGGCCATCTGCTCCCGATATAATCTGTCGCTTGAAGAGGCATTTACTTCTTTTGCAGAGGTCGTCGTCCAAGCGGGAAGGCTTCCATACGACATGGAAGTGCCTAACGCGGTGACTCAGGCAGCGATGGCTGCCGCTGAGAAGGGCGAGGGGCTGTCCGGCGCATTCGACTCCGCGCCTGAACTGATGGCCGCTCTGGGCTATACACAGGGCAATTCGAGACGCTACACGCTCGAAGAACTGGACAACGAAGAAAAGGATGCCGAGATGAGCCGCTGCAACTCGTCCGTGGACTTTGAAGCCTAACAACGTGCCAAGATGAAGGGCATCCCCGTGACACGCTGCGATGCAGAGAGCGGGGTTGCTTATTTGCAGGGATTGTGCCACCAACTATCGTATCAAATTTCCGCCAATCGTCGGAAAAATATTTCGCCAACTATCGGAAAACCATTGCATAATCCATAATCAGTGCATATAATAAAGCTAACGCAAAGGAAGGCGAGGTATCCCAAATGAAGAATTACAGGAAAAGAATTGCTGACGATATTCTGATGCGGAAGCTGGAAGGCAAAGGTGCGGTGCTGATCGAAGGCCCTAAGTGGTGCGGTAAAACCACAACTGCGGAGCAGCTTGCAGCCAGCATTTTATATATGGACGACCCGGAAAAGAAAGCGCAGAACATCACGATGTCCGAGTTGAACCCCAAGCGGCTGCTGAAAGGCGCGACACCGAGACTGATTGACGAGTGGCAGCTTGCTCCAAAGCTTTGGGATGCCATTCGCTTTGAGGTTGACCATCGCGGCGAGTTGGGACAATTTCTCCTCACCGGGTCTGCCGTTCCCGCCGATACCAAGGAGATTACACACTCCGGTACGGGGCGTTTTACATGGTTGACGATGAGGCCGATGAGCCTATATGAATCCGGGGATTCAACAGGTGAAGTCAGCATAAAAGATCTGTTTGAGGGAAATACGGAGGTAGATGGAAGTTCAGATTTAAGTATTGACCGTCTGGCTTTCCTCGTGTGCCGGGGCGGTTGGCCGCAGGCTGTGGATATGCGCGATGAAATTGCTTTGGATCAGGCGGCTGATTACTATGATGCAGTTGTACACTCGGATATTAACCGTGCCGACAATGTACAGAAGAATCCAGAAAGAGTTCGCAGGCTCATGCGCTCCTACGCAAGAAATCAAGGAGGCCAGGTGCCGAATACGGTGCTTGCACAGGATATTTCGACAAACGACGAAGTGGCGATCAGCGAAGAAACGGTTGCTTCCTACGTAAATGCGCTCAGAAAAATCTTTGTTGTAGAGGATATGCCTGCATGGAACCCCAATCTACGCTCCAAGACTGCGATTCGCTCATCAGATACCCGGTACTATGTTGATCCGTCTATTGCTGCTGCCGCTCTAGGCATCGGCCCGAACGATTTGATCAATGACCTGAAGACGTTCGGATTTCTCTTCGAAACGCTCTGTATCAGGGATCTTCGGGTTTTTGCCGATGCTCTGAACGGAGAGGTTTACCACTACAGAGATAAAGACGGACAGGAATGCGACGCCGTTATTCATTTGAGAAACGGGAAATACGGACTCGTTGAAATTAAGCTCGGCGGCGACAGTCTCATTGAGGAGGGCGCGAAAAGCCTGAAAGCGATGGCTGAAAAAATTGATACCGATAAAATGAACGCGCCCGCCTTCCTGATGGTCCTGACCGGAACCGGCGATTTTGCCTATCGCCGTCCGGATGGCGTGTGTGTCGTCCCTATCGGTTGCCTGAAAAACTGATGCCGCAGCACATCTGCGCGGTTTTTGTGCAGATATGAGCAAAACTCGCTCATGAAATGTGATGGTGCTCGAAAAACTCGCTCATTTTTTGTGATTTCGATTGATTTCGAGATTTGCACCCGCCATAACAGAGGGCCATGTAACGATGCCCATGTCTTTCTTTGTCAGAACGGCAGGGCGGCTCTCGTAAAAGCATCTGCGGCGGAGTCCTCCCCGCCGCAGTTATAGCTATTATATTCCCTTTGCTGCGTATCTGCCGCCGCCTCGCGCCTGCGTGTGCTGTGTAGCCGATTGCTCTTGCAATAATCGCAGGTGCCATGGTTACGGCAGTTGAAGCACACCGCCTTCGCGCCGTGGTACGGCCTGCGGTGCTCTTGGCCGGATGCAATGGCTTTTTCCAAGCCCATGTTATCACTCCCCTCGCTGCCCTAAACGATGATTTTCAAATATATTATAACACGTCCAGCAAACGGAGGGTATGAACATTTTGTGACCTCAGGTGCGGAATGCTATGTGCTGGCCTTGGCACTGCCACCGAAGCAATAGGAGAGTGACTCTGCGCGAAACTCTTGTGCAGTAGCACTTCTTCGCTTATAATTACTGTAACTAAGGTTATCAAACCGCTATTCAGGGAGACAATTATGGATAAAACATTTCAGAAGTTTTTGCGGAGTGGAATTGACCTTTCTCCTGTAGGGGTGGAACGTCGTGAAGATAATACCCCTTATTTCTGCACACCGAAAGGTGCCTCTATATTTGGTTGGGCAGGCGTGGATGGTATCCACTTTTGCTTTATACGAGGATTCGGCGGTATGGTCTTTGCTGTCAGTCCCATGAATTCCGCGCCTGATTTCGTTCACCCTTTGTCGAAAGACTTTGCAGACTTTTTGAGGCTGCTTCTTGCCTGTGGCGATGTAGCGGCACTGGAGCAGGCTTGGATGTGGGACGAAGCACAATTTGAAGCCTTCTTGCGGAATAACCCGCCAACGCAAGCACAACAGGTGCGGCTGTCTGAAGTCGCTGCACGGCTGAACTTGACTCCGATGGAGCATCCGTGGGCGTATCTCAAAGAGCTGCAAGCATCCTTTGATTATGGAAAAATCAAGTATACAGAGGACTACTACGATGTTGACATGAATCCTGCGGCAGAACCGACTGCTCCGGAATGGAAAGTCTACTTTGAGGGAAATTTCTGGGGGCATTCGGGAAGAGACCGTGCTGGGACAGAAATCAAATTGAATAAGCAATTTGACTGGGCGGGGCATCATTGGGTTATCCCTGCGGTGTATTCTTGCAGCAAGGGGCTGGTCGTGGATTTCTGTATGCGTGCAGAGACGGAGGACATCCGCAGGTTCATTGCAAAATGGAACCTGACTGCTGAGAATGATTCAGCGGAAAACTTTACGCAGGAACAGCAAATGCAGATGGAACTGGAAAATCCGCTTGACCTTGATTTCAGCGCCAAAATAAAGCTGAACGGAAAGACATTACAGTCTTCTCACGGCTGTGCAGTAGGCATCATTCCATGTTTGCCAGATGGAGTAGCAAACGAGAAGCAAGCAGCAGCCACGCATTATGGCTTAGACGACTCCTACGGCTGGATGATTTACAGGGAGTCTTATCCGTGGGGCAGGAAACGCCGCCCTGAAATAAAATCACTTTCTCTTACGATGGAGCAGCAGCCGTACCACGTACCCGGCCCGCATTTCAAGACGCACGCTCCCGGCGATTCGTTTTCGTTCTCCCATCCGGTCAGCGGAACGGAATACACATTGACTGTGGAGGAATTGGAGCAACAGACAATTTCTCAAGAACAATTTGACTCAAATCGCTGGTTCTACCCATCGCATTTTACCGCCATGAGCTACACCCTTTCTCCTGAACCGGATGATGATATTTCAGTCTGCGATTGTGCTGAGGGAGATAGGCCTTTGGAAATCGCCCCATGTGCTGACAGCTATGCGCCGGAGGCCCAAAACGATATTGCCTGTGTCGGTGTTATCGGTGGCGCGGTTGGCCCAGCCGCAGTTGTGTTCGGAAAGAACGCTCAAGGACGTCTACACGCTGTTTGTTCCGCACTGCATTTTGAACCGGTGGCGGAAGATATTGAATGGCGCGTTGACTTTCATGTCGTTCAATTTTCAAACAAAACATTCTTGCTCATATAACGCTACATACATAAGCCCCCTCATGAGGTCAATCCTCACGAGGGGGCATCTTATCAAATTTAACAGACACTGTCTGGCAAATTGAGTTGGTCGCATTATTGCGAACTGCTGACGATTGCAGACCCAGACAAATATAGTTTCTATGAAAAGAAAACTATCAACTCCGATTGGTCAATACGCGAATTAAAGCGGCAGATTTCTACTTCTCTTTACCGTTGTGCAAATCGTCGGATAGCTCTCAGGCGGGCAAGGCCATGCGGGCACCCGCTGTGCTTGCTGCTCTCCCGCCCCGTACGAGGCGTTCCGACTATGCCGCTGATCAGCAGCGTGCGGCGGCATACCCGCTAAGGGCCTCAGGCGGGGCACGGCAGGCGCGGAACTGTTCGCGTGCCTGAAACTATACTCAGCTCTGCGGCGTGGCACAGCGGGGCTCTGAGGGGCTTTGTGACGTCTGCGAAAACCCGCCGTTTCGTGCAGCAGCAAAGTCATCTCTCCTGCCGTTTCGTGCAAATATCGACATTTTTAACTTGTCTTTTCGTGCAGACTTGTGCTAAACTATGGAAAACAGCACGACTTTGAAAGGCAGGAGGAATCGGTATGCTGAAGCGGAAGATTTATGACGACCTCGTTGCGTGGAAGCAGCGAAGCGGCGGAACGACAGCTCTGCTGATTGACGGCGCAAGGCGCGTTGGCAAGAGCTTCATTGCCAAGGAGTTCGCAGAAAACGAGTATAAAAGCCACATCATTATTGATTTTGGGAATGTCCCGAAGGATGTATTGGATATCTTTGAAAATGACAGCACCGACCTCGATATGTTTTTCGCCAAGCTGTCCGTTTTCTTCGGGGTCCAACTCTATAACAGGGAGTCCCTCATCGTGTTTGATGAGGTGCAACAGTTCCCCCGCGCACGGCAGCTCATCAAATACCTTGTGGCGGATGGTCGCTACGATTATCTGGAAACAGGCTCTCTCATCCGGCTCAAGAAGAACGTCAAGGACATTATCATCCCATCGGAGGAGGAACATCTGGAGATGTTCCCCTTGGACTTTGAAGAATTTCTGTGGGCACTGGATGATGAGGTCACCGTTCCGTTTATCCGGCAGGCATTCGAGGCGCAAAAAACCTTGGGTCAGGCGGTGCATCGAAAAGTTATGAATAGCTTCCGGCAGTACCTGCTGGTAGGCGGGATGCCCCAGTCCATCCTCGCCTACCTGAATGGGAAGGACTTTGCCGCTTCCGATATGGCGAAGCGAAACATTCTGCGACTCTACCGCGACGATGTCGCCAAGTTCGCAGAGGGATACGAGGATAAGGTCTATGCTGTTTTCGACGGTATCCCCGGTCAGCTATCCAAAAAGGAAAAGAAATATCGGCTGAGTTCGCTGGGTGAAAATGCACGTTTCCGTTCCTATGAGGATTCCTTTATCTGGCTGAACGAAGCGATGGTAGTTAATACCTGCTTCAACGCCACCGACCCCAATGTAGGGCTTGCCCTCAGTGCCGACCACGCCACGCAGAAATGCTATATGGCGGACACGGGGTTGCTGGTGACACAGACATTCATGGACAAGGGCTATACGGACAACGAGCTGTATAAAGCCATCCTTTTTGACAAGCTGGACGTAAATGAGGGTATGATTTTGGAAAACATGGTGGCGCAGATGCTCCGATGCCGCGGACACAAGCTCTACTTCTACTCCCGCTGCGATAAGGAGCATCGGGAAAACCATATGGAGGTCGATTTCCTGATTGCCGAGGGCAAAAAAATAGCCCCCATCGAAGTGAAGTCCGGCAGCCACCGCAGCCACGCATCATTGGACAAATTCCGCGCAAAGTTCTCCTCGAAAATCGGTGAGAGCTACATCCTTTACACTAAGGATGTTATGCGCTCCGATAACATCCTTCATCTGCCCATCTACATGGCAATGTTTCTGTAACCATATCCAGCCGACTGCCATCTTTGCGCGGGGTGATCCGCGTAGCGGATCACCCCGCGCCTTCAGCAGAGGCCAGAAGGAAATCTATTTCTTCACCGAGGGCCGCGCGATAAAAGGCCATTTGATGCGGAAAGCAGAAAACAGTGATGGGCTTTCCCACCTGCATCAGTGCCGCATTTTCCTTCAGCACGTGAATCGTTATCAGCGGTCCTATTGTGATGTAATTGCCGGTAACCGGGTCTATCAGCGGGCATACCGTAGATATTCTCGTTGCCGCGTTTCCCGGAATCGTACCCTTCTCCGTGTTCTTCGCATAGCCGGCCTCGCTTATGCTTTCACTGCACGCTGCCTTTAATTTGTGGTAGCCCCAGTTTTGGATATATTCCAAATCTCTCATCCCCTCCCGGCTCATCGGCACGACATAGCGCATACCCCGCGGCACCACCTTGCCGGGTTCCATGGCAAGTGTCCTGCTCAAATCGCGGGGCTTGCGAACCAGCAGAATACAATCGTGCCCCATATCCTTTGCGGTATGCATCCCTCTGAGGACAAAGTCGTCAAAGAGTGCTCGCTCCTTGTTCACCACGCTCGTGCCCCATGACAGTCCCCCCTGCGGCACGACGTATACGGCTGCCGGCATACCGCCGTGCACAACAAACCCCACATACCGGGCAAAGCGTGCAGCCATGCCGTTACCCAGAATGTCCCTCTTTATCTCCAGTACATTGTAGAAGCTGCGGTCATTGCGAGCATCCAGCGGCGGTAAAATCTCCGCAAGGCAGCTTGCTAACGAGGGCTTTCCCTCTTTCATGTTTTCATCGAATACAAGAGGGCGGGTCTCGTAGCCTGCTGCGATAAAAAAGCAATTGGCTCCACTTAGATCCAGCCGCCTGTCCAACGGAATTCGCCGCGTGCAGCTGCCGCCTTTCAAATTGACCCGCCCAACGATTTCTTTCGGCACGCTTGCCAGCCACGGAAAAAGTGATGCGCCATGCGTAAGCAGAAACAAAAGCCCTGCATTTGTGAGGCCGCAGACATGGCGCATCCGCGGGCGGTTTCTTCCGTCGATCCGCACCGTCACCTCGACAGTTTTGTCCTCGATGAGACCCTTGTCTTCCAGCTCGCGTATCGTGCGAACTCCTGCGTCAGCCGTCCGCGCAAAAATAGCAAGGTCATCGCGGCGCACCTGACCGCAAAGGGCGAGTGCGCACAGCATACTGATTTTTATTTTAGAAGGCGTATACATTGTGGTGCTCCTCTCCTCAGTTCTGGTCAGCCGCCCCCTGAATGAGCCGTATCTTATAAACAGTTTACCCTTTTATTCGGGCGGCTGTCATGTGGGTAAAGTATCTTCCGAATTGTCCTATTCGTACAGAGACATTGGCTTTTCCGCCCTTGCAAAACTGCAAAACCCTTGTGCTTCAGCGGGTTTACAGGTCTGCCGACTTGTCTGAAATGCGGCATCCGGAATGACCGTGTATTAGTGTGCAAAACACTCTCACCGGGGTGTGATGAATATGGGGTCAAATATCCATTCGGCTCCGCAGTCGCGCCGTCCACATTTCGATAATATGTTCAGGCGTGGGGAGTACGCCGTCCATCGCCGAAACCGTGATGTATGTCCCTGCCGGGAGGAGCTCGGATGCCCTCGTAAAGAAGCGGAAGTCCGCATAAAATCCATCATCGCCAGCCTCGAAATAAGAGCAAATCACGTCGGTAATCGACTTAGTATTATGGTTATCGGAGTCCAGATGTGGGGCAGCTGTATCCCTGTAAATGAAGAGATAGGTAATGCATTTCTTTGCGATTTTCGGCAGCTTTTCTTTCACAGAAAGCACTGACCCGCGCACAGTTTCCACAAACATCGGCGTGTCAAAGATAGCGCGCTTCTGCCCGCTATTGATTACACCATGGGCGCGGATGGAGGGCAGCATAGGCATCCGAACGAGCAACATATTTCCCTCGACAAAAGCGTCAAATGCATGTATTTCACGAGCAATTTTCCGGTAGAGCTGCGTGCATATTTCATCCGAGGGCAACGTTTCATCTGTGCCTAATCCTGCCCTGACCGCGTCAATTTTGCCCATGAGCGTGAGCGTTCTCAGGAGGCTCCAATACGTGTTATTGTCCAATTTTTCAATGGCACTTTCCACCTCTCTTGCCACTGCCTCAGCATATTCCTCATCAGCGAATTCGGCGTTTGCCATCCGTTGAACGGACTGCATTTCAGAGAAAAATCGTATCAATGCCTGCCCGATTTTTTTGTTTAGCGTAAGCAGATTCTCAGCGTCATCATTGATGTTCCGGGTCAGCAAGCGCAGCTTAAACATCGCCTCAGGTACGCGGTAAGCGGTGTGCTGCGCACCGTCTGTGCGGTTCGAAGCTGCCGGCGTACTGGGCTTCATAGGCGGTAAAATGGGGGCAAATTGCATGTTGGAAACCTCCCTGGCATTAGGCACATGTCCCCTTTGGGACTGTGCCAGACACGTTGTTTTGGGGCAGCGAGTTTTTCCCGTTGTAGATCACTACCATAGAGGGAAATGGCGCGGGGTCGGCTGCGTTTCCCTCGTCGTCTGTGAACCGCAGCCGTCCACGAATAAAGCGAATTTCCGCTTTTCCGTAAATGTAATCGTGAAAGTATGCCGTATCTGTCCGCGCGGGGATAAGTAAAATAATTGGATACCCACAGCGCGCCTCTTCAAACGCCTTCCGCACCCATTTACCGATCTCTCTTCCGTAGGGCGGGTTGCAAAATACTGCACCGCCGCGATCCCAGCTCTGCGAAAGTCCGTCCGTTTCGGGGGTATAGTACAGACCGCATTTTGCCGTTTTGTTTGTTGCAGCGGGGTCAAGCACGAAGTTAAACTCGCTATCCAATTTGTCAAAAAAGTCCTGTGGTGTGCACCAGCACATGTTTTTGGAAGATAGCAGGGCCTTGTTCATTTTGCAAACCACCCCTTCGCATTCATGTGTGTGCAGATACAGCTTCCATCTTGTTTTCTTGGACCTTTCCGTTCGTGCTCAGACTGATATGCGAGTCCTTCTGCTATAGCCTGGTTCATGATGAGCGTGCTCATATTAGCATAATATATAAGGTCTTCAAAAAATGAAATGGGGGTTGCGCACTTCTTCAGCTCCGCCACGATGCGCTTTGCGCGCTGGCGGAAAAGCATACAAATCTCGTGCTGAGAAAAGAGTTCTTCCAGTTTCTCCGTGTACTCGTCGATGCGCTTCTTAACTGTGTTATAGCAGCGGTTCACCTTTTTTGCGATGGTACCAATGCTCCAGCCGAGGATATGAAACCGCATGATCATGCGATTTTCCTTCCTCCGCTTAGCTGCAATCTTTTCATCCCGCGCCTGATTTTTGCCGCGCTTTTTTGCCCCTGTAGGCATGGCGGAAATACCGATGGCGGCCTGCTCATCGGCGGTAAGATTCAGCTTCTCTACAATGTAGGCGTTTTTCATTTTGTAGTGCTTTTTTACTGCGGTTGACAGTAGAGACTGAACCTCGCGCTCGGATAGAGCTGGTTTCAATTGTGTGTTGGCCTTCAGTGCCAGTCGAAGAGCTTCTTCTTTGGGGTATCCAGCCATTTGGCAGGCTGAGAACAAAATAAGCAAAAAATAGTCCCGATAGCCCTCCCAGTTTGTGCGCAGCTCCAGCAGCTTCAGCAAAGCGTTTACACGCAGCTCTCCCGCAGCCTGTGCAGACGTAGGCATATAGCGGTAACAAGGCTCAGAAGTTGCTATACTCTTTCTTGGGTAAAACTGAAGATCCTTATATTCCTCTACGAGCGACATCCGAACAGAATGTCGTATTTCGCAGGTACAGTAATTATTTGCGTGAGTGTTAAATGTGCCTGGAATGCGTGTCAATCCTGCAATATTTGAACAATACCCCGAATCGACCGAGTAGCCAATGATCTGCAAGTCGGTGAGAAGATTTTGAATGGCATTTCCAATATGCTTTGAGATTTCGCTTGCCATAAAGCCAAGGCTCGCTGCACACTGGCCGATAAGCCAAATAAGATGGAAACCCCTTCCGCTGTAAACCACAATATTGGGCTCAGGAAGCTCGGTCCATATTTCAAGGCCTTGAGATAACAAGGACAGCGCATCTTCCGGATTTGGACAGTTTGAAGCTTTTTCGTGCGCATCAATATCTACCCAAATCGCGTTCAGCGCAAACAATTCACCAGTGTCCCATGTTTGTGCAGCTTTGAACTGCGCCTTTGTGATATAGTAGTCGGCATCAGCCGAGACATGCATCTGGGAGAGCCATTCTCCCACCTGCTCCGCAGGAACGCTCGCTACCGTCTCCATTGTAGATGTTCCCTTGGGGCGGCGCGCAATTGTCACTATGCCCTTATATTCGGGACGATCTGCTGCATAAATGAGGTCGGCGAAAGTCTTTACGTCGGCTTTGGGAGAATTGTGATTCGCTTGCTTGATGGGATATTTTGTGGGATGCTGGGTACGGAAAGTCGCTTTTTCTTCTTTTGTCCAAGAGTTTTTCATACTGCCTCCAAGGTTTTGGAGGCGATTGCGATGGCATTAGACGGCGTCTTGAAGTTGTCCCTTTATTTGTCCCTTTTTGTCCGTAATTGTCCCCTAAAATGTCCCCGAAGAAATCTACAGAACGAAACATACTGTTACGGACAGGCACAAACAAAAACGCCAGAAACCCTTGTGGTTTCTGGCGTTTTGCAGGTAAGCGGTATAAACTCAGCGCTTGGAGAACTGAGGTGCGCGACGAGCGGCCTTCAGACCGTACTTCTTGCGCTCCTTCATACGAGGATCGCGGGTCAGGAAGCCGGCCTTCTTCAGGATGGCGCGGTACTCGGGGTTCACCAGCAGCAGGGCACGGCTGATGCCGTGGCGCAGGGCGCCGGCCTGGCCGGACACGCCGCCGCCCTCGACGGTGGCAACGATGTCCACCTTGCCCAGGGTATTGGTGGCGTTCAGGGGCTGACGGACGACCATCTTCAGAGTCTCCAGACCAAAGTACTCGTCGATGCTGCGGCCGTTGATGGTGATGGAGCCGGTGCCGTTCTCAAACAGGTGCACACGGGCGACGGAGGACTTGCGGCGGCCAGTGCCGTACTTGTAGGGATTCTTAGACTGATACATTCTCTTTTTCCTCCTTACTTGACCAGCTCGGGCTTCTGAGCCGCATGGTCATGCTGCTCGCCGGCGTAGATGTGCAGACGCTTCAGGGAATCCTTGGTGACGATGTTGCGGGGCATCATGCCGCGGACGGCCACGCGCATAGCCAGCTCGGGCTTGTCCTGCATCAGGATGCGGTACTTGGTCTCCTTCAGACCGCCCACCCAACCGGAGTGGGTGCGATAGTACTTCTGCTCCATCTTGTTGCCGGTCAGGACAGCTTTGCCGGCGTTGATGACGATGACGTTGTCACCGCAGTCGGCGTGGGGGGTATAGGTGACTTTGCCCTTGCCGCGCAGCAGGTCGGCGACGATGACGGCGGTCTTGCCCAGGGGCTTGCCGGCGGCATCCACGACGTACCACTTGCGCTCAATGTTGGCCTTGTTTGCCATGAAAGTGGACATGGTGATCTTCCTCCAATTTATATAATGTGTGCTTTACTTTTTCACGCGCCCTTGTTACAATCGGGGCAGAGAAAACGCGCTCAGCGCGCAGGATTATTTATACCACACCGCCGCGCCGATGTCAACAGCAAATTGATTTACGATATAAACACCTGGTCATATCTCTCGTTTTCTCTGTTTTACTCTTGTTTTCTCTTAACGCAATTCTTGTTTTGATGAAGGAGGCATGACCGTGCAGCACATATTGGGACTGGTCCGCCGCTGTGTGGAGGACTACAACATGATCGAAGCCGGAGAGACCGTGGCCGTGGGTGTCTCCGGCGGCAAGGACAGCTTGCTGACGCTGACGGCCCTGGCCCGGCTGCGGGCATTCTATCCCAAGCCCTTCCGGGTGGAGGCCATCACGCTGGAGACGGGTATGCCGGGGATGGACTTCTCCCCGGTGGCCGACTACTGCGCCGCGCTGGATGTGCCCTATACCCGTATCTCCGTGCCGGTATACGACATCGTGTTCAACGAGCGGAAAGAAAAGAACCCCTGCTCCCTGTGCGCCAAGCTGCGGCGGGGCAGCCTGCATACGGCGCTGACGGAACGGGGGATACGCAAGATTGCGCTGGGGCACCATTACGATGACGCGGTGGAGACGCTGCTGATGAACCTGCTGTTCGAGGGGCGCATCGGCTGCTTCCAGCCGGTGACGTATCTGGACAGGACAGACATCACCCAGATACGGCCGCTGCTGTACTGCCAGGAGGCGGACATCCGCCGCATGGCGGCGAAGCTGGCGCTGCCGGTGGTGAAGAACACCTGTCCCATGGACGGCCACAGCCGCCGGCAGGAGGTGAAGGAGCTGCTGGCGGAGCTGGAGCAGCGCTATCCTGATCTGAAGAAAAAGCTCTTCGGCGCCGTGCAGCGCTACCCGCTGTACGGGTGGGATCTGGAAACGATGGAGAAATAAACGGCTGTTCAAAAAACTTGTATGTGAAATAAATTTATGGAGGGCACTACTATGATGAAAAAAGCGCTGATTGCAATGGCGGCAATGTTCTTGCTTATTGTATTCCCTTGCGGTGGGCTTTGGTCACTGCTTTCACACCTGATAGGCGGCGGAACCGCAGAAACATTCTTGTATCCGATCTATGGTGGTATAATACTATTGGCAGGTTTGATCGTCGGATGCACCACCCTAATTCTGGAGGAAATCAAATCGCTCAAAGAAGAAATCAAAAACGCTGAGCGCGATTTTTCAAAGACAACCTGACAAAATCAATCCAGCTTTGTACTATATGCCACAACGGAATATAGAAAACGTAGAAGTAAGCGGCTTGCCGCAAGACCTGCAAATCAAATTTTGGGAGGCGTTGATCCGATGGGCGTATTTGATTTTTTAAAAAAAAGAAAAAGCGAATTATCACGCGAGCAGAAAAAATGGAATAAAATGTGGGATCTGTGGGCGGAACACCGTGCGGACACCCCCTATGCAGAGGTGATGACCTATCAAAGTGAGGTCAATAATGGCGGGCACGATCAGTATTTCTTTAATGTTGAGCAAACGGGCAATCTGCAAGCGGAAATTTCGATTTTGGAGAACGTCTTATCCGAAGAACTGCGAAGCAATTTGCTGACCGCGTATGATGCATACCAGATGCTGGCTGATAAGGAGTCAGACGAAGAATGGGAGGCAATACTGGAACGATGTGACGATGTCTTCTTCAAAAACGAAGAGGAAATCAACCGTATTCTAAAAGCGTATGCCGCTAAAATTGAGTTGTAGCTTCGCGTTTTTTTCGGGTGGTATCTGGAAACGATGGAGAAATAAACGGCTTTTGTAAGACGCGCAAATCAGGTCTGGAGGGATTCCGATGATAAAGAATTTAATGTATATTGAGTTAAAATCAGGATATTCCGATGATGGCCCGGCATGGATCGGCTATGTAAAGACCTCAAAAACCAGAAAGACAGTCTATTTTAATGACCATGCCTTTCAAAAAGCCATCGGCGGCAGTTCAAACTACATAGACGTTGAAAATGGCGATATGTATTGGATCACCGGTTTGAAAAAAGATGAGAGCAATCGTCATTGGGCAGGGCACGGAAAAATCACGATCGACCGCAGAGCTGTTGAGGAATACCTTGCTTTGGTCGGGGAAAAAGAATTGCCATCGAGTTTGTTTGAGGTGGCCGACATGGAAGATAAATTTCCTGTTGAAAGAGCAAATAAGCTATTGAACGGAATAAAGTGAAGCCTTCCTCCCTATGTACCTACACCAGCACCCACTTCACCAGCAGCAGAAGCCCCAGCCCCGGCAGGCCCAGAACACCCACCGTCAGTGCGTTGAACCAGTTGACACCCAGCGTCAGCCCGGTGACGGGGGCGGTGCTGTTCAGCAGCCACAGGACACCAAGGCCCAGGGCACTGTTCAGCACCACCCGCAGCGCCAGCTTCAGCGGAACAGCCGCACCACCGCCACCAGCAGGAACAGGCCCACCAGGACCAGGGATACGATCTCTATGACGGACATACCTCTCCCCCCTTTATCGCGCCGGCAGCCACACAGGGCGGCGCGGACGGCTCTGTCTTCAGCACCGGCACCGCGTGCGGAATGCCGGAGGGCACACTTTGGCCATTCTGCTCCTTAATACGGCGCAGCAGGTAGTTACTGCGGGCTTTCAGGGCGTTGATCTCGAAGATACAGGCGTCGATGAGCTCACTGTCGCAGACATAGTCAAAGCGGATATAGGCCTCCTTCAGCGCCTGGGTGGTGCTGTACAGTTCACGCTCCAGTTCACGGAGCGTCGGGTCTGTGCTGTGCTTCTTTGCCATAGGGTTCCCCTCCACATCAATATTGTACGTCCAGTTTACGCATTTATGCCCGGTTTCAAACAGGGGCGGCCTGTCCGCCCGGAAAGGACAGCTATGGAACAGGAATATTTCATGCAGCAGGCCCTCGCTCTGGCACAGGAGGCCGCTGTCCACGGCGAGGTGCCGGTGGGCTGCGTCATCGTCCGCAATGGTGAGATCGTGGGCCGCGGCCGCAACCAGCGGGAGGAAAAGCAGGCCGCCGTCTCTCACGCGGAGATGGAGGCCATCGCCCAGGCCAATGCGGCGCTGGGCAGTTGGCGGCTGGACGAGTGCGACCTGTATGTGACGCTGGAGCCCTGCCCCATGTGCGCTGGGGCCATTCTTAACGCCCGCATCCGGCGGGTGTACTACGGCGCCCGGGATGAGGTGATGGGCGCCTGCGGCGGCGTGCTGAATTTGTTTATGGAGGGCTTTCCCCGTCCGCCACAGCTGGTGGGCAATGTGTGCGGCAACGAATGCCGCGACGTTTTGCAGGCCTTTTTCCGGGAAGTTCGGGAGAAAAACGCCGAGAATACGAATCGTTCGGCAAACATTGTTGAAGATTTCACAGAATTTTAATATTTGTAACCGAATTTTTTTCACATCTCCGCGATATCCTAATAGTGCAAGAAACAAAAAACTTTTTTCATCTTCTCTTCCTGCCATATCTGCGGAGCGCCAAGCGGCACTCCGCTTTATGGTGTCCGGAGATATTTGCCCGCGCAAGCGGGTTTTTTGCTGCCCTATGGGGCTTTTCTTTTTGCGGGACTCATGCTATAATACCCCGCAGAACGACAAAAGGAGCGCGGAACATGGCCTCACCCCTGCTGCAAGGAAAACTGCATATCTCCGGCATGGACAGCCGGGCGGCGGCGCTGGCCCGACAGTGGCAGTTGGGACTGGAGACCATCGCCTTCTCCTATGCGCCTCTGCTGGATGATTCCGCCGCCCTGCCCCGGACGCGGGAGGAAATACACGGTATCAGCAGTCTGTGGTTCCACGGCCCCTTCGCCGAGCTGATCCCCTGCGCCATCGATCCGTTGGCCCGAGATGTAGCTATGCGGCGGTTCCGGCAGGCACTGGACGCAGCGCAGGCGCTTGGTATACGACGCATGGTATTCCACGGAGGCTTTATTCCCCATGTCTACTTTCCGGAGTGGTATGTGGAGCAGTCGGTGTGGTTCTGGCGGGAATTCCTGCGGGACGTACCGGCCGACATGACACTGGCGCTGGAAAATGTCATGGAGCCGTCGCCGGAGACGCTGGTGTCCATCGCCGCCCAGATAGACGATCCCCGATTGGGGCTGTGCTTGGATGTGGGCCACGCCAACACCTGCGTCAGCGAAATGCCGCCCATGGATTGGATCGTGCCTATGGCCCCATGGCTGCGGCACGTTCACCTGCACAACAACCAGGGCGATACGGACCTGCACGCCCCGCTGGGAGAGGGAAACATCCCCATGCGGCAGATCATCGACACGGTGCTGCAAGCCGCGCCGGAGGCCACATTCACCATTGAAAATCAGAACGCCCTGCCGTCGCTGCACTGGCTGGCGGCGCAGGGGTATATCGAGGAACCGACATGACAGAAGCAGCATTGCAGCAGTATATACAGGCCATCCGCCCGGCAGACCGGGCGGTGATGGACGCGGCTCGGAAACGACAGGCAGAGCTGGCCAAACCGCCGGGAAGTCTGGGCGCACTGGAGGATATGTCCATCCGTCTGGCAGGCATCACCGGCCAGGTGTGCCCGAAAATGGACAGCTGCCGCGTGGCGGTGTTTGCCGCCGACAACGGCGTGGTGGACGAAGGCGTGTCCTGCGCGCCCCGGTCCGTGACCTTGCAGCAGGCCATCAACATGACCCGGCGCAGGACCGGGATGTCCGCCATGGCCGCCGCCTTCGGCGACGATGTGGCCGTCGTGGACGTAGGTATTGCCGCCGACGTGCCGGGCGTGGGCATTCTGGACCGGAAAGTCCGGCGAGGCACCGGAAACATCGCCGTAGAGGACGCTATGACCCGGCCGGAGGCGCTTGCCGCCATGGCCGCCGGCATGGAGCAGGCGGCGCACGCCAGAGCCGACAGTATCACCGCCCTGGGCATCGGCGAGATGGGGATCGGCAACACCAGCACCTCTGCCGCGGTACTGTCCGCGCTGACCGGTGCGGACATCGAGGCCGTCACCGGCCGGGGCGGCGGACTGACAAACGAGGGCTTTGCCCGCAAGAAGGACGTGCTGCGCCGTGCGCTGACGCGTCGGGCTGTTGACAAGGATGATGTATTGGATGTGCTGTGCGCCGTGGGCGGGCTGGATATCGCCGCCATGACCGGGGCTTTCCTGGGCTGTGCCCATGAGCGCATACCGGCAGCGGTAGACGGCTTCATCTCCGTGGTGGCCGCACTGTGTGCCGTTACGCTGTGCCCCGAAGTGCGGGACTATCTGTTTCTGTCCCACGACTCCTATGAGGTGGGCTACCGCCTGGCAGCAGACCGGCTGGGTCTGGAGCCCTGCCTGCATCTGGGAATGCGGCTGGGTGAGGGCAGCGGGTGTCCCCTGCTGTTCCGGGTGTTAGAGGGTGCCTGCGGCGTAATGGCCGGTATGGCCACCTTTGCCCAGGCGGCCATACCGGATGACTATCTGGACGAAATACGCGCAGGCGACAGCTTTACGGTGGACAAGCCATGAGGATACTGCTGATCGGCGGCGGAAAAAGCGGAAAGAGCACCATGGCCCAACGCCTGGCCGCCGCACTGTCCGGGGACGCACCTCGGTATTATTGGGCCACCATGACCCCCCATGACGATGAGGACCTGGCACGTATCCGCCGCCATGTGGCGGATCGGGCAGGCATGGATTTTATCACCGTCGAGCGCAGCTTCGACCTGCCCGCCGCTCTACCGGCACTGGACAGGCACGGCACGGTGCTGTTCGACAGCGTCACTGCCTGTCTGTCGGAGCAGATGTTCCCCGGTCCCGCGCCGGACGCCGGCGCAGCAAATCGGGTACTGCGGGAACTGCTGGATATCAGCCGTTACCTCGACCATTTTATCGCTGTGTGCGACGATATCTGGCACGGCGGCGAGGACTACCGGGACTGGACGGAAGTTTATGTTCGGGGCCTGGCGGATATCTGTCAAGGGCTGGCAGCGGAATTTGACGTAGTATGTGAGATGACGGCGGGCCTGCCCCACCTGTGGAAAGGAGAACTGCCCCGTGTCTGACTGGATATACGGCTTTTTCATGGCGTGGGGTATGTTCCTGACCATTCCCTGCCCTAAAAAAATATGGCGGGAGAGCGCCCGGCGAAAAATGCTGGCTTGTCTGCCCCTGATAGGGCTGATCGTCGGCGGCATATGGGCGTTGTGCGCGTGGCTGGGCAGCTTTTTGCCGCAGCCGCTGGCTGCTCTGCTGTGCGCAGCAGCTCCCTGGCTGATCACAGGTTTTATGCATCTGGACGGCTATATGGATGTGTGCGACGCGGTATTGAGCCGCCGGGACCTGGAGACACGGCAGCGAATACTGAAGGATTCCCACTGCGGGGCCTTCGCGGTGATCTGTCTGGCGCTGCTGGCCCTGTGCCAATGGGCGGTATTTCTGTCGGCGGAGGCGCTGCCCCTTTGGCCGCTGACGCTGATACCTGCGGCATCACGGGCCTGTGCAGCACTGGCCGTTCTGACACTGCGGCCCATGTCCACCAGCCAGTACAGCGCCATGACCCGTGGCGGCGCACCTGTGGTATTTGCCGCCATTGTGCTGGCGGCGGTGTGCGGGCTCTCCGTACTGCTGTGGGACAGCTTTGCTCCGTTGGCTGCGGCGGTGTGCTATTGGCTGGCGGCGTGGTACGGCTTCCGGCAGCTGGATGGTATGTCCGGCGATGTGTCAGGCTTCGCCCTGACCATTGCGGAGTTAGGCGGTGCAGCGGTACTGGTGTTGTGGAGGTAAATATGATCCTGATCATTGGAGGCGCGTTCCAGGGAAAACTGGCATACGCGCTGAAAGCATATAACTTAACAGAAAATGACGTATGCGATCTGGCAGTCAGCGACCCCGAGCCGGGATACAAATGCTATCGGCATTTGGAGGCGCTGAGCCGCAGAAATAACGATATCACAAGGTTTTTGCCGCTGTTCGAGGACGCAGTCGTCATCGCCAGACAGGTCAACGGGGGCATTGTACCCATGGACGGTGCGGAGCGGGCATGGCGGGAAAACTACGGCGTGCTCTTACAGCAGCTGGCGAAAAAAGCGGAACATGTGACGCGCGTTTTCTGCGGGATAGCGGAGGAATTGAAATGAAACTGACACTTTTGCGGCACGGGGAGACCGAGGGCAGCCAGAAAAATCTGTATTATGGCGCGGCGGATATCCCGGCGCTGCCGAAATCGCTGGAGGCCTTGCAGCAGAAAGCTTTGACCGGCGTATATCCCACGGCAGAGCACTACTACGTCAGCGGAATGACGCGGACGATACAGACGCTGCGGGCCATATACGGCGACGTGGCATACACGGTGCTGCCGGGACTGCGGGAGATGGATTTCGGCGATTTCGAGATGCGGGCCTACGCCGGCGATCTGGAGCACGATCCACAATTTATTGTGTGGTGTGAGGACTCAGAGCACAATATGTGCCCCAACGGAGAGAGTGCGCCGCAGGTGCTGGCACGAAATCTGGCCGCGATACAGCCCGTTATCGACGCGGGGGAGGACGCGGTGTGCGTGATCCACGGCGGGGTGACGTCGGGACTGATGATGCACTGGTTCGGCGGAACGCGGTATGACTATCTGCTGGCACCCGGCGAGGGATATCAGGTTAGTTTTAACGAGAAAAAACCTGTAAGCTATTCGAAAATAATGTAATCTTTCTGCAAAGGAGTGGCAAAATGGAGCATATATACAGAACGAAAGGCACTTGCTCGCGGGAGATCTCCTTCGAGCTGGACGGAGACAAGGTGCGGAATGTGCACTTTGTGGGCGGCTGCGACGGCAACCTGAAGGCCGTGAGCAAGCTGGTGGACGGCATGAGCGTGGCGCAGATGGAGGCGCTGCTGCGGGGCAACACCTGCGGGCCGCGGAGCACCTCCTGCGCCGACCAGCTGGCGGTGGCGGTACAGCAGGCCTATGAACAGGAGCAGGCGCAGAAGTGACAAATATGTGCACGCGGAGAAAAGCGGCCCTTGCGGGCCGCTTTTACGTTTATCTTACCAGACCGCGGGAGGCGGAATATTCGGCGTTTATCTCCGCCAACTCCTTCTCGCCGTCGATATAGGGTTGGTAGATACTGTCTACCCGGCCGCCGCCGGCGTTGCCGCAGCCATTGCAGCCGTCACAGGGGCTGCCGCAGGCGCTGAGGGCGCGGCGGACGATCTCCTCCCGCTGGGCGCGGGTGGTGTCCTTAATGAGCAGGGACTGCATGAAAAACGCTCCTCTCGTTTTTATAGGAAAGGCCGGACGGGGAGGGCTTCCCGGCCCTCCCCGCCGGGTCTGTCAGCCGGCCATGTCGAGCATATTCTCAATGAATATGCCGTAGCCGCGGGTAGGGTCGTTGAGCAGGACGTGGGTGACCGCGCCGACGATGCGGCCGTTCTGGAGGATGGGGCTGCCGCTCATGCCCTGAACGATGCCGCCGGTGGCGGAGAGCAGGGCGGGGTCGGTGATGCGGAGGAGCAGGTTGCGGGTGGGCTCGTCCGCGCCGTAGAGGCGGACGAGCTCCACACGGTACTCCCGCACATCGCTGCCGGAGACGGTGGCAAGGATGGTGGCGGGGCCGGTGGTGATCTGGCCGGCAGCGGCCACGGGGACAGGCGTGCCGCCGGAGAGGAAGTCCGGGTCGGCCACGGTGCCGAAAATGCCGCCGCTGCTGTTGACGGTGACGGTGCCCACATCGCGCTGGACGGAGAAGTCTCCCTTGAGCTCGCCGGGATCGCCCTTGGCACCCTTTTTCACCGCTTTGACGGTGGTCTCCATGATGGCGCCGGAGGCCAGAGGCATGAGCTGGGCGGTATCCACATCGGTGATGCCGTGGCCGAGGGCACCGTACTGACCGGTGGCGGGGTCGTAGTAGGTCAGGGTGCCGATGCCGGCCATGCTGTCACGTATCCAGGCACCCAGCTGCCAGACACCGTTATTTTCGCGGGCACAGGCGGTGAGGGCCAGAGCGTCTGCGCCGCGGCGGACGGAGAGGACAATGGGCGCGCCGGCCGTATCGGCCAGAAGGTCCTGGACCTGCTCGGAGGAGCCGACAGCGGCGCCGTCCATGGCGGTGATGATATCGCCCTGACGAAGGCCGCAGGCGCGGGCGGGCGTGGGGCCATCGGCCAGAGACACCACCAGGACGCCGTCCGCAAAGAGTTTGATGCCCACCGCCTGACCCAGGGGGATCACGGTGCGCTCCGCCGGGGCGGCCCAAGCCTGCTGCACGCAGAGGGAGAGGGCAAACAGCGCCGAGAGCAGCCAGGCGGAGAGACGATGGGAGGCGGGGATATGCCGTGGTTCATACAAGCGTCTCACCCCTTATTTTATTGTGATGTTTCCCGTTTTTGCCGTTGAACGGGCGAAAACGGGGTTTGTTTTGTCGCCGGTGACAGGGTTACTTTGTGTCAAAAGGGCGCAGAACATGAGGTGCAAATTCAGGGGGAAATGTGTAATTTTTTCTTTTGTTTTTTTGCGGGGGCTTTTTATGCGCCTGCGGGCGCGGGGAAATGGCAAAGGCACCCACGAGGGGTGCCTTTGCTGTATATTCGCCCGGTGCCGGGGTCAGAAACACCGGGGGAATACCTTTTTAATGCCGCTTTTTGGCGGTGCAGGCCAGACCGGTGAGGGACGCGAAGGCCAGACCGGCGTAGAGGAGGACGCCAGGGTCGGCGGTCTTGGGGGAGTCCTTCTTATTCTCGGCTGCGGAGGGGGCGTAGTAGTAGGAACCGCTGCCCGTGGGCTGCTGCGAGCTGCCGCTGAACTGGACAACACCGCTGTTCACCCTACTCTTGCCCTCCCATGTGACCTGGCAAATATAGTCGCCGGCGGACAGGCCGGTGGTGGCAAGCACCGCCGCTGTTCCACCCATGGGCTTGGTCGTATCCGGGACAAGCGTTCGCAAGGCCGCCTCGAAACTCAAGTCAGAACGATCAGGCACATTGCTATCGTCCATATTAAACCCCATGGCGCTGATTTTCAGCGTATACTCGCCGGTCGCGGGTGCAGTGAATATATAGGTCCAAGAGTCTTGCTTTTCAGCCTTGCTGCCGGAAATTAAAACTTCCGTAACCCTTCCACCCGCAATACCGCTCAGCGTCAACACTTCTCCCTTATTCATGTAGAGTGTGAAGCAGTCGACTCCGTTTGAATCACATGGTACTTCCCAACCCCAACTATTATAATCAGCATTCTCGCCTTTTCGGGCAACCGCGTCTGTTACGGTGATCTCGCCCTCTTTGGCCGCATACCACCGGTAGCTCAGCTTGCTATCGGGCGCGTTGCCCTTGACCGTGTAGCTGTTGTCTTTTGTGGGCTGCTGGGTGATGGCGCAGGCGGTAAATTTCAGGGTACCATTGTCGTACGCCACAAACTTTCCGCTTTCAAAGGATGTGAAGTACTGCGCCTTGTCTGCTGAGGAAGCTGTTCCGAACATCTCACTTGTGTTCTCTACAGATACAGGGGACGTGGGGGCGAAACTATCTTCTACTTTGATATTATTCGAACCCACTTTGATCGCCGCAGAATCATCCTCCGTTGTTTTGATTATTGGCTTTCCTTGTAGTGTCAGAGATGCATCTCCCACCGCTATCGCCGTATTATCGCTTTCAATTTTCCCGCCCGCAACAAGAATACTGGGACTCGCAATAAAAACTCTAATACCATAGCCCCTACTACCGACCTCTCCTTCGTACAGCTTCACATCAGAGCGTTTGACTTGGTCACCTGGTTTTCCGCCCACATACACCGCATAGGTATTATAGGGATTCCGGGTGCTCCTATTTTCAACCTTACCGCCATACATATGAAAATTCGCACCAGCGTAATAGTTTAGGTCAACAGCCGTAGTCTCTGTACCGTTTTCTTTTATCACACTGCCGCCGTACAAATTCAGTGTGCTCTCTCCCTTAACGAGAATAGTAGATTTTCGCCAAGTACTGCTATCATAATTGTACACGATACTGCCACCGCCTTTACAATCGCAGATGTTCAGCACAGCTCCGTCATCCAACAATATCATGCCACCAATACTGTCACTATCACTGGACACAATCCCCGAATAGCTTAGGGTACAACCGTTTAGGCAGAGACATACCTGCCCAACAATGTGTATTGTTGATGTGGGAGTTACATTATCGGAGAGGTAATAGTGACCAGTGGTAAGCTGTATATCTCTAGTTTCGGCATCCATATCATTGCCATTCCACTCTATCCAGGTAACAGCCTCACAGGTGCCGGTATGGTCGCCGATGTCGGTATGTGTCTTGCCGCAGACGGGGTGGCTGTGCACCGACACTTCCGACGCGGAGGCGGTGACCACCATGCAGAGCAGGGCACACAGGCACAGGGTCAGGGTCAGGAGTAGTTTTTTGTGGTTCATGATGTACGCTCCTCTCAAATATCGGGGGTCTTTCCAGTGGGGACAGCGGGTATCTGTCTTCGCCTGGGCGAAGACAGAGGCGCACATGTGCGCCTCCAGTGTTGACTTCAGTAGGTTTTTCCTTATAATGGAAGTATAACCCGTTCACCTGTGAACGAAGCAAGGGGTCAGGAGGGATTTTTTTATGGCGGAGAACACAAAACAGTTTTTTCAGATCACGGAGGCGGCCCGGGCCTGCGGACTGTCGCGGAGCACGCTGATGCGGATGGAGGAGCGCGGGCTGCTGACGCCGGTGTTCACCGCGCCGGACAGCGGGAGGCGGTACTACGACAACCACAACGTGGCGCGGATCATGCAGATCGAGAAATTCAAGGCCATGGGCCTGGGGTCGAAGGAGATCGCGGACTATTTCGCGCAGGGCGGCGAGGCCGAGGTGCTGCTGGAGGCGCTGGAGACGCGGCTGCGGGACCTGCAGCGGAGCGTGGAGGAGATGCGGCTGCGGGCGGCGGAGGGCGAGAGCCTGTCGGTACAGGTGATGGAGCTGCCGGCGGTTACGTGCCGGATACGGTGGTGCGAGGGGCTGACCACGGCGGAGCGATACCGGGATATGTACGACTTCTATGGGGCGTGCGTGCGGAAGGGGTGCGTGCTGTCGGACGAGCCGCTGTTCACCATATCGGAGCGCACGGACTATCTGGAGGGATACATCGGGCAGGAGCCGTACCGCTACGGGGTGTGCGTGCCGGTGCGGAAGAACCGGGCGGCGGCGGACGCGGTGACGCTGGAGGCGTGCCGGGTGCTGTCGGTGCTGTACTACGGCGATTACAGCGGCGTTGGCGAGGCGTGGCTGACGCTGGGGCGGGAGGTAAAGGCGCGGGGGCTGAAGCCCGCCGGCGCGCCGCGGGTGCTGGGCATCGTGGCGCCGTACACGGGGCGGGAGATCGAGACGCGGCGGTACTGCTCGCGGCTGGCGCTGCCGGTGGAGGAATAATGGGAAGCGGGAGGCCTGCTGTGCAGGTCTCCCGCTTCTGTTATACCAATTTGTGAGGAAACAAATAGGAGAATTACCGATTCAGGTACTCGACGGCGATGGCGGCCAGGCCGGTGACGCCGTGCTTCATGACCTCCTCGTTGAACACGATCTTGCCGTTGTGGAGCGAGACAGCGTTCTCGCCGCGGCCGGCATCGACCATCATAAAGGCGGAGGGGGTGCCGGTGAGCTTGCCGAAGAAGCTGAAGTCCTCGCTGCCGGAGAAGGGCTTGTCGATGAACTCCGCCTTGCCGCCGGCAGCGGTGACGGCCTTGTTGACCAGGTCGATCATGGCGGGGTCGTTGTACTGGAGCGCGTAGCCCTCCTCCAAATTGACCTCGATGTCGCAGTCGAAGGCGATGCCGATGCCCTTGCAGATGCGCCGGACCTCCTGAATGGCGGTGTCGCGGCCGGCGTCGCTGAAGCTGCGGAGGACGGCCACCATCCGCGCTTCGCCGGCGGTGATGTTGACGGCGTCGCCGCCGGACATGGTGCCCACCGTCAGCACGGCGGTATCCATGGGGTCGATGCGGCGGGAGACCACGGTTTGCAGCACGGTGATGAGATACCCGGCGCAGGCGATGGCATCCCGTGCGGTGTGGGGTGCAGCGCCGTGGCCGCTCTTGCCGTGAACGCTGATGTGGAACAGGTCCACCGCGCTGGTGAAGTAGCCCTTATAGAGCTGCATACGGCCCACGGAGTCATTCTCGGAGGGGCAGACGTGCTGACCGAAGATGGCGTCCACATGGGGGTTCTCCATGACGCCGGCGGCCACCAGTGCCCGTGCGCCGCCGGGCATCAGATCCTCGCTGGGCTCGAAAATCAGCTTGACGGTGCCGGCGAACTGATCGCGCATGTGGCACAGCGTCTTTGCGGCGCCCAGAAGCATGGTGGTGTGCAGGTCGTGGCCGCAGGCGTGCATAATGCCCTCGGTCTCGCTGGCAAAGGGCAGACCGGTTTCCTCGTGAACGGGCAGGGCGTCGATATCGGCGCGGAGCGCCACGCACTTGCCGGGACCCTTCTTGCCGTGGATCAGGGCCACCACGGCGGTGGGCAGGGGCTGCCGGATCTCGTCCACGCCCATTTTCTCCAGCTCACTGCGGATGAGGGCGGAGGTGCGGACCTCGTGCATACCCAGCTCCGGATGGGCATGGATATCGCGGCGGATAGAGATCAACTCGTCGAAGATGGTATCGACGAAGGAACGAATATCAGACATGGAAAAGCACTCCTTTCAAATGAGCCGGGCTCACAGCCAGCTGCTCATAACGCCGGCCACCAGTACGGAGGTGATGGACACGGTGACCATGCCGGCCACCAGCATCTTGGGCATGATCTGGGCGTTGATGGCGGCCTTTTCCTCGGCGGTGGTGCCGGTGGACTCAGAGACCTCGTTGGAGATGATGACCGTTCCGGGGAAGCCGAACAGGCAGGAGCTGCCGATGGCCATGGACATCTGCCAGCTGTAACCGAATATCTTGCCCACGAGGATGGAGACGACGGAGAAGGCCGCCGTGCCGATGACCACGCAGACCAGCAGGGGCACCACCATGCCGCCCACCATCTCCGGGGTAGCAGCGGCCAGATTGGTGAAGATGGACAGGGTGATGATGGGCATCACGATGCCGGTGGCGTGGGCCTTGCCCAGGGCGTCCTCATCCAGGAAGCCCAGCTCCTTGCAGAGCACACCGAAGATCAGACACCAGACCAGCTTGTTAACGGCATCGTGGAACAGGCTGGACACCCACACGGACAGCAGCGCCACCAGAATGACCTTGGCGATAATGGCGTTGGGGGTGTTGTACTTATCGGGCAGGGCGGGGATCAGCTTCTTGCGGGCAGCGGCGGCGTTCTGGGCCGCGGCGGCACCGGCGTCCACCTGGAGCGTGCCGGCGTCGATCTGGGCCTTGATGCGCTTGGCCTCGCTCTTGAGGCACAGGGAGGCCACGGGGTAGCCCACGAAGCCCTGGGCGCACATGACCAGGGTGGCGAACACCGCCAGGTCAGGCAGGTTGGCTTTGTTGGCCATATCCTGCATGGTCAGGGTGGCGACAACGCCGCCGGAGAGAATGGGCGCGCCCACCAGAGCGAAGCCGCGGTCGATGATCAGCTGGCCGATGAAGAACACGGCAGCAGAGATGGCGACGCAGGCCACGGCGGAGATGATGACGGTGCGCCACTGGGCGCCGAAGTCGCGGAGCCGGATGGTGGTGCCCAGGTGCACCAGCAGCATGGTGACCAGCAGGCCGGCCATGCTCAGAAGGGTGGAGTCAGCAAACAGGGTGGTGGGGAAAACGCCGGTCCAGAAGCCTGCCAGGAATACGACGGAGGCCACCAGCAGCATGGATACGATAGCCTTTGTTTTCACGGAGATCATGTCTCCTACGGCGAACACCACGAAGATGACAGCCGCTGAAATGATTGCAGTCATGATTTTCTTCTCCTTTTGTTTTTGAAATAGGGGGCAACAGGGATGATGGGGTAAATTGAAAAGCGGCTCCGTCTGAAAGACGAAGCCGCTTCACACACATGGGAAATGGAAAAGACGGGTTCAATTCTTTACAGCCGGCGTTTGGTATCGGGAGGTAAAATAGGCGTACCAATAAAAGCCCCAGACGGAGCTGGTGCCAGCGTAATAGGAGACAGCGGCATGGTTCGCGGCCATGTCGTTATGGAACATATCGCGCTGCATCATGTGACGTGCCATGTGGGGTCTCCTTTCCGCCGGTGGTCGGCTGTTTTTTATGTTGGCGTTATCTTAACGCCGCGGGGTACAAAAGTCAACCGTTAGATAGGCCATACTTTCGCAATTAAAAGCGCTAAATTTTTGTGAAAACTGACAGCCGCCGACATGGCGGAACCGGATGGCGGCGGGAATATGCAAAATTCCCACCGGTATGGTATGGTTTTTGTGAAAGGTGACAATGGACTTTGCGCGGGACGGGACAGTATAATATTATGTAAGATTTCCGGAGAAGGAGAAAACGCATGAACAGCACGCTGCACACCATAAACTGCGCCTGTTGTACGTCCGCCTGCTGCGCGGGCGTGTGTTGTCGTGCCCATGGGCGCTGTGCGTTTTCTGCTGAAAAGGCCTTGTAAGCGGGCCGTGATACCTGTACACACAGGCGGCGGAGGATGCGGGCGCATCCTTCGCCGTTTTATTTTGAGAGGAGACAAGGACTATGACTTCCAACGCGGAGATCGCCAAGGCGATGGCGGAAAATATGACACACGCGGCGGTGCCGTTGTACGGCAAAAAGCTGCGGCTGCCGGACAGGGGTGCCATCATCGGCATCATCAAGGAGTTTCGGCGGCTGCTGTTCCCGGCATATTTCGGTGACGCGCAGCTGATGGCGCTACCGCCGGAGAACTACGCCGCACTGCTGCTGGATCGTATCGAGACGGCGCTGACGGCACAGGTGGCGCTGGCGCTGCCGGAGGGCCAGGCCTTTGCCGCGGCGGCGCTGACCCATGAGATACTGGAGCAGCTGCCCCGCATACAGCAGACACTGATGACGGACATTGAGGCCACGTTTGACGGCGATCCGGCAGCGGCGGACAAGGAGGAGATCATTTTCGCCTATCCGGGGCTGTTCGCCATCTTCGTATACCGCATTGCCCACGAGCTGTACCTGCGGCAGGTTCCCATGATCCCCCGGATGATGACGGAGTACGCCCACAGCCGGACGGGTATCGACATCCACCCCGGCGCGCAGATCGGGCCGTGGTTCTTCATCGACCACGGCACAGGCATCGTTATCGGCGAGACGACGGTGATCGGCAGCCATGTGAAGCTGTATCAGGGTGTGACGCTGGGCGCACTGTCCCCCCGGGCGGGCCATGCCAGCCTGCCGGGAAAGCGGCACCCCACAGTGTGCGACTATGTGACTATCTACTCCGGCGCCTCCATTCTGGGCGGCGAGACGGTGATCGGTGAGCACTCGGTGGTGGGCGGCAACGCGTTCCTCACCGGGTCGGTGGCGGACAACACGCGGGTGGTCATCACGGCGCCGGAGACGGTATTCAAAAACGCGGAGTGACCGCGCAGGAGGGAAAAGGACGGCTGCAAGGCCGTCCTTTTATGCTGCCGCAGCGCAGGCACCCGGCTATTTGCATAGTTTTTGGCGCGGAATTTCAGCGTATCGACGAGTATCGCGGGGAAAAACGCCGCTTGTCAGGGATGGGCGCCATGTATTATAATGTTTGATAGAATACAGTGCAAGGAGACGCAGCTATGGGGCGCATCAGCAAGGAAAACTACTATCTGGATATTGCGGAGACGGTGCTGGAACGGGCGACCTGTCTGCGCCGGGTATACGGGGCCATCATCGTGAAGAACGACGAGATCATCTCCACGGGCTACAACGGCGCGCCGCGGGGACGGAAGAACTGCGTGGACATGGGGTTCTGCACCAGGGAAGCCATGCAGGTGCCCCGGGGGCAGCGGTACGAGCTGTGCCGCAGCGTTCACGCCGAGGCCAACGCCATTATCTCCGCCAGCCGCCGGGATATGGTGGGCAGCACGCTGTATCTGGTGGGCAGGGACGGCCGGACCGGGGCGCTGCTGGGCGACGCCACCAGCTGCGCCATGTGCCGCAGGCAGGTGATCAACGCGGGTATCAGCAAGGTGGTCATACGGAAGACGGATACGGAATTTGAGGTCGTGGACGTGCAGGACTGGGTGCAGCAGGAGGATGACGTGCCCGCACTGTAAAGAAGGTCTATCCGGCCGAAGGGCCGATAGAATACAACAACTGAACAAAGGAGAATGTGTGATGCTGAACGACTCTAAGATCGCCGCCTACACGGCGATACTGCAGGAGGAGCTCCTGCTGGCCACAGGGTGTACAGAGCCCATCGCCGTCGCGTACTGTGCCGCAAAACTGCGCGAGGTGTTGGGCGGAAAACCGGAAAAGATCCTGGCTGAGATCAGCGGGAACATCCTGAAGAATGTGAAGTCCGTGGTCGTCCCCAACACAGGAGGACGCCGGGGCATCGACGCCGCCATCGCCGTGGGCATAGTGGCCGGCGACGCCGACGCAGAGCTTCAGGTCATCGCCAACGTGACGGAGGCGGATGTGGCTGCCATCCAGACGTATCTGGACAGCACCGACATCCGCGTGACCTGTCCCGAAACGCCGTGTCTGCTGGACATCAAGCTCACCGGCTGGCGGGAAGGGCACCACGCCTGCGTGCGGGTGGCCAACAACCACACGAACATCATCTATATGGAAAAGGATGGGAATATCCTGCGGGAGTTGCCCGTCACTGGCAACGCCGAGGACAACCTGCAGGACAAATCCGTCCTCAACGTACAGGACATCATCACATTCGCAGAAACAGTACCTTTGGACAACATACGCCCCACCGTGGGGCGGCAAATCGAGAAAAACACCGCCATCGCCGCCGAGGGGCTGCAAAACAGCTGGGGCGCCAACATCGGCTCCACCCTGCTGGAGAGCAGTCAGGACTGGGCGACACAGGCGCGGGCATGGGCGGCCGCCGGCTCGGACGCACGGATGAACGGCTGCGAGATGCCGGTGGTCATCGTATCCGGCTCCGGCAATCAGGGCATCACCGCCTCGGTGCCCGTATGGAAATACGGCAAGCTCATGGGCGCGGATGACGACACCATCCTGCGGGCGGTGTGTCTCAGCGACCTGATCACCATACACCAGAAGACCGGCATCGGGCGGCTGAGCGCCTACTGCGGCGCGGTCAGCGCCGGTGTGGGCGCGGGCTGCGGCATCGCGTGGCTGCGGGGCGCGGACTGCGAGGGCATCAGCCACACGCTGGAAAACGCCGTGGCCATGATCTCCGGCTGCATTTGCGACGGTGCCAAGGCCAGCTGCGCCAGCAAGATCGCCATGGGCGTGGACTGCGGCATCTTGGGCTACGACATGTACGCCGGCGGCAACAACTTCCGCCCCGGCGACGGCATTCTGGGCGCTGATGTGGAGGACACCATCCGGAACGTAGGCGTGCTGGCCGCGCAGGGCATGCGGGAGACCGACCGGGTGATTTTAAAGATCATGACGGAGTAAAGTCACAGGCACTCCCCCCGGCTTCCGCCAGGGGGAGTGCCTGAAAATACGAACAGCCCCTCCGGCCAAGGCCGGAGGGGCTGCTTTTTGTGCTTATCCGTCGAATACCTGAAGGGCGTTCTGGCGGAGATCGTAGGCGTCGCTGCCGTAGCTGTGCCAGAGGGCGGCGGCGTCACGGAAGGGGTAGACCGGGGCGGTCTGGCAGACGTAGTTGGCCCAGCTCTCGATGACCCAGCCGTCCTGGCCGCGGAGGGCGTCGTAGAAAACGTAGGCGCGGGGGCTTTCGACGCCGCGGGGGAAGGACCAGCCGGCGGTGATCCGCTGGGTCTGGCGGGTGCCGAAGAGGTCGCTGACCTGTTGGCTACCGCTCTTCAGCGTGTGGAAGGCGGCGGCCTGCGCCGTGCCGTTTCTCTCGCAGAGGACGCGGCCGCTGACATGGCCGCCGGGGAACCAGTCGCCCTGCGTCTGCCACGCCGGCCACAGTTCCAGCATCTCGGTGTAGGGGCTGGGCGGGGCGGCGTAGGTCAGGTGGTGGATATAGATATAGCGGCGGACACCGTCCTCCTCCGGCAATTCCACGGCCACATGGGTCATGGTCTGCTCCAGCGTATCATAGACACGGTAGACGTAGGTATAGTGGCGCTCCCCCTCTCCATCCACGTCGGTGATGGTGTGGTCGTAGACCAGCGGACGGTCCGGGTCACTCATATAGTGGGTGGTGGTGATGGTGCGGTGGTCCGTATCGCTGTACAGGCGTTCCACCTGACGGTACACCCTTACGGCACCGGCCATACGGGAGACCTCTTCGGCGGTCAGGTCATCGAGGACATAGGACGGAAAGCCCTTTGTCAGCAGCTGCTGGCGGATCGTCTCGTCCTGGGGCGCGTCATCGCGAGCATGCCAGTCCATGGGATACCGCTGGCCCAGGAACATGGCCAGCAGCACCGCCGCCAGCAGCACACCCAGGCCGCCCCACAGCACCGCGGCATCCGGAAGGCGGACAGGGGCGGCGGTGATGGCGTAGCCGGTATCGGCCAGAGAACGGGACAATCTGACCATGCTGCGGAGCAGGAGGATGTAGAGCACCAGCATCGGCAGGACCAGCAGCCAGCCCTCCACGCCGATGAGCGCCAGGACCGTAAGGACAGCGTAGAACACCGCCATGGCACCGGCGGCGGTGGCCGCGGGCTTTTCCTCCCCAGCGGCGCGGGAGACACCCACCATACCCCGCCACAGGCAGACATACAGCACCTGCAGCAGGGCGATATTGACATAGGCCGGTGCAAGCCCCGTCTCCACAGGCAGGGCGGCGAGGACGATACACGCGCCGCGGACGGCCAGAGAGGCCAGAGAGAGGATATAGCACCAGCGGAGGGGCGTGTTTTCGCGCCGCAGCGTACAGAAGCCCAGCACCAGCAGCAGGCCGCCGACGGCGGGCAGGATCACATCCAGATACAGGAAATTCAGGGTAATGGTGATCAGACCCAGACCCCAGAGCACCCGGGTCATGGCCATGCTCCAGGGATTGATCTCGCCGGCGGCGGGCGGCGGCAGGGCGGCGGCATCCTCACGGAGCAGATCGTCAAAGCGGCGTTCGTCAGTCATAGAGTTCACCTCCCAGCAGTCGGCGCAGGCTTTGCCGCAGGCGGTACAGCCGCCCCTCCACCGCGCGCTCCGTCAGGCCCAGCTCGGCGGCCATCTGGGCGGTGGACTGGCAGTAGTAATACTTCCGGTAGAACAGCTCCCGCTCGTACACCGGCAGGCCCGCGATAGCCGCCCGCAGCTTCGCCTGCCGCTCGCGGCGGAGCACCTCGTCCTCGGCGCTGCCGTCCCCGTGGGGCACGGTGTCCTCCAGCGGGGCGTCCTCCGTTCCCTTGGCGCGGGCGCGGTTCAGGGCGGCGTTGCGGGTCAGGGCGGTCAGCCAGCCGTTCAGGCTGCCCTTTGCCCCGTCGAAGCTCCCCGCCCCCTGCCAGATGCGCAGGGATATGTCCGCCAGGCACTCCTCCCTGTCCCGCTCATCCGGGAGGATGGGACGCAGAATATAGAGGAACAGCGGCGTGAAACGCCGCAGCAGCGCCTGCAGGGCTGCCTCGTCACCGCCGGCGATGCTCGCCATCAGTTGTCTGTTGTCCACGCGCTCCCTCCTCCCTGTGGTTTCTTCTGTATGATACACTATTTTACCAGAAATCCCACGGAGAAACAGCATAAAAAACAAGACCGGCGACGCCGGTCTTGTTTTTTATCACACAATTACTCGGTCACGAAGGGCAGCAGGGCGATCTGACGAGCGCGCTTGATGGCCTCGGTGAGCTGGCGCTGATGCATAGCGCAGGTGCCGGTGGTACGGCGGGGCAGGATCTTGGAGCGCTCGGAGATGAAGCGGCGCAGCTTAGCGGCGTCCTTGTAATCGATGCACTCGCACTTGTCCACGCAGAACTGGCAAACCTTCTTGCGGCGCTTGCCGGCACCGCGAACGGGTCTATTTTCGCGTTCCATAGCCATGGAAGTTTCCTCCTTTATAAAATGTCATGTGCCTTGCACATCAGAACGGCAGGTCGCCGTCCTCTTCATCGATCTCGGAAAATCCGGAGCCGCCCACGGGCGCAGCGTAGCCGCCGGCAGGGGCGGAGTAGCCGCCGTTATTGCCGCCGTAGCTGTTGTTGGCGTAATTGCCGCCGCTACTGCCGTCGCTGTCGCGGCGGGAGTCGCCGAAGTAGACATTGTCGGCCACGACCTCGGCGCTGCGGCGGTTGTTGCCCTCCTTGTCCTGCCAGGCGCGGATCTGGAGCCGGCCCTCTACCACGGCCATACGGCCCTTGGTAAAGTACTTGGCCACGAACTCCGCGGTGGCGCGCCAGGCGACCACATCGATGAAGTCCGTCTCCTTCTCGCCGGACTGTGTCTTGTAATCACGATCCACAGCTAGAGAGAAGCTGGTGACGGGGGTACCGGACTGCGTACGGCGCAGCTCCGGGTCACGGGTCAGGCGACCCATGATAAAGATCTTGTTCAGCATTGCTGTACTCCCTTACTCGCCCTTGCAGACGATCATGGAACGCATGATACCCTCGGTAATGCCCAGGATACGATCCAGCTCCTTGGGGAATTCCGGGCCGCTGGTGAAGCTCATCAGCACATAATAGCCCTCGGTCTTGTAGTCGATCGCGTAAGCCAGGCGACGCTTGCCCCACTCATCGACTACCACGTCGGTCGCGTTCTGCTCTGCCAGGGACTGGAACTTTGCCACGGTGGCGGCAACAGCCTCCTCACCCTGTGCAGGGTCGATGATGTAAACGACCTCGTAGTTGGCGGAAATCTTAGCCATACTTTTGCACCTCCTTTTGGACAAATGGCCCTCATTCTCGGATGAGAGCAAGGATATGCTTGCAGACGCAAGCCATATTATTATACCGGAAGCACGGCAAAAGTCAAGATATTTTTGCGATTTTGGTACTTTTGGGGCGGTGTGCGCCGGAAACGCCTGTGTGTCCGCCTGCGGCGCACAAATTTGAAAATTTTGTTTGCCATACGCCTTGCACGGAGCAAAACGGTGTGATAAAATTTACCTATATTGAATGAGGAGGCGCGTTTTATGATCTCCATGGCCATGCTGCACGACGCACAGCGGGTGCTGAAGCCCGTCATCAACCGGACGCCGGTGATCCCCACCAAGGGGCTGGTGCCGGGGTGCGCGTTCTATCTGAAGGCGGACTGCCTGCAAAAAACCGGCGCGTTCAAGCTGCGGGGCGCGTACTACAAGATCGCCACCCTCTCCGACGAGGAGAAGGAACGGGGCGTCATCGCCTGCTCCGCCGGCAATCACGCCCAGGGCGTGGCTTTCGCCGCCCGGGACATGGGCATCAAGGCCACCATCTGCATCCCGGAGGGCGCGCCCATCTCCAAGATCGAGGCCACCCGCAGCTACGGCGCCAACGTGGTACTGGTACCCGGCGTGTACGACGACGCCTATGCCGAGGCGGTGCGCCTGCGGGACCAGCAGGGACTGACGTTCATCCACCCCTTCAACGATTACAGCATTATGGCCGGACAGGGCACCATCGGCCTGGAGATCCTGGAGCAGCTGCCGGACGTGGATATGATCTTCGTGCCCATCGGCGGCGGCGGACTGATCGCGGGGCTGGCCTACGCGGTGAAGAACCTGAGGCCCCAGTGCCGCATTATCGGCGTGCAGGCCGCCGGCGCGCCCAGCATGGCGGAGTCCCTGAAGGAGGGAAAGATCATCACCCTCAGCAGCGTGGACACAGTTGCCGACGGTATCAAGGTCAAGACTCCCGGTGATCTGACGTTCGATATGTGCCGTGAGTACGTGGACGAGGTGGTGACGGTCAGCGAGGGTGAGATCGCCAGCGCCATCCTGACGGTGTTGGAAAAGCAGAAGCTGGTGGCCGAGGGCGCAGGCGCCGTGGGCATCGCCGCCGCCATGTACCACAAGGTGAACACCGAGGGCAAAACGGTGTGCGCTCTGCTGTCCGGCGGCAATGTGGACGTGACCATGCTGGAGCGCATTCTGACCCGGGGCCTTGCCAAGGAGGGACGGACAGTGAGCTTCTCCACGGTGCTGCCGGACCAGCCCCACGCGCTGGCGTCGTTCCTGGAGGTGGTGTCCTCCCTGGGCGCAAACGTGCTGGACGTGAACCACGAGCGCCGCAATACCAAGGCCGCCATCGGCTCCTGTGTGGTAAATCTGTCGCTGGAGACCCGGGACAAGGCCCACATCCAGGAGATCTTCGGCTCTCTGCGGCGAAAGGGCTATGTGGTAGAGGAGCAGTGAATACAGACGCGGCCGCGTCTGTTTACACTATGACCGGTGTGGTACGGTAGTCCTGGCCGGGGGCGGCCTGGGTCAGATCCGGGCGGGCCAGCACATACAGGTCGGTACAGCGGGACTCCAGAGTGAACAGCTCCTCCGCCGCCGGCCCCAGCGCCGGAACGTCGGCAGGCTTCGTCAGCACCGGGGCACCGGCATCCCGCAGACAGCGCAGATGAGCGCGGCCCGCGGCCGTGGCAGCCAACACGCGGAGGTATGGCACACGCTCCGGCGCAGGCGGTAATTGCAGGTAGGCGCTGAGGACCATGCGGCGCAGGCGGGCAAGTGGATAGCGCTTGGTTTTTGCAGCGGAGAGCATCTCCGCCACGGTGCAGGCGTCGCGGGATGCCTGATACAGCCGGTGGTACAGGCCCTCGTTTCCTGGGTCGTAGGGACGCCAATCCGCCTCGGTCATGGCACGGAAGCGGACCAGTATCGCGCGCTCACAGAGGGCGCCGTCAGCAATGCGGCCTGCGGCCAGCTCACGGCGGAGGACGTCCGCCGCCGGGGTGGGCATATAGGCACAGGCGGCCTCCCCCC
>OBAF01000253.1_pt1 | contig 59435 bp, 45 predicted proteins | sample 1517851 | NCBI WGS metagenome assembly OBAF01 (sample SAMN04571706, study PRJEB22368) | human gut metagenome | biome: human gut; material: stool | host: Homo sapiens | place: Luxembourg | collected 2012-10-19 | reverse complement strand
TATGAAACGCGACGAAATCGACCCCGCCGACTTCGGGCTGGCCTCGATACGCCGCGGCATCGCCCGTATTCTGGGGCGGGCGGCCGAGTAGCCTACCCACACTCTTTCCCTCACCGAAACCCCACCCGCAATAGACCGATACCCGCCGCAACGCTCTGCGGAGAGAAAGGGTAGGAGAGGGGTATCCCCGCACCCCCTCCACACCGCCGCTTCGCAGCAGGCGGGGAGAGAGACATTCACACCCATCGCCACGGGAGAGGCCGTCAACAAAAAATTTTCACCGGCTTGCCATTGCCCGAGCTTTTCACTACCTTTGTCTGCTCATCAAAACAAGAAATTCCGTGGCAAAAGAGATGGTCGAAACCCCGCTCATGAAGCAGTACATCGAGATGAAAGCCGTTCACCCCGATGCCATACTGCTGTTCAGGGTAGGAGACTTTTACGAAACCTTTTCCGACGATGCCATCACGGCATCGGAGATACTGGGCATCACCCTCACCCGGCGGGCCAACGGAGCCGCCCAGTATGTCGAGCTGGCAGGCTTTCCCCACCATGCTCTCGACACCTATCTGCCCAAACTGGTACGCGCCGGCAAGCGGGTCGCCATCTGCGAGCAGCTCGAAGACCCGAAACTGGCCAAGAAGCTGGTCAAGCGCGGCATCACCGAGCTGGTAACCCCCGGCGTCTCCATCGACGACAACATACTCGACCACAAGGAAAACAACTTCCTGGCCGGCGTGCACTTCGGCAAGAACGGGCAGTGCGGCGTGGCCTTCCTCGACATCTCCACCGGCGAATTCCTCACGGCCGAGGGCAACTACGACTACGTCGACAAGCTGCTGGGAAATTTCCAACCCAAAGAGATACTCTTCGAGCGCAGCCACCGCAAGCAGTTTGAGGAGCACTTCGGCAACCGCTACTTCACCTTCGAACTCGACGACTGGATATTCACCGAGGAGGCGGCCACCGAACGGCTGCTGCGCCACTTCGGCACCAAAAACCTCAAAGGTTTCGGTGTGCAGAATCTCAAACTGGGCATCGTCGCCTCGGGCGCGCTGCTGCACTACCTCGACATTACCCAGCACACTCACATCTCACACATACTCTCCCTGGCCCGCATCGAGGCCGACCGCTACGTGCGCCTCGACAAGTTTACCGTGCGCAGCCTCGAACTGCTCTCCACGATGAACGAAGGCGGCAAGAGCCTGCTCGACATCATCGACCGCACGGTGAGCCCCATGGGTGCGCGCCTGCTCAAACGGTGGATTACCTTCCCGCTGAAAGAGGTGGCCCCCATACGCGACCGTCAGGAGGTGGTAGAGTTTTTCTTCCGCCACCCCGAAGCCAAGGAGCTCATCGACCGCCAGCTCGCGCTCATCGGCGACCTCGAACGCCTCATCTCCAAAGTGGCCGTGGGGCGCATCACCCCGCGTGAGACGGTGCAGCTGCGGGTGGCCCTGTCGGCCATAGAGCCGATACGCGACTGCTGCCAGTCGGCCGACGAAGAGGTACTCCGCCACATCGCCGCACAACTCAACCCCTGCACCCTCATACGCGACCGCATCGAGCGCGAAATCTCGCCCGACGCCCCCTCGCTCACCAACCGCGGCGGCATCATCGCCCGCGGCGTGAACGCCGAACTCGACGAGCTGCGCGACATCTCGGGCTCGGGCAAGGACTACCTCCTGCACCTGCAACAGCGCGAGAGCGAACGCACCGGCATTCCCAGCCTCAAAATCGGCTACAACAACGTCTTCGGCTACTACATCGAGGTGCGCAACACCCACAAGGACAAGGTGCCCGAAGAGTGGATTCGCAAACAGACCCTCGTCAGCGCCGAGCGCTACATCACCCAGGAACTGAAAGAGTATGAAGAGAAAATCCTCGGTGCCGAGGAGAAGATTCTCTCGCTCGAAACACGCCTCTTCAACGACCTGGTGCAGGCCGTCGCCGACTACATTCCGGCCATACAGCTCGACGCCAACCTCATCGCCCGCATCGACTGCCTGCTCTCCTTCGCCAAGACGGCCGAGGAGAACCACTACATACGTCCCGAGGTGAACGACTCCCTCACCATCGACATCAAGGAGGGTCGGCACCCCGTCATCGAGCGGCAGATGCCTCCCGGCGAGAGCTACATCTCCAACAGCGTAACGCTCGACAACGACCACCAGCAAATCATCATGATAACGGGGCCCAACATGGCCGGCAAGTCGGCCCTGCTGCGACAGACGGCCCTCATCGTCATCATGGCGCAGATAGGCAGCTATGTGCCGGCCGAAGCCGCCCACATAGGCATCGTCGACAAGGTCTTCACCCGTGTGGGCGCCTCGGACAACATCTCGCTGGGCGAGTCGACCTTCATGGTGGAGATGAACGAGGCGGCCGACATTCTCAACAACCTCTCCGACCGCAGCCTCGTGCTCTTCGACGAGCTGGGCCGTGGCACCAGCACCTACGACGGCATCTCCATCGCCTGGGCCATCGTCGAGTACATACACGAGCACCGGCGCGCCCGGGCCAAGACCCTCTTCGCCACCCACTACCACGAGCTCAACGAGATGGAGAAGAGTTTCCGCCGCATCGCCAACTACAACGTGTCGGTAAAGGAGGTCGACAACCGGGTCATCTTCCTGCGCAAACTGGTGCGGGGCGGCAGCGAACACAGCTTCGGTATCCATGTGGCCCGGCTGGCCGGCATGCCCCAGACCATCGTGCAACGGGCCAACGAAATCCTGCACCAGCTCGAAGCCGACAACCGCCAGAACGGCATCGCCGTGCCCCAGGAAAAGAAAAAAACATCGACCAGTGGCGGCGGAGGCATGCAACTCAGCTTCTTCCAGCTCGACGACCCCGTGCTCTCGCAGGTGCGCGACGAGATTCTCCACACCGACATCAACAACCTCACCCCCGTGGAGGCACTCAACAAACTCAACGACATACGCAAAATCATTACCGGCAAATAACCCATGACCGCACAAGACTTTGAAATCATGGCCCCGGTGGGGTCGTACGAATCACTCACCGCCGCCATTCAGGGAGGCGCCAACTCGATATACTTCGGCGTCGAAGGGCTGAACATGCGGGCCCGCAGCTCCAACAACTTCACCCTCGACGACCTGCGCGAGATAGCCCGCATCTGCCGGGAACACGGCATGAAGAGTTACCTCACCGTCAACACGGTCATCTACGACAGCGACATCGCCCTCATGCGGCGCATCATCGACGCCGCCCGCGACGCCGGCATCTCGGCCATCATCGCCAGCGACATCGCCGTCATGACCTACGCCCGCAACATCGGGGTGGAAGTGCACCTGTCGACCCAACTCAACATCACCAACGTCGAGGCACTCGAATTTTACGCCCGCTTTGCCGATGTCGTGGTGCTCGCCCGCGAGCTCAACCTCGACCAGGTGGCCCATATCCACGCCGAAATCGAACGCCGCCACATCACCGGCCCGGGCGGCAAGCCGGTGCGCATCGAGATGTTTGCCCACGGCGCCCTGTGCATGGCCATCTCGGGCAAGTGCTACCTGAGCCTCCACGAGATGAACGCCTCGGCCAACCGCGGCGCCTGCATGCAGGTGTGCCGCCGCGGCTACACCGTGCGCGACAAGGAGAGCGACATCGAACTCGACATCGACAACCAATATATCCTGTCGCCCAAAGACCTGAAAACCATACACTTCATCAACCGCATGATGGAAGCCGGCGTGCGCGTGTTCAAAATCGAAGGCCGCGCCCGCAGCGCCGAGTATGTGCGCACCGTCGTCGAGTGTTACCACGAGGCCGTGGAGAGCGTCATCGACGGCAGCTACGGCGACGAGAAAATCGCCGCCTGGGACACCCGCCTGGCCAAAGTCTTCAACCGCGGATTCTGGAACGGCTACTACCTCGGCCAGCGGCTGGGCGAGTGGAGCCACACCTACGGCTCCGAAGCCACCCGCGTGAAGGTCTACATAGGCAAGGGGGTGAAATACTACTCCAACCTCGGGGTGGCCGAATTTGTCGTCGAGACCCAGTCGCTGCACGTCGGCGACGAAATCGTCATCACCGGCCCCACGACGGGAGCCATCATCACCACCGTCGAAGAGATGCGCGTCGACCTCAAACCGGTCGAGGAAGCCGTCAAGGGCGACCACTTCTCGATAAAGCTCGACCAGAAGATACGCCCCTCGGACAAGCTCTACAAATGGGTCGCCCCCGAAACCCTCAAACGATGAAGCGCGAAACGCCCGTAACCGTCCCCACCGACGACGGCTCGCCCACCCTCTACCTGCCCGCCCTCGACGAACACTACCACTCGGTGCGGGGAGCCGTGGCCGAGTCGATGCACGTCTACATCAAGACCGGCCTCGAAGCCTGCGGGCGGGAAACGGTCGACCTCTTTGAGTGCGGCTTCGGCACCGGACTCAACGCCTTCCTCACCCTGCTGGCCGCCGGGCAAAGCCGCCGGCACATACACTACACCGTCGTCGAAGCCTTCCCGCTCGATGCCGCACAGGCCATCGGCCTTGCCTACCCCGAAACGATACAGCCCGTCAGCCGTCCCCTCTTCGAGCAGCTGCACCGCTGCGAGTGGGAGAGGGAGGTGGCCATCACCCCCTGTTTCACCCTCCACAAAATCGAGACCGACCTCACCCGCCACCCCTTGGGCGACGAACGCTACGACGTCATCTACTACGACGCCTTCGCCCCCGAGAAACAGCCCGAGCTGTGGAGCGCCGAACTGCTGGGTCGTGTCGCCCGCTCCCTGCGCAGGGGAGGGGTGCTCTCGACCTACTGCGCCAAAGGCGAGGTGCGCCGCCGTCTGCAACAAGCGGGGCTCATCGTGCAACGCACCCCCGGCCCTCCGGGCGGGAAACGCGAAATCCTGCAAGCCCGACGACCCGACGACTCCTCCCGCTCCGGCACATAAAAAAATAAGTTAATAACCCGGTCGACAAAGAAGCGATACGAAGTTTTTCCTATTTTTGTTTCAAAGATTTACCGACATGAAAAAAACGACCCTGCGACATATTGCCTGCACCCTGCTGTGCAGTCTGCTGCCATTCACCGGCGAGGCACAAAAAGCCGTCCGCATCGAACAACCCGCCTACACCTTTGATCGCGCCCAACAAATGTTCAACGAAGGGAACTACGCCGGTTGCATCGACCTCATGACAGAATACCGCAAAGGAGCCACCCGCACCATCGACAAGGCCAAGGCCGACTTCCTGATAGCCGCTTCGGCCTACGCTTCGCGCGAGCCAAACGCCCTCGACCTCATCGAAGGCTACCTCGCCGACCACCCCAAGACCCCGCACAGCACCGAGGCCCAACTCCTGCAAGGACACTGTTACTTCGACCGCGGCGACTACGACAAGGCGCTCGAAATATACCGTGCCATCGACATCGACAAGCTCTCGCCCGAAAAACAGGGCGACCTGCTGCTGCACCTCGGCTGCACCTATATAGAGAAAGGCGATACCGAACAGGCCGCTCCCTGCTTCGCCGCCATTATCGAAGTGGGCGGTCCCTACGAGAAGGCCGCCCTTTACCACGACGCCCACCGCCGATACCTCGAAGGCAAATACGAAAGTGCCGAGAGCGAACTCACCCCCATCATCGACGACAAGACATTTGCCCGCCCGGCCACGGCCCTGCTCGCCCAATGCCGCTTCGCCCAAGAGAAATACCCCGAAGCCATCGAAACGGCCGGCCGGTACATGGAGCGCTATCCTGCCGACTCGACCTACTACGAGATGGAACGTATTCTCGGCGAGAGCCACTTCCGCACGGGCGACAACACCCAGGCCATCAAATACCTCTCGGGCTACACCACCTACTGCGCTGCACCGCAACGCAGCAGCCACTACGCCCTGGGTATGGCCTACTATCAAACGGGAAAATACCTCGAAGCCATCGAACAGCTGGGGCGGGTTACCGACCGGAAAGATGCCCTGGCACAGAGCGCCTACCTCTTCATCGGGCAGAGCTACCTGCGGCTCAACGACCCCACCAACGCCCGTCTGGCCTTCGAAATGGCCTCACAATACGACTTCGACCCGCAGGTGCAGGAGGCTGCCCTGTACAACTACGCCCTCACGCTGCACGCCGCCACCTTCTCGCCCTTTGCCGAGTCGGTCACCGTCTTTGAGAAATTTCTCAACCTCTTCCCCCGGTCGCAACACGCCGACACCATCAACGACTACCTCGTCGACGTCTACATGACCACCCGCAACTACGAGAGCGCACTCAACTCCATCAACAAGATACAGCATCCCACGGCCAAAATCTATACCGCCAAGCAACGCATCCTCTACCGGCTCGGCACCGAATGTTTTGCCAACAACGACCTGAAACGGGCCGCCGACTACTTTACCCAGGCCATCGCCCTGGGTAACTACGACCGCGAAGCCAAGGCCGATGCCTACCTGTGGCTCGCCGAGTGCCGCTACCGCGAAGGAGACTACACCGGGGCCGCCCACCGCCACGGCCGACCCGCTGGCCTACTACAACCTCGGGTACGGCTACTTCAAGCAGCACGACTTCGGCGAGGCGCAGACCCAGTTTGCCCACTACATCAAGACCGAGAGCCCCAACGACGCCCACCTCCCGCGCATCGCCGACGCCTGCACCCGACTGGCCGACTGCCTCTACGGGCAGCGCCGCTTTGCCGATGCCGGCTCAGCCTATGACAAGGCCGTCGCCCTCTACCCGGCAACAGGCGACTATGCCCTCTTCCAGAAAGGATTCATGGCCGGCCTGCAAAAAAAATACGCCGAAAAAACGGCCATCATGCAAGAATTGCGGCAACGCTACCCGCAGTCGGACTATGTCGATGACGCCTGGCTCGAAGAGGGCTTGGCCCATGTCGTCCTCCAAGACGGGAAAGCCGCAGCCTGCTTCACCGCCCTGCTCGAAAAATATCCCGACCAGGAGACCGCCCGCAAAGCCGGCGTGCAACTGGGCATGTTCTACTACAACAGCCGGCAACCCCAGAAAGCCATCGCCACCTACAAAAGCGTCATCGCCGACTATCCCGGCACCGAAGAGGCACACATCGCCCTCCAAGACCTCAAAGCCGTGTATGTGGCACAGAACGACGTCGACACCTACGCCGCCTACCTGAAAACCCTCGGCGGAAACGTATCGACCGAAATATCGGAACTCGACTCCCTCTCGTTCCTCACCGCCGAACGCGCCTTCCTCAAAACCCCCAACGCCGCCTCGGCCACGCAACTCGAAAACTATCTCAAAAAATATCCCAAAGGCGCCTACACCCTGCCCACCCACAACTACCTGAGCCTCTACTACTACGACCGCAAGGAGTATGGCAAAGCCCGCAAGGAACTCTCCACCGTGCTGCAAACGCCCAATAATCCCTATACCGAAGAGGCCCTCACCCGCCTGGCCGACATACAGGAGAAGAGCAAAGAGTATCCCGAAGCCTTTGTCAGCTACCAAAAACTCGAACGTCTCGCCTCCCGCAAGGAGTCGCGGCAACTGGCCCGCCTGGGCATGCTGCGCACCGCCGTGCAGCTGGGCGACAACCGGGCCGTGATAGAGGTATCGGCACGCCTGCTGGCCGACCCCACCCTCTCGCCCGAACACATACGTGACGCACGGGCCGCACGGGCCGGCAGCTTCATCGCTCTGGGCGATTCGGCACAGGCCGCCGGCGAATGGGAGAAACTCGCCGAAGACCCCCGCACCGAGACCGGCGCCAAAGCCGCTTACCAGCTGGCCCAGTACCACTTCGACAAGGGCGACGACACCCAGGCCGAAGCCGTCGTCAACCGCCTGCTCGAAGACGGCACCTCGCACCAGTACTGGCTGGCCCGCGGATTCATCGTGCTGGCCGACGTCTATACCCGACGGGGCGACACCTTCAAAGCCCGGCAATACCTGCTGAGCCTCCAAAACAACTACACCGCCGACGACGACATCAAGGAGCGTGTCGCCGTGCGCCTCGAAAAACTTGAACCTGCAAATACCGACGTACAATGAATACCCGCCATATCACCCTGCTGCTCTTTGCCGTGCCGGCCCTCTTCGGTGCCAGCGCCCAGACCGACAACAAAAACACCCTGCAACGTGCCGTAACCATCGAAAAGGAGTTTACCCCCATCGTGCAGGACGCCTCGAAAATCAACGTCATACCCGAGATGGAGGTATCGGCCTCGGCACGCCCCGACATACGATACACCGAGTGGAAAAACGCCCGCAACGAGACACCCACCCTCGACCTGCTTCCGGCCGGCGACGGCGGTGTCGAAGCCCCCGACCGCCAGCGGGGATATGCCCAGATAGAGATGGGCAACTATCTCAACATCAACGCCAATGCCGGTATTCGCATCGTAGACAGGCAGCGCGACCAGTTGCTGTTCTGGTACAGCCACAACTCGACCAACGGCACCCTCGCTTACCTCACCGACAACAACAAGACCCACCAGCGCCGCAACGACAACAAGCTGAATCTTGCCTATACCCACACCTTCGACCGCGCCAGCTGGAACACCACGGCCTACTACCGCTACAACGGCTTCAACTACTACGGCATGCCCCTCTACAACATCGACAAGAACCGTCTTGCCGGGCTCAGCACCACCACCGACCAGCAGACCGTGCAACACTACGGCTTCGACACCCGCATCGCCTCCAAGCCCAATAAGGAGTTCAACTACACCGCCGAGATATGCTACCGGGGCTACAACAGCGACCTCGGCCTCTTCTACGGCCAGCGCGGCGTACTCGAAAACCACCTCAGCACCCGACTCGACGGCAGTGCCCCCCTGGGCGACAACTACCTCATAGGTGTGGCCGTGGGCATGGACAATCTCATCTACAACCGCTGCGACCGTGAAAACTACACGGTGCTGCGGGCCAATCCCTACTTCGGCATCGAAAAGGAAGCCCTGAAATTCAGAGCCGGTGCCATTGTCGACCTCTCGATTCACGACAACACCATCTTCCGCATCGCCCCCGACGTGCGGTTGGAATGGGAATTTGAAAAACTCTGGTTTCTCTACACCAGCCTCACCGGAGGCAAGAGCCTCAACACCTGGGAGAAGATGAGTGCCATCACCGCCTATGTCGACCCCAGCCGCAAGATGAGCAACACCTACACGCCGGCCGACTTCACCGTGGGATTGCGCACCGCCACCTTCAAGCAGCTGCACTTCTCCCTCTACGGCGGCATCAAATACAGCATCGATGCCCTCTTCGACTACCGCTGGCAATACATCGAGGCCACCGGCACCGGCGGCCGCCTCACCCGCCCCGTGGTCAGCTTCTACGCCACCGACGCCTATGCCTGGAAAGCCGGTTTTGAGATACAGTACAACCCGCGCGACTTCTTCAAGGCCCACCTCGCCTGGGAACACAACGAGTGGCACCAGCAGGGCAACAAGGCACGCATACACTCGTCGCAACCCCGCAACGAGTGGAAAGCCGGCGTAACGGTGGTGCCCATTCGTCCGCTCGACATCTCGGCCGACCTCTACTTTGCCGACGGTCTCGGATACCGTAACCTCACAGAGGGCATGGTCGACTACCCCTCGTCGGGAAATCTCCCCAACATCGTTACCCTCAACCTCGGCGCCATATACCGACTCAACAAGCACATACACTTCTCGGCCCAGCTCAACAACCTGCTCTCCAAACGCACCGACCTCTTCTACGGAATGCCGGCACAACGCTTCCATTTTCTCATAGGAGCGGGGGTTGTTTTCTGAGAATTTAGAGAGGAAAAGAAAATTTTAACGACAAAATAACTGACTGTCAATCGCTTTTTTTCTACTTTTGCAGGCGAAAATAAAAGAAGCGACAGAAAATGCCGAAAAATTTAGTCATTGTAGAGTCGCCTGCCAAGGCAAAAACGATCGAAAAATTTTTAGGAAAAGATTATAAAGTCTTATCGAGTTACGGCCACATCCGAGACCTGAAAAAGAAAGATTTCAGTGTCGACGTAGACCATAACTTCAACCCCATATACGAAATTCCCTCCGACAAGAAACAGCTCGTCGAGACCCTGAAAAAAGAGGCCGACAAAGCCGACATGGTGTGGCTCGCTTCCGATGAAGACCGCGAAGGAGAAGCCATCGCCTGGCACCTCTACGAGGTACTCGGGCTCAAACCCGAAAAGACCCGCCGCATCGTCTTCCACGAAATCACCAAAAGCGCCATACTCAACGCCATCGAGCACCCGCGCAACATCGATATCGACCGCGTCAACGCCCAGCAGGCACGCCGCGTACTCGACCGCATCGTGGGCTTCGAGCTGTCGCCCGTGCTGTGGAAAAAGGTAAAACCCGCCCTCTCGGCCGGCCGCGTGCAGTCGGTCGCCGTGCGACTCATCGTCGAGCGGGAGAGAGAAATAGAGCAGTTTGTGAGCGAAGCCTCCTACCGCATCGTCGCCACCTTTGCCGTAGCCACGCCGGCCGGTGAGACCGTCGAGATGAAAGCCGAGCTCAACACCCGCCCCAAAACCAAAGAAGAGGCCATCGCCCTGCTCAACGCCTGCCGCGACGCCCGCTTCACCATCGAAGAGGTGCAGGTAAAGCCCGCCCGCAAATCGCCGGCCGCCCCCTTCACCACCTCGACCCTCCAACAGGAGGCCGCACGCAAGCTGGGTCTGTCGGTGGCACAGACCATGATTATTGCCCAGCGCCTCTACGAGTCGGGATTCATCACCTACATGCGTACCGACTCGGTCAATCTCTCCTCACTCGCCCTGAACACCTCCAAGGCCGAAATCCTCAAAACCTGGGGAGAGAGATACCAGCACACCCGCAACTACCACACCAAGACCAAAGGCGCCCAAGAGGCCCACGAAGCCATACGCCCCACCTACATCGACCATCACGACATCGAAGGGTCGGCCCAGGAAAAACGCCTCTACGAACTCATCTGGAAACGCACCATCGCCTCGCAGATGAGCGATGCCGAGATAGAAAAGACCACAGCCGTCATCGACATCTCGGGCCGCAAGGAGAAATTCATCGCTACGGGCGAAGTGCTGAAATTCGACGGTTTCCTGCGTGTCTACAACGAGTCGACCGACGACGAAGGCGAGAACGGCGAAGGCAACAGCAAGATGCTGCCCCCCCTCGCTACGGGCGAAGAGCTGCCGGTCCTCGAAATCGAGGCTACCGAGCGTTTCACCCAACGGCCGCCCCGCTACACCGAGGCCTCGCTCGTGCGCAAGCTCGAAGAGCTGGGCATAGGACGCCCCTCAACCTACGCTCCCACCATATCGACCATACAACAACGCGAGTATGTAGAGCGTGGCGACCGTCCCGGCACCGAACGCTCCTACAATGTACTCACCCTCAAAAACGGGAAAATCTCCGATAAGGAGAAAACCGAAATCGTCGGAGCCGAAAAGGGCAAACTGCTGCCCACAGACATCGGCATCGTGGTCAACGACTTCCTTACCGAACACTTTCCCGAAATACTCAACTACAACTTCACGGCCCAGGTCGAGAGCAAGTTCGACGAAGTGGCCGAGGGAAAAATCGAGTGGAACAAGTCGATTGAAGACTTTTACAAACTCTTCCACCCCGTAGTCGAAGAGGCACTCTCGCTGCGCCTCGAACACCGTGTAGGTGAACGCCAGCTCGGCATCGACCCCAAGAGTGGTCGCCCCGTATCGGTGAAGATAGGCCGCTTCGGCCCCCTGGTACAGATAGGCCTCCCCGAAGACAAGGAAAAGCCCCTCTTCGCCTCGTTGCAGAAGGGGCAGTCTATCAACACCATCACCCTCGACGAAGCCCTGAAACTCTTTGAACTGCCCCGCACACTGGGCGAGTACGAAGGCGAGACCATCACCGTATCGACCGGCCGATTCGGCCCCTACATACGCCACAACGGCAAGTATGTGTCGCTGCCCAAAGAGTATGCCCCGCAGACCGTCTCCTACGACGAAGCCGTGGCCCTCATCGAGAAAAAGCGTGAAGAAGAGAAAAACCGCATTATCAAGACTTTCCCCGAAAACAGCGACCTCGAAATCCTCAACGGACGCTTCGGCCCCTACATCGCCTACAAGGGCAAGAACTACAAAATACCCAAAGGCACCAAACCCGAAGAGCTGTCGAGCGACGACTGCCTGAAAATCATCGAGAACGACAGTCAGCCCAAAGCCAAAGCCCGCCGGGTATCGCGCAAGAAATAGAAACAAGGGTGGGAGTTATCCCTCACAAAAAAACATCATACCACAAAAGCACCGGATTTTTTCCGGTGTTTTTGTTTTTATCACCTCACCCTGACGCGACACAATCGCTCAGGGAGAGAAGTATAATCGTAAAACGGAAAAAGGAAGTTGCCGGCGGGAAAGAAAATCACAAACAAGAGAAACACGACACCCCGACAACCCCGGCAAGAGAAGAGCAGGAGAGGGGTTGCTACTCGGCCTGCGAGAGCAACAGCTCCTCAACGCGGTCGAGAATAGGGTAGAGGTCGGCCAGCGTCTCAGCCCGCAACATGGCGATGCGTGTCTCGCGGAAGTGGGGGATACCCTTGAAAAGTGGAGTAGCCGCCAGGTGTCGCCGTATGTGCAGAATACCGCGACGCTCATCGAGCCGCGCTACACTCTCGCGCAACTGGCGCCGCAAGACCTCCATCTTGGCACTCACCGTGAGGGGCGTTACGGCACCCTCGCGCAGATACTGCTTCATCTCGCCGAAAATCCACGGCGCCCCTATCGAGGCCCGGCCCACCATCACACCATCGACCCCGTAGCGGTCGAACGCCTCGCGGGCCTTTTCGGGCGTCGTGATATCGCCGTTGCCGATAATGGGAATCGTCATGCGGGGATTCTCCTTCACCCGCCCGATGAGCGACCAGTCGGCCTCGCCCGTGTACATCTGGCTGCGGGTGCGGCCGTGAATGGCCAGAGCGGCAATGCCGCAATCCTGCAACTGCTCGGCCAGCTCCACGATGATGCGCGAGTCGTGGTCCCAGCCCAGGCGGGTCTTCACCGTCACGGGCAACTTCACCGCCTGCACCACTGCCCGGGTGATGGCCAGCAGCAGCGGCACGTTGCGCAGCATGCCCGACCCGGCCCCCTTGCCGGCCACCTTCTTCACCGGACAGCCGAAGTTGAGATCGATAACATCGGGACGGGCCGCCTCGCAGATGCGGGCCGCCTCGACCATCGAGTCGACATCGCGACCGTAAATCTGTATCGCCACCGGCCGCTCGGCCTCGGCAATGGAGAGTTTGGCCTGTGTCTTGCCCACAAAGCGGATGAGCGCGTCGCTCGACACAAACTCGGTCGTTACCATGTCGGCACCGAACTCCTTGCACAGGAGGCGGAAAGGAGCGTTGGTAACATCTTCCATCGGAGCCAGGAAGAGCGGGCGTTCGCCCAAATCGATTGTCCCGATTTTCATACTGTAACAAATTAGGTATTGCGTGGCAAAAATAGTACATTTTCACCAGCCGGCCACCGCACCCGGCTCCAAAATCGGAAAAGCACGTCCGGGCAATGCTTCCGCGGCAACAACAAAAACAACATAAATCGTCGTAATAAAACGGTTTTTTGGCGCCATCTCCTTTTTTTTATTACTTTTGCAATATTAAATAGGGTAAATATCCACCTCCAAATCGAAAAAAACGATGGAATATAATTTCAGAGAAATCGAGCAGAAATGGCAGCAGTACTGGAAAGATAACCACACCTACCGCGTAACCGAGAACCGTCAGAAACCCAAATACTACGTTTTGGACATGTTTCCCTATCCGTCGGGAGCCGGTCTGCATGTGGGACACCCGCTGGGCTACATTGCCTCAGACATCTACGCCCGCTTCAAGCGGCTCAAAGGGTTCAACGTGCTGCACCCCATGGGATACGACGCCTACGGTCTGCCCGCCGAACAATATGCCATACAGACGGGTCAACACCCGGCCATCACCACCGAAAAAAACATCAACCGCTACCGTGAGCAGCTCGACAAGATAGGATTCTGCTTCGACTGGGACCGCGAGATACGCACCTGCGACCCCGAATATTACAAGTGGACGCAGTGGGCCTTCATACAGATGTTCAACAGCTACTACGACTACAACGAGCAGAAAGCGCTCCCCATCAACACCCTCATCGAGACCTTCGAGACCAACGGTACCGAGGGGCTGAACGTCGCCTGCTCCGAAGAACTCACCTTCACCGCCGACGAGTGGTGCGCCATGAGCGAGGAGGAGCAGCAGAAAACCCTGCTCAACTACCGCATCGCCTACCTCGGCGACACGATGGTGAACTGGTGCCCCCAACTGGGTACCGTGCTGGCCAACGACGAAGTGAGCGAAGGGCTCTCGGTACGCGGCGGATACCCCGTCGAGCAAAAGGTGATGCGCCAGTGGTGCCTCCGCGTCTCGGCCTATGCCCAACGCCTGCTCGACGGCCTCGACACCATCGACTGGACCGACTCCCTCAAAGAGACCCAGCGCAACTGGATAGGCCGCTCCGAAGGTGCCGAGATGGAGTTCAAGGTCGTCAATAGCGACGTTACCTTCACCATCTTCACCACCCGTGCCGACACCATCTTCGGGGTCACCTTCATGGTACTCGCCCCCGAAAGCGAATATGTGGCACAGGTAACCACCCCCGAACAGAAAGCCGCCGTCGACGCTTACCTCGACCAAATCAAGCACCGCACCGAACGCGAACGCATGATGGACCGCAGCGTGACCGGTGTCTTCTCGGGCGCATACGCCGTCAATCCCCTCAACGGGAAAGAGATACCCATCTGGATAAGCGACTATGTACTGGCCGGCTACGGTACCGGCGCCATCATGGCCGTACCCGCCCACGACAGCCGCGACTACGCCTTTGCCAAGCACTTCGACCTGCCCATCATACCCCTCATCGAGGGCTGCGACGTGTCGCAGGAGAGCTTCGACGCCAAAGAGGGCATCATGATAAACTCCTGCGGCAACGGGCTCGACCTCAACGGACTCACCGTGAAAGAGGCCATCGCCAAGACCAAAGCCTTCATCAAGGAAAAAGGACTGGGACGCGTCAAGGTCAACTACCGCCTGCGCGACGCCATATTCAGCCGCCAGCGCTACTGGGGCGAGCCGTTCCCGGTCTACTATAAGAACGGACTTCCCTACATGCTCGACGAGAGCCGTCTGCCGCTGCTGCTGCCGGGCATCGACAAGTTCCTCCCCACCGAACAGGGCGAGCCGCCTCTGGGACGTGCCAAAAACTGGGAAACCGAAGATCACTACCCGCTCGAACTCTGCACCATGCCGGGATTTGCCGGCTCGTCGGCCTACTACCTGCGCTACATGGACCCGCACAACGACGCCGCTCTCGTATCGGAAGAGGCCGATACCTACTGGCGCAACGTCGACCTCTATGTGGGAGGCACCGAGCACGCCACGGGACACCTCATTTACAGCCGCTTCTGGAACAAGTTCCTCTATGACCTGGGAATTGTGTGCGAAGACGAACCCTTCAAGAAGCTCGTCAACCAGGGCATGATACAGGGACGTTCCAACTTCGTGTACCGCATCAAGGACACCAACACGTTTGTCTCCTACAACCTCAAAGACCAGTACGAGACTACCCCCATACACGTCGATGTCAACATCGTAAGCAACGACGTGCTCGACATCGAGGCCTTCCGCAACTGGCGGCCCGACTTCAAAGATGCCGAGTTCATACTCGAAAACGGCCGTTACATCTGCGGCTGGGCAATAGAGAAGATGTCGAAGTCGATGTTCAACGTCGTCAACCCCGATGACATCGTCGAACGCTACGGCGCCGACACGCTGCGTCTCTACGAGATGTTCCTCGGCCCCATCGAGCAGAGCAAACCGTGGGACACCAACGGTATCGACGGCGTGCACCGCTTCCTCAAAAAATTCTGGAACCTCTTCTTCGACGGCGACACCCTCGCCCTCACCGACGGCAAACCCTCGAAAGAGGAGCTCAAAAGCCTGCACAAGCTCATCAAGAAGGTGAGCGGCGACATCGAGACCTTCTCCTACAACACCTCGGTAAGCGCCTTCATGATATGCGTCAACGAGCTCACCGCCCTGAAATGCCGCAACCGCCACATACTCGAACCCATCGTCGTGCTGCTCGCACCCTTCACCCCGCACCTGAGCGAGGAGCTGTGGCACGCCCTCGGACACAACACCACGGTGTGCGATGCCCAGTGGCCGGACTATAACGAAGAGTACCTCAAAGAAGACTCGGTCAACTACGCCGTCTCGTTCAACGGTAAAGTGCGCTTCAACCTCGAATTCCCCATCGACACCCCCAAAGAGGAGATAGAGAAACAGGTCATTGCCCACGAAAACTCGGCCAAATGGCTCGACGGCAAAAACATCAAGAAGGTCATTGTCGTACCCGGCAAGCTCATCAACATTGTCGTAGGATAATTCCCCCCTTTCATACCATATTATAGAGCGAAACGGCTGCACCTCTCGGGTGCAGCCGTTTCTGTTTCTCAGGCCGGGAGCATTTGAAACCGAATTGTCACACGAGTGTCACAGAAACGTCAAGACTTTGCATCTCTCCTGTAATAAGAATCCCCGACTTTTGCTGTCGAAAAAAATTAGGGGAATCAAATGAAACGCTTGACAAGAATCATCATCGCAGCCACTCTTCTCACCCTCCTGCCGGCCACAGCCTGGTGCGCCGTCATAAAGGGTACCGTCAGAGACCTCGCCACCGGTGAACCCCTCGCCGGTGCCACCATATCGGTGAGCGGTACCAACCTGGCTGCCTTTACCGACGAAAACGGACTCTTTCAAATCGACAACCTCAAAGCCGGAGCCTACACCCTCATCGTCAACTACATCTCCTACCAGACCCTCACCCTCGCCGACCAGCGGGTACTCGAAAGCGCCCCGCTCACCCTCGACATACGGCTCAAAGCCGACGACCAGAACCTCGACGAGGTGGTCGTCGTGGGGCAGATGCGCCGCAACACCGAACTGGGCATGATTGCCGCCACCAAGACCAGCCTCGTGATACAGAGCGGCGTGTCGTCGCAACAGATAAAGATAGCCCAGGACAAGGACGCCTCCGAAGCCATACGCCGGGTGCCGGGCATCAGCCTCATCAACGACAAGTTTGTAATGGTGCGCGGCCTCTCCGAACGCTACAACAACGTGTGGATAAACGGTAGCGCCGTGCCCAGCACCGAAGCCGACTCGCGCGCCTTCTCGTTTGACATCATACCCAGCTCGCAGCTCGAAAACATCGCCATCGTCAAATCGCCCGCTCCCGAATATCCGGCCGATTTCAGTGGTGGATTTATCCTGCTCACCACCAAAGACCTCCCCGCCGAGAACAACTTCACCCTCTCGGTAGGCGGCAACATCAACGACGCCACCCACTTCCGCAACTTCAAGTACAGCCGAGGCAGCCGCACCGACTTCCTCGGATTTGACAACGGCCTGCGCGCCCTGCCCGGCGGCATCGACGCCACCCTCAACCCCATTGCCGGCAACGGTGTCGACCTGCAAGGCAACGGCTTCAACAACGACTGGCGGGTGCGCACGATGAATCCCGTGGGCGACCTCAGCCTCAGCGCCGACGTGAGCCGCATACGCCGCCTTGCCGACGGCGGCAAGCTGGGACTCATCGGTGCCCTCAATTACAGCAACAGCTACAAGACATTCCTCGACATGGAAAATTCGCTCTTCGGCGCCTACGACACCGAGAACGACCGCAGCAACTACCTGCGCCACAGTCAGGACGACCAGTTCAACCACACCGCCCGCATCGGTGCCATGCTCAACCTCACGTTTGTCCCCGCCAAAGACAACAACCGCTTTGAATTCAAAAACATCTTCAACCAGATAGGCACCGACCGCTATACCTACCGTACCGGCATCAGTGCCCAGAACAACCACGAAGAGAACGCCGAATACTATTACAGCAGCCGCACCACCTACAACGGCCAGTTCACCGGCAAACACACCTTCGAGAGCGACTACTTCGATTGGAGCGCCGGCTATGCCTACGCCAACCGCCTGCTGCCCGACCGCCGCAAATACCTCATCGACGATGCCCTCGAAACCGGCGTACTCGCCCTCTCGACCGGTAACGACATCACCCGCGAATTTACCCGCCTCGACGAACACATCGTCTCGGCCAACGCCAACTACCGCCACGACTTCGAGTGGGGCAGCTTCACCCCCACACTCAAAGCCGGAGCCTACGGCGAGTATCGCACCCGCAGCTACCGCACCCGCAGCTTCATCTACAACTGGAATTACAGCCAGAACACCCTGCCCGACGGATTCCGCCACATGGACCTTCCCAGCGAGCTCCTTACCGACGGAAACTACGGTGCCGACAAGCTCTACCTGCTCGAAGAACTCAAAATGCGCAACAACTACGACGGCAACAACCTGCTGGGAGCCGGATACGTGGGTGTGAACCTGCCGTGGAGAGGATTCAACCTCTACGCCGGTGTGCGTTTCGAACACAGCGACATGGAGCTCATACGCAACACCCGCGACTACGAAGAGAGCCCGCAAAGCACCCACTACATCTACGACGACCTCTTCCCCTCGGTCAACGCCACCTACAAGTTCAACGAAGCGCACCAGTTGCGCGCCTCCTACGGCAAGTCAATCAACCGTCCCGAGTTCCGCGAGGTATCCCCCTCGGTCTTCTACGACTTCGACCTGGCCTCAAACGTACAGGGTAACACCGAGCTGCGTCCCTGCTATGTGCAGAACTTCGACCTGCGGTACGAATGGTATCCCTCCAAAGGTGAACAGATATCGATAGCCCTCTTCTACAAACACTTCGACGACCCCATTGAATGGACCTACACCGTGGCCGGAGGTACCGACCTCGTCTACTCCTACCGCAATGCCGACGGCGCATATAGCTACGGACTCGAAGTAGACATGCGCAAGAACCTCGCCTTCATGGGAATGCCCTCGTTCGACTTCGTCTTCAACGGCGCCCTCATCAAGAGCCTTGTAGAGTTTCCCGAGGGCGACCGCGAAAAAGACCGCCCCATGCAGGGCCAGTCGCCCTACCTCATCAACACCGGTCTCTCTTACCGCCACGAAAAGAGCGGTATCACCGCCGCCCTCTTCTACAACCGCATAGGCAAACGCATCGCCGGTGTGGGCCGCTATCTCGGCAGCTCGGGCAACGAAGAGACCGTGCGCATACCCGACTCCTACGAGATGCCGCGCGATGTCATCGACCTAAGCCTCTCCTGGAAAGCTAAGAAACACTGGGAGGTAAAACTGGGTATCCGCGACCTGCTGGCCGACAAGGTAACCTTCATGCAACTCGACGATGTAACCACCAAGGCCGGTGAAAGCAAAGTTGTCGAAGAGATTACCCGCCAATACCGTCCGGGACGCAACTTCAACCTCTCGGTAAGCTACACCTTCTGAAACATTCATAAACAACCATAAACCGGGTTTCTATACCAAGAGACCCACAAACCAAAAAAGAATAAACATGAAATCGAAAAAATTTCTCAACTGGGCTTTCATCGCCCTTATGTGTGGAGCCGTAACCGCTTGCAGCGACGACGATGACAACAAGGGTGTCGACAATCAAGGACAAGGTGGCAGCAGCAGCCTCGTATTCGACGGCAACGTCATCGGTAACGGCGACCAGGAATTTGTCTTCTCGGGCAAAGAGACCCTCGCCCAAGGCACCTACCTGCTCAAAGGCTGGGTATACATTGCCGACGGTGCCGAACTCACCATCGAGCCGGGTACCATCATCAAAGGCGACAAGCAGACCAAAGCTGCCCTCATCGTAGAGCCCGGCGGAAAACTTTATGCACAGGGTACTGCCGACAAACCCATCGTATTCACTTCGGAAGAGGCCAAGGGCAACCGTCGTCCCGGCGACTGGGGCGGACTCATCATCTGCGGTAACGCCCGCAACAACCAGGGCCAGATGCAAATCGAAGGCGGCCCCCGCACCAAACACGGCGGCAGCAACGATGCCGACAACTCGGGTATCATCAGCTATGTGCGCGTAGAATTTGCCGGCTATCCCTTCGAGCGCGACAAGGAAATCAACGGTGTAACCTTCGGCTCGGTAGGTAACGGCACACAGATCGACCACGTACAGGTATCGTACTGCAACGACGACTCCTACGAGTGGTTCGGCGGTACGGTCAATGCCAAATACCTCGTGGCCTACAAAGGCTGGGACGACGAGTTCGATACCGACAACGGTTTCTCGGGCAAAGTACAGTTCTGCCTCAGCGTGCGTGACTCCCGCATTGCCGATACCTCCCAATCGAACGGCTTTGAATCGGACAACTGCGCCGACGGTGCCGCCATCGACCCCTACACCACCGCTACATTCAGCAACATCACCTTCGTAGGTCCCAAAGCCGTCGATGCCAACTTTGAAAACTCTACCGACTACATCAACGGTAGTGACGTATATCCCAACAACGGTTCGGCACTGGGCCGCTTCCAGGCTGCCATGCAGATACGCCGCAACAGCCGTCTCAACTGCTTCAACTCCATCGCCATCGGCTACCCCATCGGTCTCATTCTCGACAACCAGAAGGGCGATACCCAAAGTGCTGCCACCAACAGCCTGCTGAAACTTCAAAACATCTGGTTTGCCGACATGGACGTTACCGGTAGCGATGCCAACAAATCTTACGACGACGTGCTGGTAAGCGGTTACGACGCCGACGGAAATCCCATCTACGACAACACCCAGACCTCGTTCTCGAGCCGCTTCTTCCTCGCCCAGTCTGGCAATAAGGTGAGCACCCTCGACGAGATGAACCTCACCGGTGCCGAAACCGCCGTAGGTACCAACTTCCGCCCCGCAGCCGGCAGCCCGCTGCTCTCGGCCGCTTCGTTCACCGACAGCAAACTCGCCTCAATGCAACAAGTAAGCTACATCGGAGCTTTCGACGCCAACGATAACTGGCTTGACGGGTGGACCGAATTTGATCCCCAAAATGCCGACTATTAATCAATAAACAAGCACATCTGTCCACCTAAGGCTCCCGCACATGCGGGGGCCTTTTCTATTATTGGTCACAATCGTTCAAAAATAGGCTTTCAAACAAAACCGATTATAAAAATTATTATCTTTGTGTCGGATTTATATCGGTATAAGTCGCTAAACCTTATTGAGTATGACTATGAAATTAACTGCTCGCGACATCTGGAACGAGGTAAAAGACTACACCATCATTACCTTGGGATTAATGTGTTATACCTTCGGGTGGACCGCCTTTCTCGTCTCCAATGAAATCATTACCGGAGGAGTTACAGGTCTTTCGGCACTTATCTTTTTCGGGACCAAAATACCTATTCCTGTATCATACTTTGCCATCAACGGCATTCTGCTCATCGCCGCCATTCGGGTTATCGGATGGCAATATTGCATACGTTCCATATTCGGAGTGATTATGACCACCATTCAACTGTCGATATGGAGCTACTACATCAAAGAACCTCTTGTCAAGGACGAGCCTTTCATGTCGTGCATCATCGGTGGCATCATGCTCGGCGTAGGCATAGGATTGGCCTTCACCCGCAACGGCAGCACGGGAGGTACCGATATCATCGCCGCCATCATCAACAAATACAAGCCCATCACACTGGGCCGCAGCATTCTCTACTGCGACTTGCTCATCATCTCTTCGTCCTACATTCTCTTCCACGACCTGGAAAAGATACTCTTCGGTTTCGTTGTACTGGCCGTTTCGACCTATACCTGCGACCTGCTCATCAACGGTATCAGACAGTCGATACAGTTGCTTATCTTTTCGGAGAAATACGAAGAGATTGCCGACCACATCAATCGCGACATCAAGCGTGGAGTAACCATTCTCGACGGCATGGGCTGGTATTCGAAACAACCCAAGAAGGTCATCGTCGTGCTGGCCAAACGCACCGAGTCGACCAGCATCTTCCGCCTTGTAAAGCAGATAGACAGCCACGCCTTCATCTCGCAATCTAACGTCATCGGCGTCTACGGTGAAGGATTCGACAAGATAAAAACATAATCCGCAGAGACACGCCCGGGCAATAATCTGCGGTGCTTCACCGTTATAACGGTATGAAACAACTTGTATTTGCCACCAACAACGCCCACAAGCTCGACGAAGTGCGAAACATATTGGGCGACACATTTGAAATACTCGGCATGGCGCAAATCGGCTGCCACGACGATATCGAAGAGACGGCCGACACTTTTGCCGGCAACGCCCTCATCAAGGCCCGATACATCAAGGAAAAATACGGATACGACTGTTTTGCCGACGACTCCGGCCTCGAAATCGAGGCACTCGGAGGCGCTCCCGGCGTCTATTCGGCCCGTTTTGCGGGAGAGGGACACAACTCCGAAAAAAACATGGACAAGGTACTCTCGCTCATGCAGGGCAAGAGCAACCGCAACGCCCGTTTCTGCACCGTCGTGGCTCTTGTTACCGGTGAAGGCGAATACACGTTCGAGGGCGAAATCAAAGGCGAAATTCTCGACGAACGCCGCGGAGAAGGCGGATTCGGCTACGACCCCATCTTCCGCCCCGAAAACGAAACCCTCACCTTTGCCGAGATGGGCGACGACCGCAAAAACGCCATCAGCCACCGGGCGCGTGCCGTGAAAAAACTGGCCGAATTTTTACTGAAAGACGCATGAAAAGATTTTTCGTTCTCCTCCTGCTATCGTGCTACATCGCCACCTTCCCGGTACAGGCCTTACAACCGGTGGGAGAGTGGGAAATACATGCTTCATTCCGCGTGCCCAAACAGATATGCGAAGGAGCCGAAAAAATATTTTTCCTTGCCGACAACTCTCTCTTCTCCTACGGGAAAAACGACCGGGAGGTGAGGGAACTTTCGCGGCTGAACATACTGTCGGACAACCGCATCGCCCGCATCGCCTCACAAGACGAGAGCGACCTGTTGGTCGTCGTCTACGACAACAGCAACATCGACCTCATCGACATGAGCAGCGAGAGATGCTACAACCTGCCCTACATCAAGAACGCCTCTCTCACGGCCAAGGGCATCAACGACATATCGTTTGCGGGCGACGAGACCTACCTGGCCACCGACTTCGGCATTGTGGTGCTCAACAACAGCAAGAAAGAGGTAAAGACCACCTACACTTTCAACGAGAAAATCACCTCGGCGGCCCGCCAGGGCGACTACCTCTACTGCATGCGTGCCGACTACTCTCTCTACCGCTGCCCGGCCGACGGCATACCCTACGACATCAACAGCTGGGAAAAACTCAACAACTCCTACATCACACAGTTGCGTCCCTTCGCCGAGGGCCTGCTCATGCTACACCAGAACAACAATCTCTACTACCGCGACAACGAAGGGAACGTCTCGTTGCTGCTTGCCGACAACCTTACGAAAAAAATAGAGACCCACGACAGCCGGCTGCTCATATACACCGTCGACAACGAAGTGCTTCTCTACGACGAAAACCGGCAACTTACCGGCCGTCTCCAGCTCGAAGAGGCCGGCTACACCCCCGCCGACGTTGCCGCCGCAAACAACCAGAACCGCCTGTGGATAATCGGCACCGAATCGGTAACCGCCCTTTCATACGACGGCGCATCATCTACCCTCACACAGGAAGTAGACATACCTTGCGACGCTTACCAAAAAATCTACAACCCCTTCTCCCTCACCATCGACAACGGTCGTCTCTACGTTGCCACGGCCGGTGTAGGCTACCTCAACGACGAACAGGATATCGACGGGTACATCTCCATACTCGAAAACGGAAAGTGGACCAACATTCTCTCCGACGGCATACCCACCACGAAACACCCCGACTATACCTGGGGCAACCTCTACAACATCACCGTCGACCCCGACGACAAGAACACCTTCTATGTAGGTACATGGTTTGAAGGGCTCTACCGTTTCAAAAACAACCGTTACGACACCCATTGGAACGACGAGAACAGCACCATAGGCAACGCTTCGGACTGGGCCTGGAAGGCAGGATACACGGCCTTCGACAAGGAGAAGAAACTCTACGTTCTTACCTTCAACACCGAGAGCGGACTTTCGGTCATGCGCCGCAATGAGACCTGGTACCGGCTCGACTACGACGAACTGAAAAACCAGCGCAACCTGAGCCAGATACTCATACCCCAAAAATCGTCGGCCAAATGGGTGGTGTGCCCCGCCTACAACTCGTTTGTCTTTGCCTTCAACGAAAACGGAACCGAAGAAATCGCCGACGACCAGACCCGCAAATTCACCACCTTTACCGACCAGAACGGCGAGAGCATCGATGGAAACATCTTCTACGACATGGCCGAAGACCGCCAAGGACAACTGTGGATAGCCACCAACCGCGGCCCCATCGTCATTACGCGACCCGACAATTTCGCCAGCAGCAGCTTCACCTGCAACCGCATAAAGATAGCCCGCAACGACGGTACCAATCTGGCCGACTATCTGCTCAACGACGAAACCATACAGACCATCGCCATCGACGGCGCCGACCGCAAATGGTTCGGCACCCGCAACTCGGGAGCCTACCTCATATCAAAAGACGGACAGGAAACCATCTATCACTTCACGGCCGACAATTCGCCCCTTCCCTCGGACAACATCTATGACATCGCCGTACACCCCGAGACCGGCGAGGTATTCTTTGCCACCGAAGGGGGTCTCGTCTCTTTCCGTGCCGAAGCCACTGAACCGAAAGAGAACTACTCCGACGTCTACGTTTTCCCCAACCCCGTGCGGCCCAACTACGAGGGCAACATCACCATTACCGGCTTGCAGGAAAACTCACTGGTGAAGATTACCGACACGGCAGGCAACCTCATCTACCAGAACTTCTCGACCGGCGGCCAACTGGTATGGAACGGCCTCACCCGCAGCGGCGACCGTCTGCGCAGCGGCATCTACCTGGTCTTTGCCTCGGTCGATAATGGAGGAGAGGGGGTAGTGGCCAAATTTGCCGTCGTGCGATGAAACATCGCCCGGCCACAAACTCCCTGTAAAAAATTTTTCCGAAAAAAAGTCAGAGCCAACCTTCGCGCCTGTACCAGGCTACGGCTTCGGCCACACCACGTTCGAGCGGATAGTCGGGCACAAACCCCAGCTCCTCCCGCGCTGCCGTCGTGTCGCACACCCAGTTGCGCTGTTTCATGATGCGGTACTTGTCGCGATTGAGCGTACTCGATGTGCCAAATATACCTGCCAGAAAACCTGCCGCATAGCAGACGGCCTTCAACAGAAAAAGCGGCACACGCACCGGCACGACCACCCCCTTGTGCAACTCGCGCGCCACATAACGGCGAAACTGCGACGAGGTGTACACCCCGCCGTCGGAGAGGAAATAGCCGCGACGCTTTACCCCCTTGTCGGCGGCCAGGAAAACCGCCTTCACCAAATCCTTGACATAGATAAACGTGAGCAGCTGGCGGCGGTATCCCACCGAAAAGTCAAAGCCCGCCTTGATGCTCTTCATCATCAGGTAATAATCTCTTTCGCGAGGACCGTAGACCCCCGTAGGGCGCATAAACACATAGGGGAAATCGGGCAGCGACTGCAAAAACCGTTCGGCTTTGAGCTTGCTGCGGCCATACAGGGTATCGGGGTGAGGCTCGTCGTCGGGACGTATCGGCGTGTAACGACGCTCGTCGCCGGCCCCCCAGGCACCGAGGCTGCTCATCAGTATGAACTGGTCGGGAACGGTGCCGGTCTCTACCAATGCCTCCGAAAAATTCTTGACATACCCATAGTTGATGCGTTCAAAATCGGCACTGTCGCGGCACTTGGTTACCCCCAGGTTGTGAACAATGATGTCCCAGCGACGACCCCCGCCGAAAGTCTCACCTTCGGTAAGCTGGCTCTTCAACTTGGCCTTGTCGGCAAAAGCAAGGTCGACAAAATGTATGCGCTCATCGGTAAGGTAGGCCCGGCTGGTCGAGGCACGCACCCCCGCCCAGGTCTCATATCCGCGGCACAAGGCCTCCTCTACGAGAAAACCGCCTATGAAACCGCCGGCACCGGTTATCAGAATACGTTTCGGCATGGCAAAAATGGTAAGAATAACGGGCTTTAAAATTACGACGATTTATCGGTTCTACCTCCGCACTCTCTCTATTTTTACACTTTTAGAGCCATAAATAGGAATATACGATGATTATTACCATCTTTTAAAAAGATAAATGGCTTACTTTTCCTATCTTTGCTCGCGCGATGACAGAGAGCATCAGGGCAGGAGGAGTGATATACGCATCTTTCTGTTTCTCCTTCTTGTTTTCTGTAAAAGCCGGTCATAATCGAAATATACGTTATTTCATCATATCATCATGAAACAATACCAACTATTGAACAACATTTGCGGCTGGGTGGTCTTTGTGATTGCCGCCGTAACGTATATCCTTACGCTCGAACCGACGGCGAGCTTCTGGGATTGCGGTGAATTTATTTCGTCGGCCTACAAACTCGAAGTGGGACACCCGCCGGGAAACCCCATCTTCATGCTTACCGGACGCTTCTTTGCCAACTTTGCTTCCGACCCCTCGCAGGTAGCCTACATGATAAACCTCATGTCGGGCCTGTTCAGTGCCGCCACCATATTGCTGCTCTTCTGGACCATCACTCACCTTACCCGCAGAATTATCGTGAGAGACAATAGCGAAATGACACTCGCCCAGATGATTGTCATTCTCGGTTGCGGTGCCGTAGGTGCATTGGCCTACGCATGGAGCGACACCTTCTGGTTCTCGGCCGTCGAAGGCGAAGTATATGCCTACTCGTCGTTCTGTACGGCACTGGTATTCTGGCTCATTCTCAAATGGGAAGATGTAGCCGACCGTCCACACTCCGACCGCTACATCATACTCATCGCCTACGTCATAGGCATATCCATCGCCGTGCACCTGCTCAACCTGCTTACCATACCTGCACTGGTGCTGGTCTATTACTTTCACAAATTTCCCAACCCTACCACAAAAGGGGCATTCACGGCATTGCTGCTCTCTTTCGCTGTCATCGTGTTCCTGCTCTATGGTCTTGTTCCGGGATTTGTAAAAGTAGCCGGCTGGGCCGAACTCCTCTGCGTCAACGTGCTCGGCATGCCTTTCAATTCGGGTGTCATCGTCTACTTCTTCCTGGTGATAGGCTGCATCTCTTGGAGCATCTTCGAGACCTATAAGCAGACCAGCCTCAACCGGCTGCGCCTGTCGTTCCTCATCAGTATCATATTGGTAGGAATGCCCTTTATTAGCAGTAAAATCTATATCGGCATTCTTATCTCTGTGGCACTGGCCATATTTCTTTTCTACAAGAAACAGTTGCCCGTGCGACTGCTCAACATGATACTGGTATCGGTACTGGTCATCTTCATCGGCTACTCTTCCTATGCACTCATCGTCATACGCTCGTCGGCCAACACGCCGATGGATCAAAACTCGCCCGAAGATGTCTTTGCCCTGGGCAGCTATCTCAACCGCGAACAGTACGGCGACCGTCCGCTCTTTTACGGACAGACCTTCGTGGCCGATGTTGAACGCAAAGACGGCGCTCCTCTCTACGAAGAGGGAGCAGCGGTATGGGCCCGTGTGATAAAGACATCGGAAAACGAGCCCGACCGATACGAAATCATCGACCACAAACGCAACTACATCTACACACCCGAGCTCTGCATGTTCTTCACCCGCATGTACAGCCCCGACAGCCGCCACATCAGCGCCTACAAGGAGTGGTCGGGCTTCAAGGGCAAACCGGTGAAGGTAAACGGCCGCACCGTGCGTAAACCCACCTTCATCGAGAATATGCGTTTCTTCATCGACTATCAAGTCAATTTCATGTACTGGCGTTACTTCTTGTGGAACTTTGCCGGCCGACAGAACGATATTCAGGGCCATGGCGATACAGCCTACGGTAACTGGATTACCGGTTTCAATTTCATCGACAAATTCCTGGTGGGCGACCAGACACTTCTTCCTACCGACCTGAAAGAAAACAAGGGTCGCAACGTATTCTTCATGATGCCTCTGCTGCTGGGTATATTGGGCATTCTGTTCCAACTTTACTCAGGCAAAAAAGGTATAGAAAGTTTCTGGGTGGTCTTCTTCCTCTTCTTCATGACGGGACTGGCCATCGTCATCTACCTCAACCAAACACCTTACCAACCCCGTGAGCGAGACTATGCCTACGCCGGCTCGTTCTACGCCTTTGCCATCTGGATAGGTATCGGCGTAGCAGCCATATACAAGCTGCTGTCCAAAAAAATCAACCCCGTGGTTGCAGCTTCCATCGCCACCGTCGTATCGCTGGCCGTGCCGGTGCAGATGGTAAGCCAGACCTGGGACGACCACGACCGCTCGGGCCGCTATGCCTGCCGCGACTTCGGTAAGAACTACCTCACTTCGGTCGACGAAAACGGCATCATCTTCACCAATGGCGACAACGATACCTTCCCCCTGTGGTATGCCCAGGAGACCGAAGGATACCGCACCGACGTGCGCGTGTGCAACCTCTCTTACCTGCAAACCGACTGGTATGTGTCGCAAATGAAATCGCAGGCCTATGAGTCGGATCCGCTGCCCATCTCCATGGAAGAGTACCAATACGGAAACAAAAAACGCGAATATGCCTACATAATCGAACGTGTAAACTATCCCATATCGGTAAAAATGGCCATGGAATATTTCCTTTCCGATGATAAGAACACCAAGTACATTCCCGGATACGGAAATATAAACTATCTACCCTCCGGCGAACTCTACATCGACATCGATAAGGAGAAAATCAAAAAGTCGGGCATCGTACCGGCCGGTTACGAAGACAAGATAGTCGACCGCATAAATCTCTCGCTCTCCGATAAGAGCACCCTCATGCTCAACGAACTGGCTATTATCGACATGCTCAGTACCAATGCAGAGCAGGGCTGGAAACGACCCATCTATTTTGCTTCGACCGTAGACCCGTCGCTATTTACCGAAACCGACAAATACTTCATGCGCACCGGCATGGCCTACAAAATCGTTCCTGTCGAACTCTCCAATGTCTCGGGACGTTACCAGGTCGATACCGAAAAAATGTACGACAACGTCATGAACAAGTTTGCCTGGGGCGGTATGGATGTCAACCCCGACGTCTACTTCGACGAGACCATTCGACGCATGTGCTACTCCTACCGCATCATGTTCATCGATCTCATCGACCAGCTGATACAGGAGGGTAAAAAAGAGAAAGCGCTGAAAGCTCTCGACTACTGTATGGAAAAGATACCCGACAGTGTCGTGCCCCACAACTACATCTCCCTGCAACTGGCCATGGACTACTACTTCCTGGGCGAAAACGAAAAGGGAAAAGAGCTGCTTACCAAAATTGCCGACAGTGCCCTCGAATATGTCATGTGGATAAACTCGCTCAGCGAAAACAAAAAACGTTCGGTAATGCGTGATTACACCTACAACGAAAGAGCTCTCGTCGAACAGGCCATTCCCACCTTCTACCGCTTCGGCGATGAAGAGAGCGGAAAAAAATACCTCGAAATGGCAGCTCTGGCCGGTGTCAACATCAACCGCTATCTGAAAACCGATACTTTGAGATAAACCTCACAACCCTCTATATCGTAAAAAAGCTCTGCCTTTCCGGGCAGAGCTTTTTTTACAGACTCCATGCAGCATTACATCGCTAAACCGCATCTTCTTCTTTGTAAACCTACACACACTGTAACACGTCATGTTTATAGAACGTCCCCCGCTTTTCTACCGCATGCTCTTTCCCGAAACGATATGGAGACTGCCGTGCAAGGAAAAGACCATATATCTCACCTTCGACGACGGGCCGGTGCCCGAAATCACTCCTTGGATACTCAACCTGCTCGACTACTACGATGTGAAGGCCACCTTCTTCTGCGTAGGCGAAAATGTGGCCCGCAACACCGAACTCTATGCCGAGATTCTCAAACGCGGACACCACACCGGCAACCACACCATGAATCACATACAGGGCATGAAATATTCCATCAAGGATTACGTGCGCAATGTCGATGCCGCCAACGAACTGATACGTAGTGCGCTGTTCCGCCCACCTCACGGACACATGTGTTTTGGCCAGGCTCACGAACTGCGACAGAAATACAAAATCATCATGTGGGACGTGGTTACCCGCGATTACAGCAAAAAACTGAGCGGCGAACAGGTTTTCAAGAACGTAAAGAAATATACCCGCAACGGTTCCATCATCGTCTTTCACGACTCGTTGAAAGGACAGAAAAACCTGCGCTACGCCCTGCCCAAATCCATCGAATGGATAAAGAGCCAGGGCTACGCTTTCGGACTTTTATAATTATCCCTAAACAAACCTCATAAACACAACAACTAAACCTTAACTCTTTATTTCTTTTTTCTCAATCATAAAAGGGGCCGTGTCAGGTTTCATACAAGACACGACCCCTTCTTCTTTATTATTCTTTATATAGTGTATTTACAGGCCCAGTTTAGCCGATATGTCGAGCATGCGCTGTATGGGTCGTATCGCCTTCTCGGCTATATTCTTGTCCACTATAATTTCGGGTGTCTCGTCACGCAGGCAGTTTCTCAGTTTTTCGAGCGTGTTCAGGCGCATGTAGTTGCACTCGTTGCAGGCACAGGTGCTGTCTTCGGGAGGAGCGGGAATGAACTCCTTGTCGGGACACTGTTTCTGCATCTCATGCAGTATACCCGACTCGGTAGCCACGATAAAGCGTTTCTTATCCGATTTCACGGCATGTTTCAGCAGTGCCGCCGTAGATCCTACCTTGTCGGCCAGTTTCAACAGTACAGCCTTACATTCAGGGTGAGCCAGCACATCGGCATTGGGATACTGCTTTTTCAGTTCCATGATTTTGGCTACCGAAAACTGTTCGTGTACGTGGCAGGCACCGTTCCAAAGCAACATATTACGGCCGGTAATGCTGTTGATGTAGTTGCCCAGGTTGCGGTCGGGACCGAAAATGATTTTTTCATCCTTGGGGAAACTTTCCACAATCTGCCGGGCATTGGTAGAAGTTACCACCACTTCGGTATAGGCCTTCACGGCTGCCGACGTATTGACATAAGAAATGACCGTGTATCCGGGGTGTGCTTCTACAAAACGGGCAAACTCATCGGCCGGACAACTGTCGGCCAACGAACAACCGGCCTCCATGTCGGGCACCAGCACCTTCTTGTCGGGACACAATATCTTGGCAGTCTCGCCCATGAAGTGCACACCGCACATCACAATCACATCGGCATCGGTCTTGGCCGCCCATTGTGCCAGAGCCAGGCTATCGCCTACATAGTCGGCCACATCTTGCAATTCGCCACGCTGGTAGTAGTGGGCCAGTATCACGGCGTTTTTCTTCCGACGCAGTAGATTGATCTCTTCGATTAACGCATCATTATTTTGGGTAGACTTAGACGAAGAACAAACATTCATCATATTATTATTTTATTTTTTCTTTAAAGACTTTCTATGCTGATGATATTATACTGTTGATAATACTCAAAACTTTTTCCTTTTTTATTTGCTTTTTCGGTTATGAAAAGAAAATTTCTACTTATGAGTAGATTATTAACCTTTCTTTTTGCTTATAATAAGCAACTTGCAGATGTATTCAACATCTGTTTACAACGGGCAAAGTTAGAAATTTTCTTTTATAAGAATACTTGATAAACGTTTATTTGTCTTTTGGTATCTCTCCCAAAAAAAGTTGTTTTATTATTTGGAGTTTCTCTTTGGCTGCCGGTATAAAATAGTTTGGAAAAGTGTGTGTTTTTTTCTATTCTTTTTTTGAAGTTTTTTTTTCACAGCTTTTCAACACTTATCGACAACTTATCATCGCGGTTTGTATTTGTGATGGTTGGAAGTTTTTAGAAGATAGGATGCGGCTCGGCATAGTCAATGGATGAAAACTTCGTTTTCTCTTTGCCTCTGCTCTCGCCTTTCACTATCTTTGTAAAGGATTATTGTAAGTGAAGCGTAAAGATGAAGAAGAAAACCGTTCTCGATATGCAACGCATATCGGTAGATGAGTTTAAGGCAGCCGATAAGATACCTCTTGTCATAGTTCTCGATAACGTGCGCAGTCTCAACAATGTAGGGTCGGTGTTCCGCACGAGCGATGCGTTCAGGGCATCGGCCATCTATCTCTGTGGTATCACCTCTACGCCCCCTCACCCCGAGATTCACAAGACGGCTCTGGGGGCCGAAGATAGTGTGGAATGGCACTATGCGGCCGATACCGTTGCTCTGATTGATGAACTGCATGCCCGTGGATATTTTGTCTATGCCATCGAACAGGTAGAGGGGAGTGTGTCGCTGGCCGATATTGAACTCTCTCCCGAGAAAAAATATGCCGTGGTGCTGGGCAACGAAGTGAACGGTGTGCAACAGCAGGTTGTTGATAAGTGCGATGCCTGCCTGGAAATACCTCAGTATGGAACGAAACATTCACTCAATGTTTCGGTAACGGCCGGGCTAGTGATATGGGATTTTTTCAAACAGCTTTTCATATAATATTTTTATTATATAATACTGATTATCAGTTATAAATAAAATAAAAAATTTTTTTGGCGCAGACGTTCTCTTTCTTCAAAGAGGGTGTCTGCGTCTGTTTCATAAAAAGGATTATAAAAAAGAGATGCGGCTGTTGATAACCGTGTAGAGGAAGAGAAAAGCAGGGTAGTGGAGAGGGGGCGTCAGAGTTGGCCGTTCTCTACCAATACCACAATCTCTTCGAGCATGCGGTCTTTGCCTTCGGGTTCCCACTCCTTGCGGAGGCTCACGCCGAACATGGCACCGAATGTTTGCCAAAAAGAGGCTCTGAAACCACCCAGGAAGGCTTTTATAAGCTGGTAGGACGACTGATTGCATTCCCGGTCGATGAGACGTATCAGCAGTTTGGCCTGGTTGTAGGTGAAATCTTTCAGCACCGGCTTGTATTCCTCGAAGAGTTCCTTCTCCATGCGTTTAAGGTGTTTTTCGCGTTCCTCTTCGGGGAGGGTCTGAATATATTCATAGGTTTCTATCAAGGCATTGTGAACCAGCTTGGCATAGGGCAACACCTTCTTCACGTCGCGAACGTTGCGCCAATAGTACTCTTTCTCCTTCTGGCTTTTGAAGGTTCTTTTCGGAAAACAATAAATCGGGCGAAGTATGATGAGCGTAGCTGTGTCGCCGGCATCGGTTACGAAGCGGGTAATGCGCTGATAGTATCGTGACTGTTGGGCTTGGGCTGTGAATGTGCCCAGGCCAATCAGCGACAGAAGCATAATGATACAGGCCTTCTTCATCACCGCAAAAGTAGTGTATTGCAGCCGAATAAGCGCTTAAAAAGTTTTATTTTCTCTCTTCCTAATGTTGATAACTCCTAAATAAAATGTTTATATCTATACAATATATTAGTATAAATAATTGTATATCAATAAAATAATATTAAATGTGATATTTATGAACAGTATTTTATAAAATAGACGTCATGCCGGTGGACAGAACAATTCCGCCTGCGGTGCTGTCGCCTGCGACCGGTGGAGGACAAAGAATCGTTTATTTTCTCTTTCCTGCGGTTGATAACCTATCGGTAAGATGTTGATATTTATAAAACATTATTTTATAAATGTCTGTATATCAATATATAAATATTGAACAAGGCGATTATCAACAACTTTTGATAAGAAAAACATTCCATTCTTGATTTTCGCTATTTCTTACCGCGGGTCGACAAATGATAGGCGATGCAACAAAGGTTGCCTTTTTAGTGTTACCTTTGTAGCGAAAAATATAAAAAAGCAATGTCTACACTTCTGTTTCGCGAAATAGTTTTCGGACCGGTACACAGCCGGCGGCTGGGAATATCGTTGGGAATGAATCTTCTTCCTGTCGACGGAAAGGTATGTTCTTTCGACTGCATCTATTGCGAGTGCGGTTACAATGGCGAGCGTCATGCCCACAGCGGATTGCCTTCGCGCGAGGAGGTGAGCGAGAGTCTGAAAAAGCGTCTCATTGCCATGCACGGCCGAGGCGAGAAACTCGATGTTATCACCTTTGCCGGGAACGGCGAGCCGACACTGCACCCCGATTTTGCCGCCATCATTGACGATACGCTGCGCCTGCGCGACACCTATTATCCCGAGGCCAAGGTGAGTGTGCTTTCCAATGCCACGCGCATCGACCGTGCCGATGTGTTTGCAGCTCTGAACAGGGTAGACAACAACATCTTGAAACTCGATTCGTCGCTCGACAAGACGGTGCGTCTCATCAATTCGCCCGCGTCGCCTTCTTTCACGGTCGAGAAACTCATCGACGCTCTCTGCCGTTTCAACGGTAACCTTATTGTGCAGACCCTCTTCCTCCAAGGCCGCCACAACGGCACGACGGTCGATAACACCACCGAAGAGGAGCTCCGCCCCTGGCTCGATGCCGTGCGCCGCATAGCTCCCAAGGAGGTGATGATATACACCATCGACCGCGAAACCCCCGAAAAGGAGCTGCGCAAGGCCACGCCCGCCACACTCGACGCCATTGCCCGCCGTGTCGAAGCCTTGGGCATCAAGGCTCAGGTATCTTATTGAAAAGCTGACACCGAAAATTTTCCCTTGACTTTTTGGGTTGTAGTAAGGAATGTAGATATAAATTGTCGATTTTTACCGCTTTATGACCGATAATGTCGGACAAAGAATTATTTTTACGCCGTGAAATAAAGTTATGGGTAAAACACGGTTCTCTCTCTTTATCCCTCTTCTTTTGGTGGTCGCATTCATACAGGTGATTTTCGGTAACCCCGACCTCTCTGTTTTTGCTTTTCCGGTAAATGCGGCTATTGTTCTGTTGTTGTTTGGCGGGCTCTATGTGTTCAACAGAGAGTACGCTGCGAACCGTTTTTTAGTGGCCCTTGCGTCGGGTCGCACTGCTGTGTCGGCTATTGTACTGACCGGTATGGCGGGGCTGGTGATGCTCTTTTTCCCCTCTCTCGCATTTCAGAAGTCCTGGATTTTCGACGCCGTGCTGTTGCTCCTCGTCTCCAATCTTTTCCTGGCCCTGCTGCGGTACAGGGGACGGCACAGGTGGCGCTTTTACCTCAACCATGCCGGTTTGCTCATACTGGTAGTGGGGCTGGCTTTCGGGGCGGCCGACATGCGTGTGATGCGGGCATCCGTGAAGGTGGGCGAGAGCATCGACAAGGCCTATACCCGCGAAGGGGTTGCCCGTCCGCTCGGATATACATTGACACTGAAACATTTCGAAATAGAATATTACGATGCCGCCCGGCAGATACCGGCCGATTTCCGGGCCGAGGTTGTTGCCGACGGTGAGAGTCGCACCATCAGGGTGAATGCCCCTTGGCATAAATCCTGGAAAGAAGATATTTATCTGGCTGCCTATGACACGGCTGCGGGTGGCGGGAGCGAGTATGGTGTGCTGGAATTTGTCGTGCAGCCGTGGAAAAACGTCGCCCTTGCCGGTCTGCTGCTGTTTGTGGCAGGTTCGCTGCTGATGGTGTGGGGCGGTAAAAAGAAAAACTTGTCATGAACTGGGAACATTTTCCATACATCGCCGCCCTCTCGGTGCTCTTGTCGCTTGCGGGAGCCGTATGTGCCCTGCGCAACCCCCGGCGGTCGCCGACGGCCCTGCTCCTGTCGCTGGCCGGTGTGGGAGTGCTGGCCTTTTTCATCGGCGGGTTCTGGCTCTCGCTCGGACGGCCTCCCATGCGCACCATGGGCGAGACACGCCTCTGGTATTCGCTCTTTGTAATGATGGCGGGGCTCTTCGTCTACCGGCGGTGGAATTACCGGTGGCTGTTGTTGTTCACCACCGTGCTGTCGGGCGTGTTCTGCATCATCAACGTGGTGAAACCCGAGATACACGATGCCACGCTCGCACCGGCATTGCAGAGTGTCTACTTCATACCGCATGTGGCCGTCTACATGTTTGCCTACGGTCTGCTGGCCTGTGCCTTTCTGCTGGCTGTGGCCGGTCTTGTGCAGGGCAGGTATGGCTATTTGGAGTCGATAGACAATCTGGTGTACATTGCCACCGGGCTGCTCTTTCTCGGCATGCTCTCGGGTGCCTTGTGGGCCAAGGAGGCCTGGGGCGATTTCTGGGGCTGGGATCCCAAGGAGACGTGGGCTGCCGTAACGGCAGCCGGGTATCTGGCCTACATACACCTGCGCCTCACCCGGGTATCGGAGAGCCGCTGGCTCTATGTCGTGGTGGTGGTGAGCTTTCTCCTGCTGCAAATGTGCTGGTATGGGTATAAATACTTACCTTCGTCGGGCGAAAGCCTGCATCTCTATAATATGTAAGAGACTAAATTTCAGTATAAACCAAAAACCTAAACGTACAGAAAAATGAAAACAAGTTCGAAAACCATTCTTGTTGCGATAGGAATCGTCGCAATAGGAGCGATTGTTTACCGGGCTGTCAACACGGCACCTCCCGAGTCGATGCCGGCCGATGAACGAATCGTGAAAATCTTTGAAGATGGCGGTTGTGCCGAGTGCCACACGGCCGACCCCGCGCTTCCCTTCTTCTCCAACTGGCCCATTGCCCGTAAAGTCATTACCGAAGATATTCTCAACGGATACAAAGCCTTTGATATCATACCCATGATGGAGGCCATCAAAAACGGCGAAGCCGTAAACGAAGTAGATCTGGCCAAGGTGGAGAAGGCCGTAATGGACGGTACGATGCCACTGGCCAAATATGCCGTGATACACTGGGGCTCGTCGCTCACCTGTCCGAAGACAGACATGGTGCTGGCCTGGATAAGTGACCATCGCGCAAAGTTCTATCCCAATACGCTGGCCGCTGCCGAGTTTGCCAACGAGACCATCAGACCGGTACCCGACTCGGTGGAGTACGACCCCGCCAAGGCTGCTCTCGGTGAACTTCTCTACCACGACACCCGCCTCTCGGCCGACGGTACCGTTTCCTGTGCCACCTGCCACGGTATCAATACCGGCGGTGTCGACAACCTGAAATATTCCGAAGGCATCGGCGGACAGCTCGGTGGCGTGAATGCCCCCACGGTGTTCAATGCCGTGTTCAACTTCGTACAGTTCTGGGACGGACGGGCCGCCACGCTGGCCGACCAGGCTGCCGGACCTCCCTTGAATCCCGTAGAGATGGGTTGCGCCTCGTTCGATGAAATCGTAGCCCGTCTAGCCGAAGACAAGGCTTTCGTAAAGGCCTTCAATGCCGTCTATCCCGAAGGGTTGAGCCAGGCCACCATTACCGATGCCATTGCCCAATATGAGCATACCCTCATTACTCCCAACTCGCCTTTCGACCGTTACCTCAAAGGCGACAAGGAGGCTCTCACCGCCGAGCAAGTCAAGGGCTTTGAACTCTTCAAGGAGTACAACTGCGCCACCTGCCACGCCGGTGTGAACATGGGCGGATTGAGCTATGAACTGATGGGTCAGCGGGCCGACTACTTCAAAGACCGCGAGCTTCAAGAGCGCTCGGGCCTGACCGATGGCGACAACGGCCGTTGGGCTCAGACCGGTATCGAACGCGACCGTTTCCGCTTCCGCACCCCCGGCTTGCGCAACGTGGCTCTCACCTATCCCTATTACCACGACGGTAGTGTGAAATCCCTCGAAGAGGCTGTGGGCATGATGGCCAAATATCAGGTAGGTAAGGAACTGTCGGCCGAAAACATTGCCACAATTACCGCTTTCCTGCACACCCTTACAGGTGAGTACAAGGGACAAACCCTCGTTAATGACAACATGAAATAAGACTTTCTTCGCCACGTTCTTTGTTGAGCGGCGAGCCATACAGACATTTCGAGACGTGTGCGTCTCGAAATGTCTTTTTTTTACCCCTTTTTTGCGGAGTATTTTTTGGCAAAATCAAATTGCAGGAGATAATGTAGTGATTATCTACACCTATAAATGATTTCTTAAAAATTTGTTGCAAAAAAATCATTATTATAAAATAATCCCGTATATTTGTTGCGTAATCCAAAACGAAATACCGCTTTCGAGCCTTATCATACACATATTATCCTTACTCAATCGTTGACATCTCCGGGTGTTGCCAATGCCTGCACGACTGCTTTCAGCCGCGCGGTTTTCTTTTTCATGCGCATTTAGTCGCTCTGTTTTTCCATACAGTGTAGGGTGAGACAGAAAAATAACGTATTCAAAAAAATCAAATCAGTTTTTCGTAAAAAAATATTATGGGATTAATGCTCTTATACCTATTCGTGGCATTAGGTGTATCATTTACTTGTTCGGTACTCGAAGCCGTGCTGCTCTCGACGCCGATGTCGTTTATCACGATGAAGGAGCAGGAGGGAGGCGGAGCGTCGGCCCGACTGCTGAAAAAATACAAACAGAACATCGACAAACCCATCTCGGCCATACTCTCGCTCAACACCATTGCCCATACCATTGGTGCGGCCGGTGTGGGAGCCGAGGCGGTGAAGATTTTCGGTGAGGCCTATTTCGGTATCATCTCGGCCATACTCACCATACTCATTCTCGTGCTTTCCGAGATTATACCCAAGACCATCGGCGCCTCGTACTGGCGCAGACTGGCCCTCTTCTCGGCACAGGTGATACGGGTGTTTGTCTACATCTGCTATCCGCTCGTGCTGCTTTCGGAGTTGATAACCCGCGTATTCTCTCCCAAGGAGAAAGAGGTGTCGGTAAGCCGTGAAGAGGTATCGGCCATGCTCACGGTGGGCGAAGAAGAGGGAGTCTTCGAGTCGAAAGAAAACAAGGTGATACAGAACCTTATCCGACTCAACAACGTGAAGGTAAAAGAGGTGATGACCCCCCGCGTGGTGACGGCCGTGGCCTCGGAAGAGATGACCCTGCGCGACTTCTACAACGAGAAGTCCTACCGTTTCTATTCGCGCATACCCGTCTATGGCGACAGCAAAGACTACATCACCGGCTATGTGCTGCGGCGTACGGTGCTCGAAAACCTCACCGAAGACAAGTTCGACATGAAACTCAAAGACATACGCCGGCCCATACCCTATTTCTCCGAAAACAAGTCGGTATCGACCGTGTGGGAAAAACTTCTCGAACACAAGGAGCAGATAGCCCTCATCGTCGACGAGTACGGCTGCTTCCGCGGCATCATCACCATGGAAGATGTGGTAGAGACCATCTTCGGCCTCGAAATCATCGACGAGACCGATACCGTCGTCGATATGCAGCAGCTGGCCCGCGACCGCTGGAACGCCCGCCTGCAACGCTACAAGGAGATGTAGTGTCGTCGTCGGTGCGACAAACAGGAGAGAGGCTCTGCCACGGCGGCAGAGCCTCTCTTTCTTTATTATTAGTCGGAAATCTCGATAGCGGGGTTGCGGCGCGACAGTTCCCTTACAAAAGCGTCGAGCTCTTTGGGCGAGACGAAGAGCGGCCGTTTCGCCCCTCTCAGCCTCAGCACGACACCGCGGCGGGAGAGGGCATAGGCCGCCGCAAACGGGCAGCGCCGCACGGTGACGGACACGCCGGTGATAGCCGTTACCGGCACACGGCAGGTGGCCAGATAGCCCGAGCGCACGACAAGCGTGCCGTCGTCGAGAAAACGGTATTCGGTGCCGGTGATGCGGGCAATGAGAAATACCGCTCCCAGCATGCACACCACCCATGCCACCACATACCCCACCCACAGGCAGTAGAGCATGGCAGCCGTCGCCACCGCCAGCAGCGAATAAAATGCCGTACCGTCGATTCCCGATTTAAATGTGCGCATGGGCAGAATACTTTTGTTAAACTAATTCAATTTCTCAGATAACGCGGTTTCCTTGAAAATGTTGTTTTACTCCCGGTATAACATACCGGCATTGCGGGTTATGTTGGCTACCACGTCGCGCAGCCACGAAGGTGACTCCACCTCTATCTCATCGCCGTAGGAGAGTATTTCCTTGACAAAGTCGAAAGAGGGTCGCAGTTGGTATTCAAAAATCTTGAAATCCATCTCTTTGTCGGTCTCTATCTCTTTCTGGCTGTGATGCAGGGGCAACGAACGTATATATTTGTATTGGTTGCCATAAACGATGAGGCGTACCGTCTCTATCTTTTTGTCCGGCTCCACGATAATGCCGAAACAGGAAGAGAAAAATTCCTGGGCATCGAAGTCGTCCGGCAAAGAAAAAGACTGTTCGGTTATATGGATAGAAGAAATGCGATCCAGCGAAAAAACCAATAAATCGTTTTGCTGGCAGCTGCGTGCCAATACATACCAGCGTTGACGGAATATTTTTAGGCAGTATGGTTCTATGTCGAACGTTTTGGTCGATTTTTTCCAAAAACTTTGATACGAAATGGTTACCACTCTATTGCAGCGCATGGCTTCGATCATGGGAATAAGGTATTTTTCGCCCGAAGGTATGTTCTCCAATAGAATTCTTTTTTTGAGGAGATGATTTTCATTAATGATATTATTTACGGCAAAAGTATTCAGTAACCATTTTTTTATATCATTTTTTTCGATGTCTTCAACATTTTCGATGTAATAACAGTATCCGTTGCGTCTCTCACATTCGATGTTGATATCGAAAATATCTTCGATGGCTTTTCTGTGATTATGGAATGTGCGTATGGGTATGGTCTCTCCCTCGCTCATGTCGGAGAGTAACCATTTTTCATTGATTTCTTCGAGCGAAATTTTGCCTGCCCGATAAATGGTATTGATGAGCCAGATGTATCTGGTAAATAGATTTTTTGCCATAATGTACAAATATAGTGAAAGGCGAGCGCAGAGACAAGGGAGAAAACAAAGTTTTCGCCAAAGACTATGCCGAGCCGCCTCCTGTATTCTGAAAATATAGTGAAAGGCGAGAGCAGAGACAAAGAGGAAAAGATAATTTTATATCGAGGCGCTTAGGTTCTGTAATGAAAAAATAAAACAGGCAAGCGCAAGCTTGCCTGTTTTATTTTAGCTGCGCTTAGTCCATGACCTACCTTCGGTTGTCGAATAAAACAGTCCTTTGGTCGTTTGGGCTAAAATTTCTTTTCCATTATCGATCAAATCCAGAAAATCTCCGATATTGGAGTTTGGTTGGAACCGAACGGTCCATGATCTTCCGTCCGTGAAAGAATATTCGAGTTTCCCTGCTGAAACCGGGGAGATGCGGATAAGTTCTTTTCCGCGTTTAATCATTTTGGGCATAAGTATTTGTTTTTAGAGTGGTGCCTCATGTTTACGGTCTTTGGCATTACCGGCATATATCCATATGTTATTATTCTGGGGTTGAGTGGTTATTCCATTGGCCTATTTTGTAATTGATAATACTGTTTTTACAATCTATTAGACCTTTTATTACTGCATTGAGATTTTCTATGTCAATGGTTTTGTTAATGTTCGGAATGTCGATTTTTTCCCATTTTTTCTTATCTCTGTCATAGTTATACGTTATAGTTAAGTTGGAAGCAGTGTTATAAAACCGGGTACAGGAGTAGGTACAGGTGTCGTTTTGTATTTGTGTTTCGATTTTTTCGAGAGCGCTTATCAATTCCGTGATTGCGTCGAGTGGATAATATACATCATCTGCCCCTATAAGAAATCCGCACCGTTCGTTTTTATCCATATTTTCGAAGAATTGTATGGATAACCAAGTTTTTTCAAGATACTCCTTTTCAATATATGTGTGTATATTATAATTATATTCAGATGTAGTGAATTTATATAAGGGGATTTCTGTGATGCGTAAGGCGAATGTTTCGATAGATTGTTGTGGGATTATATTCCAAAGTTCATATTCTTCGTTCGGCACATTACCCGAAGCAAATGTGTTGCCGCTGTTTTCACAACTGCTTGTCAGCAGAGCAAGAAATAGTCCGATACCGATAAAGGGAAAAAGTTTTTTCATAAGGATTGTTATTTTTTGAGGTTGCATAGAATGTCTTCAATGATTGCGTCGAAATAGGCTTCCATCGTACCTTTTCCTTTATACATGAATCCGCGTGGGTGATAAGTGCGATATGCCCATTTTATGCCGGGAATTTCAACCCTGGCTATTTCTTGGCCATCGGCCGAGGTCAGGGGAGAGAACGTAACGCCTTGAATGCGCTTGACAATGACAGGGTCGTATGATGGTCCTGTGAGGAACAATACGACATCGGGTTTCAGAATGCGCAGCTCTTCTTCCACGACAGGGAAATATCGCATCTCGACCTTCTGTATCTGTTGCGGAGGAATGCCGATTGCATTTTTCTGCCCCGGAATGCGGGCTTTCCCTATTTTCACGATATTGTTCCATACATACTCGATGGTGCGTCCCGGGCATTTTTCGCGAAGGCGGGATATGAATTTCTCCATGCCGTGCATGAATATTTTTCGGCTGCCGTCGCCATAATTGAAGTAGCCGTTGTAAATTTCTTGTATCCGGTCTATTTCTTCGCGGGGGGCGATGTTTTCGGCAGAAAACGTGCCACCCCAATCGTTGTTCTCACGACCGAAAACAACAACACGCAAGTCTGCTTTCTCGTAATCGGCTCCGTCGTCTTTTACGAACAGCAGAAGCGGATTGGTGGGTAGGGCGGTGGCCTCAGTGTTTGTCGTCACCGATTTCATGGCCTTGCAGAAGTCGGGCCATAACCTGGAGTACAGATCCATGAGTTTGTCATTTACATCTTTTTTCATAAGATTATTCTTTTAGCAAGTTGTATAGTTGGGTTAAGTAAAAGTAATCGATACCAAAAGAAAGTATAGCAACAAACAAGTTATAGAAAGAGAAACCGTCTTCTAATCCTATGCCAAAGAAAAGTATTGGTATTTGTAACAGTATGGCTATACCTAATAGACCGGTAATTTCGGCGTTGTTCTTTATTAGTTTGATACCGAGTATGGTATAAATAACAAGGTCTGAAATGATTACTACAAAAGAAAATATCATGGCAGTTTTGTCGAATGAACCTTCTATTTCCATAAAGATTAGAGATAGGAATAGAATATTTAATGAGATAGCTGCTTCCAATAGTTTGGTCAATGGTTTTTGTAGAGGTTTCATTCCCAGTGTCAGAGCACATAAGAATAATATATTTATTACATAATAAATACAATCGTATGTTGTTTCGGGAAGAAGATTTATTGTATCGTATAATATTTTATATTTCCCAAAATGAGGTTCATATCCAATTGTAAAAAAAGCTTGGCAAGCCGCTACGATTAATCCCGCATAATATAAGAAAGGGATAAACGGGGATAAGGCATTAGGTAACGTCTTAAAGGTTTTTCCGCAATAACGACATTGTGTGCTGGGTTTTGGTATGTCTTCATTGCAAAAAGGACATTTTTTATATTCCATGGCATTAGATTTTATGTGAGAATTAATTATTTACTCGTTTGAAAGAAAAGAAGCCGTCGCTGGCAATAAAAGAGAGTGTATCCCCTTCGATGGTTAAATTTTTGTATGACCCTTCATTTATGTTATCTTGTTCGTACTGTTCGTAAAATTCTTTAAAAGCATTTTTTTGTAATTCTTTTGTTATTTCCCCTTCGAAGGGAGTTGTAAATATTTCTATCAAAGCATTGCCAAAATCCATGATTTCATCTGTGAGAAACGGACTCTCGGCCACGCTCATATCTACATCATCTATTGTAACCTTTAAAGTATTTAGGTCGTATAGTAATACCAAGTCTCCAAACAAAACTTCGTACCTCCCCCCGATGAGGCTATTCACAGTATAGTTTATCAGTATGTTATCTTCTTCGATAGTTTCTTCCATAGAGTAGCTTCTATATTCGCTGAATATTCCTCCATCGGTTCTATTACTTTCTTTATATTTAAAGCGGTAAAATAATGTTTGTGTGTAAGGGGTTCCATCTTCTGCAACGAAATCTAAATTCCCAATCCATTTTCCTTCGAGGTCCCGAGCCAATTTGTTGTCTTGACAACCGGTTAAAAATACAGCTCCTAAAATAAGTGCAACAGAGATTCCTTTTAGTTTCATATTTTCCTTTTTTGAGTTGATAGTGTTTTTGATTTTATTTGCTGCTGTTATAAAAGAAAAGGGACGCAGCCATCGCTTTTCTCTTACTCGGTAAGGCTCTGGTAAGCCCGAAGTTCTAAGACGAAAAAGCAGTCTGCGCCCCATAGGGTACAAACTTGACTTTGACGCTTATTGTAGAACTTCTTAAATTTACCAGATTTAACCGAGTTCAATAATTGTCAGGCAAGTTGTGCAATATGTTACAAAGATTATAAGATGTCTATTTTTACCTCCTTTTTTAGTTTTCGGAGGTAAAGAAAATAAATTTTTCTTTAAAACACAAACTCAACGTAAAATATCGCCGACTGCTTTGTACAGGCAAAGGTCTTTGCGTGATGTGCCAAATCGTTGCATAGCTTGAAAAAAGTTGTGCATAAATAGAGCGGGAGATGGGTAAAATGGGGGTGCACGGGAATATACTTTGATGGAAATTTGTATATTTGCCGCAAGAACACCGGAACAAATGCCGGTGAAAGAAAGAGTGTATGGTATATAAATACGATTTTTTGGTGATAGGTTCGGGCATTGCCGGAATGAGTTTTGCCCTGAAAGTGGCCCACAAGGGAAAAGTGGCACTCATCTGCAAGGCCGGTCTCGAAGAGGCCAACACCTATTTTGCGCAAGGCGGCATCGCTTCGGTGACCAATCTTGCGGTAGACAACTTTGAGAAGCATATCGAAGACACGATGATTGCCGGCGACTGGATAAGCGACCGGCAGGCTGTGGAGAAGGTGGTGCGCGAAGCCCCCGGACAGATAAAGCAGCTCATCGAGTGGGGTGTGCAGTTCGACAAGAAAGAGAACGGCGAGTTTGACCTCCATCGGGAGGGCGGCCACTCCGAGTTCCGTATCCTGCACCACAAAGACAATACCGGGGCCGAGATACAGACCAGCCTCATCAATGCGGTGAAACAGCACCCCAACATCACGATATTCAAAAACCATTTCGCCGTCGAAATCATCACCCAGCACCACCTGGGCATCATCGTGACGCGCCACACGCCCGGCATCAAATGTTTCGGGGCGTATGTGCTCGACGAGGAGACGGGCGAGGTAGATACCTTCCTTTCCAAGGTTACTGTCATGGCCACAGGGGGTTGCGAGGCGGTATATCGCAACACGACCAATCCGCTGGTGGCTACGGGCGACGGCATTGCCATGGTATACCGTGCCAAGGGTGCGGTGAAAGACATGGAGTTTATCCAGTTTCACCCCACGGCGCTCTATCACCCCGGCGACCGACCCAGTTTCCTCATTACCGAGGCCATGCGCGGATACGGTGCCGTGCTGCGCAACCAGGCCGGTGAGGAGTTCATGCAGAAGTACGACCCGCGTCTCTCGCTGGCACCGCGCGACATTGTGGCCCGTGCCATCGACAAGGAGATGAAGCAGCGCGGCGAAGACCACGTCTTCCTCGATGTTACCCACAAAGACCCCGAAGAGACCAAGCGCCACTTCCCCAACATCTACAAGCATTGCCTCTCGATAGGTATCGATATTACCAAAGATTACATACCTGTGGCACCGGCCGCCCACTACTTGTGTGGAGGTATCAAGGTCGACCTCGACGGACAGTCGAGCATACGCCGGCTCTATGCCCTGGGCGAGTGTTCCTGCACCGGTCTGCACGGCGGTAACCGTCTGGCCTCGAATTCGCTCATTGAGGCCGTTGTTTATGCCGACGCTGCTGCCCGCCATGCCCTGAGCGTGTTTGAACGGTACGATTTCAACACAGACATTCCCGAGTGGAACGCCGAAGGTACCATCACCAACGAAGAGCGTATTCTCATCACCCAGAGCATGAAGGAGGTGAATCAGATCATGGAGTCGTATGTGGGTATCGTGCGCAGCAACGTGCGCCTCACCCGGGCCTGGAACCGCCTCGACATTCTCTACGAGGAGACCGAGAGCCTCTTCAAGCGCAGCAAGGCCTCGCGTGAGATATGCGAGTTGCGCAACATGATAAACGTGGGTTATCTCATCACCCGTCAGGCCATGGAGCGCAAGGAGAGCCGCGGGTTGCACTACACCATCGATTATCCCCACGCCGCAACTACCGGTGAGAAGAAATAACGGCATTGTTGCCGTTTATCGTCTCTGTTCCGTTGCGTGTGCCGTCTGTTTTCCGGCAACGGCACGCGGTTATTGCTGGTAGGGAACAGCGAGTGTTACCACCTTTCCGTTGTATTTCTCTACCGAAGAGGTGAGGTAGCGGTAGGCATCGTCCAGATTGAGACCTTTTATGGAAGAGGTGGTCTTGTTGGAATGGGTATCGTTGTTGGAACTCGTGTAAGAGATATTCACGTTGTTGAGTCCGGTGATGTTGAACGTTGTTTTGTCGGTAACAATGGCCTCTTTCTCTTTCAAGGTGGCATTGACCGATATTTGGGCTTCAAAGGGAGCCTTCACATCGTTCAGGGTTACGCTCCACGGGTAAGAGTCGACCACCACATTCTCGGTCATGGTGCCGTCGGCATTTTTATAGGAGACCGTCAGGTCATAGAACAAGAGGTTGTCAAACCCCGTGATGTTGGCGTCGAGCAGACCCAGACTCCCTACCTCGTAGGTTACAGTATAAGTTGTCTCTCCGGTTGTCGAGGTGAGGATATCGGTATTATCATTTTCGTTTTCGTCACACGACACAAGTCCCGCCAAAAGGGGAATCATCAGAAGAAAAAGATGTTTCATAGCAGTTTGTTTTTAAAAAGAAAATTTCGTGCAAATTTAAAAATTCCCCGTGAATAAACAGAGAGAAGAGTGGGGAAGAAAAATATGAAAAATTTTGTATTATCTTTGTCGTAGACCGGTAGTGCCGTGGCAGGGTCTGCAATCGAAAACCGTGTTTTGTAGCACCCGTCCTGCCCGGTATCTGTTGCCGGTGATTGAAAATAGAAAAAGAGAAAGATTCCATGAAAAAACAGATTCTTGCCGCCTGGCTTTTGGCTGTCGCCGTTGTGGGGGCACCGGCCCAGTCGACCACCGCTTGGGGCGACCAGGGTAACGGCACCTATGTGAACCCGATACTCAATGCCGACTATTCCGACCCCGATGTGATACGCGTGGGGGAGAAATACTATATGGTATGTTCCGACTTCCACTACATCGGTATGCCCGTTTTGGAATCGGACGATATGGTCAACTGGACCATCATCTCCCAGGTCTACGACCGGTTTGACTATCCCAAGTGGGACGACAACCGCCGCTTTGCCGGCGGTTCCTGGGCCCCTACCATACGTTACCACGACGGTAAGTTCTGGGTCTTCTTCTGCACCCCGCACGAGGGGCTCTTCATGACAACCGCCACCGACCCCCGCGGGCCGTGGGCGCCGCTGCACCGTGTCGTGGCCGTCGAGAAGTGGGAAGACCCGTGCCCCTTCTGGGACGAAGACGGACAGGCCTACCTCGGCCGCAGCCGCCACGGGGCAGGCCCCATCATCATACACAAGATGAGCCCCGACGGGCGTGAGCTGCTCGACGACGGCTTTACCGTCTATACCGGTCCCGTGGCCGAGGGTACGAAGATATACAAGCGCGACGGCTATTACTACATCAGCATACCCGAGGGTGGAGTAGAGGTAGGTTGGCAGACGGTGCTTCGCTCTCGCAACATTTATGGCCCTTATGAGAAAAAAGTGGTGATGGAGCAGGGAAGCACCCCCATCAACGGTCCGCACCAGGGGGCGTTGGTCGACACGCCCGACGGGGAGTGGTGGTTCTACCATTTCCAGTTTGTGCAGCCCATCGGCCGTGTGGTACATTTGCAGCCGACGCACTGGAAAGACGGTTGGCCCGTTATCGGGGTCGACATCGACATGAACGGCATCGGCGAGCCGGTGCGGGTGTGGACCAAGCCGCGCGTTGCCACGGCCGGCGGCGACATTGCGTTGCCCCAGTCGAGCGACGATTTCGCCGCACCCCGTCTCGGCGTGCAGTGGCAATACAACCACAACCCGCACCCCGAGTGTGTGTCGCTTACCGCCCGCAAGGGGTGGCTGCGCCTCACCGCTTTGCAGGGCGACAGCCTGAAAGCCTCGCACAATATGCTCTCGCAGAAGACCATGGGCTACCACTCCGAGGCGACAACCCGCCTCGACTTTTCGCGTATGGTCGATGGGCAGCGGGCCGGACTGCTCTGTGCCGGCAACCTTTTCAACGGTATCGGCGTGATGTGTAAACAGGGCAAGAAAATTCTCTACCTGGAAAAAGACGGACGTGTAGAGGAGATTACCGCCGTAGGCGGAAAAACAGTCTACCTGCGTGCCGTTGTCGACTATCCGGCCAACAGCCACCGGCTCTATTACAGCACCGACGGCAAACGCTATGTTGAGGCCGGAGAACCTTACGCCCTTAAATTCGGCAGCTGGAAAGGAACCCGTGTGGGGCTCTATACCTACAATGTAAGGGGCGACGGCGGCGTGGCCGACTTCGACTTCTTTACCTACACCACCGATGGTCCCGGACTGGCCCGTTAAACATGGCTTCCCGCCGGTTTTTTGAATAGAACGACCGCCGACTCCCTGACCTGGAGCCGGCGGTCTTGTCCATATGGGGTTAATAGTTCAACCGTTTGGGTTCGAAATAGGCCTTCGGGTGGAGGCAGGCGGGGCATTTCTCGGGAGGATTGAGTCCTTCATGCACATAGCCGCAGTGGCGGCATTGCCATTTGATGGGCTCTTCGCGGCGGAATATCTCGTGCTCTTCCATGCGGGCCAGCAACTGGCGGTAGCGCCACTCGTGAAACTCCTCGACCCGGGCTATGGCACGGAATGCGGCGGCTACGTCTTTGAACCCTTCGTCGACGGCGATGGTAGAGAAGTTGCTGTACAGGTCTGACCATTCGAGCAGTTCTCCTTCGGCGGCTTCGTAGAGGTTCTCCTTGGTTTTCCCGATGCGGCCGGCCGGATATTCGGCTTCGATGGTTACCATGCCTCCCTCGTCGAGAAAGTCAAAAAAGCGGCGGGCGTGTGCCAGTTCCTGGTCGGCGGTTTCGGCAAACACACCGGCAATCTGTTCGTAGCCTTCTTCGCGGGCCGTCTGGGCGAAAAACGTGTAGCGGTTACGGGCTTGCGATTCACCGGCGAAAGCTTTCAGCAGGTTTTGTTCGGTGAGACTTCCTTTCAGTTTCATGTTGCGTTGGATTTTTAGTGAGACAAAAAAGTGTATGGTAGAAACGCCGCAGGAGGGGAGAAGGTTCAATATCGCTGTGTCGGCCTTTTCATTCTCGCTTTTCACTGTCTTTTCAGAAGACAGGATGCGGCTCGGCATAGTCAACGATGAAAACTTCGTTTTCTCTTTGCCTCTGCTCTCGCTTTTCACTGTCTTTTCAGAAGATAGGAGTCGGCTCGGCACAGTCAACGGAAGAAAACTTCGTTTTCTCTTTGCCTCTGCTCTCGCCTTTCACTATCTTTTCAGAAGACAGGATGCGGCTCGGTAAAAATCTCAAACGAGTTTGGTCTTTTTACTCTCGCCTTTCACTATCTTTGCCGCCCGAAACTTTGTATCGCTGCCGGCGCGGAGACCGGTTACCCGAAGATATGAAAAAAGACAAGCTGTGGACCTCCTCGTTTCTGGCCATCTCAGGGGGCAGTTTTCTTCTCTTCTTTGCCTTTTACCTGCTCTTGCCCGTGCTGCCCCTCTATCTGATGGAGCGCTTCGAAGCCAATGAGTCGACCGTGGGCATGGTCTTGTCGCTCTACACCATAACGGCGCTTTTCATGCGTCCCTTTGCCGGTTTCATGGTCGATACTTTCCCCCGCAAACGGCTGATGCTCATCTGTTATGCCGTGTTTACCTGCATCTTCGGCGGCTATCTGTTGGCGGCATCGGTGCTGTTTTTTGCCGTGATAAGGGCGCTGCACGGCTTTTCCTACGGCATAGTGAGTGTGGCCAACAGCACGGTGGCCATCGACGTGATGCCCTCGTCGCGACGGGGCGAAGGCATCGGCTATTTCGGCGTGAGCAGCAACCTGGCCATGGCCGTGGGGCCCACCGTCTCGCTCTATCTGCTCGAAGCCTCGCACAATTACGATACGATATTCTGGGTGTCGCTGCTCTCGTGCTGCGTGGGTTTCGTGCTGGTTACGACGGTGCGGGTGCCGGCCAAGGAGCGGTTGCCGCGACCGGCTACCGAACACATATCGTTCGACCGCTTCTTCCTTGTAAAGGGTACCTCGGGAGCCATTGCGGTGAGTATGCTGTCGTTTGGCTACGGCATGCTGTCGACCTACCTGGCTGTTTACGGCCGGGCCGAGGTGGGTATGGAGTCGGGCACGGGAGTCTTTTTCATGCTCATGGCCTTCGGTCTCATCTTCTCGCGTCTGATGTCGGGACGGCTGCTCAACAAGGGCTATATCGTGCGCCTCATACAGGTGGGTATCATCATACTCTTTGTCGGATATTCGCTTTTCATCTTTCTGAAAGTGCCGGCGGCCTATTTTGCCTCGGCCGCTGTTCTGGGCATGGGATACGGTTTTGTGTGCCCGTCGTTCCAGACCTACTTCATCAACCTGGCCGAGCATAACCAGCGGGGTACGGCCAACTCTACCTACCTCACCTCCTGGGATTTGGGTGTGGGTCTGGGTGTGCTGGTGGGGGGCGGTATTGCCGACATGTCCGACTATACCACGGCCTACATCTGTGCCCTGGTAACGCTTGTCGTGGGCTATTTCTTTTTCCGACACATCTCGGCCCCCTATTTCGAACGGCACAAATTGCGTTGAGAAATGTATTTGTGTTAAAAAAACAAAATACTCGACGGAAATTTCATATATTATTTGTTCTTTTGCAGGAAATTACGGGTAGAATTGTCTTTCGCGGAAATCGCCGGGCGACTTCTCCCGTCGGAGACAAATGCTTTGCCTGACAAAGGCGACGAAAGAACATGGCAAAATCGAAAAAGAAAAAACATAACTCCTTTTTCGGAGCGCGGCTTACCTCGACCATCAGCACATCGCTGGTGCTCTTTCTCTTGGGAATCATAGCATTCATGGGTGTCATGGCTACACAGCTCACCCGCTATGTGCGTGAAAACATGGGCTTCTCCATCGTTCTCGACGAGAACGTTACCGACGCCCAGGTCAAGACGTTGCAGAAGCGTCTTACGGCAGCACCTTATGCCAGGCGGGTGCAGTACATTTCCAAGGCCGATGCCTTGCGCGAGCTCTATGTGGAGCTTGGCGAGAACCCCGAAGATTTGCTGGGATACAATCCGTTGCGCCCCTCGTTTGAGGTGAAGCTCCACAGCGATTATGCCGACGCAGCCCGCCTGGCCGAAATCGACAAGACCCTGCGCAGCGCCTATCCCTATATCGAGAATATTTCCTATCAGAAAGACCTTATAGAGTTGGTCAACGACAACCTGCGGCTCATCGGTATGATACTGGCCGGCATAGCGGTGGTGATGACCATCATCTCCTTTGTACTGATTGCCAACACGGTAAGTCTCGTGGCCTATTCCAAGCGTTTCTTGCTTCACACGATGGAACTGGTGGGAGCCAAGCCGGCGTTCATACGCCGCCCCTTTGTGCGTTCGCACATCGTCAACGGCATTTTCGGAGCCCTTATCGCCGATGCCCTGCTGGGCGCCGTTCTCTATTACATGAGTCGCGAGTTGAGAGGATTTGCTTCGCTGCTCGACCGGGAGGTGTTGCTCGCCATTGCCTCCGGTATCGTGGTGGCCGGCATCGTACTGTCGTATCTGGCCGCACGCATTGCCGTGGGGCGCTATTTGCGCACCGACCACGACAAGCTCTATTATATGTAATCAATAAATAGTCTTATAGAATAAAACATGAAAACAGGAAGAGTCGTTTCTCCCGCGATGGGAAGAAAATCTGAAAAGACCGATCCCCGGCTGTTTGCGCTGGGACGTCGCAATCTGTTGCTCATAGGAGTGGCTTTTGTCGTCATCATTCTGGGATTTGCCCTCATGGCCGGCCCCGGTTCTACCCCAGAACATTACAATCCCGACATATTCAGTTTCCGCCGCATTGTGCTGGCACCCACGATAGCCTTCCTCGGCTTTGTGTTCATGGTGTTTGCCATTCTCTATAAGGATCCCGAAAAGAAACATAACTCCGAGAAAGAATGACCTGGCTCGACGCTCTGTGGCTGGGACTCATACAGGGTCTCACCGAATACCTGCCCGTGAGCAGCAGCGGGCACCTCGAAATAGCCAACGACCTGCTGGGCATTAAGGGCAGCGACAATCTCACCTTTGCCGTGCTGGTACACGCTGCTACGGTGTGCAGTACGCTGGTGGTGCTGTGGCGCGAAATTGCCGGACTCTTTGCCGGCGTGTTCCGTTTCCGCTGGAACGACGAGACACAATATGTAGCTAAGATATTCCTCTCGATGATACCCGTAGGTATCGTGGGTGTCTTCTTCAAGGATGCCGTCGAGAGCGTGTTCGGAAGCGGCCTGCTCGTGGTGGGCATCATGCTGCTGGTAACCGCCCTGCTGCTCACCTTTGCCCACTATGCCCGTCCCCGCAAGAAAGAGACCATCTCCTACCGCGACGCCTTCATCATCGGTCTGGCCCAGGCCTGTGCCGTGATGCCGGGACTCTCCCGTTCGGGCTCGACGATTGCCACCGGGCTCATGCTCGGCGACAAGAAAGAGCAGGTGGCCCGTTTCTCGTTTCTCATGGTGATAATCCCCATATTGGGCGAGGCTTTCCTCGACCTGATGAAGGGCGGAATGTCGCCGGCCGAATCGGGTATACCCGTCTCGGCCATGATTGTGGGCTTCCTCGCCGCCTTTGTGTCGGGCTGTGTAGCCTGCAAGTGGATGTTGCGGCTCGTACAGAACGGTAAACTTGTATGGTTTGCCCTCTATTGCGTACTGATGGCCGCCTTCTGTATAGGCCGTTCGTTGCTGGCCTGAACCTGAACCGCACCGGGGCCTCTACCGCTCGTCCCCGGCGTCAATGAGAGTAAAGATGGATTTTCAAGAAGGAGAGATATTATATTTTGACAAGCCGTTGCATTGGACCTCGTTCAAGCTGGTGAAGACCCTGCGCAACGCCATATCACGGGCCCTTGACATCAAAAAGATAAAAGTGGGTCACGCAGGTACGCTCGACCCGCTGGCCTCGGGCGTGATGATTATATGCACCGGAAAGGCGACCAAGCTCATCGAGAGCTTCCAGTACCAGACCAAGGAGTATGTTGCTACCCTGCGACTCGGTGCCACCACTCCCTCGCACGACCTGGAAACCGAGGTCGACGCCACCTATCCCACCGAACACATCACCCGGGAGTTGGTCGAGCAGACGTTGACCCGCTTTGTCGGCACCATCAGTCAGGTGCCGCCCGCCTTCTCGGCCTGCAAGGTCGACGGACGTCGCGCCTACAAGATGGCCCGCAAGGGGCAGGCTGTGGAGTTGAAACCCAAAGAGCTGGTCATCGACGAAATAGAGTTGCTCGACTTCTCGCCCGAGAGTCTGCGCATACGCATCGTGTGCAGCAAGGGCACCTACATACGGGCGTTGGCCCGCGACCTGGGCGAGGCCCTCGGCAGCGGCGCATACCTCACCGGGCTTGTGCGTACCCGTGTGGGCGATGTAACGCTCGACCGCTGCCTTTCGGTCGACGACATAGAGCGCATCGTGGCTGAGGGTGTCTCGGCCGGCGATGCCATCGAAAAATTGGAAAATTAAAAATCAGATAAGAGAATGAAGTTATCGCAGTTCAAGTTTAAACTTACCGAAGATCAGATTGCCAAGTATCCGGCCAAGAATCGTGACGAGTCACGCCTTATGGTGGTTCATCGCAAGACCGGAGCAATAGAGCATTGTATCTTCAAGGAGATTATCAATTACTTCGACGAACACGACCTTTTTGTCTTCAACGACACCCGTGTGTTCCCGGCCCTGCTCTATGGAAACAAGGAGAAGACCGGTGCCAAAATCGAAGTCTTCCTCCTGCGCGAACTCAACGAAGAACATCGCCTGTGGGACGTTCTCGTCGACCCTGCCCGCAAGATACGCATCGGTAACAAACTCTATTTCGGCGAAGACGACTCGATGGTGGCCGAGGTCATCGACAACACCACCTCGCGCGGCCGCACGCTGCGCTTCCTCTTCGACGGTACGCACGAAGAGTTCAAGGAGGCTCTCTACAAACTTGGCGAGCCGCCACTTCCCCGTTACATCAACCGTCCCTCCGAGCCCGAAGATTTCGAGCGCTACCAGACCATCTTTGCCCGTAACGAAGGGGCCGTGGTTGCCCCCGCAGCCGGTCTTCATTTCAGTCGCGAACTGATGAAACGCATGGAGATAAAGGGCATCGACTCGGCATTTCTTACCCTCCACTCGGGCCTCGGAAACTTCCGTGAAATCGATGTCGAAGACCTTACCAAGCACAAGATGGACTCGGAGCAGATGATTGTTACCCCTGAAATGGTGGAGATTGTCAATCACGCCAAGGACGAGGGCCGGCAAGTCTGTGCCATAGGAACCTCGGTGATGCGTGCCATCGAGAGCACGGTAAGCACCGATGGTCACATGAAGCCTTACGACGGCTGGACCAACAAGTTCATCTTCCCCCCATACGATTTTACCGTGGCGACAAGTCTCGTCTCCAACTTCCACATGCCCTATTCCACGATGCTCATGATGGTGGCGGCCTTTGGTGGATATGAATTGGTGTTTGAGGCTTATGAGACGGCCCTGAAAGAGGGTTATCGTTTCGGCGCGTACGGCGATGCCATGCTCATACTTTGACGTCATGGCTACCGTCTATCTCTCGCTCGGTTCCAATCTCGGCGACCGCTTCCGATATATACAGGAGGCGGTCGCCGCCCTTTCCCGTAGGGCCGGTGCTATTACGGCTCTTTCGTCGCTTTACGAGACCGAGCCTTGGGGCTTCTCCTCGCCGCACCCCTTTCTCAATGTGGCGCTGGCGCTTGAAACCTCGCTCTCGGCCGAGGCCCTGCTTGCCGTTGCACAGCGCATCGAGTGCGACCTGGGGCGTACCAGCAAGAGTGTCGACGGCCGGTATGCCGACCGCACCATCGACATCGACCTGCTCTTTGTGGGCGATACCGTGGTCGACACTCCTTCTCTCACGTTGCCTCACCCGCGCCTCCACCTGCGAAGGTTTGTGCTCGAACCTCTTTGCGAGATTGCGCCCGACCTGCAGCACCCCTTGTTGCAGAAGAGTGTGTCGCAGTTGCTCGCCGGGCTCTGACCCCCCTGCGTTTTATTCCTACCGGGAACAGGTCGGCCTCATGCCGGCTATCCCGGCCATTTTCTGTGGAGAGGGTGGAGTAGAAACAAAAAACACCTGCCGCTTTTGCAGCAGGTGTTTTTTTATGCTTTTGCAGATTGCATGGTTCAGGCCACCCCTTCGCCCAGCAAGGTAGCCGATGAGGCGTCGGTGATGCGTACTGAAACGAAGTCGCCCGCCTTGACACCCTCGATACGGGGGAAGACCACCATCTTGTTCTGCTGGGTGCGACCGCACAACTGTTCACGGGAGCGGCGGGAGAAGCCCTCGACAAGCACCTCGAAGGTGTGTCCTATGTCGCGGCGGTTGCTGGCGAGGGAGAGTTCGTTTTGCAGGTCGATCATGCGTTGCAGCCGTTCTATCTTTACCTCCTCGGGCACATCGTCGGGCAGGTTGCGGGCGGCGTAGGTGCCGGGGCGTTCGGAATACTTGAAGAGGAACGAGCTGTCGAAACCCACCTCCTGCATGAGCGAGAGGGTGTCGGCAAACTCCGCTTCGCTCTCGGAGTGGAAGCCGGCAAAAAGGTCGCTCGAAATGCCACAGTCGGGCAGTATGCGGCGTATGGCGGCGATACGGTCGAGGTACCATTCGCGCGTGTATTTGCGGTTCATCAGGGCGAGAATGCGGTTGTTGCCCGACTGTACCGGCAGGTGTATGTGGTGGCACAGGTTGGGGTAGCGGGCAATGGTGTGCAGGGTCTCGTCGCTCATGTCCTTGGGGTGCGAGGTGGTGAAGCGTATGCGCATGTCGGGTGCCGCTTCGGCCACGATGGCAAGCAGGGCGGGGAAGTCGATAAGGCGGCCGTCGGTCCCGGTATATCGGTAGGAGTTGACATTCTGCCCCAGCAGGGTAGCCTCTTTGAATCCCTGGCGGCGCAGTTCCTGCAACTCCTGCAAGATACTTTCGGGTTCGCGGCTGCGTTCACGGCCGCGGGTATAGGGTACGATGCAGTAGGAGCAGAAGTTGTTGCACCCCCGCATGATGGAGATGAAGCCTGATATGTGGTTCCCACCGATGCGGGAAGGAATCACCTGTTTGTAAGTCTCGGTGGTCGACAGTTCCACGTTGATGGCCTTTTCGCCGTTCTCGACCGCGGCCACGAGATGCGGCAGGTCGAGGTAGGCATCGGGTCCCGCCACGAGGTCGGCGTGGTATTCGCTCAGGAGCGACTCTTTCACCCGCTCGGCCATACAGCCGAGTACACCCACGATGAGGTGCTTGTTTTTACGGCGTAACGAATTGAAATATTGCAGGCGGGCGATGACCTTCTGTTCGGCATTGTCGCGTATGGAGCAGGTGTTTACAAAAATGGCATCGGCCTCTTCGATATTGTCGCACGGGATATAGTCGGCCATTTTCATAATAGAGGCCACCACTTCGCTGTCGGCCATGTTCATCTGGCAACCGTATGTCTCGATAAAGAGTTTCTTTTCGTTCATGAGAGGGGGTATATTCGGTGTAAAGATTAGAAAACTTTGTGAGTATATATAGTATATTTGTTCGTTTTATCTTATTATTTAATTTATTTATGATGTCTTTTTAAATAAAAATGTGCCAAAAAATTTGGATATGAAATAAATTTATTATCTTTGCCATAACTTCATATGAAATTTTTTCATAGTTAAGGTTTAGGTTAAATTCGTTTAGGGTGGTTGTGAAACCGCCCTAAATTTTTTGGTGGCGTCGGAATTTTGTTTTTCAACGGACAATATGTATTTTTACACGGACAAAAGTACAAAAAGCGATGGACAATCTGTGGCTTTATCTGATACTTATTTTCGGATACGTAGGCTATTTGCTGGTGAAGGGTGCCCGCAAGCAGCGCAATAATGCGCAAGAGCACGATGGCGAAGAGGTTCGTCGCGAGCACGATGAGTCGCCCCGGAGCCTCGATGAAGTGTGGCAGCAACTGGCCGGGGTTACCCCGCCACCGATGCCGAAGAAGCAGGCGTTGCCCCGGGAACATCGTCGGACCATAACGATGAAGCCGGCAATCGGCAAGTCGGCCGGGCATACTCCCTTTTTGTCGGGCGAATTGGCCGGTGCCATGGCACCGGCAGCCCAGGCTCGCGAATCTTTCCGCCGCAAGGTCGAGGGTGCGATGCCTGAGACAGTTGCCCTTCAAGAGGAGTGTGCGGCGACAACCGGCTCACCGACGGAACGGAAACAGCCTGCCGATGTCGAAACCGAGCTTTTGAATGAGGAGAACCCTGCGCCTTTTACAACGCCTGAGGAGTGGCGACGTGCTTTTATCGCCTCGGAAATATGGAACAGGAAATACTGAAATAAAAAAAACGAATATATGAGTTTCAAAGTAATTACGGCCGATGAGGCTGCCTTGTATGTAGAGAATGATGATAACGTGGGATTCGGAGGTTTTACGGCGGCCGGAACTCCCAAAGTGGTGCCCGAAGCCATAGCCCGCAGGGCCGAGGCCGAACATGCTGCCGGTCGACCCTTTCGCATTGGTGTTTTCACCGGAGCATCGACCAGTGACCATATCGATGGAGCCCTTTCCCGGGCCAAGGCCATAAAATTCCGCACGCCCTATCAGTCGTGTCCCGATTCGAGAGCTGCCATCAATGCCGGAGAGATATCTTATTGCGACGTGCATCTCTCTGAACTGGCGCAGATGTTGCGTTACGGTTTTCTCGGCAAATTGCGGGTAGCCATTATCGAAGCCTCGTCGGTAACCGACGATGGGAAAATCTACCTCGGCCCCGGCGTGGGTATAGCGCCTACCGTGTGCCAGTTGGCCGACAAGATAATCATTGAACTCAATGCGCACAACCCCAAAGAGCTGGCCGGATTTCACGACATCTACCAGCCGGCCGATCCTCCCTATCGGCGCGAAATTCCTGTTTACCGTCCCTCCGACCGTGTGGGTACCCCCTACATACAGGTCGACCCGGCCAAGATTGTGGGTATCGTCGAGACCAACATTCCCGATGGCGTGAAGGAGTTTGCCCCCAGCGACGAGGTAACCATGAGTATCGGACGCAACGTGAGCGACTTCCTGGCTGCCCAGCTCAAAGCCGGCCTTATCCCTCAGGAGTTTCTTCCCTTGCAGTCGGGCGTGGGCAACATTGCCAATGCCGTGCTGGGATTCCTCGGCAAGAATCCGAATATTCCCCCCTTCCAGATGTACACCGAGGTGATACAAGACTCGGTCATCGGTCTTCTGCGCGAAGGTCGTTGCACCTTTGCCAGCAGTTGCTCGCTCACGGTCAGCGACAAGGTGATGCAGGAGGTGTATAACGACCTTGACTTTTTCCGCGACAAGATTGTGCTGCGTCCCGGAGAGATAAGCAACAACCCCGAGCTGGTGCGCCGTCTGGGGCTGATTACCATCAACACGGCCCTCGAAGCCGATATCTTCGGCAATGTGAACAGTACCCACGTTACCGGAACGAAGATGATGAACGGTATCGGCGGTTCGGCCGACTTCACCCGAAACGCCTACATCTCGATATTTACCTGCCCCTCCGTGGCCAAAGGTGGAAAGATAAGCGCCATCGTACCCATGGTATCGCACCTCGACCACAGCGAACACTCGGTCAACGTTATTGTTACGGAATATGGCGTGGCCGACCTGCGGGGCAAAAATCCGCACGAGCGGGCCGAGCTCATCATCGAAAACTGTGCCCACCCCATGTACCGTCCTCTCCTGCGCGAATACCTCGCTCTCGGCAAGAAGGGCCACACGCCCCACTGCCTGAGTGCGGCCTATGCCTTCCACGAAGAGTTCTTGCGGTCGGGCGATATGGCGCAGACTTCGTTTGCCGCTTATAAATAATATTTCCGGGCCGATGGAAGAATGGTTGTCGCGCACCTTTCTCCTGGTGGGAGAGGAGGCGCTTGCCCGCCTGCAACAGTCACACGTGCTGGTCGTGGGCGTAGGAGGTGTAGGGGCTTATGCCGCCGAGATGATAGTGCGTGCCGGCGTGGGCCGTATCACCCTGCTCGATGCCGATGAGGTGGAGGCTTCCAACCTCAACCGGCAGTTGGTGGCGCTCTGCTCGACGCTGGGCCGGCCCAAGGTCGATGTCCTGCGACAGCGCTTGCTCGACATCAATCCCCACCTGCACATAGAGGCTTGCGCCCGTTATCTCGAAGCCGGCGACGTGGAGACCCTCCTCGACGGAGGCTTCGATTTTGTCGTCGACGCCATCGATACGCTTGCCCCCAAGGTGGCTCTGCTGGCAGCCTGTGTGCGCCGGCAGGTGCCCGTGATTTCGTCGATGGGGGCCGGCGCACGTCTCGACCCGGCCGCCGTGGCCTATGCCGACATTTCAAAGACCAGCCGTTGCGGG
>OBAF01000248.1_pt1 | contig 60126 bp, 51 predicted proteins | sample 1517851 | NCBI WGS metagenome assembly OBAF01 (sample SAMN04571706, study PRJEB22368) | human gut metagenome | biome: human gut; material: stool | host: Homo sapiens | place: Luxembourg | collected 2012-10-19 | reverse complement strand
GAAGAGAGCGGAGGCCGCATTTTGCGGCCTCCGCTCTCTTCATTGTATATGAGGCGATGTAAATTAATCGTCTGTGTCGGTAGAGAGTATTTTACTTAATTTGTGGCGGTCAAGCAGTTGCAGTCCTTGTGAAGAGTAAGTAATGATGCCTTCGTCGCTAAGCTCGTTGAGAGCCGTCATGAAGACCGAACGTTGTACCCCGAAAAAGGTATAAAGGTCTTTCAGTTTGCAGATAATCTGCACGTCGGTAGCGTTGCGCTGCGTGAAACTCAGAATCCAGAAAGCCAGCCGCTCCTTGACACTGCCCGATGAGAGAGCCAGAAAAGTTTCAAGGCTTTTTTGTGAATATCGGGAAAGAATATTCAGCAGGTTGATGATAAAAATGGGGCTTTGTTGAATGAGAGCAACAAAAGATTGTTTGTCAATCTGCATGATACCGCAAGTCTCTTTGGCGGTTACTTCGCTGGGATAGGTGGTGTTACGGCCGAAAAGATGGTTGGGGTAGAGTATGTCGGGGGCATGCAGGGTTTCGGTTACGCGGATTTTTCCGCTCATGTTCTTTAATTCCGAACGGGCGCTACCCGATACAATGAATTTCATGTGCGTGCACTCTTCTCCGCGGTGTGCGATGACTTCATTGTCTTGGTATTTTAAGAAATGAAAGCGGGTTTTTTCTATTATTTCCGATATCTTTACACGGTTTACCCCCTGAAATAGAGGTAATTGTAGTAAAACGTCATACATGCTGTCCATATTTTCCACGTTTAATAATTCAAAAATAAGAAGAATTATTCAAATCTCTACCGAATAAACATAAAATCAAATTCTTTGTTTAGAAACAATTGTCTTCTTTCTTTTTTCTTAACTTTGCTGTCGATGTCAAATTAACCTAAACATCTATGCTATGGAACAGTCTGCGTTTTACTTTGACTTGCAGGAAATAGTAAGTGCATTTGTTGTGCTTTTTGCCGTGATTGATGTAACGGGGCTCCTGCCTGTGTTTATCGATTTTCAGAACAAGGGAATGAAAATATCCCCGGCCAAGGCTGCGATATATTCCCTGATAGCCTTTGTCGCCTTTCTTTTTGCAGGAAATGCCATCTTGCAACTTTTTCAGGTCGATATCTCTTCGTTTGCCGTAGCCGGTTCTTTGGTGATATTTGTCATGGCCATTGAAATGATATTCGGGGTAGAGATATTTCGCAACGATGGCCCCGGCGGGTCGGCCACGCTGGTACCTATAGTCTTCCCGTTGATAGCCGGTGCCGGATCATTTACCGCTCTGCTTTCATTGAGAGCTCTATACAGCTTGCCCGACATTCTTATAGCGCTGGTACTGAATATTATTATTGTGTATTTGGTGTTGCGTTATGCCTTTTTGGTTGAGAAGGTTTTTGGAAAGGCATTTGTCTATGTGTTGCGAAAATTGTTTGGTATTATCCTGTTGGCCATTTCGGTGCGAATGTTTGTGAGCAATCTTACCAAACTGCTCGAATCGTTTACCTCCCAGCAATGATGAAAAACTTGTTTTACTCAATTTATAAAGAAGACAAAAAGCAAGCCGAGAGATACCCGGCCTGCTTTTTGTCTTTTTGGAGAGAAAAAAGGTCTTTTCAAGCACCAATTTTCGTTCAAAAATAACAAGAAAAATGTAAATATCCAATTTATAAGGGAATTTTTTTCTGGTTAAGATAAAAATATAGGAATTTGTTATTTGTCAATTAAATATCTCTGGTAAAAATTTGGAATATTGAAAATCATATTATATATTCGGAAGTCACAAACATGGAACTCTATATAATATTTTGAAATAAGATATGAGCTATTTGAAGTTTGATAAAAACATAATGACCAATTTGTCGCAATCTCTGCCCAAAGAGATGCTGCGAACCAATCGGTCGGGAGCTTACCATTGTACGACGATTGTCGATTGCAATACCCGGAAGCAACATGGATTGTTGGTAATTCCCATTCCCGAGATGGACGATGATAATCATGTGTTGCTTTCCTCATTTGACGAGACCGTGATACAGCATGGTGCGCCCTTCAATCTGGGTCTGCACAAGTATCAGGGCGATTGTTTCAGCCCCAATGGTCATAAGTATATCCGTGAGTTTACGTGTGAGACGGTACCCCAGACCACGTATCGGGTGGGCGGTGTGATTTTCGCCAAGGAGAAAGTCTTTATTTCGCACGAAAATCGTATACTTATCCGTTATACCTTGCTCGATGCTCATTCCGAGACGACTTTGCAGTTCCGCCCGTTTCTTGCATTTCGCAATGCCAACTCTCTTGTCATAGCCAATGATAAGCTCAACGGGCATTACGATGTGGTTGAGAACGGCATCAGTTGTTGTCTTTACCCCGGGTATCCCACACTGTACATGCAGTTTAACAAGCCGGTGGAATTTGTTTCTCAGCCCAATTGGTATAAAGGTATCGAGTATATCAAAGACCAGGAGCGTGGTTACGATTACAAGGAAGACCTTTATGTGCCCGGTTATTTTGAGCTCCCCATCAAGAAAGGCGAAAAGATTATCTTCTCGGCCGGAACGAGCGAGATAAAGACCCGTTCGCTCACCTCACTGTACACCAAGGAGATGGGGGTGCGTACAAGCCGTACCAGCTTTTACAACTGCTTGAAAAATTCGGCCCAGCAATTCTATTACAAGCGGGGCAACGAAAATTATCTATTGGCCGGCTATCCGTGGTTCAAGGTGAGTGCTCGCGATATGTTTGTTGCTCTGCCCGGTTGCACCTTGGCAATCGACGATGTTGAAATGTTTCACGACATCATGGCAACCTCTCAGAAGGCGCTCCGCAAGTGGATGGAGCAAGGCGAGCGCGACACCGTGATAAAAGACATTGACAAGCCCGATGTGCTGTTGTGGGTTGTTTGGGCCTTGCAACAGTATGCCAAGATGGTGTCGGTCGATGAGTGTCGTGCCCGTTATGGAAAATTGATTGTTGACATGGTACAGGCCATCATGAAGGGAAAAATAACCAATCTCTTCTTGCAGGACAACGGTCTGTTGTATGCCAACGGCCGGGAAACCCCCATTTCGTGGATAGATGCTGTCGATGCAGCGGGGCACCCGATAACTCCACGCACGGGATACTTGTCGGAATACAATGCGTTGTGGTATAATGCCCTGATGTTTACGGCCGAGCAGATTCTTGTCGAGCCGGAGAAAGTGGCCTTGGCCGACGGTCTGAGAAATCTCGCATCGAAGACGGCGGCATCGTTTAAGGAGATGTTTCTCAATGACTATGGCTATCTGTTTGACTATGTCGATGCCAATTTCGCCGATTGGAGTGTGCGCCCCAATATGCTGTTTGCCCTCTCTCTCGACTATTCTCCACTCGAAAAGAGTGAGCGGAAAAAAGCCCTCGATGTGGTTACACGAGAGTTGCTCACCCCCAAGGGCATACGCACGCTCAGCCCCAAGAGCCACGGATACTCTCCTATCTATGTGGGGAATGAAGAGCAACGGGCCCGTTCGTATTTTCAAGGGCCGGCCAGGCCTTGGCTTATGGGAGCTTATGCCGATGCCTATCTTAAACTCTTTGGCATCAGCGGCGTTTCTTTCTTGGAACGTATGCTCATCGGGTTTGAAGAGGAAATGTCGAACACCTGCATCGGTACCATCTCTGAACTTTTCGATGGAAATCCCCCATATTCGGGTCGCGGCGGTATAAGTCTGGCGGCAAACGTGGGTGAGATATTGCGTGTCGTGCGATTGTTGAAAAAATATAACCATATATAAGTAGAAAAATTTAAATCTTGAAAAACACATGAAAGCACTCATGTTTGGCTGGGAATTCCCCCCGCATATCTTGGGAGGTTTAGGTACGGCGAGCTATGGCCTGACAAAGGGTATGGCCGAGTGCGGCGATATGGATATTACCTTTGTCATACCCAAACCCTATGGAGACGAAGACAAAAGCTTTGCTCACATCGTCGGTGCAGGAAATACACCGGTTGTGTGGCGCGACGTCTCTTGGGAGTATGTGGCCGGTCGTCTCGGTTACTGCATGAATCCGCAGGAATATTTCGATTTGAGAGACCATATTTATGCCGATTTTAATTATTTGCATACCAACGACCTCGGGTGCATCGAGTTTTCGGGCCGTTATCCCGATAACCTCCTTGAAGAGATAAACAACTATTCGATTGTAGCCGGTGTGATAGCTCGCACCTATCCGTGTGACATTATCCATTCGCACGACTGGCTCACCTATCCGGCCGGCATTCATGCCAAGCAGGTTACCGGAAAACCGTTGGTCATTCACGTTCATGCTACCGACTTTGACCGAAGCCGTGGCAATGTCAATCCCACGGTATTTGCCATAGAAAAAGATGGCATGAACTGGGCCGACCACATCATTACGGTGAGCAACCTTACCCGCCGTACAGTGATAGAGAAGTATGGTATAGACCCTTCGAAGGTAACGACCGTGCACAATGCCGTAGAGCCCCTCAGTCCCGAAATTTTGGCTATACAGGTGCCTTGTAATCCCAAGGAGAAGGTGGTTACCTTTCTGGGGCGCATTACCATGCAGAAGGGGCCGGAATATTTTGTCGAAGCAGCTGCGCAGGTCTTGCGCAAGACCAATCACGTGCGTTTTGTCATGGCCGGTAGTGGCGATATGATGAACAAGATGATATGTCTGGCTGCACAACGTAATATCTCCGACCATTTCCATTTTACCGGTTTCTTGCGGGGAAAGGAGGTCTATGAAATGCTCAAGGCCAGCGATGTGTATGTCATGCCGTCGGTATCGGAGCCCTTTGGCATATCGCCGCTTGAAGCCATGCAGGTAGGCGTGCCGTCGATTATCTCCAAGCAGTCGGGTTGTGCCGAGATTCTCAATCATGTCATCAAAATTGACTATTGGGATGTGCAGGCAATGGCCGATGCCATCTATTCCATCATTACCTATCCGGCCATGTATCGGCAACTCAAAGAAGAAGGCAAACGCGAGGTCGATGGGATTAAGTGGGTAAATGCAGGCCGAAAGGTCATCGATATTTACCACAAAGTCATGCAACGATAATGAATGTCCTTGTTTTGAAGAAATAAAAGATTACAACCTATATGAAAACCATCTGTTTCTATTTTCAGATTCACCAGCCGTTCAGGCTGAAACGTTATCGCTTCTTCGATATCGGTAACGACCACTATTACTACGACGATTACAACAACGACGAGATTATTACCCGCATTGCCCATCGTTCGTACCTGCCGGCCAACCAGACGATTCTTGAAATGATAAAGAACTCCAACGGTAAGTTCAAGGTGGCATTCTCCATCTCGGGTGTGGCTCTCGAACAACTTGAAATCTATGTGCCTGAGTTTATCGATTCGATGAAAGAGTTGGCGCGTACTGGTTGCGTGGAGTTTCTCTCCGAGACCTATGCCCATTCGCTGGCTTCGCTGCGCGACCCCGAGGAGTTTGCCTTGCAGGTCAAGGAGCATGACGACAAAATCGAAGAGCTCTTCGGGCAGCGCCCCAAAGTGTTCCGTAACACCGAGTTGATATACTCCGACGAGATAGCCTGCATGGTGGCCGATATGGGTTTCAAGGGCTGCATCACCGAGGGTGCCAAACACATTCTCGGGTGGAAGAGTCCCAATTACCTTTACTGTTCCACGGCGGTGCCCAAGTTGAAACTGTTGCTCAAAAACTACAAGCTGAGCGACGATATCACCTTCCGCTTCTCCAACTATGAATGGAACGAATATCCCCTCACGGCCGACAAGTATATGGGTTGGATCAACTCGATACCCGAGACCGAGCAGGTCGTGAATCTGTTCATGAATTACGAGACACTGGGTGAGTTGCAACCCCGAGAGAGTGGTATCTTTGAGTTTATGAAGGCACTCCCTCACTTTGCCGAACAGATGGGCATCACCTTCTCTACGCCTACGGAGGTCATATCCATGCTTAAACCGGTCGATTCGCTCTCGGTGAGCTATCCTATCTCTTGGGCCGACGAGGAGCGCGATACCAGTGCCTGGCTGGGTAACCTCTTGCAAAATGAGGCTTTTGACAAACTTTACTCTGTGGGAGAGCGTGTACGCTTGTGCGACGATCGTCGACTCAAACAGGATTGGCATTATCTGCAAACCAGCGACCACTTCTACTATATGTGCACCAAGTTCCTGGCCGACGGTGCCATACATAGTCATTACAGCCCATACGACTCGGCCTATGAGGCGTTTACCAACTATATGAATGTACTGAGCGATTTCATCGTGCGCGTGCAGGAGCAATACCCCGATACGATAGAGAACGAAGAGCTCAACTCTCTTATTACAACTATTCGCAATCAGGCTGCCGAGATAGATGTCTTGAAGAAGGAATTGAAAATCGCCCGCGAGGAACATGCAGCCAAACGTGCTGCGTCAACCAAACAGCCGGCCAAGACGTCAACGCGGAAAACTGTGGCCAAGAAGACCGAATAAATTACTTAATCTTATCCTCCTAATATGTTTTATTCCAAGAAAGGCCGTCTCAGTCGAGACGGCCTTTTACTTTTGTATAGGTAACGGTGTGGCCGGCTGTCGCATTCAACCGATCGCTTCCCGGTCGAGGTAGAGATAGTCGTAGTGTACCAGGGGCTTGGCACCTTTCTTGCCGATGAGTGTACGGGCCTTTTCGCTGTCGCAACCGACGCGTCCCACCCCGATGGGTTGTCCCTGGGGCGAGAAAATGCGCACGATGTCGTCTTTCTCGAAGTCTCCCCTTACCTCTGTCACTCCTATGGGAAGCAGACTCACGGCCCGGTGCGAGAGCAGTTGCTGAGCGGCGCCGGCGTTGATGTGCAACTCGCCTTTGGCAAAGCCTTCGGAGTGGGCAATCCACTTCTTGACACTCGATGTCGACTTTGTGGCCGGCAGGAACCGGGTGCAGAGAATGTTTTCGCCGTTGTCGAGCAGGTCGATGAGTATGTTGTCGCGTTTGCCGTTGGCGATAATCACCTCGATGCCCTCCTGTGCCACCTTGCGGGCGATGTTGCACTTGGTGAGCATTCCCCCCCGGCCGAAGGCGGACTTGCCGGTCTGTATGTATTTCGACAGTTCGGCGCGGCTGTCGGCGGCAATTTCAGTAATGACATGGCTGCCGTCCTCACCGGGTTTCCCGTCGTAGATGCCGTCGATGTTGCTGAGAATGATGAGGGCTTCGGCACCCATCATGGTGGCAATCATGCCCGAGAGTTCATCGTTGTCGGTGAACATCAGTTCGGTTACCGACACCGTGTCGTTTTCGTTGACAATGGGTATCACACCGTTTTCGAGCATCACCTCCATGCAGTGTTTCTGGTTGAGGTAGTGGCGGCGTGTGGCAAAACTCTCTTTCATGGTGAGCACCTGGCCGCAGGCAATGCCGTGTTCGCGGAAGAGTTCGTAGTAGCGGTTGATGAGTTTGGCCTGGCCCACAGCCGAAAAGAGTTGTCGGGCCGATACGGCGTCGAGTTTCCTGTCGTGCTCGATACCCAGCTCGCTGCGGCCCGAGGCCACGGCTCCCGAGGAGACGAGAATGACTTCGATGTGGCGGCGGCGCAACTCGGCCACCTGGTCTACCAGTGCCGAGATGCGGGTAACGTCGAGGGTGCCGTCGGGACGGGTAAGTACGTTACTGCCGATTTTTACCGTGATGCGTTTGTAGGCGGGCATGCGGTGGAAGATTAATGGTTGGATTTCTCTCGTATCTCGACCCGGCGTATCTTCCCGCTGATGGTCTTGGGCAGTTCGTCGACAAACTCTACGATGCGGGGATATTTGTAGGGGGCGGTTACTCGTTTTACATGGTCCTGAATTTCCTTGGCCAACTCGTCGCCGGCCCGGTCTTTATATTCTTTTGCCAAGACGATAGTGGCTTTTACCACCTGGCCGCGTATCTCGTCGGGTACGCCGGTGATGGCACACTCTACTACGGCGGGGTGGGTCATCAGGGCACTCTCTACCTCAAACGGGCCGATGCGGTAACCCGACGATTTGATGACGTCGTCGGCACGTCCCACAAACCAGTAGTAGCCGTCTTCGTCGCGCCAGGCCACGTCGCCCGTGTAGTAGATGTTGTCGTGGTAGGCTTCGTGCGTCTTTTCGGGGTCGCGGTAATACTCTTTGAAAAGTCCGATGGGTTTGCCCTTGTCGGTGCGGATAACGATTTGCCCCTGTTCCCCCTCCTCGGCCGCTCGGCCGTCGGGCGTAAGCAGGTCTACGTCGTATTGCGGGTTGGGAATACCCATTGAGCCAGGTTTAGGTTCGACCCACGGGTAGGTGGCGATGGTGAGGGTGGTCTCGGTCTGTCCGAAGCCCTCCATGAGTTTGATGCCCGTGATGCGGTAGAACTCTTCGTAGACCTTGGGGTTGAGAGCTTCGCCGGCGATGGTGCAGTAGCGCAGCGAGGAGATGTCGTACTTGGAGAGGTCTTCGCGTATGAGGAAGCGGAATACCGTGGGAGGGGCACAGAACGAGGTGATGTGGTATTTCTCTATCATTTCGAGTACGTGTGCCGGGACAAATTTATTGAAGTCGTAGACAAAGACATTGGCTCCGGCAATCCATTGCCCGTAGAGCTTTCCCCACACGGCTTTTCCCCAGCCGGTGTCGGCCAGGGTAAGGTGCAGGCTCTCTTCGTTGAGATTGTGCCAGTACGACCCGGTAACGATGTGTCCCAGCGGATAGGTGAAGTCGTGAGCCACCATCTTGGGGTTTCCGGTGGTACCCGAGGTGAAGTAGAGCAGGGAGGTGTCGTCGTTGGTGTTGGCCAGGGCGGGACGTTCAAACGGCGCTGCTGCCTCGATGCCGGCGTGGAAGTCGAGCCAGCCTTCGGGAACGGTGGGGCCTATCGACACCCGGTATTTCAGCGAGGGTGAGTCGGCCACCGAGCGGTCGACGTGTCCGATGACAGGCTCTTCGCCTACGGCGACAATCATCTTTATATCGGCGGCGTTGCAGCGGTATATGATGTCTTTTTCGGTGAGCAGGTGGGTGGCCGGTATGCACACGGCGCCTATCTTGTGCAGGGCGATGATGGAGAACCAGAATTCATAGCGGCGTTTGAGTATGAGCATCACCATGTCGCCGCGCTTGATGCCCAGCGACTGGAAAAACGAGGCCGTCTTGTCGCTCTCTCGCTTGATGTCGGCAAAGGTGAAATCGATGTGGTGGTCTTCTTCGTTGGTCCAGCAGAGGGCCTTTTTGTCCGGGGCTATGCGAGCCCATTCGTCGACGACGTCGTATCCGAAGTTGAAATTTTCGGGTACGTTTATATGGAAGTTTTTGATGAAATCTTCCTGAGAGGAGAAGTGTGTCTGTTTCAGAAATTTCTCTAACATGTGGCTGATGATTAAAAGATGATGGCAAGGAATTGTACGCGTTTACCGTCGAGGGCTTTCATGCCGTGGGGACGGTTGGCGTCGAAGTAGAGGCTGTCGCCTTCGTTCAGGACAAGTTGCTTGTTCCCGATTTGCAGGGTCATGCGGCCTTCGAGCACATAGTTGAATTCCTGTCCCGGGTGGGTATTGAGATAGATAGGCACCTCTTCGTCATGGGGCTCTACGGTAACGATGAACGGGTCGGCCTTGCGGTTCATGAATCCGGCAGCCAGCGACTGATATTTGTAGGCTTGGGTGCGCTGTACGCTGGCTCCCTTGCCCTTGCGGGTGAGGAAGTAGCTGTTCATGCGGGGCTCTTCGCCAAACATGAGTGCCGTCAGGTCTATCTCGTAGTGGCTTCCTATCTGGTGCAAGATACTTACGGGAATGTCGATATGTCCCGATTCCATCATTTCATATTCCCGCGGTTCGATGCCGCACACGGCAGCAACGTCGGCCGTTGTCAGGTCGAGAACTTCCCGCAGACCTTTCAGTCGGGAGGCGATTTGCTTGATTTGCTCGTTCATAGAAACTCATATTTAGTATGTCCGGAGACAGTCGCATCCTGTCCCGGAGAGGTTTGTTTATTTAGTAGTCGGCCTTTCGATGCCTGTGTTGCGAAGTGCCGCTGCGGGTTGTCGTAGTGGCCGGCCGTTTGCGGGTTGTCCGAGATAGACTGTCCACCATTGACAAAGATACGACAAACTGTAAGAAAAACAATCGTCCCGTCAGGAAAATGCGTTTTCTTCTTCTCTTTTGGCGGAGATTTGTTTCTCTGCCGAATATCGTTTAACTTTGTAGAAAAGTTCTGCAAAGTATGAAGAGAGTTCTCTGCCCCAGATGTGACGGATATGTTACCTTTGACGAACAGCGTTGCTGTGCCGGTGAGTCGCTTTTCCTGGTGTGTCCGCATTGCGGAAAGAGTTTTTCGTTGACGTATGAAGAGATTGTCCGTCAGCCCGACACGGCCGACTGGGGCAAGATTGTCGTGCTGGAAAACAACTGCTGCGAACGTCAGGAGTTTCCCCTCGTCATTGGCGACAACGTGATAGGCCGCCGCAACAAGGGTACCGATGTCGACATTGCCATCGAAAGCAGCGATGCCGACCTCGAACGCCGCCACTGCATCATCAATGTCCGGCTCAACAAGCAGGGTGAGCCCGTCTATACCCTCCGCGACTGCTCGGCCCGTTCGGGCACCTATCTGCGGCAAGACCGCCTCGGCAAGCGCGACCAGGTGCGCCTCGGGCACGCCGACATCGTGTCGATAGGCGGCACCACCTTTATTCTCCACCTTCCCGGCGGAGACGAGGAGGAGTGATGACGCACGCCTACTTCGGCTGGGCTGCTGACAAAAAAGTGTAATCTGTTTATTTAGAAAATATGGAAAATATCGTTCTTTTTGATACCCCCGAACGGCATTGCGCCTGCCTGCCCATCACTTTCACCCGTGCGGTGAGCGATGTAAGAGTGGGCATATCTACGATAAAGGAGAAGTGGCAGCACTATCTGCCCGGCGAGTACACGGCTCTCACGGCCGATTATCTCGCGGTGAAATACCCGGCACTCCCGGCCGAGGCCCGTTTTGTGGCCGGCCATGTGTGTCCCGATGCCCCCCTTGCCGAAGCCGTGGCCAGGCTGGCCTATGGCAGTGCCTTGGTGGGGTACGAGGGCGAGCTGCTGGCCTTTGCCGGGAGCCGTGCCGACTTCGACGCCCGCCGTTTTACCGCCACCGTTGCTTATGACAGCCCTTACGTGGCAATATATGCCGCTTACGACATTTTCAGGGAGAACGGCCGCGAGCTCGAAAAAGACTTCCGTCGTCTCACTGCCGGACGCACCTCGCAGCCCCTGCCCGAGTCGTGCCGGCTGGTAGGTGAACCCACCTTCCCCGACGGTACCCCGCGGCTCTTTATCGAAGAGGGGGCCAAGCTCGAATGTGTCATTATCAACGTCAACAACGGCCCGGTGTATATAGGCCGCGACGCCGAGGTGATGGAGGGGGTGTGCATACGTGCCCCGTTTGCTGCCTGCACCCATGCCACGGTGAACATGAACGCCAAAATCTATGGCGCCACCACCCTCGGTCCCTGCTGCAAAGTGGGTGGCGAGTTGAGCAACGTCGTCATGCAGTCCTACTCCAACAAGGGCCATGACGGCTATCTGGGTAATGCCGTTATCGGCGAGTGGTGCAACCTCGGTGCCGATACCAACTGCTCCAACCTTAAAAACAACTACGCCGAAATCAAGTTGTGGGATTACGCCACGCACCGCTTCAAGCCTACCGGCATGCAGTTCTGCGGCCTGCTTATGGGCGACCACTCCCGCTCGGGTATCAACACGATGTTCAACACCGCCACCGTTGTGGGGGTAGGTGCCAACGTCTACGGTCCCGGATTTCCCCGCACGGTCATCGACTCCTTTGTGCAGGGCGGAGCCGAAGGCTTCAAGTCTGTGCCCGTAACGAAGGTCATGGAGATGGCCGAGCGTATGATGGCCCGCCGTAGCAAGTCGCTCACCGATGCCGAGCGTCAGGTGCTGCAATCACTGGCCGACAATCCCTATCCCGCATGAAAAAAAACGGGAACGGGTACCCTCGAAGTGGTGCTCATTCCTTTCTCGATTTATTTGAATACCATGAAATATACTGTCACTATCGAAGAGACCGTGATAAAAGATTTTGAGGTAGAAGCGGATTCGATGGAAAATGCCATAGAGGCAGCTATTATAAATTACAAGTCGGGGGAATTTGTCCTTGACCCTGGCGAGGTTATTCACAAGCAGATAAGAGCTTTTTATCATACTCAAAAAGGCTCCGAGTGGAGAGATTTTTGATATTTTGCCATTATGAAGCAATACGAGGCCGTAATACTGACGCTTGAAAAACTGGGAGGTGTGGCCACCCTTGGGCAGTTGAATCAAGAAGTTTTTAAAATAAAAGAGTGTAAGTGGGAAACAAAAACCCCGTTTGCCAGTATTCGACGCATCGTGCAAACGACAAAAGAAATATACAAAATAAAGCCGGGATTGTATGGATTGGAAAAAATGAGGCATATCAACGAAGAAAATGGCTTCATGGTCGAAACCGATAAAAACAGGGACACGAAAGTGTATCAGTTGTTTACCCACTCCTATTATCAAGGCATGTTGTTGGAGTTTGGCAATCTCCGAGGATTTGGCACCTACTCTCCTCATCAGGATAAGAACCATCGCTTCTCCGATGGCCGCCGGTTAAGTGAAATTTCCAGCCTTGGCGAGTTACCCTCTTTTTCATATCCGCACATGGTAAAGCGCTGCTCTACCGTCGACGTCGTGTGGATAAACGGCCGGAACATGCCCGATTCTCTTTTTGAAGTCGAACATTCAACCGATATGCAGAATTCTTTATTGAAATATAATGATTTACAAGACTTTAATGTAAGAATGGTTATTGTGGCTGATAAGCGGAGGAGAGAGGAGTATTTGCATAAGATAAAATATTCGGCGTTTGATAATATCGCGCGAAGAGTTCATTTCCTCGATTATGAGTCGCTCAATATTCAATATATGCAAGAACTTGCGAAGAAAGACTTTTCATTCAATCTTTGATGTTCACCCTATATTTTTGGCGGGAGAGGCTCGGTAGGGTCTCTCCCGTTTTGTATGCAAAAATTGTAATGAAAGAGGGGCGTATTGATGTCAACTCAGACAATAAAGAAAACCTTTATCGGGCGAGGTCGAGCTTGATGGTGATGCCGATGTCGCTGTTGAGGGTGGGGTAGCTGCTCGACGAAATGAGCGGCGTGGAAATTTGCAGGTCGTAGTAGGCTTGCAGGGTGATGTAACGGCTGAGTTTGTACTCGGCCGAGTACTTCATGTTGATGGACTTGTTGCCGGCCGTGGCCTGGGTGTAGTTCTGCTCGATGCGGCGAATGAGGGAATGGGTCTTGGCAAACGAGAAGTCGCCCCGCAGGTTGAGGTCGTTGCTGTATGTGCCCTGTTTCCCTCCTTTGCCCGAGAAGAAGCCGCGCAGCCCGGTAATCTTGTAGCCTACCCCTACGGTAACGTCCTGGGTGATGGCCTCGACCAGTTGCACCGAGGAGATGCTCAGGTTGAGGTTGCGGCTGTTTTTATAGGCGAGGCTGCCCGACAGGTTGTTTTTGAGGGTGAAGTCGATGCCCAGCAGCGGAGAGAAACTCTCTACTATCGTTACCGACGAGATGTCGTAGGGCGACGAGGGGGTGGGAAGCCCCGTCTGTGAGTCTTTGACATAGCCCATGTCGCCTCCCACACCGGCCCAGTTGAGGTAAGACGAGAAACTGGTTACGTTGTAGGTGCATTTGTAGGCGTGGGATATGATGAAGTTCTTGAAATATTTCTGCATCCGTTTCAGCCGCGACAGTCCGTCGTAGGAAACTTTCCAGTTGGGAATGAGCTGGCTCCACGAGGGGAAAGCCGTGAGTTCTATTTCGTTGGCGTCTTGCCCGGTGTAGGCGGCGATGAAGGCCGGTATCATGACGTCGGCCGAGCTGGCGTTTATGCCTCCGTTTATACTGTTGTAGGGTTGCCCGGCCAAGTTGCTTTCGCCTAAGAAGTCGGCGGCCGGATAGAGGGTACGGGCATAGCGGCTTTCCAGACGGTCGGCAATGACTTGTCGGTTTTGCAGGAAGCGGTCGAATGCGTCGGACTGGTATCCGTTGTCGGGCGACAGTTTCTTCATCGAGGTCGGTATGGCCATGTGAGTCATGGTGAAACTGCCTCCCTGTATGGTGGGTTTGTTGTCGTACATGAAATAGATTTGGTCGTTGTGGCTCTGGCTGCGGGCGATGTTGAGGGTGATTTTAAATCCTCTCAGCGGTTCGAGCACGATGTCGGCCTGCAAGTCGTTGGTGCGATTGTGTATGGCCGGACTGATGAGCGAGGAGTCCTGGGTCATGAGCCAGTTGTTGTCGACAGCCTGGTCGATGTAGCCGGTACCCACGGTGGCAAAGGCAAAGCCTAGACCGGGAGACATGGCTCCGTAGGCCGTCGACTGTCCGAAGATGTCGCCTATCGATGGCTCGAACGACGGCAGGGTCATGGCTCGGGTGTTGCTGAACTGCACGTTGACACTGCGCAGCATCATGGCAAAGCGGGTGAGATAGAGCCCGGCCTGGTACCACTTGTTCTCTTCGCGCCGTTTCCCTGGCAGGACGGTAACGATGACACGTTCGTCGGCACGGGTCTCGATGCGTATCGTGTTGGCATCGACGACCTTGTATTTGATGGGGTAGGCTTCGCCTTTGAGGGTGGCCGATACGACGGGTTTCTTGCTGTCGAGGTTGTGGCGCACGAGGGTCGATGTGTCGGCACGCAGGGTGACGGTGCGCTGGTAGCGATTGCGCTTCTGCGGGGTGCGACTGTTGTTGCCTCGGTTGTTGAATTTCTGGTTGACCGATTTCAGGAACTTCGACTTGTTGTAGAGGCTCTCGAAGTTGAAACGTCCGTTTACCGAGAGGCGACCCTGGTTGCTGATGGAGTTGCCCACCGAGGTGGTGTCGTCGATGGTGGCGCCGCGGTCCCAGTTATAGGTGGCGTTGTAAGACGAGGTGAGGCTTATCCAGTTGAGCGAGGGTATGTTGTTGAGGGGCACGTTGAAGGTGGCGTTGAAACTCTGCTGGTATTCCCACGGGGTGCCGAAGTGGCGCAGGCTGTTCTTTACCGAGTCTTTCCACACCGTATATTCGTCGGCAAAGAGGCGTTTGTTTACGGCTCCAGACGGCTCTTCGATGCGGGCGTTGGTGGCGGTCGACAGGTTCATCGAGAGGCTTTGCAGGAGATTCCACTGTATGGCAAACTGACGGTCCCACAGGAAACTCTTGCTCACCGACACGGGCAGTGTTACATCGCCTTCGTCGATGCTGCGGAGCTGCTGCTCGTAGTAGTAACGCGATATGCTGGTGCCGAACGAGAGGTTGTTGGGCAGGTAGTTGATGCTCATCTTTTTGAGAACGTTGAGGCTCTTCGATTTCGACTTTATCTTTCCGAAGGGCTGCCACGGCTTGATGAGGGGCGAGTAGCTGTATATGAGGTTGCCGTTGTAGGTGTTGGTGTTTTCGTAGGCGGTGGTTGGGTCGTTCTCGTGCTGCTTGTTCTGTGAGTAGCTGAACGTGAAGTTGCCCGGGTCGTAGGGCATGGGGTTTTTGCTCTTGATGTCGACCTTGAAGCCCGAGAGGCTGAAACTCTTCACGGTCGACTGGGTTATCGAGAGCTGTTTTATCGAGTCGCGTGCGGCATCGTTGGCGGCGGCTTCGAGGGCATCGGAGAGCAGTATGTCCTGGTCGAGCGGGTTGTATTTGGGCAGCGATTTCTCCATCGTGTAGGAGTAGAAAATCGGCGCCTTGATTTTGGCTTTCTCGGGGAAGAAGCGGCCCAAGTCGACCATGGCGGCGAAGTTGTACTGGTAGAGGTCGTCGAGCCGACGCTCGCTCAGGCTCTGGTCGATGCCGCCGAAACCGGTCGTCTCTACCAGTCCGCTCATGTTGAGGGTGGCGATGTCCGACACGGCCAGGTTGAGGTTGCCCTTGGCGGCCCAGCCGCCCTCTTCGTTGAAACCTTTGAGGCGCAGCTCGTTTATCCACACGGTGGCACTCTTCTTGCGGCCCGAGTTGTTGCGCACGCCCACGAGTATGGTTTTTACGTTCGAGAGCGAGGGGTTACCCATGACGGTGATTTTGTTGGTCGGCTTGTCGGGGTCGTAGCTCGAATAGGGTGTGGTGCTGCTCACGCCCGAGCCGTTGGTGTTCTGGGCGATGTTGCGCTCCTGTTTCAGCGAGGTGAGCAGTTCGAGGGGGAAGTCAAACATATTGGCCTCGGGCCACACCTTTTCCTGGTCGGTCGAACTGTATGTGTTGTAGCGGCCGGCCGGGGTGAGCTGCAAGGGTATTTCGTATTCGTAGTAGTTGTTGCAGTAGTCCGAACCCAGGCGAATGAATATCGACAGTTCGCCGTTTTTCAGGTCGGTGTTGTCGTCGATGAGTTGTTCGGCATGGGTAAACATTTGCAGGCTCTTGTAGTTGCGCATGTCGGTGCCGGCGCTTTTGTAAATGGCCCGGGCATTCTTCGATGGCAGATCTCTGATGGTGAGCGAGATGGCCTGCTCGTTGAGTTGGGTAATCTGCGACTGGTCGGGCGAGATGATGCGGGTTACGCCCGGGGGGAGTACATAGTTGACGGGTGTCTGGCCGGCGTTTTCCTCGATGTTGACCACCGACACGTCGATGTCGCCCTCGGCGGGGGCATTGCTGCTGCCGCTGATGTCGGAGTGCAGTTTGTACTCGTAGGTGCGCCATTCGCCGCGTACCAGTTCGAGGGTGGCAAAGCGCAGGTGGGTCTCTTTGTTGAAGCCCGTGAGGAAGATGCGGGCAAACCGTATGCTCGAAAAGTCCTGTATCGACCCGATGGTCTGGCGCGGCTCGTGCGAGGCGTCTTCGCTGTCGTCGCGCAGGGGTATCTTGAACTGGTACCACCGCACTGTCGACGACTCGCCGTTGCGCAGCGGCACCGTTACCGTCCGCACGTCGGTAATGTAGTTGCTGCCCACCTGCAAGGCCTCGGGGGTGATTTTCACGGCATACTGGTAGTAACGCTCGTACTCGTCGAGGGTGTTGTCCTGGTTGATGTCTTCGACGTCGGGCACGCTGCGCGACGACTGGTAGTAGCGGTCGTCGACCTCGTCGGCCGAGAGGGAGTTCCCCTCGGTGCCGTTGTAGTATTTGTACCGGGTGAGAATGTCGGTCTCTTCCTCGTTGAAACGTTCGCTCAGGAAGTACTGGTAGTTGTCGCGGGCGGGGTCGTTCAGCGGGGAGTGTGGGTCGGCCAGCATGCGGTTGAGCGCCGTACCTGAGAGCTTTGCACGGAGCCCGGCGACAAATTCCTGATAAGAGGAGAAGCCGGCTTCGTCGTCGTCGGAGAGCCCGTCGAGACCCACGTCCTGCCGCACACGGGCGCCGCTGCTGTTGTCGAAGGCGTAGGTGAGCGACTGCTGCCGCGAGACACGTCCCCACACCGTCGTGGAGAGGTAAGAGGTATCGTTGTTGATGGGGAGGCCGTTTTCGTAGGATTTCATGCCGTCTTTGAGAATGTCTTCCGACACCTCTCCGAAGTTGAAGTAGAGCATACCCCCCTTGTTGCTGCCGTCTTCGTTGTAGAGGAAGGGGTCCATGAGCCAGAATTGCAGGTACTCGATGTTGGAGTTGTCAAAGTCGGTGATATCCATCTTGCGCATGATGCCTGCCCACCGCTTTTCGGGGTTGAGCAGCCGGCCCTCTTCGTCGATGTTCTGGGCGTCGGTGTTGTAGGGTCCGTGCTCTTGCGGGTAGTAGGAGAGGTTGAGTACCTGCATGACCGACGACTCGCCGTAGTTAAGTTCCTTGTTGGGGAACACCTCGGTGTATTCTACCTCGCGCACGTAGTGGTTGGAGAGTTGTTCGAGGTCGTTCTTGATGTGGGCGGGCGTGGCCGACGAGTTGCGCTGCGTAAAGATGCGGTCGATGTAGTACCAGGCCAGCAGTGCCCGGTTGCGGCCGTAGTTGAGGTCGTTCGACAGCGACGACTCCATGAACATCGACGGCGTGGCCGACAGTGTCCATGAGTAGGGCGTGCGTATGTCGATGGTCGTTTGCGAGCCCTCGAAGTCGTCGAGATAGGAGAGCGAGGAGGCATTTTTCTTCTCACCCGGAATGAGTTGGGCAAACTCGGCGGTGAGCGATAGCCGCGACGGAGCGGTGGCTGTCACGGTGGGTATCTTGTTGAGCCACGAGGTGAGCCACTGGAACTCGGTGTTGTAGGAGGTGTTGATACCCCACAGCGTGTTGTTGAGTACTTCGCTGCCGAGGTTTACCTTCTCGGTGAGGGCCTTCTCTTTCATGTGCATGAGGGTGAGCCCCAGGTTGAAGTCGGGCGTGAAGGCGTAGTTGAGGTCGAGGCCCACCAGCGTCTTGCGCTGCATGCTCAGGCTCTGGTTTTCGAACGAGACGTCGATGCTGGTGCCCGAGTCGATGTAGCTCTGGTTGAGAATCGTTACCACACCCATGTTGTAGTCGACCGTGTAGTCGACATTCTCGGTGAGGGTTACGCCGCCGGCGGTTACCCTCACCGACCCGCGTGGAATGTTGAAGGCATTGAGGTGTATCTCGGAGCTGTACGAGGCCTGGTATTCGCCTTTGAGAATGAACTTGTTCTTGTCGGCAAACTGCTTGGCCACGGTGAGGGTCGAGTCGTAGAGCTCCTGGTAGGCGTAGCGTGAGGCGTCGGGGGTGCCGATGGCTGCCTGCAAGTGCGAGCCGAACGGCTCTACGACCGGGAAGATGATGCGTCCCGACGACGGCAGTACGGTGTAGCCCGACACGTAGTCGAAGATACCGTCGGAGTTGGTCTCCTGGTTGTTGTCGAGCCGGTCGAGGTTCATCACCTGCAAGAGGGTCTTCTCCTTGATGTTGCCCACCGGCAGGTAGGCGGTGTTGGTACCGGCCGAGTCGTTCTGGTAGTAGATGTTGAGACGGAAATTTTCCTGCTCTATCTGGTAGGCGCCCAGCGAGTAGACGTTTTTCATCATCAAGTCCCAAATCGGTTTCTTGTTGGTGACGGTCGAGCCTTTCAGCATCTTGACGTAGAGGCTCTGTTCGGTGTCGGTGATGTCGGTCGAAAACTCTCCCACCTGGTAGGTCTGTCCGTTCTTGGTGTACTCAAAGGCCACGGCAAGCACCTCGTCGCTCGACAGCTGGCTGTTGAGAGAGACGTAACCGAGCTGGCTGTTGAGAGTATATTCCGACGACGACAGCAGGCGGGCGCTCTCTATCTTGGCATAGTCTTCGCCGCCGTAGATGCCAAAGGCTTCGAGGGGGCTCAACGCCTGTGTGGCCCGGCTGATGTAGCGGGCGTCGGGGTAGGAAGCGATGATGTCGTTGTAGAGGCTGTTGGCCGTGTTTGAGGGATATTGTGCGCCGGTGGTCGACCAGTGGTTGCTGGCCAGGTTGTCGGCCTGGGTCTCACCCAGGTCGGCAAAGGCCACGATGTTGCGGGCGTTGTCGTAGGAGCCCTGCTTGTTGGTGACCCATATCTCGATGCGGTTGATGGTGATACCCGATGTGATGTAGGGCAGCCGCGAGATGAAGTTGTCGTAGTTGTCGCGGAAGTAGTGGGCCAGGAAGAAGTGCCGGTTCTGGTCGTAGGCATCGACTCCGATTTCAAATTCGGTGGTCTGGCTGCCGCCTTCGCTGCTCACCGTCTTTGAGTCGGTCTCCTGCTGCGACACGAGTCCGGTAACGGTCAGTTTGCCAAATTGCAGGGTCGTTTTCAGACCGAAGAGCGAGGTACCGCCCCGTATGAGCGACGAGCCGGTGGTCATGCTGATGTTACCTCCCTCGATGGTCTTGATGATTTGGTCTTCATCGCCTTCGTATTTCAGGCTCATCTTCTGGGCGTCGAAGTCGAAGGTGGCGTCGGTATTGTAGGTCATGTTGAACCCTATCTTCGTACCTACCGATGCGTTGATGTTGGCCTGAATCTTTTCGTCGAAGTCGAAGTAGGTCTTCTTCCGGGCGCTCTCAGCCAGGGCGGGGTTGTCGATTTTGTTGGTAACGAGGCTGAGGGTGAGGCTCATCGACCCGCTGGTTTTGAGCCGCACGCCACCCGGGCCGAATACCTTGTCGAGGGCCTGTATGTTGAACTGCATGTCGAGGAAGTCAAACTCGGTGCCCCCCTTGGCAAAGTTTTCGGCGTTTTTGGCCCGGTAATATTCCTGCATCGATTTTTGGAGCGAGTAGTCGCTGTACTCGTCGGCGGTGAGCATGAAGGGGGTCGACACCTCCATGTCGCCCACCTTGGTGCGTATTACGTAGCAGTTGGTCTTGGCATCGTACTCGACTTCGGTGCGGACATTTTCGGGGGTCTTCAAGTCGGCCGGCGGCAGCCGGTGCAGGTCGTCGAAGGTTTCTATCGAGGTTTTGGCAACGGGGAAGCGCGACGGGGTGCGCGGTATGGTATCGCTTGCGGCGACCTGTTGTCCCGGCGGAGGGGCAGCTTGTGATGAGGCTCCGGCGGAATATAGGCATATTCCGCTTATAACCAGAATGATATATATGGCAAAAAGTCTCTTTCTCATTATCAGACGGTCGCCGTGGGGCCAATCGTTTTCTATTTCTCCGACCGTCGATACAGGTGATTACAGCATTTTCAATGCAGTCTTTATCAGGCTTTCGACTTTGAGGGTCGGATTCTCTTTTAACAGCTTCTGCACGACCTTTTGCGAGGCAGCCTGGGGGAATCCCAGCATCACCAGTGCGGCGACAGCCTCATCTTGCAATTCCTGCTGTTGGGTCGTTGGGCTTATAAGTAACGTATTACCCCCTGCTTTTATTTTATCTTTGAGGTCAACAATTATGCGTTCGGCTGTTTTGGCTCCGATACCCTTCACCGATTTGAGCGTATTGACCTGTCCTGTAGCGATAACCTGTTCGAGTTCGGCCGGTGAAAGCGACGAGAGAATCATGCGTGCCGTGTTGGGGCCCACGCCCGATACCGAGATGAGCAGCAGGAAGAGTTCGCGCTCCCGCCGGTCGACAAACCCGTAGAGGAGGTGTGCATCTTCGCGTATGGCTTCGTAGACGTATAGGCGTGTTTCCCGACCTACGGCCAGTGTGCTGTATGTGGTAAGGGTGATGTTGAGACCGTAGCCTACGCCTTGGCAGTCGATAACGGCAAGTGTGGGGGTGAGTTCGGCGACTTCGCCGCGAATATATTCTATCATGGTGAGAATGGAGATATTACGGGTTGGTACCGGTTAAACATAAAAAACAGAACAGCCGGCAACTCTTACCGACGGTTCTGTTGATGGTTTGTTGCGGAGGCAGTCCGTTTATCGGGACTGTTTCTTGGCGAGGATACATCCCTTGCAGGCTATTTCCCCTCTTTGCCGGTGCGTCGGGCATCTTGCATCTTGCAGCTTCCGTTGAAGATGGCTTTGGGCTCGATAATCAGTGTTTGCGTGGTAATGTCGCCTTCGACATTGGATGTTGCTTTCAAGGTGAGGGTATCCTGTATGGTGAGGTTGCCATTGACTTTTCCGTTGATTTCGGCATTGGCGGCCATGATGTTTCCCTGAATATGGGATTGTTCGCCGATAATTACTTTTCCTGTGCATTCGATGTTGCCTTGCAGGGTGCCGTCGATGCGTATGTCGCTTGCGGCATTGATGTTGCCCACAATCGTGGTGTTGACCGAAAAGTTGTTGTGAATCATTCCGTTGGCAGGCTCTTTGCTCATATCATCAGTTTAATGTTGTTTATTTGCAAAAATACAATTTCCCGACAGAATAACACGTTTTTTCTGCAAAAAGATTTATTTTTGTAGAAAATAACCCCGACAGATGAATACCTCTATTGAACTGAATCGGATGCATTTTTTTGCCTATCACGGAGTCTCCGTTCAGGAGCGCCGGGTGGGTAACGACTATGAGGTGTCGTTGCGGGTGAGGTACCCGTTTGAGCAGGCCATGATGAGCGACAACCTCGACGATACGCTCAATTATGCGGCCCTTTATGCGCTGGTTGCTGCCGAGATGGCCCGACCGTCGGCGTTGCTCGAACATGTGGCGGGACGCATCTGCCGCGCTCTCTCCGAACGTTTCCCGGCCATTACCGGCGGAACGCTGCGTGTGGCCAAGCTCACGCCTCCCATTGCCGGAGAGATAGGCGAGGCTGTTGTTGTCGTGGAGTGGTAGCCGGCCGTTGCTACTGTATTATTTTAGGGCGAGAAGCCGAAGCCCCGTTTCGAAAAGTGATTGTAAACATATCTAGAATCAGATATCTGTATGCGCTATATACTCTCTTTTATCCTTCTTTTGGCAGTGCAGACCATGTGCGGTGTGCGACCTTACTGTACCGAAATCTTTAATCCGAACGTGCATACCTTGCAGGTGCGTCTCTCGGGCGACCCGCTGGCTCCTCCTGTGGCTCTGCTGGGCAGCGACAGCGGAATTGTAGTTTCGTTCGACATGCTCGAAGACAATCCGCAATACCTCTATTACCGTGTGGTGCATTGCGATGCCGACTGGACTCCGTCGGTGCTTTCCGAGGTGGAATATGTCGACGGTTTCAACGGGTTGCCAATCGATGACTATGCACTCTCCTTCAACACCTATTGCAATTATGTGCACTATCGTATCGATTTGCCCAACGATGATATGCGCTTCCGTGTCTCGGGTAATTATGCGCTCCTGGTTTATCCCGAGAACAATCCCGATTCTCTGTTGCTCACGGCCTGTTTTTCTCTCACCGAGAATCTGGTGGCCCTCTCTTGCGAGATAACCACCCGTACCGATGTCGATTACAACAAGGCGCACCAGCAACTCTCTTTCAAGGTGATGTATCCCCAATATGAAATACGCAATCCGCGTGAAGAGGTGAAGGCTTATGTGATAACCAATGTCGATAATGAATCGGGTGTGTGGCTGTCGCAACCGCTCTATGTGCGCAATCAGGAGATTGAGTATGCCCATGTACCGGCCCTTATTTTCCCGGCCGGTAACGAATATCGCCGTTTTGAGACGGTCTCGCGCCATTACAACACGATAGGGGTGGAGAGTATGCGTTACTTCGACCCCTATTACCATGCCCTGTTGCGTCCCGACAGCCCGCGGGCAGGGGGGGCCTATCTTTACGACGAAACGCAGAAGGGGCGCTTCTTTATCCGCACCGACGAGAGCGATGAGTCCGATACCGAGGCCGACTATTTTGTCGTGCATTTTACATTGGCGACCGGAGCGCCTCTCGACGGGGAGGTTTATCTCGACGGCGAGTTTACCCACGGACGCCGCGACGAGTCGACCCGCCTGACCTACAACCCCGCGACACGGGCCTATGAAAAGTCTCTCCTGCTCAAACAGGGAGCCTATAACTACCGCTATCTGTTGCAACGTCCCGGCCGTGCGGCCGACGCGGCTCCCATTGAGGGTAATTTTTACGAGACCCGCAATGAGTACCAGATACGCATCTACCACCGTCCGCAGGGGGCCCGCTACGACCGCCTGGTAGGTTATACCCGCTGTCGCATGTGAGCGCTTGAACAATGTATCGGTTTGTAAGTATACACACCATAAATAAAAAAGCCTTGTAAGAAAATCTTACAAGGCTTTTTGGTTCAGTGACCCCGACAGGACTCAAACCTGTGACCTTCAGAACCGGAATCTGACGTTCTATTCACTAAACTACGGGGCCATTTCGGTTGGCAAAAGTAAGAATTATTTGTAGCTTTGCCAAACGAAACGGTTTAAATCTTTGAAAAATGAATGTTCGTATCGAAGAGAGTTGGCGGGAGAGGTTGCAACCCGAATTTGATGCTCCTTATTTTGAACAGCTTACCGACTTTGTGCGCCACGAGTACGCCACGACACGAGTCTATCCTCCCGGCCGGGAGATGTTTGCCGCCTTTGAGGCTTGTCCGTTTGAGCGGGTGAAAGTGGTGATTCTCGGGCAAGACCCCTACCACGAGCCGGGGCAGGCGCACGGCCTTTGTTTCTCGGTGAACGACGGAGTGCCGTTTCCCCCTTCGTTGCAAAACATTTTCAAGGAGATTCACGACGATATAGGTACACCTATACCCATGAGCGGTAATCTTACCCGTTGGGCCAACCAGGGTGTGCTGCTGCTTAATGCCACACTCACGGTGCGGGCCCATCAGGCCGGTTCGCACCAGAACCGGGGGTGGGAACGTTTTACCGATGCCGTGATACATCGTTTGGCTGATGAGCGGGAACATCTTGTTTTCATGCTGTGGGGAGCTTATGCCCAGCGTAAGGGAGAGTTTATCGACCGCACGAAACATCTGGTGCTGCAATCGCCTCACCCGTCGCCGCTTTCGGCACACAGGGGATTCTTTGGCAATCATCATTTCAGCCGTACCAACGAATATCTTGTGGCGCATGGTATGGAACCTATTTTATGGTAAATGCATATATGGAAAAAATTGATGTAGAATCACGTGCTCACAAAGCACGCGAGCTGTTTATGAGCGGATACAACTGTTCCCAGTCGGTAATTTTGGCATATGCCGATTTGCTCAACATTGACCCCGAAGTGCTTTCAACACTGGTGGCTCCGCTCGGAGGTGGTATGGGTCGGTTGCGCGAGGTGTGCGGTGCGGTGAGTGCTGCCTTTATGCTTACAGGTCTGAAATATCCAAACCCCCGGCCTAATGACAAGGAGTCAAAGACACGTTCTTATAAGGCCGTACAGGAGTTGGCCGAGCGGTTCCGTCGGGAGAATGGTTCTATTGTGTGTCGGGAGTTGCTGGGTTTGGGCAAAGGTGCCGATTCGCCGGTTCCTTCGGATCGCACCGAGGCTTATTATAAGCGCCGTCCCTGTCCCGATTATATCGAGATGGCTGCCCGTTTTGTGGGTGAAATGCTCAACAGCGAGAACGAAGGATAGTTTTTCCTCTCTACGTTGCTACTTAATGTATTGGCGCCTGTATCCGAAACCGGACACAGGCGCTTGTTATAAATTCTATTTGTGTTGCAGGAGAGCGTTTATTCCTTCTCGATGGGAAGTGGCTGTGCGGTACCGGGTTTTGTCGGAGTCGATTCGGGAGTGCGGGGACGTTCTGCCTCCTTCTTAGCCTTCTCTTCGGCAGCTATTTTCTGCCATTGTGCATACTTCTCTTCTCCCAGAATTTTCTGAATCTCCTTTTCCCGGTTTTCTGCCCGTTCTTTCAGCTCTTCGGGAGAAAGGGTCGCTCTCATACCTTCGCGTTGGGGTCTCTCGGGGCGACCGCCTTGCGGTCCGAAACCTTCGGGTCTGGGGCGATGACCTTGCGGCCGTTCACCCTGGGGCGTTCGCCACGCTGCCGTTTCGGGTGCATGGACTGCTGCCGATCTTGCGCTTCCTGTAAATTGATTTTGTAGAGTTTCTTACTCTGTTTTTTTGTCAAAGAGAGTGCCTCGCTCATTTTGTCGGTTTTGTTTTGAGCTACCATCTCGTGGGTAATGCGTTGGCGTTGGGCCTTTGCCCGGTTTTCGCGGGCTTCTTGCGACTGGGCCGATGCTCCGGCCATACTGGCTGCCAGAAGGCAGATGCATAGAATCTTTTTCATTGTTTTCTTTTTTTAGGGGTTTTGCTGTTTAGACGTCAAGGGCTTTTTTGCGTTTAATGCCGTTCGACAGAGAGTCGTTTTTTATCGATAAAAAGCGTCGCCCCACCGATATTTCGGTGGGGCGACGGATAAAACGTTATGGAGTGGTGGTTGGTCTACAAACCATCTTCGCCATAGGTAGCGATGATTCCCATTTTGGATTCATCGATAAAGCGGAGTATGTAGTCTATCTCAGGGGAGGGCTTGCAAATGTCTTTGATACGCAGAACGGCATTTTCAAGGCTGGTACCCGACGAGTAGATTTGACGATAGGCCAAGGCAATATTCTCTATGGTGGCTTCGTCGAAACCGTTGCGTCGCATGACAAAGGCGTCAATGCCTTTGTAGGTAATGGGGTTGTGTGCGGCAATGATATATGGCGGAATATCTTTGCTGGTGCGGCAACCGCTCTTGATGAGCGACCAACTGCCTACGCGACAGTTTTCCTTGATGATGACACGGCCGGCCAAAATGGCTTTGCTGTGTATGTGACAGTCTCCCGAGAGGTCGCAGTCAATACCGAGAATACAGTCGTCGTCAATAAGACAATCGTGTCCGATGCGGGTGCCTTTGAGAATGTAATTGTTGTTCCCTATGCGGGTCTCTCCCTGGGCAGAGGTGGCACGGTTGATAACGACATATTCGCGTATGATGTTATTGTCGCCGATGGTGAGTCGGGTGGCGTCGCCCTTGAATCGGAAGTCTTGCGGTTCGGCACCGAGAATGGCACCTTGAAATATGCGGTTGTTTTTGCCCAAGGTCGTTCCTGCCAAGACGCTGGCATAAGGTAATACCTCGCAGTTGTCGCCGATGACGACATTTTTGTCGATATAGGCAAAGGGGTGTATGGTCACGTTATTTCCTATCTCGGCTTTGGGGTCGACGTATGCTAATGGACTTATCATAGTGTTGCGTTTTTAAGGTTTTACTTGGTATTCTCCTCTATCTCGCGGCCACCACCCAGAGCGTGGTACAGGCTGATGACGGCCACCATGCACTGATAGGCGTCGGAAACTTCCGAGAGTTGGGCACTCAGCAGTGACTGTTGAGCGGTCAATACTTCGAGGTAGGTAGAGGTGCCCAGTTTCATGAGCGACTCGGTCGATGCTACGGCACGTTGCAGTGCATCGATTTGCAGCGAACGTTGTGAGAGAATATCCTTGTTGGCCTGATAGGCATACAGGGCGTCGCTTACCTCTTGTCCGGCGTTGAGAATTGTCTGCTGGAAATTGATGGCGGCGATTTCCTGTTGAGCCTTGGCGGCTTTCAAGTTGGCAATGTTACTGCCTTGGTTGAAAATAGGTTGTACCAGAGAAGCGGCTGCTGATAACAATATCTGTGCCGGGTTGACGGTTCCATTCTGGTTGCTCCAACCGGCAGAGCCCGAAATGACCAGATTGGGGTAGAAGGCCGAACGGGCAATGTTGGTCGAGTAGTAGGCTGCGGCGAGAGACATTTCGGCGGCTTGTACGTCGGGACGGTTGGCCAGCATCTGCACCGGAACGCCTACGTGGAGTATCTCGGGCATGGTCTGTTCATCGAACGAGCCTCTTTTTATTGTCTGTGGAGCCTGATATAGCAAGGTGGAAAGTGTGTTTTCTGTCTCTCGTATTTGTTGCCGCAAGGCGGGTATTGAAGCAGCAATGGCATAGCAGTTGGCTTCGCTTTGGGCTACGGCAGCTTCGTTGGTCATACCGGCGAGTTTCATCGCTTTCATGATTTCAACGCTCTGTTGCCATGATATGGCGGTTTCCTCGGTGATGGCCAGTTGCTTGTCGAGCATAAGCAGCGTGTAGTAGCCGTTGGCGATGGTAGCGATGAGCTGTGTGCGTACGGCCTGCTGATAGGCTTTGCCTTGCATGAGGGCAGCTTTGGCGTTACGTTTGGAATTGAGTACACGACCGAAGATGTCGATTTCCCAACTGGCACTCACGGGTGCGGTCCAGCTCCAGGTGCTCCGATTTCCATAGTGCAGATTACCGTCGAAGCTCGATACCGAGGCTTGCGGCGTAAGGTTTATTGAGGGCAGGAAGGCCAATTGCGAGGCGCGGAAACTGGCCTGGGCCGCTTCGACTTGCAGCATGGCGGTTTTCAAGTCACTGTTGTTTTCGAGCCCCTGACGAATGAGGTCTTGCAGTATGGGATCGGTGAAGATGTCGGTCCATGGCAGGTCTCCAATGTTCAGGCTGTCGGCCGCGAGGGTATCGGCAACCGATACCGTGTCGCGGAACAGCCCTTGGACATCTACATCGGGACGCTCATATTTCTTGTATATGTGGCAGCTGTTAAGCGTGGTGGCCAGAACCAGGCTGCACAAGGTATATGAAAGAATGTGTTTCATGCGTGTCGTATTATAAAGATTATTTCGCATATTGTTCGATTTCTGAGATGACGTCTTTATTGTCGAGGTCGTTCCATACGAGAGGTTTGAATCGTTCTTGTATGGTTTGGAAGACAACAAACAGTGCCGGTACAATGAATATTTGGCAAATCATACCGATGAGCATACCGCCTACGGCTCCAGAGCCGAGGGTGCTGTTACCGTTGGCTCCTACACCGGAGGCAAACATCATGGGCAACAGACCGATGACCATGGCCAGTGAGGTCATGAGGATAGGACGCAGACGGGCTGCGGCACCGTCGATGGCGGCATTGATGATGGGCATACCGGTGCGCCGGCGGTCGAGGGCGAACTCAACGATAAGAATGGCGTTCTTGGCCAACAGACCGATAAGCATGATCAAGGCGATTTGCAGGTAGATGTTGTTTTCGACACCCATAATCCATGCGAAGATGAAGCTGCCGGCAAGGCCGAACGGTATCGACATGATAACGGAGAGCGGCAGAATGTAGCTTTCGTATTGGGCGCTCAACAAGAGGTAGACGAAGACGAGGCAGAGCAGGAAGATGATGGCGGTAGTTCCGCTGCTCGAACTTTGCTCCTCACGGGTCATACCCGAGAATTCGTATCCGTAACCTACCGGCAGCGTCTGGGCTGCCACTTCCTCTATGGCCTTGATGGCTTCACCCGAGCTGTATCCGTCGGCGGGGTTACCGTTTACGCTGATGGAGGTGAACATGTTGAACCGCTTGATGTTGTCGGGCCCATACACTTTCTGCAAGGTGATGAAGTTGGTGATGGGAGCCATTTCGCTTCCGTTGCGGATTTTGATTTTGTTGAGGCTTTCGGGACTGACGCGGGCTTCGGGGTCGGCCTGGATCATGACACGATAGAGTTTACCAAAGCGGTTGAAGTTCGACGAGTACATACCTCCCAGGTAGCCTTGCAGGGCGGCAAGTACGTCGCTGGGGCTGATGCCGGCCTGTTTGCACTTGGCCACATCTACATCGACGCGGTATTGCGGGAAGTTGGGGTTGAAGGTCGTCGAAGCCATGGCGATTTCGGGTCGTTTCAATAGCTCGGCGATGAATTCCTGGGCAACTTGGTAGAAATCGTCGAGCGAGCCTCCCGTCTTGTCTTGCAGGTTCAGTTCGAAACCGTTACTGATACTGTAACCGGGAATCATGGGCGGTGCGAAGCAGAGCACACGGGCGTCTTTTACCTGCATGGCGCACTGGGCATAGATGGCGCCGATGACAGAGTTGGCGTCCATGCCTTCTCCGGTACGTTCTTCCCAAGGTTTCAGTTTGCAGATGAACGAACCGTAGGTGTTGCCCTGTCCGCCGAGGAAACTGAACCCGATGATCTGGGTGCGGCTTTGCATGGCGGGCTGGGCGCCCAGTATCCGGTCGATTTGGTCCATCACCTCTTCGGTGCGTTCTTGGGATGTTCCCGGTTGTAGGTCGGCCGTAACCATGATGGTTCCCGTGTCTTCATTGGGCACGAATCCGGTAGGCGTGACGTTCATCAGCACAATAAGTACGATGATGCCGACAATGACTCCGGCAAACGAGAACTTCTTGTGATGGACGAAGATGGAAACACTCTTCTTGTAACGTGCCAACATATTGTTGTAGGCCACATTGAAGGCGGTGTGGAAACGGCTGATGAATGTCGTCTTGTGCTTACCGTCTTTATTGTGCGGCTTGAGGAACATGGCGCACAAGGCGGGGCTCAACGTCAAGGCGTTGATGGCCGAGAAGCCGATGGCAAAAGCCATGGTGAGACCGAACTGGCGGTAGAAGGTTCCCGACGTGCCGGGCATGAAGCTCACGGGAATGAACACCGACATCATCACAAGCGTGATGGAGATGATGGCACCCGAGAGCTCGCTCATGGCATCGATGGAGGCTTTGCGCGGAGACTGGTAACCCTGGTCGAGTTTGGCATGTACGCCCTCGACGACCACTATCGCGTCGTCGACCACAATGGCGATGGCCAATACCAAGGCGCAGAGGGTCAGCAGGTTGAGGCTGAATCCGATGAGGTACAGGGCAAAGAACGTACCGATGAGCGATACGGGAATGGCGATGGTGGGAATAAGCGTGGAACGAATATCCTGCAAGAAGATATACACCACGAAGAACACGAGAATGAAGGCTTCGATGAGGGTCTTGATAACCTCGTAGATCGATGCGTAAAGGAAGTCATTGGAGTCCATCGTCACATCGATTTCGAGACCCGGGGGAAGTGTTGGCCTTATCTCGTCGAGCAGTTCGGTAATATCTTCGATGATGGCGGTGGCATTGGAGCCGGCGGTCTGGTATATCATGGCCGATACGGCGTTGTGCCCGTTCTGGAAGTTTTTGAAGTTGTAGTAGAGCCGGCCCAGTTCGATGTCGGCAACATCTTTGAGGTAAAGAATCTCGCCGTTATCGTTGGCGCTGATGACCATGTTGCCGAATTCCTCGGGGGTGGTCAAGCGGCCTTTATAGGTCAGCACATACTGGAACGACTGGTCGCCTTGCGCACCAAATTGTCCCGGGGCAGCCTCTATGTTCTGTTCGGCCAATATGCCGGTAATGTCGCTGGGCATCAAGCCGTATTGGGCCATGACATCGGGTTTGAGCCAAATACGCATCGAGTAGTCCGATGCCATGACGTTGGCTTCACCTACACCCGAGACACGTTGAATCAAAGGAATGATATTGATTTTGGCGTAGTTTTCGATGAATTCTATGTCATAGCGGTCGTCGGGGCTGTACAACGAGAATACCATGAGCATGCTGGTCTGCCGCTTTTGCGTGGTCACACCCACTTGGGTTACCTCGCTGGGCAGCAGGTTTTGTGCTTGGGATACGCGGTTCTGTACTTTTACCGAGGCCATGTCGGGGTCGGTGCCCTGTTTGAAGTAAATCGTGATACTGGCCGAACCGGTGTTGGTGGCGGTAGAGGTCATGTAGGTCATGTCTTCCACACCGTTGATCGACTCTTCGAGCGGCGCGATGACACTGTTCAGAATCGTTTGTGCGTTTGCACCGGTGTAAGAGGTGGACACTTGGATTGTGGGCGGTGCAATATCGGGATATTGGGTGACGGGCAAGAAGAGGAGCCCCAAAATACCCAGTATGACCATGAATATCGAAATCACGGTCGAGAGTACCGGGCGGTTGATAAATCTGTCTAACTTCATAATGTCGTATTTGCGAAGTTGTTTTTATTCGGTTGCTTTATGCTCTGATTCTTATTTGCCGGCTTGTGTTTGGCTTTGAGCTTGTGTACCAGCGACCTTTATGGTCATGCCGTCTTTGAGCGAGTTTACACCTTCGGTAACGATGCGGTCGCCTTCTTTAAGACCCGAGAGCACCATGTACTCTTTTCCGTTATCGATGGTGGCAACGACTACTTCGGTCGATTTTACGGTCGAGTCGTCGTTGAGCAGGTATACAAATTTTTTATCTTGTATTTCGTAGGTGGCTTTCTGCGGAATAAGAAGAGCATGATCGTTTTTCATCGGGATCAGTATGTTGCCGGCACCTCCGCTACGCAATACGCGATTGGGGTTTTTAAAGGTGGCGCGCATGCTCGACGAGCCGGTTTGGGTGTCGATAATACCGCTTACGGTTTCGATTTTGCCTTTTATGGGGTAAGTCGAGCCGTCGGCCAGTTTCAGCGATACGGCCGGGAGTTTCGACAGGAAGTTGTTGGCCCCGTATTGGTTGGTCAGTTCCAGAATCTGTTTCTCGGTCATGGAGAAGTAGACATACATCTCGGAGTTGTCCGATACGGTGGTGAGTGGTGTTGTCATGGCCGATGACACGAGGCTTCCTACCCGGTAGGGGATGGACCCTACGATACCGGTGAGGGGGCTGGTAACACGGGTGTAGGAGTCGTTGTTGCGGGCGTTGACCAGCTGGGCCTCGCTCAGGGCCAATTGGGCGAGAGCCGATGCGTAGTCGTTTTCGGCCATCTGGCGATCGTATTCGCTGATGATACCCTTTTGTTGCAGTTCACGTTTGTTCTCGGCCGTGAGTCGGGCAGTTTCGGCAGTCGCTTTGGCCGATTGTACGGTAGCTTCGGCTACTTTCAGAGCCGATTTGTAGGGAATGGTATCGATAACGAAAAGCACGTCGCCTTTCTTTACCAGGGAGCCTTCGTCGACGAGGAGTTCGGTGAGAAACCCGCTGACGTTGGGGCGTATCTCAATGTCTTGTTTACCTTTGATGCGAGCGGGATAGCTGCTAAACCACTCCATCGACGAGGGTTGCAGTGTCATGACAGCATATTCACGGGCAAATCCGCCCATGCCTTGAGAATTTTTTCCTTCACAGGAAAACAGCGAAATGCACAGTATCGCACAGGCGATGGTCTGAATAGATAATCTCAGTTTCATAGATAATTGCACTTTGTTTTATCGTTGATAAGTTTTTATTACAATCTTTTTGAGAGTGTTTTTGCTAATTGATGTTAATTTTATGGTTTAGGGAATATGTCTCCATAAAATAAAAAATACGGTAAAACCCCTTGTGTAAAGGGCTTTTCCGGTATTTGTAACTTCATGGCAAAGATAGGGATAAAGTGTATATAATAGAGAGAAATAATGAAAATAAAATGAAAAAAAGCGAGAAAAGACGACAATAAGTTGTGTTATTGGAAAGGAAACCTTATATTTGTGTAGATTTTTGTGTAGAATGGCAAGTAATCCAAGAGATGCAGTCGACAGTCTACGGGAGCATATCGGGGAGTTGAAGACCCGTCATGCCGCACTGTTAGAGCGATGTAGGCATCTCGATACTCTATTGCAGGAAAGAGAAAAGCAAGTGCTTGGCTTGCAAGAAGAGTTGGAAAAGATTCATGTCAGATACAAAAGTCTGGTGATGGCGCAGGCTGTTGCCCTTCAAGAGGGCGATGTGGCGGCTGCGCGCAGCCGATTGGAAAAGTTGGTGCGGGAAATCGACAAATGCATCTCTCTTTTGAACGAATAGACCAGATGCGATGAACGATAAACAAAGTAAACAACGTATAATTGTTACAATAGCCAACCGCTCTTATACACTGTATGTCGAGCGCGAAAAGCTTGCCGAACAGGAACCTCTAGCGCGGAGAGCCGCCGAGTTGATAAATAAAAGAGCGGGACAATATGAGGTGCATTTTGAGAGTTGTGAACATCTCGATTTGCAAGATTTGCTCTCGATGGCCGCTTGGGATATTGCGTATGATTATCTTCGATTGAAGAGGTCAAACGATGCCGGGCTTTTGGCCGAAGAGTTACGTCGTATCGATACCGAATTAGAAAGCTATTTGCAACAGCTCGGGGCTCCCCCCGATGATGGTGTATAACTATACAAAAAACAATACTTTATCCTGCACTGCAACAAGAATTATTCTCTTGATGCGGTGCTTTTTTTTAAACCTAAAAACACGAACAGATGGAAATGATGACATTACTGTCGGTCGGAGCCTTGATAGGCATAATTGTGGGAGTTGTCGTGTGTATGATTCTCTACAAGGTGCGTCTCAATGCCCGGTCCCGCTCGATTCTCGATGAGGCCCGAGCCGAAGCTGAAACGATAAAAAGAGACAAGATGCTGGAAGTTAAAGAGAAATTTATCTCCATGAAGGCCGAGCTCGAAAAGCAAATGGCTGTACGTAGCAGTAAAGTACAGTCGGCCGAAGCCAAAGCGCGCCAACGAGAGATGCAACTGAACCAGCAACAGCAAGAGCTTCAACGCAAGAAAACCGAGGTGGAAGCCATACGCACCAGTCTCACCGCTCAGGTGGAAGTTGTGGATAAAAAGAAAGCCGAACTCGAACGCCTGCATAAAGCCGAAATCGAGAAACTGGAACATATTTCGGGTCTCTCGGCCGAAGAGGCCAAAGACCGCCTGGTTGAGTCGCTGAAAGAAGAGGCCAAGACACAAGCCGCCTCGTATATCAATGATATTATGGACGAAGCCCGCATGACGGCCAACAAGGAGGCCAAGAGCATTGTCATCAAGACCATACAGCGCGTTGCCACCGAGACGGCCATAGAAAACTCCGTTACCGTGTTCCACATCGATTCCGACGAGATAAAAGGCCGCATCATCGGTCGCGAAGGCCGCAACATACGCGCCCTCGAAGCCGCCACCGGCATCGAAATCATCGTCGACGACACCCCCGAAGCCATTGTGTTGTCGGGCTTCGATCCCGTGCGTCGTGAGATTGCCCGGCTGGCCCTTCATCAGCTGGTAACCGACGGTCGCATACACCCGGCCCGCATCGAAGAGGTGGTGGCCAAGGTGCGCAAGCAGGTCGAAGAAGAGATTGTCGAGACCGGAAAACGTACTGCCATCGACCTTGGTATCCATGGCCTGCATCCCGAGCTTATCCGTCTGGTCGGCAAGATGAAATACCGCTCGTCCTACGGGCAGAACCTTTTGCAGCACTCGCGCGAGACAGCCAATCTCTGTGCCATCATGGCTTCGGAACTTGGTCTTAACCCCAAGAAAGCCAAACGTGCCGGACTCCTCCACGACATAGGTAAGGTGCCCGACGATGAGCCCGAACTGCCGCACGCCCTGCTGGGAATGAAGCTGGCCGAGAAGTACAAGGAGAAACCCGAAATATGCAACGCCATCGGTGCCCACCACGACGAGACCGAGATGACCAGCCTGCTGGCTCCCATCGTTCAGGTGTGCGACGCCATATCGGGAGCCCGTCCCGGAGCCCGTCGCGAAATCGTCGAAGCCTACATCAAGCGCCTCAACGACCTCGAACAGTTGGCCCTCTCTTATCCCGGCGTGCTCAAAACCTACGCCATACAGGCCGGTCGTGAATTGCGTGTCATCGTGGGAGCCGATAAAATCGACGATTCCGAAATAGAAAACCTCTCGGCCGAAATCGCCAAGCGTATTCAAGATGAGATGACCTATCCCGGACAGGTGAAGATTACCGTCATACGCGAGACCCGTGCCGTAAGTTTTGCCAAGTAAAAAACAGCCAATCACCCATACCCGGGTGTCCGTGCCTTGTACAGGCTACGGACACCCGGCGGGCTTATAGATGAAAACATGGACAGTAAACAACCCGAAAACCCCAATAATACGGCGCCCGAGTCACAGCCCTCGCCCGACGAGTCGGCTATTGTAGTGGCGCAGTGCGGCGGGAAGCTCCATTGCTACGACTGGCTGTCGGATATTCCCGAGTCGCACGACGACACCGAGATGGTAGAGGTACAGTTCAAGAACACCCGCAAGGGATACTATAAAAACTCCGTCCACCTGCGTCTCGAAAAGGGCGACATTGTCGCCGTAGAAGGTAATCCCGGTCACGATATCGGTGTCGTAACCCTTACAGGCCGTCTGGTTCTGTTGCAGATGCGCAAGAATGGTGTGAAGATCGATAATCCCGATCTCAAACGTGTTTACCGTAAGGCCAAGCCCAACGACCTCGAAAAATACCGTGAAGCCAAGGCCCGAGAACACTCCACTATGCTGCGGGCCCGTAAGATAGCCGAGGACCTCCACCTCAACATGAAAATAGGCGATGTCGAATATCAGGGCGACGGCAACAAAGCCATCTTTTATTACATCGCCGACGACCGGGTCGACTTCCGGCAACTCATCAAGGTGCTGGCCGAAGTCTTCCGGGTGCGCATCGAGATGAAACAGATAGGTGCTCGACAGGAGGCCGGACGCATCGGCGGCATCGGCCCCTGCGGTCGGCAGCTCTGCTGCTCGTCGTGGATGAGTAATTTTGTGTCGGTAGCTACCAGTGCCGCCCGTTTTCAAGACATATCGCTCAACCCACAGAAGTTGGCCGGGCAGTGTGCCAAACTCAAATGCTGCCTCAACTTCGAGGTCGACGCCTATGTCGAGGCACAGAAGCGCTTGCCTTCTCGCGAAATACCGCTCGAAACCCTCGAAGGTACCTTCTACCATTTCAAGACCGATATATTCAAGCGACAGATAACCTACTCCTCTTCCAAAGAGGTGGCTGCCAACCTGGTAACCATCGATGCCGGCCGGGCCTTTGAGGTGATAGCCCTCAACAAGCGCGGTGTGAAACCCGAAACCCTCGTTGTCGAGAGCGGAAAAGAACCGGTGCGTAAAGAGTTTGAAGATGTTGTAGGACAAGACAGCGTAACCCGTTTCGACAAGAAAGGACGTCAGAATAATGCTGCCGGAAACCGCAAGAAAAAGAAACGCAACGGAAGTGAGAACACCCCCTCGGCCGAGAACGGCCGTTCCGGTGCTCCCGCAGCCAGTGTAGAGAATACCGCCTCTGCCCCTTCTGCATCGAATACCGAGGCCCAGCCGGCCAGTCAGCAGCGCGAGAAGACACCGCGCCCCAATGGGGGACGTCGCAACGATAACCGCCGTAACAATAATCCCCGTCGGGCCGACAACCGTCGTGGGAACGAGACAAATAACGCCGAGCGTGAACGCGACAACCGTCGTGGCAATGAAAACGGCGAACGTACCGAAAAGGGAAACCGTCGTGCCGGCGAAGGTAATGCAGAACGTGGCGAGCGCGACAATCGCCGCGGAAACGAGGCCGGGCCCGAACGTCAGACACCCCGACCCAAACCCGCGGCCGAGAAATCTTCTGATAATAATGCGTAGGCCTATACTCGCTCTGGTTGTGTGGCTGGGGTTGGCAACATGCCGGTTTGCCCCCAACGAAGTGCAAAGCTATCGACATATCGACCCGCAGGGTTGGTATGTCGATTCGCTGGTGCAGATAGAGTGCCCTGTGTCCGATACCCTCTCCCTCTACGATATGCAGGTGGGGTTGCGCTATACCGACGACTATGACTATGCCAATCTTTGGCTCTTCATCACTACCGTATCGCCCGATGGTACACAGCATCTCGATACCCTCAATGCCACCTTGTGCGATGCCTATGGGCGCTGGCTGGGTTCGGGCGTAGGGGTGCAGATGCAGCAGGAAATACCGTTCAAGACTTTGGTACGTTTCGGTCAACCCGGTGTGTGGCGGGTCGTTATACAGCAGGGCATGCGCGACAGTTGCCTGCCCGGTATTACCGCCGTCGGCCTGAAAATATCTGCCCGGTAGCGATTCCATACCTCTGTCACCCGAAGTCGCAACGGGCGATTTCCGATTCTTCCTTGCCTCGCTACGCCGTGCCGCAAGGCCTTTCTCTCTTTATAGAATAAAAAAGGAACCGTATCAACCCCACATAGTGGGAGATACGGTTCCTTTTTTTGCCTGTGCTGCGGGTCGTGGGCGGCAGGGCCGTTTCCGCATTATTTGCTTTCAGTAGTATCTGATACTGCCTCTGTGCGCTTGCGTTGCTTGTCTTTCCATATCTGGTAGCTGTAAGCGATGCAGGTTGTAATAAAGTAGAAAATCGTGAGACCCCAAAGGTGCAGGAAGGGGCCTTTGACGTCGACAATCGACGCCCCTTCGGTATTCATGCGTACAAATCCTTCTACGCCCCATGTCGAGGGTATGAGGCTGCCCACCACCTGCCAAATGACGGGCATGCGGTCATAGGGCCAGGTAATACCACTGATGAAGAGGAATATCATCGAGGTGAAGACGATGATGAGGAAAACGCTTTCCCTTTCGCGTACAAATACCGACAGGGTCATGCCGAAGAATATCGACGAGAGCAGGAAAGGTGCCATGAAGGCGTAAATCTCCCATTGGTTTCCCAGTTGCGGGTAATCGAAAAGCCATGGAATGATGTGCAGCATATACATGGTTGTAACGATGTAGAGGCTGTAATAGCAGATGGCTTTGCCGAGTACGAGGTGCAGGATATTGTTGCGTATCTTTTCGCGGTATTGGTAGTAGTGCCGCAGTTTACGATGTTCGTAAAATCCGCCGGCCAAGATACCGATGCCGAGAATAAGGCTTTGCTGCATGATGACGATGAGCAGGGCGGGAATTACGAACGAGGCAAATCCGCCTGTGGGGTTGTAGAGGGTAAAAGAGAAGGAAGGTATGGGGTCGGTAACCATGTCGATTTGGGCCGGTGTAGCACCCGTGAGGGTGCGGCTTTGCAGTTCCCGACCCATGTCGAGAGAGACGTCGGTGAGGGTAATGAGAAAATTTTTATAGTTGAGCAGCAGACTCATGTCGGAATAGAAGATAACGGGGCTCTGTTCGCCGCGGGCCAGTTTCTTGTCGAAGTCGGCCGGAATTTCCAGTATGCCGAAACAGTCACGCCGGTACATGAGATCTTTCGCTTCGTCGAGGTTGGCGCAGTAAGAGAGCACCTTGGTGTTGGGCGAGGCATCGATGCGGCGACACATCTCCCGGCTCAGTTGTGTGCGGGAGTTGTCGACAACGGCCAGTGGCACATCGTAGACGGCTTCGGGGTTATAAATGAAGGCGTAGAGCAGCGGGTAGGCAAAAGGCAGGGCAAAGAAGAAGAGCATTGCACCCATGTCGCGGAACACGGCTATATATTCCTTGCGCCAGATGTAGCCTATGTCGGCCAATCCCGTTTTTATCGATTTGAAAAATCCGTTTTCCATTGCAGTGCATTCTTAAAAGTCAGGCCACGTAGATTTGTCTGCGCAGTGCCCGTTTGAGCAATGGCAGAAAGGGCAGAGCCAGCAGTGCATAAATAAAGAGGGCCATATAGTGCATACGGCTGTAATAGAGAGGAACACCGTTGAGCGCCTGGTCGGCATAGATGATGAAGTAATGCCGCAGCGGCAAAATGTCGGTGAGCAGGTGGAAGGTGGGGTACATGGCTTCGGCAGGGAAGGAGATGCCGGCCAGTGAGAACGATACCACACCGAAGAGTCCGCCCATGCTCAGGGCGATGCGCAGAGAGGGAGCGACACACACGAAGAATATGCTCACCCCTTGCAGGGCCATGACAAAAAGCAACATGGCCGCCAGCATGGGCCAGATGCCGTTTTGCAACGGGAAGTGGAAATAACCGTAAAACAGCGACTGGCACAATGCACCCATGATGAAAAAAAGCAACGTCTGTGGCAACAGTTTGCCGGTGACAGCCAGCAGTATGTTGTCGTCGGCCGTTCTTAACCATTCCCGCGAGGTGGCATGTTTGATTTCAGATCCTATGGAAAAGATGGTGGTAAGCAAGATGATGACTCCCAACACTCCCGGAAGAAAGGTGTTGTTGAGGTAGATGGAGTAGCTTATCCACGGATTACCCAAGGGGTGCATGTCGACGGTGATGGGTTGTATTTGCGGTAAGATGTCGCGTTCGTATTCACCTCGGGCCAAGAGCGTCTGTTGCACGGCAGCGGCAGCTGCCAGTGTGGTTGTCGTCTTGAAGCTTCGGAATTCCAATGCTCCTGGTATGAGGAAGGCATCGGTGGTATAGTATGATATTTCGGGCCGGCGGTTGGCCATGAGGTCGGCCTCAAAGGAGGGTGGGATAATGACAAATCCGAAGATGTCGCCCTTCTGCATGGCTTCTCGTGCTTCGGAGAAGTTGGCATATTCGGTGGTTATGGCCAGCGAACTGACCGTCGTAAATTGCCGGGTGAGGTTGCGCGACGTGGCCGAGTGGTCGAGGTCTACTACGGCGGTGGGCAACTCCTCGGGCAGACCGTTGGCCATGAGCGAGAGGAAGAATGCGTAGCTTACCAGCGGCGCGACGACGATGGAAAACAGGTAGATGGGGCGTGACACCAATCGGTGCAACTCCCTGACGATAACCTGCCACAAGATTTTGGGACCTGTTGCGAATCTTCCCATGACGAGTACTGTTTTATCGGAGCGGTTTCTTTATCAGGACCGACATACCCGGCCGCAAATTCTCGACCGGTTGGGTGGGCCGGGCCTTGATTTGGAACGTGCGGGCATCATATCCTCCCGTTGCTTTGGTGGCACGCCACACGGCATAGGAGCCCATGTCTTTGATATAGTAGATTTTGAGGGTGACGGTTTTGTCGTCGAGTGCCGGAATCTGGGCCGTAATCTCTTTCCCCATGGTGAAGTATTGCAACAACTCCTCCCGCACGTTGAAGGTTACCCACATGTCGTCGAGTTGCAGCACGTTCATGATTGGGGCGCCGGTACCTACCAATTCGCTCACATGGGGGAATATCTCCGATATTTCACCGTCGACGGGTGCGGTGAGGTAAGAGTCGGCGAGGACCGATTTCACCTGTTCCACGCCGCCTTGTGCGGCGGTTACCATGGCGGCAGCGGCTTCTTTGTCTTCGACTTGGGCGCCTGTGCGCACCATCTCATATTGTGAGCGGGCCGCGCTTTCGGTGGCGACCATGGCTTTGTATTGCGCTTCGGCTTCATCGCGTTTCTGTGCCGAGACGACCCCTTTGAGATAAAGGGCTTCCATGCGGTTGAATGATTTCTGGGCTATTTCGAGTCCTGCCAAAGCCTGTTGCCACATGTCATAGGCCGATTGTATGACTTCGCTGCGGGCGCCTTTGTCCACTTTTTCGTTGGTTGCCTTATAAACATTTTCCATGGCCGTGGCTTGCAGGAGTTTGGCTTCTGCGTCGGGCGAAGAGATGCGCACCAGCGTGTCTCCGCTGTGTACCTGTTGACCTTCTTCGACCCAGTATTCGGCGATGCGTCCCGGGAGTTTTCCCGAGATGCGTATCTGTGTGGCTTCGGCTTGTCCCTGTATGGTTTCGCTTTTCGGTTCGAGCAGGAAAAATCCGATAAGGGCTAAGATGATGATGACGATGATGATGGCAACCAATCCTATGGTTAAGCCTTTTTCTTTGTCTCTTTTGGGGGTGTCCATTGTATGTTGTTTTTTTGTTTTTCTGTGAAGGTTAGTATTTCATTTCGCCCAGGGCTTTGGCCAGGTAGACTTTGCACAGCCGGAGTTCTATCTGGGCGTCGATATATTCCGAGCGGGCCTTCAACCAGGCGGTTTGGGCTTCGAGCACATTGTCGGTGGTGAGTACACCTTCTTCAAAACCGATTTGCGCGTTGCGCAGGTTCTCATCGGCTTTTGCGAGGTTTTTCTCTGTCATGCCGGTGCGTTTGCCGGCCTCGTCGATTTTGAAGGTGGCTTGATTTACCTGCAATTCGATTTTTTCTTTGGCCTCGTCGAGTTCGAGTTGGGTGATGAGGCTTTCCGACTTGGCGGCGCGGTATTTGTAGACGTTGTCGCCCCAGTGGAGCAGGGGAATGCGCACCAGTACGCCGACGTTGAAGAAGCCTTTGAATTCTTTTTCAAAACCGTTGAAGAGGTTGGGGTTGGAAATCATGTAATTGCCCGTGAGCGCAACGGTGGGCAGCATGCCCGACAGGGCTATTTTTTGTTTGCTCCGGAAAATTTTCCCCGCCAGTGTGAGGCTTTGTATCTCGCTGCGGTTGGCATAGACGCTTTCCATGTCGGGCAACGGGGTGTGCAACTGGGCCGAAGGTGTCTCCGGTTCCATCGTTTCATCGGCCAGTGAAAATTCTTGGTCGATGGGCATGCCGCACATTTGGGCGAGGACCATTTTGGCCAGGCTCAATCCGTTGTCGACTTGGGTGAGGGAGATTTGAGCTTCGTTGGATTTGACGGCGACGGTCAATCCGTCGGATTGGGTGGCGACCCCCTCGTCGATCATGGCCTGCACGTTGTATTGGAGCGAGTCGAGGAGGGCGGCGTAGCTTTCGGCCAAACGTTTTTTATGGGTGAGCGAGACGACCTGCCAATAGAGTTCGTCGACCTGATAGACAATTTCTTGTGCTGCGGTGCTTTGTTGGCTCTGTGCCAGTTCTTCGGCATATCGGGTGATCTTGTTGTAGGCTCGCAACTTGCCTCCCAGATAGAGCGGCTGTGTGAGGGAGATGTTTCCTACCCACATGTTGCGGGTGTCGGTGCGGAACTCGTCGACAATCTGCTGCCCGATGTTGTTGAGCGGTGTGGCCAGGTCGATGTTCCCGAGGGAAGCCAGTAATTGTCCCAAGGCGGGGTTGGTTGCCATGACCGCAGCCAGGGATTGTTGCAGGGCGGTACCCATTTGGGGCAATGTGCTTTTGAGGTTGTCGTTGAGCAGGGATATCTCGCGAGAGTTATAGATATATCCCCCACTGGCGTCGATGGCAGGCAGATAGGCCGAGAAAGCCGCTTTGCGGTTGTAGCGGGCTGCATTGATTTTGGCTTCGGCGATACGCAATTGCTTGTTGTTGTGCAAGGCCATCTGCCGGCAGGAGTCAAGGGTCAGCGGTTGCTGCGGTTGTGCCGACAGACTGATGAGCAGACCGAGAATTCCTATGACGATACGTTTTTTCATTGCTTCTGAGTATTGTTATGTCTTCTTATATACAAATTGGAGGGTATGTTTGTTGGGTGTCGTTCATTATTTTGCATTCCGAAAGAGCCTGTGATATTTTCGGTGTATTTTATCATCGAATCAGATAACAGGGAATCTCCCCCAACTTTTTGTGCGGGCAAATATAGAAGATTGGTTTGGTTTTTAAAATCCTTTTTATGAAAGAGTTTTTATCTTAAACGGAGATTTTCATTCTTTCGCCCGAATAGAAGATAGTATTCGACCAAATGAACAATTTGTAACTCTCCCCTTTGTCGGTATGAGGCCGAAAGTTTAGTCGTTGAGGGTGAAGGTTTGCCCTCCAAGAAGTAGGGAGTCGGCATAAATATTGACCTGGTATACTCCTTGAGGAAGGTACTCTTCAACATTCCAGGTAAAGTACATTTTTTCGCTGTTGCCGGTATAGTCGATGATTTGTTGCAGAGAAAAGTAGCACTCTCGACCGTCGACGGAGAAGGTGTTGCTCCGATCTTTGACAAGCGTTGAACCATCGGGCTTTTTGATGCACACGTAAACTTTTTTTTCTCCGTGCGAGGCCATGGCGTTGCGGCCGATGACAAAATTTATTTTCAGACGGGCCACTTTGTCTTTGTCGTTGGTTTTTCTGCCGCGTTTGTTTAAAGTCCATATTTCTATGTCCGAAGCATCGAGGCGGGCGGCCAAAGAAACTTTCTCGTTCAGCTCGTGATTGTCTTTCTGTAATTGCGAGGCCTCTTGTGAAACTTTTTGGTAGCGAAGAAGCGCGTCGTCTTTTTCAGCTTTCAACAATTTGTTTTCTCTATCCAGAGAGTCGATGGCCGACTGATAGATTTTGATGTTGCTGCGTAGATTTTTCAACTCTTCCTGGAGGGAGTCGATGGTGAGGGCATCGATGTTTTTCCGGTTGCGCAACTCTTCGAGCAGCCGTTTTACCCGGGCTTTTTCGCGGTCGAGTCGCCAGATGAGGGAGTCATTGCTGAACCGTATGCGATTGCTCTCATATTGTCGGTATTCTTGGAAAATGGCTGTGTATTCCTCTTCCAGTTTTTCCCGTTCTTTCTCTATGTATACTTGTTCCTTGAAGTTTTTTATTTCGGAATGTTGTCGGTAGACGTAAGTCAGGAGCGCAACAATGAATATGACCAGGATGGCGCTGATAATAAGCCAAATAATAGAAACCTGTTTTTTCATTCTTCGACCGTTTTTTATGTGACGACAAGCCTTGCCGCAGAGCCATGTCGCGAGGCAACAGCCATTCCCTTACGACTGTTGCCGGGGGTGATGGCTGTCGAAGGCAAAGATAATTACTTCTCTTACATAAAAAAAGGAAGAGACTCTTTTTTCACAAAAATACTTCCCGGGAAAATCTTCGGTAAAATAAATCTCTTTGCCCGGTAATTCCGTTGAAATTATGTTATCTTTGCAGCAATTATCATGAAAAATAAGAGGCTGTGAAAGTGCGCATTCGTTTTTTATCGGTCGGATTACATATCCTTATCATGCTGGCGGTGGCTGTCGTGGCTGTCGTGGCGCTCTATTTTTGGCTCGATCACTATACCCGCCATGGCGAATCGGTCGAAGTGCCCGACGTATGTGGGTTGTATTATCTCGATGCCGATGCCTCACTGGCCGAGAATGGAATGCGCTCTCTCGTTATCGATTCGATGTATATTGAGTCGAAACCTCGTGGCGTGGTGCTCGACCAGGTGCCTCGTGCCAGCAGTTCGGTGAAAAGCGGTCGCACGATATATCTGACCATTAATGCGTTGAGCCCCAGAAAGGTGACGATGCCCGAGCTCAAAAATCTCTCTTATCGACAGGCCGAAGCCATCGTCAAAGGTTTGGGGCTGTCGGCACCACAGATTATTTACTGGAACTCGGAGTATAAAGATTTGGTGCTGAATGTGATGGCCGACGGTCGTCCGGTTGAGGCCGGAGACAAGTTGCCGGTGACGGCCCGCATCGTATTTTCTGTGGGCAATGGTATGTATGCTCCTACCCGCAGGCTGACGGCTGCCGATTCGTTGTCGACCGACTCTCTCATGGTCGACTCCCTTACTGTTGAACCTGCGATGTTGCCTCCCCTTTAACTCGCTCCGCCATGGAAGACGAGAATAAATATGCCGAAGATATAGAGCTCGAAGACGGAGATACCCGTCAGATGTATGAGCATTTCAAATTTGTCGCCGATAAGGGTCAGGAACTCTTGCGCATCGACAAATTTCTGGTGGCTCGCACTGGAAACATATCGCGCAACCGCATACAACAGGCCGCCGATGCCGGCTGCATATTGGTAAACGGGCGGCCGGTCAAGTCGAATTATCGGGTCAAGCCCCTCGATGTCGTGTCCATTGTCATGGACCGGCCTCCTTATGAAAACGAAATTCTTCCCGAAAACATACCTCTTGATGTCGTGTATGAAGACCACGACGTGCTGGTTGTGAACAAGCCCGCCGGGCTGGTTGTGCACCCGGGACATGGGAACTACACCGGTACGCTGCTCAATGCCTTGGCCTATCGCTTCAAGGACGACCCCGACTTCGACGTTACCGACCCGAGGTTGGGGCTGGTGCATCGCATCGACAAGGACACGTCGGGGCTGCTGGTCATAGCCAAGACTCCCGAAGCCAAGACCTCTCTCGGCAAGCAGTTCTTTGAGAAGACCACTCAGCGCAAATATGTGGCATTGGTCTGGGGGCGCATGGAAGAACCCGAAGGACGTATTGAGGGAAACATCGGTCGCAACCCCAAAGATCGGTTACAGATGACCGTCTTCCCCGACGGCAGTCAGGGAAAACCGGCCGTTACCCATTACAGGCTGCTCGAACAGCTGGGCTATGTATCTCTGGTCGAGTGTCGTCTTGAAACCGGCCGTACGCACCAGATACGCGTGCACATGAAGTCTATCGGGCATACCCTCTTCAACGACGCCCGTTACGGTGGCGACGAGATACTCAAAGGCACCACCTTTGCCAAGTACCGGCAGTTTGTGCATAACTGTTTCGAGGTGTGTCCCCGGCAGGCACTGCACGCCAAGACACTGGGTTTTGTCCACCCCGTGACGGGAGAGAAACTTTTCTTCGATTCGGAACTGCCGGCCGACATGACCGCGCTTATCGAGCGTTGGCGCACTTATGCCGGGAGCCGTGAGCTGTATGAGTGATACAGAAAATGCAAATATTGATGATATAATATCAACCGTCTTATTGATTTGAAGCAATGAAAAAACGTAATATCGCCGTAGTTTTCGGCGGCTATTCTTCTGAGAATGTGGTTTCCCGTCGCAGTGCACAAGGGATTGCGTCGTTTCTCGATTCCGACTTGTACAATATCTATTTGGTCGATATTGAGCATGCCCGTTGGACAGTCGAGATAGAGGGCGTCGAGCCCATTGACATTGACCGCAGCGACTTCTCGTTTACCTATGCAGGCGAGAAGATACATTTCGACCTGGCCTACATTACCATACATGGTAACCCCGGAGAGAACGGTATTTTGCAGGGATATTTCGACATGGTGGGCATACCCTACTCTTGTTGTGGCGTGTTTGCCGCAGCCCTTACGTTCAACAAGTATGCGTGCAATCGTTTCCTTTCGCAACTGGGTTTCCATGTAGCAAAGGCCGTGCGCATTGCTGCCGGAGAGGAGGTCGACCCGCAGACGATAGCCGAAGCCGTAGGCTTTCCCTGTTTTATCAAGCCCAATCAGGGCGGGTCGAGTTTTGGTACGACCAAAGTCAAGAGCCTCGACGAGGTGCTGCCGGCCATAGCTGCTGCACGAGCCGAAGATGATGGCGAAGTGCTTGTCGAGTCGTTTCTCGCCGGCACCGAGGTGTCGTGCGGCTGTTACAAGACGCGTGAGGGAATGACCTCTTTGCCCATAACCGAGGTGGTGAGCAAAAACGAATTTTTCGACTACGAGGCCAAGTACACCGCTTCGCGTGTCGAGGAGATTACTCCGGCCCGCATCTCCGATGCCCTCACCCGGGAGATACAGGCCCTCACGGCCCGTATTTACGATGTGGTGGGCTGTAAGGGTATTATCCGGGCCGATTACATCATTGTCGAGGGGGTACCCTACCTGCTCGAAGTCAATACCACCCCCGGCATGACGGCTACCAGTTTCATACCCCAGCAGGTGCGTGCTGCTGGTTTGGATATAACGCGCGTGTTGACCGACCTGATAGAGACCGAACTGTCGCGTTGCTGAGCGATCCTTGACCCTTCTTCAGAAAACTCCAATCACCGATTATTATGGAACAGACATTCGATTTCAGTGAAATACGGCCCTATGAAGGCGAGGAGGTGGCTGCGGCTGCAGCTCGTTTGTGTCGCGAAGAGCTTTTTCGCAAGGCGGTTGCCTATGTCGTGCCCGATACCGAAACGTTCTTCCGTGTGTTGGCTTCATGTCGCACTGTCGATGATTTTCAGTTACAGCTGGCGCTGCCCTGCCTGAGAACATTGGTGAAAAATACCTCGGCCGGACTTACCGCCTCCGGCTTTTTGGCTCTCTCCCGGCAGACGTGCTATACCTATATATCCAACCACCGCGATATCACACTCGACTCGGCCTTTCTCAACGTTGCACTCCATACGGCCGGACTTGATACCTGTGAAATAGCCATAGGCGACAATCTGCTCATATACCCTTGGATTGTCGACTTTGTACGGCTCAACAAGAGTTTCATTGTCAACCGCAGTGTGTCGCGCCGGCAGATGCTCGAAGTCTCCTGCCGTCTGTCGGCCTATATGCACCATGCCATACACGACAAGAAGCAATCGATATGGATTGCCCAGCGCGAAGGACGGGCCAAGAATTCCGACGATCGTACGCAGGAGAGTCTGGTCAAGATGTTTGCATTGAGTGGCGGTGGCGATTTCCTCTCCAACATACGCTCGCTCCATCTTGCACCGGTGGCTATCTCATACGAGTATGACCCTTGTGATTACCTCAAAGCCAAGGAGATGCAGCTTAAACGTGATGACCCTCAATACAAAAAACAACCGTCCGACGACTTGACCAACATGGCTACGGGCATCATGGGATATAAGGGGCGCATTCATTTTGAAGTGGCCGAACCCATCAATCCTTGGCTCGAAACGATACCGGCGTCAATCCCTCGAAGCGAATTGGCCGTGGAGGTGGGGCACATTATCGATAAGGCGATACACTCTCATTACCGTCTCTATCCCGGAAACTATGTTGCCTATGACTCGTTGTGGGGCAAGGGCGCCATGGCGCAGCACTATACGGCCAAGGAGAAAGCGGCGTTTGAAGGTTATGTGCAGAGCCGTCTCGACAAAATCGACCTTCCCGGTAAGGACGAGGCTTTCCTGCGGGAACGTTTGCTCGAAATGTATGCCTACCCTGTGCGCAACCAGCTTATTGCGCTGGCAGACTGATAGGCCTGTTACAAAAACGAAGAGAGGTCGATGCAACAGCATCGACCTCTCTTCGTTTGAGCCGATAGGGGGATTCGAACCCTCGACCCCGAGATTACAAATCACGTGCTCTGGCCAACTGAGCTATATCGGCAGGTGGGTAAGCGATCTACATCGCGCCGCTACGACCTGCTACCCTTGCTGCGGTCAAGCCCTGGGGGGATTGACAGGGAGCTGGCCGTGTAGGACTTACCCGCCGCAAAAGTAGATATTTTTTTTATATCGGCAAGCACTTCGCTCCAAAAAAATATCGGTGTGTTCATTATTTTGCTTATTTATAGTTGTTTATATGTATGTGGCGATACCTTGTACAGCCGACCGAAGTACGGCTGTTGTATATTTTTATGCTGTCGGGCCGATGCAATTACGGTAAAAATCATACCTTTGTACCAGATAATGAAGAAAAAACGCCATGAGTGAACAACCCCGCAAACCCTTGACCCTCCATGCCATGCAGTATGGCCTGTATATGGGTCTCTATCTGCTGATAGCCTTCCTCTTCTCGGCGTGGTCTCTTCATGCGCCGGTATTCAATACCTTGGCTGTGCTTACTGTTGTGGCCATACCCGCGGTTGTCTATCTTCTCATGAGCCACTTCATGCGCAGCGAAGGAGGCACGTCGCGCTTTGTCGTGCTGTGGTCGTTGGGAATATATCTCTTCTTTTTTGCCTCGCTGGTCAGCGGCCTGGGAGAGTATCTCTACTGCACCTTTGTAGAGCCCGATTTCATACCCTCGCAAATCGAGGATATATTGCTGAAACTCGAAGCCGCCCCTCTCGACTCTCCCGATATGCAGGCGTTGGTCGAGCTTCTGCGCAAAGGCTACGAGCAGCGGCTCTATCCCACCCCCATCGAGCTGGTCTATCAGATGATATGGCTCAAACTCTTTCTGGGGTCGATAGTCTCCCTGTTTGTGGCGCTGTTTATCAACTTGTACATTCGTTTCAGAAATAGATAAAGCTATGGATATATCCGTCATTGTCCCTTTGTATAACGAGGCCGAATCGTTGCCCGAATTGGCGGCATGGATAGCCCGTGTGATGGCAGAGAACCGCTTCACCTACGAGGTGATTTTTGTCGACGACGGCAGCACCGACGGCTCTTGGCGTGTCATTGAGTCGCTCAAAAAGGAGAATCCCCACATAATGGGAGTCAAGTTCCGCCGCAATTACGGTAAGTCACCGGCCCTGCATACCGGTTTTACGCGGGCGCAAGGCGATGTGGTCATTACGATGGATGCCGATTTGCAGGACAGCCCCGACGAGATACCCGAGCTTTACCGCATGATAGCCGATGAGGGCTACGATATGGTCTCGGGTTGGAAGAAAAAACGTTATGATCCCCTTTCCAAGACCCTGCCCACCAAGCTTTTCAATGCTACGGCCCGTATGATTACCGGCATACATCTGCACGACTTCAACTGCGGGCTGAAAGCCTATCGCAACGAGGTGGTGAAAAATATTGAAGTCTATGGCGACATGCACCGCGATATTCCTTTCTTGGCCAAGAGTGCCGGTTTTTCCCGCATCGGTGAGAAAGTGGTGCATCACCAGGCCCGCAAGTACGGAAAGACCAAGTTTGGCATGAGCCGGTTTGTCAATGGTTATCTCGACCTGATGACCCTCTGGTTCTTCTCCAAGTTTGCCGAGAAACCCATGCATTTCTTTGGCCTGCTGGGCAGCCTCATGTTTGTCATCGGTTTCATATCGGCCATAGCCGTGGGTGCCTATAAACTCTATGCTCTGTGGCACGACATGCCCTATCGGCTTGTTACCGACTCGCCCTATTTCTTCATTGCCCTCACGATGATGATATTGGGTACGCTGCTTTTCCTCTCGGGCTTCCTGGGCGAGCTTATCTCACGCAATGCTCCCGGCCGTAACCATTATAACATAGAGAAAGATATAGATGATTAGTCTGCGACGTCGACTCCGTGCTGCTCGTTGCGCGGCCTCCGGCCGTGTTGCCGCCTTTGTGGCGCTTTCGATATGCTTGATGCCGTTGTTGTTCTCGACGGCCTGCAATACCGAGGCCTGTCTCGAAAGCAAGACCAGCATTTTCAACGTGGCGTTTTATGCCTATGGCGATTCGGGAGTGAATGTTATCGTAGATTCGGTGTCGGTCTATGGCGTGGGGCAGTACCGCGATTCCCTGCTGGTCGACACGGCCAATATCTCCTCCTTCCAGGCCACGCTGCGCAGTGGCAGTGACACGACGCAGTATGTCATCCGCTATGACCAGCACAATCTCAATCCCCGGTACAAGAGAGACACGCTCACGTTTGTCTACCATAGCTATATAGAGTTTGAGTCGGCCGAGTGCGGGGCCATGTACAATTATGTCATCGATGACTTCCGCTACACGACGTGGCAGATTGTCGATGCCCAGTTGATGACAACCGAAGTCAATAACCAAGATGTCGAAACTGTCCGTCTCTATTACTATGTACCCGAGTAGTCGCATTCTGTCGGTCGTGATGGCATTGTTGCTGTCGCTGCTGTCCTTGTCGCCGATGGCGGCGCAGGAGAGAAAGAGCCAGCGCCTCGAAGATGGCTCGCGTTACCGCTATCCCCTGCTCGACGGTCTGATTGTAGGTGTCGACCTGTTCCAGCCCGTAGTTTCTCTCTTCGGTCAGCAGTATGCCAACTACCAAGCCTCGCTCGAAGTGAGTTTTCACAATCGCTTTTTCCCGATATGGGAGACCGGTATAGGCTGGGCCGACAATACCCCCGACGATGGCAACTTCACCTACAAGGTGTCGCCTACGCTCTACAACCGCTTGGGTATGCTGTATAATTTTAATTACAACTCCACCGCTCCCGGCTATATCTATGGTGGCCTGCTTTACGGCTTTTCGGTCTTCTCCTACGACATTACCAATATCGATCTCACGTCGAGTTACTGGGGTACCAGCGACCAGGCTGCCATATACGACTGCCACTCTCGGGCACAATGGCTCGAATTTCTGGCCGGTATACGGGTCAACCTTTACAAGGGGCTCAAAATGGGCTTCTCGGTGCGTTACAAGGTGCTGCTCAAAGCGGCCGATTACGGCACCACTCGTCCTTGGATAATCCCCGGCATGGGCAAGCGCAACGGCGGTTTTGACTTCACCTACTCGGTCTATTACCAGATTCCCATCAAGATCAAGAAACAGCGTGTAGCGGCCGAGTAAACCTGTTACACCTCATTGTCGACTGAAACATTTTCCAAAATGGAAAATGTAAAAATCTATTGAATTATCAAAAATATTCTTATGGAAATATATTCCAATGGAAAATAATATATATCTTTGTCTTGTTCTGATAAGGAAAGAAGTTTCACGTATAAAACAGCAGAAGATGATCAAGCGATTTTTACAACGACGCTGGCCCCTCCTGGTGGGGCTGTTGCTCGGCGGGATAGCCGGCTATCTCTACAATGTGTATGTGGGTTGTGCCTCGGGCACCTGTATGATAACCTCGTCGCCCTATCTGAGTACGCTCTGGGGGGCCGCCCTGGGCGGCCTGCTGGTCGACGGTTTTCGTCCGTGTAGCGGGAGGGGAGGGTCGTGCCATGAGTAAGCTGGTGTCGTTGGTCGTTGCGGCCGTGTTGTTGGTGGCGTGTCAGAATGCCGCCGTCGGAAAAGAAAACAAACAATTAAACAAGCATAAGAATATGGAAGTAGTTCATCTCACCAAAGAGGAGTTTTTGAAAAAGGTGGTCGATTATGAAAACAATCCCACCGAGTGGAAATATCTGGGCGATAAGCCTGCCATCGTCGATTTCTATGCCGACTGGTGTGGCCCCTGCAAAATGATTGCCCCGATACTGGAAGAGCTGGCCGCCGAATACAAGGACCGCATCGTAATCTACAAGGTAAATACCGAGCAGGAGCAGGAGCTGGCAGCGGTCTTTGGCATACGCAGCATACCCACCCTCCTGTTTATCCCCATGCAGGGCGGGCCGCAGATGGCCGCCGGTGCCTTGCCCAAGAATGAGTTGAAGAGAGCCATCGAAACCGTGTTGTTACCTCAATCGAAATAGGTATGGCGTATGTAGTCGATGCGGCAAAATGTCCGCAAAACCACAGGTGCCCGCTGTTGGTCGTCTGTCCCGTCGGGGCTATCTCGCAGCAGGGATTCTTTCTGCCACGTATCGATGCCTCGCTCTGTATCGAGTGTGGAAAGTGCGCACGCAAGTGCGGTATGCAGGCTATTTATAAAGATGCGTAAGATGGATACCGACACACTGTGCAGCATCAGAGATTTGTACCTGTGTATCATGCGGTTTGAGAGCCGGTTTGAAGAGTTGTTCGGTCTCTCGTTGAATGAGGGAATGCTGCTGTGCACACTCTCCCGGTCGGACGGGAGCATGACCTGCGGCGAACTGGCGGCGAGGCTTGACCTCTCGTCGTCGAATATGTCGAAGGTCATCAAGTCGGCCGAGCAGAAAGGGTTGCTTGCCCGCCGTCTGGGCGAGCAGGATCGGCGGCAGATGTACTTTGCTCTCTCCGAGAAAGGCCGCGAACAGCTCGAAGCCATCGACATGCGGCGGCTCGACATTCCCGAGCCGTTGTTGCGGCTGTGTCATTCCCGTTAAGTTTTTTAATGAGGGTGGACCAATCGGTCCACCCTCTCTTTTTTCGGGATTTTGCAGGGCTAAATTTGGTGTTATGGGGGCTAAGGTATTATCTTTGTCCGATGTGCAGGCTGTGGCCGGCTTTTCGGCCGGCTCGCAGTGTGTCGAAGAAAGTATATATGAAACATCAAATCAATGTATCCATGAAACAACTGTTTTTATTTCTGGCGGTGTTTGTCTGCATGAATGTCGCCGGCAAAGAAAAGTTCCCCGACGGAACTCCCATTCCCGATTGGTTTTATCAGTACGATGCAGTCGATGTGGCCAAACTGGGCCAGACCTACCGCATCACCGATTACGGAGTAGTAGACAATGACAGTAATCTTGTACAGACCGAGGCCATACAGGCCGTCATCGACAAGGCTTCGGCCCAGGGCGGCGGTGTGATTGTCATTCCTCGCGGTACTTTCCTCAGCGGTTCGCTCTTCTTCAAGCCCGGCACGCACCTCCATCTCGAAGAGGGTGGTGTGCTCAAAGGCAGCGACGACATCAGCAACTTTGCCATTGTCGACACCCGCATCGAAGGTCAATCGCTGAAATATTTTGCTGCGCTGGTCAATGCCGACGGCGTCGACGGCTTCACCATCACCGGCAAGGGTACGATCAACGGCAACGGTCTGCGTTACTGGAAGTCGTTCTGGCTGCGCCGCAAGGTCATTCCCAAGTGCACCAACATGGACGAGCTGCGTCCGCGCCTCGTCTACATCTCCAACTGTAAAGATGTGCAGCTCGAAGGGGTGAGTCTCATCAACTCGCCGTTCTGGACGACCCACCTTTACAAATGTGAGAACGTGAAGCTGCTCAACCTGCGCATCTTTGCTCCCTCGGCTCCGGTGAAGGCTCCCAGTTCCGATGCCATCGACATCGACGTCTGCACCAATGTACTGGTCAAGGGCTGCTACCTCTCGGTCAACGACGATGCCATTGCCCTCAAAGGCGGTAAAGGTCCGTGGGCCGATAAAGATGAGAACAACGGTGGCAACTACAACATCATTATCGAAGACTGCGTCTACGGGTTCTGCCACAGCGCTCTCACCTGCGGCAGCGAATCGATTCACGACCGCAACATCATCTTGCGCCGTATCAAAATCAACAATGCCTCGCGCCTCCTGTGGTTGAAGATGCGTCCCGATACGCCGCAGAAGTATGAATATATCCTTGTCGAAGATATCGAGGGCGATGCCCGCAGTTTCCTCTATGTGAAACCTTGGCGCCAGTTCTTCGACTTGAAGGGTCGGAAAGATACCCCCTATTCCTACTCCAACAATATCACCATGCGCAACATCAAACTCCATTGCAACGTATTCTTCGACGTGAATGCTTCGGACGACTATTTCCTCTCCGACTTCACCTTTGAGAATCTCGACATCACGGCCGAGAAAAACGCCACGCTGAAAAGCGAGCTTATCGACGGCCTGAAAATCAAGAACGTTACCGTCAACGGAGAGAAGTTGCCCAACCGCAAGAAATAATCCCCGTACAGCCGATACAGCGAAGGGGTTGCGCACATTGTAGTGCGCAACCCCTTCTTTTTTCGTCATGCCGTTGAATGGCGCCGTGTGCAGCAGGTTCGCCGCTTTTGAGGTATTGGTCTGTCTCGGCCCCCATATTAGGAGAGGTTTACCGCTTGGCGATCAGGGTGATGCCCAGCGAGCAGAGAGCCAGCATGGCCCCTGTGGCTGCCACTCCGCCCCAGCCGGCCCGGCTCCATGCTGTGCCCGAGAGGAAGGTGCCCAGCGAACCACCGATGAAGTAGAGTGTCATGAATATCGTGTTGATGCGGTTGGACGCTTTGGGGTTGAGGGCGAAGATGACGGTCTGGTTGCTCAGTTGAATGCACTGCATGCCGATGTCGAGCAGCAGTATGGCTGCGATGATGGCGGCATAGGTATCGCCGGCGAAGTAGGCGACGGCCCAGGCTGTAAGCATCAAGGCTGCACCTGTGAGGTTGAAGTTGCGCACTCCGAAGCGGCCGACGAAGCGACCTACCACCGAGGCGGTCATGGCTCCGGCCACTCCGCAGAGGCCCAGCAGTCCCACCGTGTCGCTGCCGGCAAAGAAGGGCGCTTGTGCCATGTGGAAGGTGAGAGAGGCCCACAGGGCCAGGAACGACCCGAAGGCCAAGGCAGCCCGCAGGGCGCAGATGCGCAGCAGCGGGTAGTCGCGCAGAATGGAGAGCAGCGAGCCCATCAGCCGGCGGTAGGAACCCCGGTAGTTGCTCTCGGTGCAGGGCATGATGCGCCACACAACGAGTGTACACACCAGCATGACGGCGGCAGCTAGGGCATACATGGCCCGCCAGCCGAGCCATTCGCCCACCAGGCCGCTGACGACGCGGGAGGCCAGAATGCCGGTGAGCAGTCCCGAGACGATGAGGCCCACATGGGCCCCTTTCTCTTCGGGGCGGGAGTATTGGGCGGCGATGGGTATGAATATCTGCGGCATGACTGAGCCTACCCCTACGGCAAACGAGGCCGCCATCACGGCGTGAAAGTTGCCCGACAGAGCAATGCACAGGAGGGCGACGGCCAACAGGGTGAAACTGTATGCGACGATTTTCCGACGGTCGAACATGTCGCCCGAGGGTATGACAAAGAACAGTCCGCAGGCATATCCTGCCTGGGTTATCATGGCGATGAGGCTGGCCCTCCATTCTCCCACGCCGAGGTCGTTGCCCATCAGGGCGAGTAGGGGTTGACAGTAGTAGATGTTGGCCACGGAGATGGCTGCCATGGCAGCCATGCTGAATAGTAGAGCCGACGGTATGCCGGCGTTGTCGTACAGTCTCAGAGGTTGTTTCATCGGAAAATGGGGTAGGGGGATAAAAGAAAAAAACCTTACAATCGGAATTGTAAGGTTTTGTAGCGAAGCCGGGAATCGAACCCGGGTCTCATCCGTGAGAGGGATACGTGCTAGGCCACTACACTACATCGCCATCTTCAAAGACACCGCAAAGGTAGTTGTTTTATCTCGTTCTCAAAATGTTTTTACATATTTTAATACAACTTCTCGCCGAAGTCGTTTTAGGAGCGGTCGATACCGAAAAGACGACAGGCATTTTCGTATGTTTGGGCTTCTATTTCGGCTGTGTCGCGGTGCAGTTCGGCGGCAACAAAGGCGGCGGTCTGTTTCAGGAAGGAGGGCTCGTTGCGTTTCCCTCGGTACGGTACGGGCGCGAGGTACGGAGCATCGGTTTCGAGCAGCAGGCGGTCGGCCGGTATGGAGGGGAGAAGTTCGCGCAGCCGGTTTTTCTTGAATGTCACGGTGCCGTTGATGCCGAAGTAGAAATCGCCCAGCGAGAGTGCCGTCGACAGACATTCGGCGTCTCCGCTGAAACTGTGGAAGACACCCCGCAGGCCGAGGTGCGAGAGTCGCCGCAGTACCGTGGCAATAAGTTCGAACGCCTCGCGGCAATGAATGATGATGGGGCGTCCGAGCCGGGCGGCGAGGCGCACCTGCTCTTCAAAGACGATGATTTGTTCGTTTTCGAAGGTGCGGTCCCAGTACAGGTCGATGCCTATCTCTCCCACAGCGTGGTAGGAGCCCTCTTCGAGCAACGCGGCAATGCGTTCGAGGTCGTCAGCATAGTGGTCGGTAACCGAGGTCGGGTGCAGCCCCATGGCGGCGATGCATATGTCGGGGTAGTCCCGCAGGGTCTGGTGCAGGGCATCGACGGTATCGAGGTCGACATTGGGGAGCATCAGACGGGTTACGCCGTTTTCCCGGGCCCGTTGCACGACATCGGCGCGGTCGGCGTCGAACTCGGGCAGGTAGATATGTGTGTGCGTGTCGAAAATCATGCGGTTGTCAGGCGTTGCGTTCCATCATGCGGGCAGCCAGTTCCCGCAGCGGGGCGGTGCGTTCGGGGGCTACGTTCAGTGTGTCGAGCTGTTGCAGGCTCAGCGTGTAGTACTGCTCAATCTTTTCGAGGCAGAGCCGGTCTACGCCCAGTCGGTTGTAGAGGGTCGTTACGGCGGCGATTTTCTCGGCCGGGTCGTATTCGGTGACCGAGAGCCAGCGGTCGAGTTCCGCTCGGTCGTTGCCGTGGGCAAGCCGCAGGGCGTTGATGAGCATATAGGTCTTTTTGTTGTTGAGAATGTCGCCGCCGATGTTCTTCCCGAAGAGGCGGGCATCGCCATACACGTCGAGGTAGTCGTCGCGCAGTTGGAAGGCCAGCCCCATGTTTTCGCCGAATCGGTATATCGCCTCGGCGTCGGCCGCCTCGGCGCCGGCAATGAGGGCACCAGTTTTCAGGGCGCAACCCAGCAGCACGGCGGTTTTCAAGCGTATCATTTCGATGTATTCCTCCTCTCGTACGTCGGTGCGCGACTCAAATTCCATGTCGTATTGCTGGCCTTCGCATATTTCCAGAGCCGTTTTCAGAAACACGTCGCTCACCGCCTGACGGCTCTCGGCCGGCGACTTCATGATGTACATGAAGGCCATGATTTGCATGGCGTCGCCCGAGAGAATGGCGGTATTCTCGTCCCACTTCACATGCACGGTAGGCTTGCCGCGCCGCATGTCGGCCTTGTCCATTACATCGTCGTGCAGCAGGGTGAAGTTGTGGAATATCTCGATGCCCAGCGCTGCGTCGATGGCTTGGCGGTAGTCGCCGCCGAAGAGGTCGCACGACAGGAGTGCCAGCACGGGGCGTATGCGTTTCCCGCCCAACGACAGCTCATACCGTATGGGATTGTAAAGCTCGGCCGGGGCCTCGGGATAGGCGACGGCCTCGATGGCTTTCTGTATGATAGAAATGAATTGTTCGGTCGAATACATATAAAAACAGAATATAAATGATTTCCAAAAGTACGTCATTTCTTTGGCATTTTTCCGAAAAGGAGAAGAAAAAAGCGGGGCGAAAAACATTTCGGGCATACTTCGCAGGCGTTTTTCCCGTTATACGGTAAAGAATGTGTATCTTTGGACGCGCTATGAAATACCCGACACACCTCTCCCGTTGGCGGGCGGCCCTCCTCGGTGCCGGCCTGCTGGTTGCCGTCTGTGCGCAGGCACAGGAGGGGAAGAGTTCGTTCGACGTGCTCAACCTGCCGGTCTCTTCGCACATCAATGCCTTGGGAGGAAACAATATTTCCATCGTCGAAGAAGACATCACGGTAATGTATCACAACCCCGCCCTGGTAGGGCAGGAGATGAGCATGCAGATGGCGGCCAACTACATGCGCTATGTGGCCGGCATCAATCTCGGCGGCGTGTCGTATGCCCAGGCGGCCCGGGCTCATGGCACATGGGCTGTCGGTTTGCAGTATGCCGGTTACGGAACGATGAAGCAGACCGATGCCACGGGTGTGCTCACCGGCACCTTCAATCCCAAGGACATCATGTTCAGCGGCCTGTATGCCCACGACATCACCTCTTCGCTGCGCGGTGGCATACATGCCAAGATGCTCTACTCCTCCTACGAAAGTTACACGGCCTTGGCGATGTTTGTCGATTTGGGCCTGAACTATTATAATGTGGATAAGGAGCTTTCGCTCTCGCTGGTGGTAAAGAATCTGGGCGGACAACTGAAAAAGTATGACACCGAAAACATCGCCATGCCTTGGGATATACAGCTCGGTTTCTCCAAAACGCTCAACAATGTGCCGTTCAGGCTGTCGATAACGGCGCAGCATCTCACCCGCTGGCATCTGCCTTTTGAGAAGGTAAGCGACACGGGCGAACTGGAAGTGAAAGACTCTTTTGCCTCCAACCTTTTCCGCCATCTGGTCTTTGGTGTCGATTACATACCCAGCCGCAACTTCTATCTGGCCGTAGGGTATGACTACAAGCGCAAGAGCGACATGGCCTCGGCCGGCCGCCGCATCTTGTCGGGTTTCACGGCTGGAGCCGGAATCCGCGTGAAGATGTTCGGCATCGGAGTCTCGATGGCGCAGCACCATGCCAACGGGTTTACCTTCATGACCAATATCACGGCCGATATATCGCAATTTCTCCATCGCTGATAAAATCTAAAAATAGATAGTAGTATGTCTTCTCGTAAAATCGTTATCGCCATCGACGGGTATGCCTCCTGCGGAAAAAGCACCATGGCCAAGGAACTGGCCCGTAAGATAGGCTATATATATATCGATAGCGGTGCCATGTATCGAGCTGTTGCGTTGTATTGCATCGAGCAGGGCCTTTTCGAAGGCAATCGGCTCGACGTCGAGGCCCTGCAGCGGCACATCGACGACATCGACATCACGTTTGTGCTGAACCCCGAGACCGGGCGTCCCGAGACCTTTCTCAACGGCCGGAACGTCGAGCGCGACATTCGCGGCATGGCTGTTTCCGACAAGGTGAGCTACGTCGCTGCCGTCGGGTTTGTCCGCCGCAAGCTGGTTGCCTTGCAGCAGGCCATGGGCCGGGAAAAAGGCATCGTCATGGATGGCCGCGACATCGGTACCGTCGTTTTCCCCGATGCCGAGTTGAAGATATTCCTCACCGCTTCGCCCGAGGTGCGTGCCCGGCGTCGTGTCGATGAACTCCGGGCCAAAGGTCAGGAGGTATCCTACGATGAGGTGCTGCACAATGTCAGAGAGCGCGACCGTATCGACGAGACCCGTGAGGTCGACCCCTTGCGGAAAGCTGACGACGCCCTTCTCCTCGACAACTCCACCCTTACCCTCGAACAGCAGGACCAGTGGCTCATGCAACAATACCGCCGCGTAGCCGGCCTCGACCCCCAATAGCTATGGCACGCATTGAGATAGACAAGAATTCGGGATTCTGCTTCGGGGTGGTCAATGCCATACGCAAGGCCGAAGAGGAGTTGGAAAAGAGTGGGCGGCTCTATTGCCTCGGCGATATTGTCCACAACAACAGCGAAGTGACCCGCCTGCAAGAAAAAGGCCTTATTACCATCGACCATGATACCTTTGCCCGGCTGCACGACGTGAAAGTGCTCCTGCGTGCCCACGGCGAACCGCCCGAGACCTATCGCATAGCCCGCGAAAACCGCATAGAGATTATCGATGCCACCTGCCCGGTGGTGTTGCAGTTGCAGCGCAAAATCAAGCAGTCCTACGAGCAGAGCGACCCCGAGCGGGAACAGGTTGTTATTTACGGCAAGCGTGGACATGCCGAGGTAAACGGCCTTGTGGGGCAGACCGACGGTCACGCCGTCGTCGTAGAGGGGGTAGAAGATTTCGACCGCCTCGATTTTACAAAGAAGATAAAACTTTACTCCCAGACCACCAAGTCGGTCGAGGGGCTTCAATCCGTTGTCGAAGAGATTACCCGACGCAGCGGCGGCGAGCCTCCCGAGTATCACGACACCATCTGTCGGCAGGTGGCCAACCGCATACCCAATATCCGCAATTTTGCCCACCAGCACGACCTGATACTTTTTGTCTGCGGGCGGAAGTCCTCCAATGGAAAAGTCCTGTACGAAGAGTGTCGGAAAGAAAATCCCAACACCCACATGGTGAGCGACGTCTCCGAGATAGATGCCGCCTGGCTTGCCGGACGCGATAGTATCGGTATATGCGGTGCCACATCGACCCCGAAGTGGCTGATGGAAGAGGTGGCCCGCTATGTATCGGATAGCCTTGGCGAGGCTGAGTAAGACAGAGAATAAGAAAAATCATCAAGCGGAGCCGACACAATTGTCGGCTCCGCTTGGTTTATATAATCGATGAAAGGTGGGGGCAAAAGCTATAAAAAATGAATGTCTCCATTTTTTTATATGCCCATTGTAAAAAAATCGGCTCAAGAGCAGAAAAAATCTGAAGAAATTTTCCGGGCTGATGCCGAGAATTGCACCGAAATGAGAAACTTTTTCGCACCCTGTGAAAAGGGGTAAGGAAGGGAAAAAGGAGGGAAAGAGCAAGGGAGGAGGAAAAAAGAGGCGGGAGGAGCAAAAAAAATTTTCTTCTAAGGCATTGAGAATAAGGTAGAAGAAAAAAGTGGCGAAAAAAAGATGAAAAAAAGTAGCAAAAATATTTGGAGGGGAATAGAAAAGCCTCT
>OBAF01000235.1_pt1 | contig 62096 bp, 59 predicted proteins | sample 1517851 | NCBI WGS metagenome assembly OBAF01 (sample SAMN04571706, study PRJEB22368) | human gut metagenome | biome: human gut; material: stool | host: Homo sapiens | place: Luxembourg | collected 2012-10-19 | reverse complement strand
CAAAATGATTGTACGCCTTCACCCAATCGGCCATCGCCAATATGCTGCTGTCGACCTGGGCCATCGACGAGAAAGGAGTAACACAAAAACTCAAAAAGAGAATGCAGATAAGCAAATGATATTTCATGGCACGGCTATTTTTACAAATATAACTTTTTTTACACTCCATACCAACACATCAACAAAAAAACAGAAAAAGCGGCAATGCCTTTGGCAATGCCGCTTTTTCGTTCCCGGGGAGTTACCTCCGAGAAAATCATATCAAAAAAGTAATTATTATTTTGCTCTTTCAATGTACTCACCGGTACGGGTATCGACACGGATTTTGTCGCCGGTGTTGATAAAGAGAGGAACACGCACCGTAGCGCCGGTCTCGACCGTAGCCGGTTTCAGTGTGTTGGTAGCGGTATCGCCCTTGATACCGGGCTCGGTATAGGTAACTTCCAGCTCCACTTTCACGGGAAGTTCGGCATAGAGAATGGTCTCGGTCGAAGCATCGGAAACAACTTCAACCACCATCTCTTCTTTCAGGAAATCAACGCCCGTAATCAGGTCGTGAGCAATGGGGTGTTGCTCGAAGGTTTCCTGATTCATAAAGATATAATCTTCGCCTTCTTTGTACAAGAACTGATAGGGACGACGTTCTACCCGCACATCTTCGAGTTTTTCGCCGATGTTGAAACGACGTTCAATCACGTAGCCGTTGACCACATCTTTCAATTTCGTACGCATGAAAGTGTTGCCTTTTCCGGGTTTTACATGCAAAAATTCGATACAGAAATAGAGCTTTCCGTCCATACGGATACACGTTCCGTTTTTAATGTCTTGTGCGTTAATCATAAGAATATAGAGTTGTTTAAAAATTTTTCTGCCTGCAAAAGTAAGAGAAATCGGCAAAATCTCAAAAAGAATTGTGCAAAAATGAATTATCTCTTGGTTTATTCAAAAAAAGTCTCTATTTTTGCACTCCGAATTTTTTCCCGAAATAAATAACATAAAATATAACGGCAATGAAAAGAACATTTCAACCCTCGAACAGAAAGAAGAAAAACAAACACGGCTTCCGTTCCAGAATGGCTACCGCCAACGGTCGTCGCGTATTGGCTGCCCGTCGTGCCAAAGGCAGAAAGAGACTGACCGTATCGGACGACTTCAACGGATAGTATTCTTTTCTGAACATATAAAAGGAAGACCGCACGCGTGGCCTTCCTTTTTATGTTTTTATATCTCAGCCTCATTCGCTGAAAAAAGGAACCTTCACCAACCCAATGCAACGATGACACCCTCGGGACAACTCACTCTCTATGAACTCAACTCTCTCGTGCGCGGGAAACTGCAAGAAGCCCTGCCCGAGCGCTATTGGATATGCGCCGAGGTGAGCGAGACGAGAGAGAACTACTCGGGACACTGTTATCTCGAACTGGTCGACAAGGAGGCCTCCACAGGAGAGATGCGTGCCAAGGCGCGTGCCGTCATCTGGGCCACGGTATACCGTATGCTGAAAGCCTACTTTGCCGCAGAGACCGGCTCGGCTATCGCCCCGGGCATGAAGCTGCTCATACAGGTAAGCGTCGACATGCACGAAGTGTACGGATACACCCTCACCATACACGACATCGACCCCCGATACACCTTGGGCGACATGGCCCGCCAGCGTCAGGAGGTGTTGCGGCGACTCACGGCCGAGGGCATCATCGACATGAACAAGGAACTCGCCTGGCCCCTGCCGGCCCAGCGCATTGCCATCATCTCCTCACCCACCGCCGCCGGATACGGCGACTTCATCGACCAGTTGCACCACAATCCCTACGGATACCGCTTCTACACCGCACTTTTCACGGCAGCCATGCAGGGTACCCACACCGAGCAATCGATCATCGAAGCACTCGAACGCATCTACCGGCACGAAGACTGTTTCGACGGTGTCGTCATTATACGCGGCGGAGGTGCTACCTCGGACCTGAACTGTTTCGACAGCTACGAACTGGCACAGAACATCGCCCAGTTTCCGCTCCCCATACTAGCCGGCATCGGGCACGACCGTGACGAGACCGTCATAGACCGCATTGCCAACGTGCGGGTAAAGACTCCCACCGCCGCTGCCGAATGGCTCATAAACCGTGCCATGGAGGCCGACCGCCGCATCGCCGACCTGCAAACCGCCCTTTCGGCCGGCATCAAGGATCGCCTGCAAGCCGAGAAATCGCACATACAGACGCTCACCCGCCAGCTGCCGGTAAGCGTCGACCGCCGGCTCCTGACCGAAAGCAACACACTGTCGATGTTCCCACACCGGTTGCGCCAATGTATCGAAAGGCGACTCGCAGGAGAGAGCCGTCGTCTTGCCGTGTGGGAAGAGACCGTCAGACTCTCGTCGCCCCAGCATATCCTGAAACGCGGCTACTCCATCACCCTGAAAGAGGGAAAGAGCGTACGTTCGGCCTCGGAACTGAAACCCGGTGACCGCATCGTCACTTTTTTTGAAGAAGGGTGCAGCGAATCGCAAATTTTATAATCTATTATTATATATGGAGACAACCGAAAAACCTACCTATGCACAGGCCATCGCCGAACTCGAAGCGATTGTCGCCCGCATACAGGACGACTCCTGCGAGATAGAGACCGTCAAAGAGTTGACGTCGCGCGCCATGACCCTGCTGAAATACTGCAAAGAAAAACTGTTTGAGACCGACGAGTCGCTCAAAAAGCTGCTCGACGAACTCGACGAAGAGAAACAATAGACACCCTGAATACTGGAAAAAACATATAATCACCCAAACATATACGATGGAAACGACAGAAAGAAAAGTCCGTGTGCGTTTTGCACCAAGCCCCACGGGCGCTCTGCATATCGGCGGCGTGCGCACCGCTCTCTACAACTACCTCTTTGCCAAGCAACACGGCGGCGACATGATACTCCGCATCGAAGACACCGACTCGCAACGTTTCGTGCCGGGAGCCGAGGTCTACATCATCGAAGCCCTCGAATGGCTGGGCATCAAGTTTGACGAAGGAGTGGGCTACGGCGGACGCTTCGCCCCCTACCGCCAGTCGGAACGGAAAGCCATCTATCGCCAATATGTCGATCAACTCCTGGCCGACGGCAAAGCCTACATCGCCTTTGACACCCCGGCCGAACTCGATGCTAAAAGAAAAGAGATTCCCAACTTCCAGTACGACGCCTCGACACGTAACGGCATGCGCAACTCTCTCACGATGAGCACCGACGAAGTCGACAGCCTGATTGCCTCGGGGCACCCCTATGTCGTGCGCATAAAAATAGAACCGGGCGAAGAGGTTGTCGTCGACGACCTTATTCGCGGCAAGGTAACCATCAACTCGTCGATACTCGACGACAAGGTACTCTACAAGTCGGCCGACAACCTGCCCACCTACCACCTGGCCAATATCGTCGACGATCACCTCATGGAAATAAGCCATGTCATCCGCGGCGAAGAGTGGCTGCCCTCGGCTCCGCTCCACGTACTGCTCTACCGCGCCCTCGGCTGGGAAGAAACCATGCCCCGATTTGCCCATCTGCCCCTCCTGCTCAAACCCGAAGGCAACGGCAAACTTAGCAAACGCGACGGCGACCGCCTCGGCTTCCCCGTCTTCCCGCTCGAATGGCACGACCCCAAAACCGGAGAGGTATCGTCGGGTTATCGCGAAGCCGGCTATCTGCCCGAAGCCGTCATCAACTTCCTCGCCCTGCTGGGCTGGAACCCCGGCAACGACGAAGAGATATTCTCGATGGACGAACTGATAAAGCTCTTCTCGCTCGAACGATGCAGCAAGAGCGGTGCCCGATTTGACTACGAAAAAGGCAAATGGTTCAACCACAAATACCTGCAAAAGAAAAGCAATGAAGAGTTGGCCGAGCTGTTTGCCCCCACACTGGCCGAACATCATATCGACGAGCCCGACAAGGCACGGCTGGCCCGCATCATCGGCCTGGTAAAAGAGCGCGTAAGCTTTGTCAAGGAGTTGTGGGACCAGCTCTCGTTCTTCTACGTCGCCCCCGAAAGCTACGACCCCAAAGCCATCAAGAAACGCTGGAAACCGGAGACCCCGGCCATCATGCAAGAACTCATCGCCCTGCTCGAAGGACTCGACAACTTTGAGTCGAAAGCTACCGAAGAGGTGGTCATTCCCTGGATCGAGAAAAACGGCTACCACATGGGCAACGTAATGAATGCCTTCCGCCTGGCTGTCGTAGGCGAATGCCGCGGCCCGCACATGTTCGACATCACCGAAATCATCGGCAAGGAAGAGACCCTGCGCCGGCTGCGTGTCGCACTCGAAAAGATAACCCCCGCCAACGAATAATCCCGTATCCGCTCAAAGCATGAAAAGAGGTCTTTACAATTTGGGAATACGCACCTATCGGCTGCTGGTAAAAATCGCCGCATGGCGCAATCCCAAAGCGAGGAAACTGACGACAGGCCAGAAAGGAATCTTTCCCTATCTCGAAAAAAACGTCGCGAAAGAGGGAGGATACATCTGGATACACGCCTCGTCGCTGGGTGAGTTTGAACAAGGGCGTCCTCTTATCGAAGAGATAAAAAAGCAACACCCCGACAAGAAAATCGCTCTCACGTTTTTCTCCCCGTCGGGATACGAAGTGCGGAAAGGCTATCCGCTGGCCGACCTGGTATGCTACCTGCCTTTTGACCTGCCACATAACGTATGCCGCTTTCTCGACCTGTTGAAACCGTCGATAGCCATCTTCATCAAATATGAATTCTGGGGGAACTACCTGCGTGAACTGCGGAGGCGACAGATTCCCACCTACATCATCTCGGCCATTTTCCGCCCCGACCAGATATTCTTCCGGCCCTACGGCAGCCTCTTCCGTCGCATGCTCCGCACCTATGCCCACCTGTATGTGCAGAACGAGACTTCACGCGAGCTCCTAGCTAGCATCGGCATCAACAACGTATCGGTGGTGGGCGACACCCGCTTCGACCGCGTTGTGGCCATACGCCAGCAGGCCAAGGAGTTGCCCGTGGCCCGCTCATTCGCTACGGGAAGGACCGTACTCGTCGCCGGCAGCTCCTGGCCCAAAGACGAAGACATTTTCATCGACTACTTCAACCGTCACCCCGAGTTGCACCTCATCATCGCTCCGCACGAGATACACGAGTCGCACATCGCCGAAATCATGGGCAAACTCAAACGTCCTGCCGTGCGCTATACCCAGGCCAACGAAGAGAGCGCCGCCAAGGCACACTGCCTCATTGTAGACTGCTTCGGGTTGCTCTCATCGATATACCAATACGGAGAGATGGCCTACATCGGCGGCGGATTCGGCGTAGGCATACACAACGTTCCCGAAGCGGCCGTCTACGGCATACCCGTCGTGTTCGGCCCCAACTACAAGAAATTCCAGGAAGCCAAAGACCTCATTGCCAACGGAGGAGCCTTCTCCATCAACGACGCGGCCGACTTTGACCGGCTCATGCAACGCTTTGCCGAAGAGCCGTTCCGGTCGAAAAGCGGAGAGACTGCCGCCAAATATATCTACTCCCACACGGGTGCCACCCAAACCATACTCTCGGGCATCACCCCGCAACTCACCGCCCATGCAGAGTAAAGCCATCTTCTTCGACATCGACGGGACACTTGTCAGTTTCCACACCCACGAAATCGTGCCGTCGGCCCGCGATGCCATTGCCGCATTGCGTAAGAAAGGGCACAAGGTCTTCATCGCCACCGGACGCCCCCTGCACCTCATCAAGGGGCTGGGCGATACCCGCTTCGACGGCTACATCACCTTCAACGGAAGCTACTGCCTCACAGCCGACGGAGAAGAAATCTACTGCGATGCCATACCCCGGGAAGCGTTGCACGCTCTCTGCCGGCACGAAAAAGAGAGCGGCCCCTATGCCTACTCGTTCATGGGGCTCGACCGGGTAACAGTGAATCGCGTCTGTGTCGTCGACGTGGCCCGCATGCTCGACCTGCCTGTACCCATTGTGACAGATATGGAGCAGGTTGCCGACCACGAGCGCATCATACAGGTCGACCTCTACGTAGACGAAGCGCACGAAGCCCCTCTCATGCAACAGATGCCCGGCTGCTTCTCCAACCGATGGAGTCCCCTCTTTACCGACGTGAACCGCACCGGCAACAGCAAACATCGGGGCATTGACATCATCGCCGCCCACTACGGCATAGACCTGCGCGACACCATCGCCTTCGGCGACGGAGGCAACGACATTTCGATGCTGCGCCACGCCGGTCTGGGCATTGCCATGGGCAATGCCGGAGAAGCCGTGAAACAGAGTGCCGGATACATCACCGACGATGTCGACAACGACGGCGTAATAAAAGCCCTGCGCCACTTCGGACTGCTGTAACCGGCACGACCGGCATCGTCACACGCAGCCACAGGCATCCGGGACACAACAAGAAACGTCTTTCAAGACGTCCGGCCATTACATTCGGTATATCAAACCGGGCATTCTTTCCGACAAATAACTTACTCATTCTCGGTAATTTGACTAACTATTACAATTTTTGAGACAAAATCGGTAGCGAGGTCAAAATATTTCGCCTTTTTTATTGTGATTTTGGACAAAAGATGTTATTTTTATCCCTACATTTGTGGGAATATTTGTCTGCTTGAATCGTGACTATACCATAAACTTACTTATAAAATCATTCAGCTATGAGCTTAATTGACGAAATCGTTGCTCGCGCCAAAGCGAACAAACAACGCATCGTTCTTCCCGAAGGGACAGAAGAACGCACCTTGAAAGCCGCCGACAAAATCATTGCCGACGAAGTAGCCCATATCATTCTTCTCGGAAAACCCGAAGAAATCAAAGCCCTTGCCGAGAAAAACGGTTTGAAAAACATCGACAAGGCCACCATTATCGACCCGACCAACCACCCGAAAAAAGAGGCTTATGCCAACCTGCTGTTTGAACTCCGCAAGAAAAAAGGCATGACCGAAGAACAAGCGGCCGGCCTGGTAGAGAATCCTCTGTACCTCGCCTGCCTGATGATTAAAAGCGGCGATGCCGACGGCGAAATAGCCGGTGCCCAAAACACCACCGGAAACGTATTGCGCCCGGCCCTGCAAATCATCAAAACGGCTCCCGGCATCAGCGTCGTATCGGGTGCCTTCATCATGTTTATCCCCAACAAACAATATGGAGAAAACGGTATCATGGTCTTCGCCGATTGCGCCGTTACTCCTAATCCCACAGCCGAACAACTGGCTCAGATTGCCGTATCGACAGGCCAAACTGCCCGTATCATCGCCGGCTACGAACCGCGCATCGCCATGTTGAGCTTCTCGACCAAAGGCAGCGCCAAAGACGAAATGGTCGACAAAGTTGTAGAAGCCACTCGTTTGGCCAAAGAACTTGACCCGACATTGCTCATCGACGGTGAGTTGCAAGCCGATGCCGCCATCGTTCCTTCGGTAGGCCAAAGCAAAGCCCCCGGAAGCCAAATCGCCGGTAGAGCTACCGCGCTCGTATTCCCCACCCTTGAAGTAGGAAACATCGCTTACAAACTGGTACAACGCCTCGCCGGTGCCGAAGCCGTAGGCCCGATTCTCCAAGGTATGGCCGCTCCCGTCAACGACCTCTCCCGTGGCTGCTCGGTCGACGATGTCTACAAAATGATTGCTATCGCCTGCAACCAAGCTATCGGATTGAAGAAAAAGTAATTCATCACACATAGCCTTTAAATCATGAAAGTACTTGTTCTAAACTGTGGTTCATCATCTATTAAATACAAACTCTTTGAGACCGACACCAAAGCCGTGCTGGCACAAGGCGGTATCGAGAAAATCGGTCTGAAAGGCTCTTTCCTCAAACTCACCCTGCCTAGCGGAGAAAAGGTCATTCTCGAAAAAGAAATTCCCGAACACACCGTCGGCATCGAGTTCATACTCAACACGCTGGTGAGCAAAGAATACGGTTGCATCTCCTCGCTCGAAGAGATTAATGCCGTAGGTCACCGCGTCGTACACGGCGGTGAGAAGTTCAACCAGTCGGTACTCATCGACAAAGCCGTCAAGGAGAAAATCATCGAATGCATCGACATCGCCCCACTCCACAACCCGGCCAACCTCAAAGGTATCGACGCCGTAGAAAAGATTCTCCCCAACGTGCCGCAAGTAGCCGTATTCGACACCGCCTTCCACCAGACCATGCCCCAGTATGCCTACATGTACGCACTCCCCTATGAGTTGTACGAAAAATACGGCATACGCCGCTACGGCTTCCACGGCACCAGCCACCGCTATGTATCGCGCCGTTCCTGTGAGTTCCTGAATCTCCCCTACGAGAAGCAACGCATCATCACCTGCCACATTGGCAACGGCGGCTCCATCACGGCCATCAAAGACGGTAAGTCTGTCGACACCTCGATGGGCCTCACTCCCGTTGAAGGTCTCATGATGGGAACCCGCTGCGGCGACGTAGATGCCGGCGCACTCGTGTTCATTCAGGAGAAAGAGGGTCTCGACGACAAAGGTCTCTCAACCCTCATCAACAAGAAGAGCGGTGTGCTGGGTATCTCGGGCGTGTCGTCGGACATGCGCGAAATCGAAAGCGCCATTGCCCAAGGCAATGAAAAGGCCAAACTGGCCCTCACGATGTATGAATACCGCATTGCCAAATACATCGGCGCCTATGCTGCCGTACTTAACGGTGTAGACGTCATCGTCTTCACCGGCGGTGTTGGTGAGAACCAGGCCGTCAGCCGCGAAGTCGTTTGTAACCAGCTCGGGTTCATGGGTGTAGAGATAGACAAGGAGCTCAACAAGAAATCGCACGGCGTAGAAGTGGAACTCTCCACCCCCGCCTCGAAAGTGCGTGTCGTTGTCATTCCCACCGACGAGGAACTGATGATTGCCCTCGACACCCAAAACATCGTCATGAAATAATATCCTCTGCCCTCGATACCCTTGCACCACAACAGGTTGCAAGGGTATTTTTTATACCGCTGCAAACCGAATTTTCCCGTCATGCTGTTACACAAACGAGAAAATTTTCCATACCCAGTGAAACCTTTTACCCGTAAAATGCGTCTAATGGAAAAAAACGAATTATGAAAAAACTTTTCATTCTTGCATTTTTACTCTTCGCCACTCATAGTAATGTACCGGCACAATTGTCGAAACAGGAAATGCGCAACGACTTGGAGGTCTTTGCCACAACCTTGCCGCAAAAGCACTTAAACCTCTTTGCCAAACTGGACAAAAAGGATTTCGAAAAAAAAATATCCACCCTCAACGCCCGCATCGATTCACTCGATGAAGAATCTTTTTTCATAGAACTTTTTCAAATCATCAAAGCTGTCGGTGACGAACACACCCGCCTCTTCCCCAACCAATCGAATTATCAGTTACCCATAGTATTTTCGGTGTTCAAAGAAGGTTGTTTCGTAACAGAATCGACCCGACCGGAGTTGCTCTACGGCAAACTTACAGCCATAAACGGAATCAGCATGAAAGAGATACTCCGACGATACAAAAAAATCATCAATGACGAAAACCCCTCGTATTTCAACATTTCACTCCCCCGCTACATCAACAACACTTTCATACTGAAAGGATTGGGCATAACTTCAACAAAAGACTCAGTCGTCTGCTCTTTTTCGGACGGAAAAGGGGATACCATCGTCACCACCCTGAAACCGGACCCGAAGGCCAAACGGATAAAAGCTCCTGCCTACTCACAACTTGAAGCTTTCAAAAATGCCGGCATATACGGGCAACATTACGATGCGGCACACAACTCCTTGTATGTCTACTACCACAGTTGCCGGAACGACAAAGAGCGGCCGTTCGGGACATTCATGCAAGAGTTGTTCGACACCATCGCCAGACGCTCTCCACAGAAACTCATCATCGACCTCCGCTATAACGGAGGAGGTAATTCTTCGATTTTAGACCCGCTTATCGACTCCCTGCAAAACAATTACTTGGCGCGCGAACAAAGTCTGTATGTGTTGATTGGGAAACAGACATTTTCATCGGCCTTGCTCAATGCCATGAGCTTGAAAAAGAAATGCCATGCCATTCTCGTGGGAGAGCCTACTGCCGGCACTGTCAACCACTACGGAGAAACGCGTACTTTCAAGCTCCCATGCTCCCATGCCACGGTAACCTACTCGACTAAATATTTCGAGACATGGAAAGGCCATGACGGCGCACTGCACCCCGATAAAGCCATTGCCGCCTCGGCCGAAGATTTCAAACGGGGGCACGACACGGTTCTCGAATATATATACCGACTATAAATAAGGCATAACATGATACTCTACAGCAAAAACACCTCCGGCATGAAAACCGCATTGATTTCGGTCATCTGCCTTTTCTCCGCCATGACACTTACGGCTCAAACCGTCATCATCGACGGGGTACCGCGCGACACCTCGTTCACCCTCGACGGCACCTACAGGAAAGAGCGGAAATACCGTCCCTACATCGAACCGGTAAGAGCCTCCCTCCCCGAGGGGGTGCGCGCCTACGAAGGGGTGACCTACAAGACCGTGTCGAACCCATGGGGTGAACACGCCTTGAAAATGAACATCTATCGCCCCGACGACAACAAGAAATATCCCGTATTGCTGATGATTCACGGCGGCGGGTGGAACTCGGGAAGCCCCGAATTGCAGGTGCCCATGGCCCAACAGATAGCCGCCCGCGGATATGTAGCCATTCCTGTCGAATACCGACTGATACCCGAAGCGCTCTACCCCGCCGGAGTCGAAGACCTCGAAGATGCCGTCGAATGGGTCTACAAGAATGCCAAGCGATATGGCATCGATCGCAAGAAGATTGCCGTCTCGGGCTGCTCGGCCGGCGGACAGTTGACCATGCTCCTCGGCATGCAGAACAAGAGCGGTAAAATAGGTGCCGTCATCAACATGGATGGCATATCGACTTTCGTCAGCGAAGAGTCGGTGGGCCGTGCCCGCGAAGCACGGGCCAAGGGAAAGACTCTGCCGGTCGACGCCATTTGGCTGGGTGGCACCTACGAAGAGCAACCCGAAAACTGGAAAGGTGCCTCAGCCCTCTTCTGGATAGGCCGGCAATCGGCCCCGGTATGCTTTATCAACAGTTCGATACCGCGCTTCCACAACGGCCGCGACGAGGCCATCACAAAACTCGACTCGCTGGGCATACACAGCGAGGTACATACCCTCGAAGACACGCCGCACACCTACTGGTTTTTCCGCCCGTGGTTCGATACGGCCGTAGCGCACATGACGACATTTCTTGACCGCATCTTCAAGGAGAAATAACAGGTCGGGGACATAACAACCGAAGCCGAGGGCGATACTTCGTTTATATGAAGTATCGCCCTCGGTGTATCTTTGAACAAGCAATAAAGAAACCCTACGGCACAAGATGGCAAACAGCGCGACGGGTGGTCGAGAAAGGGAGAGAACAGACAGACGACTTAAAGAGCAGACTCGTCTTCGATATACTGTTCGAGCAAGAGTTGCTCGCCGTCGAAACGGGCAAAAGAGAAGTGCTGTATCCAGTCGCCCAATATCAACACACGGCAATCGCGGGCCAGCATCAGGTCGAGCATGATATGACGGTGCCCGAAGATAAAGAAATCGATGTGCGGCGAAGGATTCTCGCGACTGTACTCCCGGGCATAGCGCACCAGAAACTCGTTGTCTTCGCCCTGATAGGGAAGGTCATCGCCATGCTTGCGGCTGTGAGCCGACCATCGGTGTGCAAAAGCAACCGTCCAACGGGGGTGAATTGCCGAATAAAGGAGCTGGCAAAACCGACTGTGAAAAATAGCCCGTATCACACGAAACGAAAGAGGGGTACGCCCCAATCCGTCGCCGTGGGCCAAATAGGCCGTGTAGCGTCCCAGCGACACCAGGCAAGGCGACTTGTGCACAATGACCCCCAGCTCGGCAGGGAGATAGTCGAAAATCCAAATATCATGGTTGCCGATGAACCAATGCACCTCAACCCCGCTATCGGTGAGCTCGGCGATTTTCCCGAAGAAACGGGTAAATCCGCGAGGCACGACATACTTGTATTCATACCAGTAATCGAGAATATCCCCCAAGAGATAAAGCGCGGCCGCATCGTCCTTGATGGTGTCGAGCCAGCGCACGACACGACGCTCTCGCTCCAACTGCTCTTCGCGGGAGAGGGAGCACATACCCAAATGCAGGTCGGATATGAAATAGGTATTGGTTCGCATGAGGTTCGAGAACTTGCGAGGAGATACGTTTAGAGAAAGCCAAGTTCGAGTTTGGCCTCCTCGCTCATCATATCCTTGTTCCACTCGGGTTCAAAAACCAGATTGATTTGTGCCGAAGCGACCCCTTCTACACTCTCGATTTTCTGCTTGACATCTTCGACAATGAAATCGGCTGCCGGACAATTAGGGGCAGTGAGGGTCATATCGATGGCAACCCGGCCGTCGTCGTCGACATCGACCTTGTAGATAAGACCGAGGTCATAGACATTGACCGGAATTTCAGGGTCATATACGGTACGGAGCATCTTGACGATGCGCTCTTCGACTTCAAGGGTATGAGACATCTTTGGGGCAATTTAATGGGTGTAATCAATGGCGGCGAGAACGGCCGTCGTCTTTGTTTTTTGAGGGTTTCGCGTTTCGGGAACGGTCATTGCGGGGTTTGAACGACTCCTCCCTGTCGAGGCGGTTGCGAAGGCCGCCGCGGGTACCGCGGTGAGAACGATGCACGGGGGCCTCCTCTTCTTCAACGGGAGTATATCGTACCGGCCGTTTCTTGGGCTTGGGAAGTTTGGGGCGTTCGATAAACGACTCGGGATTGGGGCGCAACACCTCACCGTCGATACGGACAGTATCGCCCGGAGAGACCTTTGTCCCAGGCAAAGCTACGGAGCCATTGACTTCGACACGAGCGTCGTCGACCAACTTATCGGCTTCACGACGGGAGCAAAAGCCGGTATCACTGATATACTTGTTTATGCGCACTTGTACCATGTCTTTCAGTCAAGAGTTAAACGGGTTACCGTGATTTTCTTCTGTAAAAATATCGATGCCAACACGGCAAACTTCTCGGGCGACTCGGTTGTGTAGAAGGTACACTCACCTCCCCGCATACAACGTTGCTCCATCTCGGGGTGACGCGTCAGATAGTCTTTGAGACTCTCAGCGACAATGTCGCCCTGTATCAACGGAGTAACCCCTTGCGGCAAATAACGGCGTATCTTGTCGAGCAGAAGCGGATAGTGCGTACAGGCCAGAATAACGGTATCGATACGAGCATCTTGCGCCATGAGCGCTTTGATGTTTTTCTCAATAAAATAGTCGGCACCGGGATTATCATACTCTCGGTTCTCGACCAGCGGCACCCACATGGGGCAGGCCTCACCTACCACTTGTACATGGGGAAAGAGTTTCTTGATTTCAAGGGTATAGGAACATGACTGTATGGTTCCCACCGTAGCCAGTACGCCGACGTGCGACGTGCGTGTAATGTTTCCTACCACCTCGGCCGTGGGCCTGATAATGCCCAGCACCCGACGATCGGGAGCCACCACCGGCAAATCGAGTTGCTGTATGGAACGCAAAGCCTTGGCCGAAGCCGTATTACAGGCCAGAATAACCAATCGGCAACCCATGGAAAAAAGTTTCAGCACGGCCTGACGGGTAAATTCATATACCACCTCGAACGAGCGTGTTCCGTAGGGAGCGCGTGCATTATCGCCCAGATAGATGTAATCATACTGGGGAAGAAGATGGCGTATCTTCTCCAAAATAGTGAGACCACCGTAGCCCGAATCGAAAATTCCGATAGGTCCTGGCCGGTGGTCTGCTATAAAAGTCGGCATATCTTTCACAGAAAAAGTTTTTTCGGGTTAGACGGCCGCAAATATCGGTCGTTTTACTGCAATCCCAGTTTGGCTTTTACCAGCGGGGTAGCGTCGATAGCTTGACCACCGGCATAGAGTACGGAAGGAATGCTCATATCAAAGATGAAGGTAAATCCGTTTTCCTGACCAACAGCTTTCACGGCATTGGTAATCTTCTCTTGCAGAGGAGCCAAGAGTTTTGCCTGTTGCTCTTCCAAATCGCTGGTAGCCACTTCGCGGAAATTCTGGATACGTTGTTGTATTTCCTGAATCTCCTGCATACGGCGTTGTTTGATATTTTCGGGCATGGAATCTTGACTGTTCACAAAATCCTTGTATTTGGTTGTGAACTCTTCCTGCATTTTCATGAATTCGTTTTCGTATTGTTTCGAGAGGTCTTCGAGTTGCTTCTCGGCCGTAGCCTTTTCGGGCATGAGATTGAACACATCGACCGTGTTGACAGTACCAAATTTAAGGTTTTGAGCGGCAAGGCCAAGCGGCAAAGCCAAGAAAACAAGAATAATGAGTTTTTTAATCATAGTATGATTTATTTTTTGAGTTTTTTATTGTTTCTACGATGCGACAAATGTAGTCAAATTATTTGGAAAAACCCAACTTCGACAGCACTTCGTTGCTGATGTCGATACGGGGAGAGGCAAAAATGATGTTTGCCGACGAAGCCCGATCTATAACCATCTGGTAACCTTTCCCTTCGGAAATTGATTTCACGGCCTCGTAGATGTCGTCTTGTATGGGTTTCATCAGACTTTCGCGTTTCTTGAACAATTCTCCCTCGGGGCCGAAATATTTTCGGCGCAAGTCTTGGGTTGCTTTATCCTGTTCCAGTATCTCCTCTTCTTTCTGCTGTTTCTGAGCATCGGTAAGGAACACGGCATTAGACTGATACTCCTTATACATCTCTTCCACTTTCTGAGCCTGGTCGGTAATCTCTTTTTCCCAACGGAGGGAAATCTGTTTCAACTGCTCATTGGCCATTTCATAGGCCGGTATGTTTTTGAGAATATACTCCATGTCGATGAGGGCAAACTTTTGCGCATTGGCCCCGACAAGGCCAAAAGCCAATACAGCCACTAAAAGAACGATTCGTTTCATAGGCTTTCTTTTTAGGGTTTGAGTTTTTCTTATACAACAATCGGTTTTGTATCCTGTTCTGCCGGGCTCCTCATCAGAACTCCTGTCCCAAGATGAAGTGGAGCTGGCTACCACTGATCTTGGCCGACGTAGGCAATGCCTTGTCGAAACCATATCCCCAGTCGATACCCATGAGACCTATCATCGGGAGGAAGATGCGCACACCCACACCGGCCGAGCGTTTGAGTTTAAAGGGATTGACATCTTTTACTTCGGTCCAGGCATTACCTGCTTCGGCAAAGGCCAGTGCATATATAATCGTAGAACCTTGCATCAGCACGGGGAAGTGCAACTCGGCACCCAAGCGGGCATAGGCATAACCCTCTTGTCCATACGGGGTAAGGGCGCCGTTCCCATAACCACGGAGGGCAATGGTCTCGGTCGCGTAGTTGTAGGAAGAACCTGTCATACCGTCGCCACCCACATAGAAGGTCTCAAAGGGCGACTTCTTGTACTTATTGTATGAACCCAGGATTCCCAAATCGAAGCGGCCCATCATTACCAGTGTATAGGTTTTGTCTTCGCCGAACCCGAACGAGGCTAACGGGAGGTAGAATTTACTGTTGAACTTCCATTTATGGTATTCTATCCACCGGTACAGTTTCTGCTGGTCTTCGGCATTCGAGGCATCGAGCGAAGCATAATCGGTGTGGTCAAACAGCGAATAGGGCGGCGTAAGTTGTACCGAGAGAGAGAACTGCGAACCGCGAGTCGTATAGTAGGGATTGTCTATCGAGTTACGCGCCAAGGTGAGACCCAGGGTAATGCTGTGCGAGGTACCGTTCTGCATACGGAAGAGGTACTCCCAGTTTTTCAGTTTGTACAGCTGGTAATTGAGGTCGGCCGTGAAGGTGAAATAGTCGTCGGGCCAGGTCAATCGTTGTCCCAGGCCGAGCGAGATACCGAACAACTTGATATACTTGTCGGGGTCGATGGCATAGGTATAGTCCGACGCACTGGAATTATAACCATAGAGGTAATCGTAGTAGCTGTAATAGTTGTCGTTGTAGAACGAGGTACTCAACGCCGTCGACTTACTGTAATAGACCGAGAAGCTGAGCGAATTGGGACGTTTGCCGCCAAACCACGGCTCGAAGAACGACATACTGTAAGACTGGTAGTAGCGGGCATTGGTCTGCACGCTGAGGGTAAGCGTCTGCCCGTCGCCCTGAGGTATGATGCCTTTATAGGTCTTGGGGTTGAAGAGGTTCTTGACCGAGAAGTTGGTAAATTTCAGGCTCAGTCGGCCAATGATACCGGTCTGTCCCCAACCGGCCGACAGCTCGACCTGGTCGTTGGCTTTCGATTCGAGCACATAGGTAAGATCTACGGTACCATTCTCATAGTCGGGCTCGGGTTTCACATCCATCGTTTCGGGGTTGAAATGGCCCGACTGCATGATTTCACGCATCGAACGCATCAGCTCCGAGCGGTTGAAAAGTTCACCCGGCAGGGTACGCAACTCACGACGCACGACATGCTCGTACAGGCGGTCGTTACCGGTAATGGTCACCTTGTTGATGGTGGCTTGCGGCCCCTCCATGATGGAGAGTTCAAGGTCGATAGAGTCGTTTTCGACATTGCTCTCTATGGCATGTATCTGGAAAAAGAGATATCCATTGTCCATATAGATGGTCGAGATGGCATCTTCATCGGTTTCGGTACGCTCTTTGAGGAGCTTCTGGTTGTAGACATCGCCGGGTTCAAGACGCAGCACACGGTTGAGCTGGTCGGTGGTGTAAACGGTATTACCCACCCAGCTGATATCCCGGATAAAATATTGGTCGCCCTCTTCGAGATCAATGTATATGTCGACCGTCTTTTCGTCATAGGGCACAACACTGTCGGAGAGAATAACCGCATCGCGGTACCCCAGTTCGTTGTATTTTCCGATGATGAGTTCAAGGTCTTCGGCATAGCGCTCGGGCACAAACTTTTTGGGGCGGAAAAGGGTAGGCAGGTATTTGCGCTGACTGGTTTTCTTCATGGCCCGGTGCAACTTGCGGTTGCTCAACACCTTGTTGCCGGAGAAATAGATTTTATGTACCTTGATTTTCTCCTTCTTGTCGATGTCAATATCAATGATCACCTGATTTTCATTCGACAAGTCATCTTTCTGATAGATAGACACTTCGGCATTCTTGAAGCCCTTATCGTCGTAATAGCGCTTGATGAGGAGTTTGGCCCGGTCGATGAGATTGGGGGTTATCTGGTTTCCCTTTATCAAGCCGAGACGCTGCTCCAACTCTTCTCTTTCAGACTTCTTGATTCCGATATAGTTGACCTGCGATATGCGGGGACGTTGCTGTAATGCGATATTGAGCCACACCTTATTCCCCGCAATCTTGGTTACCGAGATGACAATATCGGAAAAGAGACCCTGCTTCCAGAAGCGTTTCACGGCGTCGGTAATGGCATCGCCGGGAATCTCTATTTCATCGCCGACCGAAAGGCCCGAATATCCGATAATCACAAAGTCTTCGTAATTGTCGGTAGCTCCCGACACCGTGATATCGGCAATCTCATACCTGCGAGGTATAGCTCCGTAGTCGATTTGCGGATTGTATATCGTGTCGACCGGCGCACTTCCGGAGAGGGAAAGTTGAGCGGCCAGCGGCGAAGGAAACAATAAAATGAAAAAAAGTACTGCCAGGAAGCAGGTCTTTTGCAGCGATATATGGCAAGAATGTGTCGACATCATCATAATTGTTCACTGATTTTTCCGAAGCGACGTTCGCGCGACTGATAATCACAAATAGCTTTATACAGGCTCTCTTCGTCGAAGTCGGGCCAATATTGTGGTGTAAAATAGAGTTCTGAATAAGCGGCCTGCCACAACAGGAAGTTGCTGATGCGGCATTCTCCCCCAGTGCGTATCAGCAGGTCGGGGTCGGGAATGGCACTCGTCGTAAGGGCCGACGAAACACACTGTTCATCGATTTGATCGGGCAACAAACGGCCGGCGGCTGCCTCCGCAGCCAAGAATCGGGCGGCGCGCACAATTTCCCATCGGGAAGAGTAGCTCAACGCCAGCACCAAGGTAATACCCGTATTGGAGGCCGTCTGCTCCATGCAACGGAAGAGACGCTCCCGCACCTCAGCCGGCATACGTTCCAAATCGCCAATGGCCGTGAGGCGCACGTTGTTTTTCATCAGGTCGGGAGTTTCCTGTTCAATGGCCATGACCATCAACGCCATCAAAGCATGCACCTCCTCTTCGGGACGAGACCAATTCTCGGTCGAAAATGTATATAGAGTCAAATATTCTATACCCAAATTACCGGCGGCACGGGTAATGGTGCGCACCGACTCCACTCCTTGACGATGACCGTAAGAGCGTTCTTTGCCCCGCTCTTTGGCCCAACGGCCGTTACCGTCCATAATGATGGCAATGTGCCGTGGCAAGCGGATTTTATCGATGTTGTCTATAAGCGACATTTTTGTTTACTATATGGTTATATCATTAGTATAAAACCTCTAAAAAGCACTCGACGGATTACAATCGACACACTTACGACCGATGTCGTAGGTGATGGAAATCATCGTGAGTGCATACCAGTCGGTATTTTTAAAGGCCGCACTGGTAATGCGATAGGGGTCGTCTAAAGCCTTACCGTCGAGTTTGTCGCCCAAAGTCTTGCGCATGGTAAATTCCACAGCGAGATTCCAGCGTCGGGCCAACTTATATTTCACACCCACCCCCATGGGTATGTGGAGCGAGAAATATCCGTCGCCTTTCCGAGGCACGGCCGTAAAGCCAAGACCGGTTACTATATAGGGCGTAAAGCGCCGGGTACCCTTGTAGCTCTCGCCCATGCCGTAATGGAAGAAATTGAACTCGGCTTCTGCCCCGAAATCCATCACCGAACGACTGAACGCATACTGAGCATTTCCCGGAAAGACATTCGACAACCCTTGGGTCGACCCTTTCACACGAGTCATCGTCAGGTTATATTTCAAGGCCCAACGATAATTGATGTGCTGGCGAAACAACACCCCATAAGCCCCGCCGGGCTTGTGAAACGGGTTACTGCTTATATCGCCTACGTAGGCACCTATTCCGCCTGCCGCACCTATCTCATAGAGATACTCTTGGGCCGACAACGGCAGCAGGCTGCCTATCAACCAGAGGAGTGCGACCAGCTTTTTTCTCATATTCCGATACATTTTGCGCTGTCTCATGTATGAGAAACGCCTCCCGGGTTCAAAAAATTATCTCCCACCCCTACTATTTTTACATTCTTCACTAAAAGGTGAAGCGCAGTACAACGCCGCGACATATTTCGTCAATCAAATTGTTGCGACTGTCATATCCGCCAAATACATAGACGTATGGCACTGCTTCATCGCTACTGCGGGTCACACGACTGAGGTAGGGCATCTCGGCCCATTGCCACGTTGAGAGCGATGTTGCCGGTATCACCGCCGACTCCTCACTGATGTAGGCCGAGGCAAATGCCCGAGAAGTAAATCCCATGTTCGACACATAGAGCGGAGTGCCCTTGGCGGCCTGTTCCCAGTATCCGCCCAATGTATTGGTATAGTAGAGGTCGTTGCGGACGCCGGTGGCATCTTTTCCGCCCAATATGTAATAGTAGGTCTTGCGGACAAAATAGTCCGACTCGGCATTGTATTCGTCGTTGTAATAGGAGAAAAACAGAGCGCCTTCACGAGGCGATACCGCAGCTCCAGCACCACCGGCAATTCCCACCTTGGAGAGTGCTGCCCATCGTACGCCATCGTACGCCCATATGTGGCCACTGTAAGAATTGTCGGCGCACCGACCTCCAAAGAAATATATTTGCGAGGTTCCGTATGAGGTATCGCTATAAGCTATCGTGTTACTGTATCCCGACACCGGAAAGTTGGTCTCTATCAACGTTTCTGCGGTATAAGTTCCTGCTTCGTACGTAGCATGGACATACCCAGCCCCCGTAACAGCAACTCCCGTGAGCCGTTCGTTCCACACCCCGATGAGAGCAGCAAAGCGAGCATCAGCAACGGGAGTCCACGTCAAGCCGTCGGTCGAGCGGCACAACGTCTGGTTGCCATCGGCATCGGGTGTACCGCACAGTGCAAAAAGCGTATCGGACGACGCTACAATCGTCGACACCGAAAGGGTATCGCCCCAGGGCGCGAACGTATAAAGATCCCACCTGTCGGCAGGAGCCGATGAGACGCCCAGACTGTAGGCTGTGCCATCAGTGGTAAAGCAATAGGCTTTGCCTCCGAAAGCAACGGTCTTCTGAGCCACCGGCGTTTCAAGCAACGTAGGCAACGTGTGTGCGCCCAATGTAGCCCACACCAGCGAATCGGCCTGCACCCGGTGTACACGCACCTCGATACGGTACTCCTGCGTAGTAACGCCATCGGCGGCTACGACTTTCATTTTGACATCGTTGTTGAAATCGATTGAGTCGCTATCGTCTTCGAGATAGTCAATGGTCTTCAACAAAGAACCATCATCTTTGCTGAGAACCGTAATTTCGACACTCGACGGATTGTCAAAGGTAATATCCGGGACAAGGGCCGAGATATCTGTACCGTAAGGAAACGAATCGGGATTGTAAATTTGGCCCTTCACCAGATCGATGGTAAAATAGCGATAAGAGAGGTTGGTCAGTATATCAATATCGGCCGCCAATGAAAAGGTGCGCACCATCGTATTGGCATTCGATGTGTATATGAGATCGGCGTCATCGTCGGAATTACAGGCCACCAGCCCATACAACATCACACCGATACACACCGGCAACAAAAAAAATCTCGTCAGCTTCATTCCAAAGAAAGAGGTTACATGATACAAGGTCACAAAATTAGAAAGATTTTCGGCTTTTTCTTCTTCTGATGGAGATTATTATAATAATTTATAATATAAGCCTCTTCCTTTGCGCTTTATGACAAACGAGCCAAGTGGGAATAACGTTGAAGTTGATGTAAGCCGCACATCATACTTGTCCGACACAAAGCCTGGGAAAGAGCAGGAGCCCGCACCCCCTCATGCAAGACGAGAGGTGCAGTTTCGACATAGGCTTCGTCCCAATATCCGGCATCGATAAACGATTGCAGCGTGGCGGCTCCGCCTTCGACCAGCAAAGAGGTAACCCCCTCACCGTAAAGCGACTCCAAAAGCTGGGGAATCACCGGGCGGGAAAAATCAAGTACCGTGCAGCGCACTGCCCCGGCCGAGGCCGGCAACGGTATCGGGCGGGACATAAAAATCTCGGTAGGCAGCCCGTCGGTGAGCAGAGGCGACGACTGCGGAAAATCGACATGCGCACCAAGAACGACGCGCAGCGGAGAGCGTCGGCCCGGCCACAGGCGCAAGGTGAGCGAGGGATTATCCAGGCGTAATGTCCTGGAACCAACCAATATGGCGTCGCTCCCGGCCCGGAGACGATGCACGAGAAGCGACGTTTGCTCGTCGGAAAAACGACAGGGCGGCTCATCGGGAGTGCGACAGCTGTCGATAAAACCATCGGAACTCTGGGCCCACTTCAAGACGACATACGGGCGCTGCTGTTCATGGGCCGTCATAAAAGCGACGTTCAATGCCCGACACTCTTCGTCGAGGACTCCTGTAACGACCTCGATGCCGGCATCACGCAACAGAGCAATACCCCGCCCCGAAACTTTGGGGAACGGGTCGAGGCAGCCCACGACAACACGGGGTATCTTCTTCTCGATAATCAGGAGGCTGCACGGCGGAGTCTTCCCGTAATGGGAGCAGGGTTCGAGCGAGACATACAGCGTGGAACGGGAAAGCAATTCGGGATTTCGCACCGAGGCAATGGCATTGACTTCGGCATGCGGACCGCCGAACTGTCGGTGATATCCCTCACCTATTATCCGACCATCGCACACAACGACGGCTCCCACCATGGGGTTGGGCGACACATGGCCACGGCCACAGGCTGCCAGTTGCAGGCATCGCCGCATATACATCTCGTCAACGTTCTGATTTTCCATTGTCTCTATCTGATTATCATTCTTTTTCTCAATCATGAGCGGCTTTTATCTGACTTCCGCCCCCTTCTTCCCGGCGGTTGCAAGAGCCGAAGAAGGAAAAGCGGCGACATAGCCTACGACTCCCGACGCCATTTTTTCTTTTGCCTCTGCTCCCGGCTTTCGCTATCTTTTCAGAAGACAGGAGGCGCCTCGGCATAGTCAACGGCGAAAACTTTGTTTTCTCCTTGCCTCTGCTCTCGGCTTTCGCTATCTTTGCCTCATGCAAAAGACAATCCGATATATCCAGGAAGCGCTCGACGGCCTCTATCCACCCGAAGAGATACGCGCCCTCACCAGACTGCTGCAAGAAGAGGTGTGCGGACTCTCTCCCGTGGAGGCATTCTTGCACAAAGATAGGATTTTGGACGAACCGATCCGAAAAAAAATCGAAGTTATCGTCGAAAGGCTCAAAAAAAACGAACCGGTTCAATACGTTTTGGGGCACACCCACTTCGACGGGTTGCGTATAGGCGTTGCCCCGGGGGTACTCATACCACGCCCCGAAACCGAGGAGCTGACCCTGCTCATCGCCGACGAAAACCGGAAGTGTCCGCCGTCGAGCATCGTCGACATCGGCACGGGAAGTGGCTGCATAGCCATCGCCCTCTCGCACCGGTTTCCTGAATGTCGCGTCGAGGGGTGGGACATCTCACCCGACGCCCTGCACATAGCCGAGGCCAACAACCGCTCGCTGGGCACCCGCGTACAATTTCGCCAACTTGACATTCTGCACTTTACCCCGGAAGCCGACGCATACGGCCACTACGACATGATTGTAAGCAACCCGCCCTACATCGTCCCTTCGGAGGCAGACGCCATGGAGCCCAACGTACTCGACCACGAGCCGCACTCGGCGCTCTTTGTCCCCGAGAAGGAGCCGCTGCTCTTCTACCGGGCCATCGCCGTGGTCGCAAGACATCTTCTGCACGACGGCGGACGGCTCTATTTTGAAATCAATCCGCTCTTTGCCCGGGAAACCGAACAGATGCTTCACGACGAGGGGTTCCGCCACATACAGGTCCGCCGCGACCTGTCGGGCCGGGAACGCTTCGCCTCAGCCACCCGATAAACACCGACCAATGAAAAAGCCCCTCACCCCCGAAGAAGCCCTTTACCGGGCAGCCGCCCTCTGCTCCACCGCCGAACGGTGCGCAAGCGAAATCGAAGAGAAACTCTCCCGCTGGGGGGTAGCGGCCCCGGATATACGCCGCATCGTCGCACACCTCCGCGAAGAGGGATACATCGACGAGGCCCGATACTGCCGCAGCTTTGTACACGACAAAATACAATTCGACCGCTGGGGCCGCCTGAAAATCTGCGCCGCCCTGCGGCAAAAGAGGCTACCCGATGCAGCCGTGGCCGACGCCCTTGCCCTCATCGACGAGACCTCCTACCGCCAGCTGCTGTGGGAACTCATCGACCGCAAACGCCAACAGCTCGACGGCTCCGACCCGCGAGCCGACAAGGCAAAGCTCCTGCGTTTCGCCCTCTCGCGTGGCTTCGAAACGGGTATAATATTTTCGATCTTGGGAAGGAACGACTATGACGACACCTGCGACGATTAACCACCTGCTCGACCTCTTTTTCCCCCGGCTGTGCGTCGTGTGCGGAAGAAGGCTGACCGGCAGCGAACAACACCTGTGCCTGCACTGCCTGCAACACCTGCCACGCACCTCGTTCCACCGCGAAGAGAGCCACGCCATGGAGCAACTGTTCCGCGGGAAAATCGACATCGACAGCGCTTTTGCCCTGTTCTACTCCTCGCCCCACTCCCCCTACCGCAACCTGCTGCACTACATCAAATACCACGACGGGAAAGCGTGTGCCCGCTATCTGGGGCAACTCTATGCCCGGGAACTCTGCGCCGACAACCGGCTCGACGGCATCGACACGCTCATACCCGTCCCCCTGCACCGCGTACGTCTGCGGGAACGGGGTTACAACCAGAGCGAATGGATAGCCCGCGGCATTGCCGACGTCAGCGGCATCGCCATCGACACCCACAGCCTCGTGCGCCGGAAACACAACCCGTCGCAGACCCGCCTTTCACTCTACGACCGCTGGCTCAACACCCGCGACATCTTCGCCCTCTCGCCCCGGCACAGCTGCACCGGCCGGCACATTCTCCTTGTCGACGACATCGTCACGACAGGTGCCACTCTGCTGGCCTGCGCACAAGCTTTGCAGGCGGCACAACCCGCGAGTCTTTCGCTGCTCACCCTCTCATTTGCCCGATAAAAATCGGCACGCGAAATTCCTCATTTTATTTTTTTTATCTCATTCTTTATATTATCTTTGTGTGCCATAAAACGTTGGCTCTATAACATCAACCATATACAACAATCCCTATACCTACCGAATAAAACATACGATTATGAAAACATTGGAGCGTTTAGTTGCCGAGAAATTACTGAAAATCAGTGCAGTAAAATTACAACCCGCCCTTCCGTTCACTTGGGCGTCGGGTTGGAAATCGCCTATTTACACCGACAACCGGAAAACGCTATCATACCCCGCCATACGGAGCTTCATCAAAATAGAACTGTGCCGCCTCATCATGGAGCGGTTTGAAAACATCGATGCCATCGCCGGTGTAGCCACTGGAGCCATAGCCCAGGGCGCTCTCATTGCCGAGCAACTGGGACTTCCCTACGTTTATGTGCGTTCGGCACCCAAAGACCACGGACTCGAAAACCTCATCGAGGGCAATCTCATTCCGGGCCAGCGTGTCGTTGTCATCGAAGACCTCATCTCCACCGGCGGCAGCAGCCTCAAAGCCGTTGAAGCCATTCGCAACGTAGGCTGCGAAGTAGTGGGCATGGCCGCCATCTTCTCCTACCGCTTCCCCGTTGCCGAAGAGCGCTTCAAAGCTGCCAAAGTAGACGTCATTACCCTCAGCAATTACGAAGCCGTGCTCGAAGCCGCCCTGCAAACCGGCTATATCTCCGACGGAGATCTCGAAACATTAAAAGAGTGGCGCAAAGACCCCGCTTCGTGGAATGCCGGAAAATAATTATCCAACCTCTCAAACCCACCGTTAGCGATGACCTCTTTTGAAAGCCCCGTCAAAACCATAGCCGCCAATGTCGAGACCGTTTTCGAGACCTTGTCGGACCTCTCCAACCTCGAACGCCTGCGCGACAGACTTCCCGAAGACAAAATCTCCAACTTCCGTTGCGACCGCGACAATTGCAGTTTCTCGGCCAGTCCGGCCGGGAATATTGCCATTCGCATCGTAGAGAGAGAACCCAACAAGACCATCAAACTCGAAACGGTAGAGTCGCCCGTGCCCTTCTTCATCTGGATACAGTTGCTTCCCACCCCCGAAGACAACACGGCCATGAAGCTCACCCTCCGCGCCGAACTCAATCCCTTCATACGCGGCATGATATCCAAGCCGCTGCAAGAAGGCATCAGCAAAATTGCCGAGGTCATAACCCTCATACCTTTTGACTAAAAGCAACCGACGACATGGCACAGAAACTTTGGGAAAAGAACGTTCAGGTCGATGCCGACATCGACCGCTTCACTGTGGGGCGCGACCGTGAGATGGACCTCTACCTCGCCCCCTACGACATACTAGGCTCCATAGCCCACATCACGATGCTCGAAAGCATCGGGCTCCTCACCCGCGACGAACTCGACGCACTCATCACCGAGCTGCGACACATCTATGCCGTGGCCGAGGCCGGACAATTCGTCATCGAAGACGGAGTCGAAGATGTACATTCGCAGGTCGAACTCATGCTCACCCGCCGGCTGGGCGACATCGGCAAGAAGATACACAGCGGCCGCAGCCGCAACGACCAGGTGCTGGTCGACTTGAAACTCTTCATACGGTCGGCACTGCAACAAATCGTAGAACTTACCGACCGGCTCTTTGCCACCCTCATTGCCCAAAGCGAGAAATACAAGGCGGTACTCATGCCGGGCTACACTCACCTGCAAGTGGCCATGCCCTCGTCGTTCGGACTATGGTTCGGTGCCTATGCCGAGAGTCTCGTCGACGACCTCACCGTGTTACAGGCCGCCTACCGGGTGAGCAACCGCAACCCGTTGGGTTCGGCAGCCGGCTACGGCTCGTCGTTTCCCCTCAATCGCAGCCTCACCACGCAGTTGCTGGGCTTCGACTCGATGAACTACAACGTGGTCTACGCCCAGATGGGCCGCGGAAAGACCGAACGCATCGTAGCCTCGGCCCTGGCCTCCATCGCCGCCACCCTCTCCAAACTGGCCTTCGACGCCTGCCTGTTCAATTCGCAGAACTTCGGCTTCATCAAGCTGCCCGACGCCTACACCACGGGGTCGAGCATCATGCCCCATAAGAAAAATCCCGACGTATTTGAGCTCACGCGGGCCAAATGCAACAAGATACAGGCGCTGCCTTACCAAATCACCCTTATCGCCAACAACCTGCCGTCGGGCTACTTCCGCGACCTGCAAATCATCAAGGAGGTATTCCTCCCCTCGTTTGACGAACTGAAAGACTGCCTGCACATGGTCGACCAAATGATGAGCCGCATCACCGTCAACGAACACATACTCGACGACAAACGATACGACCCCATATTCAGCGTCGAAGAGGTAAACCGCCTCACCCTCGCAGGTACCCCCTTCCGCGATGCCTACAAGCAGGTGGGGCTGCGCATCGAGGCCGGCGACTTCACCCCCGACAAGAATTTGCACCACACCCACGAAGGCAGCATCGGGAACCTCTGCAACGAGCAGATTGCCTCACTCGAAAAGCAGATTGTAGAGAGTTTCGATTTCGAGAAAACCCAATCGGCTTTCAACGCCCTGCTGGGCCGCTAAAAACAGTCTCGCACCATGTCACACCGCAACGTCGCCCGTCACCTGCTCTGTTGCTTGCTGCTCGCCATGTCGTACCTCCTGTCGGGGTGCGACAACTACGACGACCAGCGACTGCCCGCCCGCCCCGTACACATAGAGATATACGCGGCCCAATGGAGCGTCTACGGCGTACACGGGTACATGGAGTGGCAGACCTTTGTCAAGAACTCGCTGCCCAAAGGTTTCTCCTGGCCGGCCAACAGCTATACAGGGTTCGGTGGCGTACTGCTCATCGGCGGCCTCAACAACCAACTCCTTGCCTACGACATGGCCTGCCCCATAGAGTGCAAAAGCAACGTGCAGGTAACCATCGACGAAGAAGCCGGCATAGCCGTGTGCAAAGCTTGCGGCTCGACCTACGACGTATTCAACGGCTACGGGCAACCCCTCTCGGGCCGTGCCCAGGAAAAGAAATACGGACTGACCTCCTATCAGGTAACCTACACCTCGACCGGCTACCTCATCACCCGGTAAAATTTTCATCTATATCCAACGACTGCGGCGGGAAAAGCATAAAAAACTTTTCCCGCCGCAGCGCATGATAGTTGTCCATATACCGAGATTCAGGCACTCTTCTTATAACTGACAACAGCCCACACACTCAGTACCACGGCAAAGGTGCAGAGTGCGAAAAACTGCGGGAGCAGTTCCATGAAACCGCTGCCTTTGAGATAGACCTGCCGCATGACCTGCATGAAATATTTCAACGGGTTGATGGCCGTTATTGCCTGTGCCCATTGCGGCATACTCGACACGGGGGTAAACAATCCGCTCATGAGAATAAAGACCATGATGAAGAAAAACATCACAAACATGGCCTGCTGTATGGTATCGGAGTAGTTGGAGATGACCAGCCCCATGCCCGATACCAGCCAGATGTAGACCGTGGTAAAGAGATAGATGGTCAGCAGGCTGCCCGTGGGGTAAATGCCATAAACAAGTGCCGCGAGAGCTATGCAGAGCGAGAGTACGACAAAACCGATAATCCAGTAGGGAATGAGTTTGGCCAGCACAAAGAGTGTCTTGGGCACGGGAGTAACGTTGATTTGTTCTATCGTACCCGACTCCTTCTCGGCCACGATATTGAGGGCCGGCAGGAAACCGGCCAGCAGAGTCATGAGCATGACCATGAGTGCCGGTAGCATGAAAACCTTGTAATCGAGTCGCGGGTTAAAGCGGAAAGACGATTCCACCTTGAAGGCCGACGAGAGTGCCGGAAGTCCGTTCTTGGCCCGCAAATCGGCCGAATAGTCGGCCACAATCGCCGCCATGTACGACGTGGCCAGTCCGCCCTTGGTCCCGTTCACCGCGTTGGCGGCCAGGAGGAGACGGCCCGTCTCGCCCCGCATCAGGTCGCGCTCAAAGCCCGAGGGTATCTCCATAATCATGTCGGCATCGCCCCGCTCGACAGCCGGCATGGCTCCGTCGTATGAAGCCGATGAACCGGAAAGCCGGAAATAGCCCGAAGAGACCACCTTCTGCACCAGCCGTTCCGAGAGGGAGGAACGGTCGCGGTCTACCACATGGAGCTTCACGTTCTTTATCTCCTGGTCGGCCGCCCACGGGAAGACAAACATCACCAGCAGGGTGAGCATGACGATGAGGCGGGGTATCACCTTGTCGCGAGACAGCTGCTTAAACTCTTTTTCTATCAAGAACTTCAACATGAGCGCTCAGTTTAGACGGACATTAAATTTTTTCAGACTCAGCACCACGAGTACCGTCGCCATACCCGTCAGGATTCCCAGTTCGGTAAGGACATACTCGATGCCCACACCCTGCACCATAATCTTCTTCATGGCCTCGACATACCAACGTGCCGGTACCACGGCCGATACCCACTGCAAGACCGCAGGCATGCTCTCGATGGGGAAAATAAGTCCCGAGAGCAGCATGGTGGGCATCATCAGCCCCATGCCCGACACCAGTATGGCTGCCATCTGCGTATCGACCATCGTAGAGATGAAGAGCCCGAGCGAGAGCGATAGAAAGATGTAGACAAGCGAGAGGAGCAGGAGTGTAAAGAGACTGCCGGCTACCGGCACATGGAGCACAAAGACCGAGAGCAGCAGTATGGTGGCCAGATTGACCATCGACAGTACCAGATAGGGTACCGACTTCGAGAGAATGATGTAGATGGGCTTCATGGGCGAGACAAGCAGCACCTCCATGGTGCCCGTCTCCTTTTCCCGCACGATGGCTATCGAGGTCATCATGGCACATATCTGCAACAAGATGAGCCCCATGATTCCCGGTACGAAATAGTAGGAGCTCTGCAACTGCGGGTTGTAGAGCATCTTCACCTCGGGCTGTATGGTGAAGGGCGGCGCCGTGGCGGCCGGCATGGCCGAGCGTGCATAGGAAGCAAGAATACCTTCGATATAGTTTACGATGAGCGAGGCCTGGTTGGGTTCGGTGCCGTCGGCAATAAGCTGCATGGCGGCTTCGCCCGTGTGTTGCAGATTCTCGGCAAAATTCTCGCCGAAGACAATAACCAGATTGATGCGTCCGTACTTGAAGATGTCGTTGATGCGGGAGGCATCGTCGAGCATCTCGACAACGTCGAAATAGGAGCTGGCCGCAATCTGTTCGGTTATCTGCCGGGTGACGGCATCTCTCGACGGGTCGTAGACCGCCACCTGCACATCCTTCACCTCGGAAGTGATGGCAAAGCCGAAGAGCAGAATCTGTGCCACCGGTATGCCCAGCAGGATAAGCATCGTGCGACGGTCGCGCACAATGTGGTAAAACTCCTTGACTACAAATACCCAGAACTGTCTCATGGCTCAATCTCCTTTGCGGGTGGCCCGCCGCGCGAGACGGCGGAAGACCTCGTCCATCGTATCGACGCCAAACTGCCGGCGCAGGCGGGCTGGCGCGTCGAGCGCCTCGATGCGGCCGTCGACCATCATCGACACGCGGTCGCAATATTCGGCCTCGTCCATATAGTGCGTGGTTACAAAAACGGTAATGCCCCGCTCGGCCGCCTCATATATCATGCCCCAGAACTGGCGGCGCGTAACGGGGTCGACCCCGCCGGTGGGCTCGTCGAGAAAGACAACCTTGGGGTCGTGGAATATCGACACCGAGAAGGCCAGTTTCTGTTTCCAGCCCAAGGGAAGCGATCTGACCAGCGTGTTGCGCTCCTGTTCCAACCCGAGCTCGTGCAGGATGCGTTCGGTCTTCGACTTTATCTCCCGCTCCTTCATGCCGTAGATGCCGCCGAAGAGACGCAGGTTTTCCCATACTTTGAGATCTTCGTAGAGAGAGAATTTCTGACTCATGTAGCCGATGTTCTTCTTCACCGCTTCGGACTGGCGGGCAATGTCGTATCCGGCCACAAAGCCCTCCCCCTCGGTGGGGCGGCTCAGTCCGCACAGCATGCGCATGGCCGTGGTCTTCCCGGCACCGTTGGCCCCGAGGAAACCGAAAATCTCTCCGGCCGACACCTCGAACGAGATGTGGTCGACGGCCGTGAAATCGCCAAACCGCTTGGTCAGCCCTACGGCCCGTATCACAGGATTATGCACGTTTTCCATCATCGGGAGTTTTCGACAACAACATAAAGCAGTCTTCGACCGTCGGCTCTATCTCCTCAACCCGCAGCGAGGAGTGCCCCCGTGCCGTGAGATAGGCCTCCAATGCCGCGGGGCAATCGTCGGCAGCGAAAGTTACATGGCAGGCCGCCCCGAAAGAGAAGGCCGTGCCCACCGGTGCATAGGCTCGCAGGTCGCGCAGCAGGTCGTGCATGCGCGATGAGGAGACGGCAAAAATCTTTCGCGGATAGGCGGCAACGATGCGGCGGGGTGTCTCGATTTTGAGGAAACGGCCCGACTGAATGAGGGCGATGCGGTCGCAGAGCGATGCCTCGTCCATGTAAGGTGTAGACACGAGAATGGTGAGCCCGTCGGCCCGCAGGCGCATAAGCATCTCCCAGAACTCTTTCCGCGACACGGGGTCGACACCGGTTGTCGGCTCGTCGAGAAAGAGTACCTCGGGCTTGTGTATCAGGGCACAGCAGAGGGCGAGCTTCTGTTTCATGCCACCCGACAACTGGGCGGCCTTGCGGGTACTGAACGGTGCGAGTTGGCTGTAAATATCAGCCACGAGATGGTAGTTGGCCTCGACCGTGGTATTGAACACCGAGGCAAAGAAGCGCAGATTCTCCTCGACCGACAGGTCGCGGTACAGCGAGAACCGTCCGGGCATATAGCCCACCCGGCAGCGAATGGCCCGATACTCCTTCACCACATCGAGGCCACACACCGAAGCACGGCCGGCATCGGCTGTCAGCAACGTTGTCAGAATACGGAAAAGGGTGGTCTTTCCGGCACCGTCGGGACCGATGATTCCGAATATTTCGCCCGGCGCCACATCGAACGAGATGTTGTCGAGGGCCTTTACCGGGCCGTATGATTTACCGATGCCGGTTGCCGATACACGATTCATGGGCTCTCCTCCTGAATGGGTTTACCGATTGAGTTTTATTTCGCCATACATGCCCTGCTTGATGTAGCCGTCGTTTTTCACGGCGACCTTCACGGCATAGACCAGGTTGGCGCGCTCGTTGCGGGTCTGAATGGTTTTGGGGGTAAACTCCGACTTATCCGAAATCCACACGACCTGCCCGGCATACTCACGCCGGTCCGACGTGCCGTCGTCGGCAAAGACAGCGACCGGTTCTCCTATTGTCATGCGGGTAAGCTGGTCGGCCGTTACATAGACACGGAGAAAGAGATTCTCGATGTCGGCTACCTTGAAAAGGGCCCGTCCCTGAACGGCCAGTTCGCCCGGCTCGGCATACTTGGCCAGAACCGTTCCCGACAGCGGACTCTCGATGCGGCATTTGGCTATCAGGTCTTCGACCCGGGCTATTTGCGCCGAGAGGGCGAGCGACTCGCCACGCAGGCTGCGATTGGTGTTTTCGAGGGTCTCGGTCTGCGCGGCCAACTGTTTTTCGAGCAGAGCTATCTGCGCGTCGATGTCGTCGAGCTGCTTGCGGTTTCCGGCGTTTGACTGCACAAGTTTCTCGTAGCGTGTCCGCTCCCGTTGCTGGGTGGCCAGCTGTTGCCGCAGCGAGGCCAACTGTTTCGGTATGTCGCACTGCCGGCTGTCGACTGCCATCTTGTTGGCTTTCAGCTGTTCGCGCTGCCAGTGCAACTGCATGGTGTCGATGCAGCCCAGCAGCGTGCCGGCCTCGACCGTCTGTCCCTCGGCAACGTCGAGCGCGACAATCTCACCCGCTCCCTGTGCCGACACCAGCACTTCGGTGGCTTCAAACACACCCGAGGCATCGAAGCCTCCGTTTTTGTCGCCACATGAGGGTGTCAGCAGCAGCAACGCCCCCAGACACAGCAACTCTCTTTTCACGATTAGGGGTTTCATATCTTAGCGATTGGTTATGAATTTCATCTCATACATCGACAGCAGAAGTTCGATTTCGTGGAAGATTTTCTCCTGCTGAGCCATCTGTACGGCTGTTACGTCGCGCATGAAGTCGGTGCCCGACAGGGTGCCGTTGGCCATCTTGGCCTCCGATGCCCGGCAGACCGAACGGCGCAACGCGATGATTTCGTCGTCGTAGCGCAACTGTTCGACATTTCGTGTCATGGCATTGCTCTTCTGCGCCAGGTTGAGGTCGATGTTGAAAAGGAAGGTCTCGCGCTGCAATTCGACGGCCCGTATGTCGTTGTCGATGCGACGCTTGTCGTTGCGGCGGGTATAGAAGTTGCTCACGTTCCACGACAGTTTCACTCCGGCCACATAGTAGGGCGAGAAGCTGTTTTCGAGCATGTCGAGACCCGGTTTGCCGTAGCCGCCCGTAAAGAAGAGTCCCAGTTTGGGCATCAGGCCGGCCTGCGTGGAGCGGTCCTGTGCGTGCAGACGCTTTATCTGAGAATCGTACCAGCGCAGCTCGGGTCGGTCTATCCCGGCGGGCACAGGCACGACAGCCGGCCGTACAAATTCGGTGGCGGGGTCTATCTCTTCGCCTATGAACTGTGCCAGCATCTCGACATAGCTGCGGCGTGTGTATTCAAACTGTATGCGGCTCTGCTCGGCTTGCAGAAGGGTTATCTTCACGGCGTCGAGGTCGGCCTGGTTACCCACGCCGTTTTCGACACACGACTCGACCTGCCTGTAACGGCGTGCCAGCTCCTCGCGGTAGAGAACATTCTGCCGCAGTTGGGCGTCGGCCAGCAAGATGCCGAAGTAGAGCTGATTGATGCGGTTGTTTATCTGGTAGAGCGACACCTCGGTGTGGCGCTTCTCCACCTCGGCCTCGGCTTCGATACGCTCCTTGCCGGCACGAATGGCTCCGCCGTCCCATATCGTCTGCGCGACCTCTACCGACACGCCATACTGGTCTTTGCTCAGCACGGGAATCTCCACTCCCAGAAAGTCGAGCTGCCCCGGTGCGAAAGGTAGTTTGGTAACGTCGGACTGGTAGGAGGCCTTGGCCGAGAAGGCAATTTGCGGCACATAGCCCCGGTTGGCGTTGGCCAGATGGTACGTCCGGCTTTTTTCGATAAGGTCATACTGCCTGATGAGCGGGTAGTTGGCCTGCGCCTTGCGGTAGCACTCCTCGATGGTGAGTTGTGCCCGGCAGGGCAACACCACGAAGAGACACATCACACCGAGAACGAGTTGTCTGCTTTTCATATCCCTGACTGGTATTTATTCTGATTTGCGAAAAAGCTGTTTTTTACATCACCGTCCGTGGCAGACGCGATCAGCGGAGACCAAGGCTGTACAAGAGCGTATCGACAATCTCCCGCTTGCGGGCCGCGAGGAGTTGCTCGGCCTGCTCGTCGGTCAGTTCCCAGGCCTCCTGTGCCACCGGGCGCAGCATGAAGGGGGCCACATCGAGCGAGATAATCGTAAGAGCTAGGTCGAGTGTCGTAACCGGGCGTATGCGTCCGGCCCGGGCCTCCTGTTGCAGGAGGGCGTCGAAGCGGGCAAACAGCGCGGTGGCATAGCGACGTATCTGCACCAGTACCGGCCTGAGGCGTCGGGCGTCGTAGAAAAGTTCGGTGAAGATAAACGGCACCAGCCGCGGATTACGGTTGAAGAGGGTAAAATGCACTTCGACCAACTTCTCGATGCGCTCTTCGAGCGAGATGCTCTCGGCATTGATGGCGATGAAATTATCGGCCACAAAATGCACCTTCTCTTCGAGTATTCGCTCGAAAAGGTTGTCTTTAGTGCGAAAGTAGTAATGCACCAGCGCCTGGTTGCAACCGGCCTGCTGCGCAATCTGCTTGGTGGTGGTCTGTGCAAAACCCTGTTTCAGAAACAGGGCCTCGGCGGCTTGAAGTATGGCCTGCTCGGTATTTTTCTCTTCGTTCTTCATTCTCCTGTCGGAATTTACTAATCGTTCGATTTAATCGCAAAATTAAATCATACAATTAATTCTGCAAATATATCGGCCAATTTTTTCTAAAAGATACAACCCGCGCTGCCCGTCGAGGCTCCGCAATGCTCTGCCCCGACAGTTTATACCGGCGGAAAAAGCCGTCGGAAACAAAATTCACAAAAACAGACTGTTGTTTTTTCGCGAATAAGCGCTATCTTTGCCCCCGAAAAGAGGTTGCCCCTCCAAGTAAAGACACCGTAGTGCGCGCAACGCACGCCAAAAGCCGGTGTACAATCGGGGGCGGACGACCGATTTTCGGGCCGGAACACAAACCGGTTTCCGCAAGGAAGCTCGAATGGTGGAATGGTAGACACGAAGGACTTAAAATCCTTTGGCCATTGCGGCTGTGCGGGTTCGAGTCCCGCTTCGAGTACAGAGAGCCACGCAGAATATTCTGCGTGGCTCTCTTGTTTTTACGGTTCCAAACCTTTGCGGCAAGATTCTTTTCATTATATCACTCTTTGCGATTTTCTGCTCCTTCGATTTATGGTGTCCTGTTTTTGTGCGCTGTCGTTTCTCGTGATGGCATTATCGGACAGGCCGGTTATAAAAAACACCGTCGCAGGATTCTGCGACGGCGTTGGTGTTTTGCCCTATAAAGGGAATGTGGCTACGTCCTGATTAGAGGATAACACGTTGTACCTGGTTACCGGCTTTTACAAGATACATACCGCGGGGCAGGGTGATAGCTGCGTCGGAGGTACCTTGGCTCATGAGTGCGCCACTGAGGCTGTAAACTTCTACATTTACCGTTTGAGCAGCCTTCACATAGAGCACGCCGTTCTGAGCGTAGATGAGAGCCGAGGTGTTGTCGGCGCTTTCTTCGATGACAGCACTACCGGCATCTTTCTTGGTTGCGGTAGCAGCCGTGATGTTGATAGCTTCGCTAGTGGTTTTGTCATTAACGGTGAATCCGGCATCATCGATGACAATCTCTGTGGCCGATTTTACCGACATGTACACCTCGCTGGTGAGTTCCCAGTTTCCAACCGTCTGAGAGAGAATAACAATACGACGATCGGCCTGGCTGTAAGTGGCCTTGAATGCGGCGTCGGCAATTCCCCACAGACCGGTGATGGTAAGGGCATCTTCACCGTTGGCGGCATCGGCTGCGATGGTGAAGTCAAAATCGGTGTAACGAGCGGTCGTTTTGGGAGTCTCGGTGGGCAGAGGCCAAAGCGATGACATATCGTAATAGTAACCTTCGGTAGCTACCAGCGAGTAGGTGCCCAACACGTCGGCCAGGGGTACATCTACCTGCACGGTCTTGGTGAGAGTGGCTCCGCTATAGAGTACGGCATCGCCAAAGAATGAAGCGATTCCAAATACGGCATCGGTCGAGAGGCTGCCATCGGCGTTTACCGTGAAGGCAAAGGAGCCCTGCTCGGTGTAACCTTCACCGCCCAGCATGTCGAAGTTGTCGTTCAGATATTGTCCGAAGGCTACGGTTATCGTCTGTGCGGCAGCATCGAAGGTACCTACAAATGAGTTGGCTGAAGCTACAAAGTTGCTGAACTTCACTTCGTTCTCATTGCCGGTGAGGCTGACAACAACATCAAACTCGGTAGGCAGATTACCGGAATTTTCACTTACACCCGTGGCAACGAACGTGTAGGTCCCTGCCAACTGGTCGAGGGCAGAAGAAGTTTCTCCCTGCTTGGTAGCCGTAGCAGCGGTGATGTTGATAGACTCGTTGGTAACGTTGTCTTTAACGGTGAAGCTAGCATCATCAAAGACAATCTCCGTGGCCGATTTTACCGACATGTACACCTCGCTGGTAAGTTCCCAGGTTCCCACCGTCTGAGCGGAGATAACGATACGACGATCGGCTTGGCTATAGGTGGCCTTGAAAGCAGCGTCGGCTATTCCCCACATACCGGTGATGGTAAGGGCATTTTCACCGTTGGCGGCATCGGCTGCGATGGTGAAGTCAAAATCGGTGTAACGAGCGGTCGTTTTGGGAGTCTCGGTGGGCATGGGCCAAATCGACGACCAATCGTAATAGTAACCTTCGGTAGCTACCAGCGAGTAGGTGCCCAACACATCGGCCAGGGGCACATCTACCTGCACGGTCTTGGTGAGAGTGGCTCCGCTATAGAGTACGGCATCACCAAAGAATGAAGCGATTCCAAATACAGCATCGGTCGAGAGGCTTCCGTCGGCATTTACCGTGAAGACAAAGGAGCCCTGCTCGGTGTAACCTTCACCGCCAAGCATGTCGAAGTTGTCGTTCAGATATTGTCCGAAGGCTACGGTTATCGTCTGTGCGGCAGCATCGAAGGTACCTACAAATGAGTTGGCTGAAGCTACAAAGTTGCTGAACTTCACTTCGTTCTCATTGCCGGTGAGGCTGACAACAACATCAAACTCGGTAGGCAGGCTACCGGGATTTTCACTTACGCCGGCGGCAACGAACGTATAGGTTCCTGCCAAATCGTCGAGCGTAACAGCAGCTTGTGCGGGACGCGCCGTGAAGGCAAACAGAGCCACGACTACAAGTGCGAAGAATGATTTGAAGGAGTCAAGTTTCTTCATACGCAATAATTTTTAAATGTTAAGGATTTTTATTCTATATATGTGCATTTGTCAGATTCGACACCGCAAATATAAACAAATTTCTCAGGAAAATACATGTTGAGCCAACTTTTATACCAGAAATCAATCAAGAAAGGCCTTTTGGACCATATTACAGCCACAAATAAGACTTTTTAACTACACACGAGCAATTATCTCGGTCTTCATACAGAATAAATAAATTCTTTTTTTTATGTTTGCACACAATAACCGATACGATACGAAACCGAAATCGCATCTACCTAAGCCTACAACCCAGAGGAATACTATTCACACAAATACGGGATCAAGTGCGGCTTTTATAGCCAGGAAGCTTTTGTACAAGCGCCTTTTTACCCAGGACTTTTTGTAAACCAACTTGCGGGATAATCTTCCAAGAAAATTTCTGCGCAAATAGAAGAAACCAAAGCCCAGACAACTATGATGAAAACAGGATTACGACCGACATCGCTCCACACCGGATGTCTGATTGCCCTGCTTCTCTTTCTGCTTGCCCCCTTGCGGGTCAGTGCCCAGGAAGCCAGGCTTTCCATTGATGTAAAAGACGCCACCTTCGACGCCGTCGCTTGGTATATCCAGCAAAAGACCGACTGCATCATCTCTTACGAGAGCAATGAGATAGGAGAGATAAACCACTTGAACATCTCTGTCAAGAACAAGACCGTATCGGAGATACTTGACCTATGTCTCAACGGCACCGATCTTTACTACGAGAAAGAGGGCAACACCTACCTTATTAAAAAGAGGAGCTCTACCCGCAACGTATATGTTACCGGTATTGTCAAAGACGAGACCGGGGAGGTACTGCCGGGCACAACCGTACAGTTGAAAGGAAACAAATCAGGTGGTGCCATTAGCGGTATGGACGGGCGTTACTCCATATTGATTCCCGATGAAAAGGGAGTAAAACTGCTCTTCTCGTTTATCGGCATGGAGCCGCAGGAGAAGACCTATACGGGTAACACCCGCATCGACGTCACTCTTGTTGCCACCACCAATTCGATGGAAGAGGTGGTGGTAACCGGTTACCAGAATATCAAACGGAAAGACCTTGTAGGCTCTTATACCACGTTGAAAGTCGACGACATTCTCATGCCGGCATACACCAGCATCGACCAGATGTTGCAGGGCCGGGTGGCCGGTATGGTCGTAACCAACACCAGCACCCGCGTAGGTACCTCTCCCCAGATACAGATACGTGGTACTTCGACTCTCATGGGTAACCAGGACCCGCTGTGGGTGGTCGACGGTATCATTCAGGAAGACCCGCTCGAACTGGAATCGGCCTCGCTCATGACCGACGACCTGAAAAACATCATCGGCAACCAGATTTCGTGGTTGAACCCTCAGGATATCGAGACCATCACCGTGTTGAAAGATGCCTCGGCTACGGCTATTTATGGCTCGAAAGCCTCGAACGGTGTTATCGAAATCACCACCAAGAAAGGAAAGATGGACAGACTCACCATCAACTACTCGGCCAACTTCTCGATAACCAACCGCCCTCACTACGACGACCTCAACTACATGAACTCGCAAGAGCGCATACAGTTCTCCGAAGAGGCTTTCAACTGGGGTACCGCCTACGCCTCAGTGCCCATCAAGCAACCCTACACCTATGAGGGACTCATGCGCATGTACCTCGAAAACGACATTTCCCAAGAGGAATTTCTGCGTCAGCGGGCCGTGTTGGAGACTCAGAACACCGACTGGTTCGACCTGCTCACCCGCAACGCATTCAGCCACAATCACAATCTGAGCGTGCGCGGCGGTACCAACAAGATATTCTACAACACATCGGTAAGCTATGCCAAGTCGTCGGGCCAGGAAATCGGTAACGACAGCGAACGCATGACAGGCCGCATCAACATTGACTTCACGCCCAACGATAAGTTAAGCATCAACGCTTCGATAAGCGGTAGTGTGAGCGAAACAACAGGATTCGGACAGAACGTCAATCCGTTGCAATATGCCACAACCACCAACCGCACCATACCTGCATATGACGCGGCAGGTAATCCCGTCTACTACCAAAAGAAAGCCACCTACTCTCTGAACAACACCGTTACCTCGCTGGGGTACAACTTCATGAACGAACGAGACAACAGCGGCTCCTCATCAAAGTCGGTCGACCTCTCGGCCTCACTTGACCTGAAATGGCGCATTCTCGACTGGCTCACCTACCAGTTTACAGGGGGATACAGCAACACCAACAGCGACAACCAGTCGTACCGCACCGAACGTACCTTCGGTATCGCCGAAGATTATCGCGGTTACGACTTCAACTCGGTGCTGCCCAACAGCCCCGAATTTAAAGCCGCCATGCTACCGTTCGGCGGTGAACTGTTTACCAACAACGCCAACCAGGCTTCCTACAACATACAGAACAAACTGCAAATATCGAAATCGTTCGGCCGTGCAGGCCGCTTGAATGCACTCATCGGTGTGGAAGTGCGTTCGGCCACCAACAACGCCATCTCCAACACCGTCTATGGCTATGTGCCCGACCGAGGTGAAAAACTGGTACAACCCACCCCCCTCAGCGATTTGGTACCCATAAGCGGCGGTGTAGACAAGGCTTGGGGTATTCTTCAACGTATCTACGAGGGTCAATGGCGAAAGACAAACCAAACCAACAACTTCTTCTCGGTATTTGCCACCTTTGCCTACTCGTTCCTCGACCGTTACGTAATCAATGCCAATATCCGTAACGATGCGTCGAACCGCTTTGGCCAGGATGCCAACCGACGCATCGACCCCACCTACTCGTTCGGTTTCTCATGGCGAGCATCGGAAGAGTTCTTCATCAAAGACTATATGCCTTGGCTTACCATACTCAACTTCCGCGGAACCTACGGCATACAGGGCAACGCCATTACCCGGCTCAGCCCCGACCTGATTCTCACCCAAGGTACCATCGCCAACCTTTATAACCAATACCAGTCGACCATCTCGCAGATACCCAACCCCAACCTCAGTTGGGAACGTACCACAAGCTGGAACGTAGGCGTCGACCTGGAACTCTTCCACATGGTAAACATGAATCTCGAATACTATTCCCGCCGTTCCAATGCCATCGTAGCACAGTCGTTACCCTATGAATACGGCATCTCCGAGATGAACATGAACGGCGGCATCATTACCAACCAGGGTGTGGAATACACCGTCAGCCTTACACCGGTACAGACCCGAGATTTTGCTCTGAGTATCAGCGTGAATGCCTCAAAAAACTGGAACCGAGCCGGTAAATCGGACTATGAAGCCGTGACGGCCGACTATCTGAACGGTCGCACCGATGTCATCGTCAGAGAGGGTTACCCCATCGGTGGCTTCTGGTCGTACTCGTTTGCCGGGCTCGACGGGCAGACGGGACAGCCGCTTTTTAACCTGCTCGATGTGCCCGAAGAGATGCGCAGCCGCACGCTCGACCCCACGACCTATCTCGTGTATTCGGGTCAGCGCGATCCGTTCTTTACCGGCGGTCTCAACCTGAGCATACGTTACAAGTCGTTTACCCTCAGTACCAGTTTCTCGGTATTGTTGGGTGGAAAGAAACGTCTGCTCTCTCCGTATGAACAGTTTGGCAACCGCTACTTCATGCCCGATCCCGACGTCAACGTAAACCGCGACCTGCTCAATCGCTGGAAAAAGCCGGGTGATGAACTGCATACCATCATACCCTCCTTACCGGGACAACATCAGGTATATATAAGCCTGCCAAATGGCGAAACGGAATATCCCATCTATGTGTGGGAAGAGTCCGACGCCATGGTGGTGAATGCCTCTTTCCTGCGTTGTCAGCAGATAGGCCTTTCGTGGAATATCAAGCCTGGGAAACTTGAAAAAATCGGAGTTAGCAACTTGTTGCTTAGCGCCAATGTCAATAACATATTTGTTATTGCCAGCAAACGGTTTAACGGATTTGACCCCGAAGTGCAGAACAGTGTCATGCCCCGGACCTTCTCTCTGGGTATCAACGTCGGATTTTAACATAACCTCACAACAAACAACCATCTCATGACCAAATATATTCTCACCGCCATTCTTGCTTTTACCGCACTGTCGTGCGGCGATTTTCTCGAACCTAAATCGCAAAGCGAGTTCGTTCCCAAAGAGGCAAATGCTCTCAACGAAATGTTGTTGGGCGAAGCCTATCCCAAACCATCGGGTTCGACCAGTATCAGCGCCTATCTCGAAATCTTCAACGACGACATCTGCTGCGCCGATACCGAGGGTACGCTCGACGACAACTCCATCAGTTTCGAGAGCGGATACGAAGCCCTCTTCGGCTGGCAGCCTTCTATGTTTATCACCATGGAGGGGTTGGGCATGATGCCTATCAACATCTGGGAAAGTACCTATGAATTTATTTTGGGTGCCAATGCCGCCCTCGACTATATCGACGGTGTAACAGGTACAGACGAGGAGAAAGCCTACGTTAAGGCTCAGGCCTATGCCCTGCGGGCTTTCTACTATTTCCTGCTGGTAAACACCTACGGCATGCCTTACAATTACGACAAGACATCGCTCGGCGTACCCTTGAAGTTGACCAGTGCCCTCGAAAATAAATTTCTCAAACGTAATACGGTCGATGAGGTTTACCAACAGATATTCCAGGACCTCGACAACGCCGAGGATTTGTATCTGACTCTTCCCCGCGAGAAACAGTACCAGCCCGACGGCAAGACCAGTCTGCCCATGGTGCAGCTGCTCAAATCTCGTGTATATCTCTACACCGAGAACTGGACCGAGGCCCAACGTTACGCCCAGAAGGTTATCGATGAATGGGGCTTCTCTCTCACCGACCTGCGCACCCTGCCGGCCTCGTCGACCGCCCAGCCCTACTACAACTTCATCAAGATGGACAGCCCCGACTGCATCTGGGTCTACGGCAGCATTGCCGACATCTCTTATTACCTGAACCTGTATGTAACCCTCAGCGACAACTCCACGCAGAAGTTTTTCAACGCTTCGCCCGATTTGCTTGATGCCTTCACCCCTGGCGACTTGCGCAAGAAACATTATATTGTAACCGAGTACCGCAACGATGCCATCTATCTGCCGCTTGGTAAATACCAGATTGAGGCCAACCATGAGCCGGGTAACTCCAACTCCTTCGGACAAGCTTTCCGCTTGGCCGAGGCCTACCTCAATGCGGCCGAAGCGGCGGTGATGAACAAACAGGAGGCTCTCGCCCGCACCCTGATAGAGGAGTTGCGGCAGAAGCGTTTCAACGAAGAGAACTATACACCCATCGACCCGACGCTCACGGGTGATGCCCTGCTCGAACGCATACGCCTCGAACGGCGTCTCGAACTCTGTTTTGAGGGGCATCGCTGGTTCGACCTGCGGCGCTACGGAATGCCTTCTTTCTCGCGCGACTGGAAGAAACAGGGTGTCGTTACCAAACGCTACACGCTCCAACAGAACGACCTCTCCTACGCCATGCCATTGGCTCCTTCGATTCTGGAAAAGAATCCCTACCTCGAACAAAATCAACTGGCTCCCGAACGATAAAATATATTCCCATGAATATGAAAAAAATGAAATATTTATCAGGTCTCTTTCTATCGGCCGTCATTGCCCTCACCGCCTGCCACAAGGAAGAGGCAATAATTCCTTCGAACGAAGGCATGCCCACGCGGTTTGAATTTCCGCAGGGAAATCAGCCGTGGGATCAAGACATCATCGACATTCAGAAAAAATTCGGCATCTATCTTATATACAAAGATTTCAGCTCCGACGATTTCAACCGCAGCTGGACCGGAGGCGGTGGCTCCTATACCGGAAGCGACCTTACCGACGAGCAGGCCCAGTGGTATGTCAACTTCATGAAAAATCACATCTTTGCTTACCTCAACCCCGAGGTCACCAAGAAGGTGCTGCCCATCTACTATTACCTGGTATACGACTTCTATATACCCAACACATTTGGTACCATTACCTTCAAAGTGCCCCAGAACAACTACTTCGACGGACTCGATTTCTGGCTGGTATGCCTCGACGGTGAGCCCGACCCCACCAGTGGCGAGCAGATACTCAAACCCGTCGACGCCAAGACCTACCACCAACGCCGCGGCATGATTATGCAGAAGATTTTTGCCAAAGCCGTGGAGGTCGGGACCATTGCGATTCCCGATGAATTTTACGACGGCTTTGACTTCAAAACCGGTCTGATAACCGGCATCGGAAAAGAGAGTGACCCCAACTATTACCTCAATCGGGGATTTGTCGACAGAATCTACGGCCTCATGTTCGACCAGACGATATACGTCTACGAGATACCTACTCGCGAAGATGCGTTTCTCGACTACGTCAACATTGCCATGCGCTATACGCGGGAAGAGTTTGACCAACTTTATCCGGCCGACAAATACCCGCTCATACGGCAAAAATACGACCTGGTGAACCGTCTGATGTCCGAGACCTATCACATCGACCTCGAAGCCATAGCACAAGGTCCGGAAGTTCTGGAATAAATCATATTACGCACGTAAAAACCATACATAAAACCGAAATATGAAAAAAACAATATGGATTGTTCTCTTTGCCTTGGCCGGCCTTCACGTGCAGGCTCAGGAAGAGACCGCAACATCGAGCCAAAGCGAGCTCGACTGGTACAACTGCTCGGTCGAAGAAGACCATGTGTACGGTGCCGCCGTCAACCAGGCCTACGATTACCTGAAAGGCCGTAAAGTCAAGAAACACCCCATCGTTGCCCTCATCGGCGGGGGTATGGACATTGAGCACGAAGACCTGAAACAGTCCATCTGGAAAAACCGGAAAGAGAAAGCCAACCAGAAAGACGACGACAAGAACGGTCTCGTCGACGACCTTTACGGCTGGAACTTCCTCGGCGGCAAGGACGGCCGCATCATGGAGTACACCATGAGCGAGGGCGACCGGGAATTCATGCGGCTCAAAGATAAGTATGCCGACTACATCTACAACCAGGGGAAATTCTATAAAATCGTCGACGGACGCAGAGTCGAGGTCGAAGCTCCCGACAGCGAGTTCTACTATTACTACAACCAGGTGCTGGGAGAGTCGAAGCTGGCCCGTGCATACGGCGGATATATGTTCTCCTACGTCATCAAGGAATATGGCGACCGTTTCTACGACCAGATGCGCAAACGCTTTCCCGAGAAAGAGAGTTTCACACTGAGCGATTTTGAAACCTGCTACGACAAGGATGCACCGCAAGACAGCCTCTCCGACGCTGCATTCCTGCTCATGGCCTATGCCTTTGGTCTCTACAACACCGACCAGTGGGAGACAGTCTACAACACCTTTGTTGTACCTACCGTCGCCAACGGACGGGAGATGTATGAAGAGGTGCTGAGCAAACCCGAGAGCAACGACCACCGCCGCGAGATTGTAGGCGACGACCCGCTCGACCTCTCCGACGACCGTTACGGCAACAACCAGCTGCTCACTGCCGACGCTGCTCCGGGCGTACTGGCGGCCGGTATCATTGCCGGCAAGCGCGGCAACGGACTGGGTGGCGACGGCATCGCCGACCAAGCCCGCATCATGACCCTGCGTGTATGTGCCAACGGCGGAGACCCCTATCTCAAAGACATGGCCCTGGCCATGCGCTATGCCATCGACCACGGAGCCGACGTCATCGTCCTGCCCGGGCAGAACACCCTCTACCCCGAGGAGCAGAAACGTTGGATAACCGATATGCTGAGATATGCCGAGGAGAAGGGGGTACTGGTTGTCGTTCCTGTATACGACCTCTCGCTCGACCTCTCCGAGATAACCTTCTTCCCCAACCGTAACATGGACGGAGGAAAAGCGCTGACCAACCTTATCACCGTTGCTGCCTCGGACAAGGCGGGCAATCCCTCGATGAACGCCAATTACGGTGTAGAGGGCCTCGACCTCTTCGCTCCCGGCATCGACATCTATTCGACCTATACGGGCGACAGCTACCGCACCGGTAGCGGCGAATTCCTGGCTGCTGCCTCGGTAGCCGGTACCGCCGCCTTGATAAAAAGCTATTTCCCCAAACTCACCGGCTCGCAGATACGCGACATATTGCTCCGCAGCGTAACTTCGCGTCGGGGCGCCGAGGTTGAAAAGGGTATCCGTGTCGACGATAATGCCACACAAGACCTCTTCCTCTTTGAAGACTTGTGCGCCTCGGGCGGAATCCTCAATGCCTACCAGGCTGTCGTCGAAGCCGAGAAAACAACCAAGAAATAATCGGTCATGATTAGACGTCTGTTCGCTTCGGTAATACTCTGCCTCTGCTGCCTGGCGGCACAGGCGCAGCCCGTCGTTTCGACGGTACCTTACCGGCTTGTTGCCGGTAAACTGGTGTTGGATATGGCTGTCGACGGTACGACATATTCCTTTGTTCTTGACACCGGAGGCCAGACCTCGTTTCTGAAATCGTTTGCCGACGGCCTCGGCTGGACGGCCGCTGACACGCTGATGGCCGTTGATGCCAACAACGAAACCATCGCGCTGGCCCGAGTGGCCGTGTCGCGTATGGCCACACCCGACGGGAAAATCGTCTTTTCCGACGTTCCCGCCCTGCTGCTCGAACAGGATGCCGGGCTCTCCTGTTTCGGTGCCGTGGGCATCATCGGCAGCGATATGCTCGGCAATATGATACTCTCCATCGACGGCGAGAGCCGTACCGTTACACTGGCTCCGGGCGACGCCGCTCCTGCCATTTCGCTGCGACGGCTCATCGAGTTCGATGCTGCGGCCGGCGGTATGCCCATCATACCGTTCCAGGTCGTGCCGGGCATCACCCTGAAAGCCCTCTTCGACACCGGCTCGCCGCAACTGCTCTCGCTTCGTGCGCAAGATTACCAGCGCATCGGCGGTCGTGCCGGCGTGCAATGCCTCTCCCGCAGTTATGGTGAGAGCAACATGGGCATCTCGGGACAACGCCAGGAAGAGGAGGCCATGCGGGTGGGTATACCGACGCTATCGGTAGGCTCGGTCAAGTTTGAATCTGTCGTAACAACCACCGCCGAAGCTCCCGTCTCGCTGCTGGGTACCGAACTGCTCACATACGGCCGCATTACCATCGACTACCCCCGCCGGCGTCTCTACTACGAAGCCTACCGGCCCGACGAGACGCACCGCCCCAAAGGCCGATATGCCGACGTCGAACTCACCGTGAAAGACGGCAACTTGGTCGTAGCTCGCGTTTGGGGCGAAGACTATGAGGGCATAGCTCCGGGCGACAAGGTGGTGGCAATAAACGGGAAACCGGTGGGAACATTCGACTTCTGCGAGAGTATTACCCAAGGTATTCCCGCGCTGAAAAAGAAAAAGAAATCGCGGCTGACTATCGATAGCCAGGCCGGAGAAAAGACCGTCATCTATGAACGTAAACCGATTCGCTTCAACCGTTAAGTTCGCACGGCTTGCCGTCGCCCTCGTACTCGCAGGGTTGGCCGTCGTCCCGTTGTCCGCCCAGATACAGAATAGGGTGTGCGATACCATTCCCTACGACTACATACACAACCGCATTGTCATTCCCGTTGTGCTCAACGGCATACCGGTGCGTTACATCGTCGATACCGGCGGACAGACAGGCACCGTGGCCACGGCGGCCGTAAAGGCCGGTGCCAAGGCTCAGGGCTATGCCGGCGTGTCGGATTTGAACAGCAACAAGAGCGTCTTCCAGAAAGGAGTCATCAGCAATGTTGCACTCTCTCCACACCATACACTCGGGCAACTCTCTTCGCTCATTCTGCCCGAAAACGGATTCTTCGATGAGTTGGGGGTTGTCGGTATTCTGGGAGGCGATGCCTTTGCCGGGACGGTCGTTACCATCGACGACAGGAACAGGATTCTGGTCATCAATGTTCCCTACCGTCCCGAGCGGTTGAAAGTAAGCGACGGCCTGCCGCTGCTCTCGACCAACAGCCTGCATCCCATTGTCGAGGTGCCGTTTGGCAATACAGCTGTCGAGGTGCTTTTCGACACGGGCGTGCCCGACTTTCTCCTGCTCTCGGCCAAAGATGCCGAGAGACTCACCGCCGCACAGTCCGCGCGCAAGGAGAGCGAAGCCTACGGCATTGTAGGCGCGGGCATACACGGACTGGGCGACCCGGTAAAAATCGCACGTCTCACCGTTCCCGAAATCACCGTCGGCACCCAGCGCTTTACGGGGGTCACCGGCACTACTACGGTCATGGACAACAGCATCATAGGGGCAGCCCTGCTGCACCACGGAAAGGTGATCATCGACTTCCTGCGCCGGCGCTTCTATTTCCTGCCCTACACCCAGGAGCCGGTCGATATGTCTGGTGAACCGGGGCACTGGAATGTCGACATTCTGCCGCTCGACAGTGCCTTCCGCATTACCACTGTGTGGGAAAGTCTCGGCGGACAGGCCGCTTTCGGCGACAAGGTCGTCGAGATAAACGGTACACGGCTCGACAGTCTGCCCATGAACGAGTGGTCAGTGCGTCGCATCATGGCCGACATACCCACCGACACGGCCGCCCTCGTTGTCGAACAGGCGGGCAAAGAAAAACGTATCGTCATAACGAAAGAAAAATAACACCGAATGTTTATGAAAAATCCTATCCTCAAAATAGCCTTGTGGTGTATCGCCGGCCTCTTGGCCCTTGACAGCTCGGCACAGACGAGCGGCTCGTCGTATGTTTTTGACTACCGCGACACCGACGGGAAAATCATCGTCTCGCTCGATGTCAACGGGCAAGCAGCCGACTTTGTCGTCGACCTTGCCGGACACACAGCCCTCCTGCCGTCGCACCTCGATGCGCTGGGCATTGATACCACCCGGCATGGCGATCCGGGCTACGACCACTTTCTCTACAAGCAGGTGGCCACCCGCGGCATTGTGGAGATAGGGGCACTCACCCTTGGCGACGCTATCTACAAGAGCAACGTGCCGGCATTCGTACTCGACGGCGACCCGGCCGGTCTGCAATCGCTCGGCGTGGCGGGTATTATCGGTGGCTCGTTCTTTCGCGACATGGTGCTCACCATCGACTCCCGCCATCGCAAAATCACGCTCTCGCTTCCCTACCGGCCTGCCTACATGAAACTCAATTACCGTGCCGACATGCGTCTGCTGCCGGGCAGCGGCATCGCATGCGACGTAACCGTCGGCGGGAAAAGCCATACCCTGCTTCTCGACACCTGGGCCGATGCCCTCGTCAACCTTACAGCTGCCGACTACGAGGCCTGGGGCCTTCCCTCCGGCACAGCCTCCGGCCGTTGCCAGCCCTCCTATTCGGGATCCGTTGCTGCTCCCGATGCAGCGACTCTGCCCGACTGGACCTTCGTAAAAACCCCTCTCACGGGCGGAACGGCCGTGAAAGACACTTCGCTCTCTCACTCTACGCTGGGGCTCGAACTGCTGCGACAGGGCCTTCTCTCCATCGACTTTCCCCGCCAGAAGATATATTACCAGCCCTTCGACCTCGTGGCCGTAACCTATGAGACAACAGCCGCAAAGGCCGACACCATAACCGAGGCCGACGGCCGTGTTACCCCCATCAACAAAGATTTCTTTGTGCGGCACATCTTCGATTACCGCCCCGGTGGGAATCCGGCGCTCAAATGCAAGAAACCGGTGGTCATCGACTTCTGGGCCACCTGGTGCATACCTTGCAAAAGGCTGATGCCCGAGATAGAGAAGTTTGCAGAGGAATACCGGAGCCGGGTGTCGTTCTACAAAGTCAATGCCGACCTCGAAAAGGAACTTTGCCAATACTTCAACGTACAGGCACTCCCCACCCTCATATTCATACCCACAGACGGAGACCCCATCGTCGAGGTGGGAGCCACACCCGAGAAATACAGGCAGATTATCGAGGAGAAATTGTTGGGACAATAGGTGGCAGACCGGACCGGGGAATTTTTCTTTTCGGAGAAAAGAGTTATCTTTATGGCATCAACGCTGTAAAACCATATCTCCCATGAACGACTCCATTCAATCAATAGGCCTGTTTATCGACGGAGGCTACTATGCCAAAGTGAACGAAAACCTCGAAGAGACCTCGCGCCTCAACATCGACCTTACCGCCCTGATGAAGTATATTCGCGAAGAGGTGAGCCGGCTGAGCCATACCCAGACCGCCGACAGCCACATTACCGAGAGCCATTACTTCCGCGGCCGTTACCGCGTCGACGAGGCCGCCAACAAGCACCTGCTCTTTGACGAGCGTCGCTTTGAAGACTCACTTATCGAGAACGACGTCATCTTTCACTACAAGCACCTGCGTCCGATACAGCGAGGCGGCAACGAGACGGTGATAGAGAAGGGTATCGACGTGTGGTTTGCCCTCGAAGCCTACGAACTGTCAACCATACGCCATTTCGACTATGTCGTACTCATCACCGGCGATGCCGACCACGAGATGCTCATACGCAAACTCAAAGCCCTGAAAATATATACTATACTCCTTACTTGGGACGTAGCCCGCGGCGAGACCTCCACCTCGCGATTCCTGCGCGAAGAGGCCTGCACCCACATCGAACTGAGCAAAGAAGTAGCACGCAATCCGGCCCTGCTCGGTCAACTTTGCCGCCCCGTCGGCAAGGAGTAGCTTCACTCCAAACACTCCTAAAATCAATAGATTACAGCCAAAAGCCGCAGGCTCTACGACTTGACCTGAATGATGTCGTCGAGGCGGGTCGTGTATTGGCAGCTGCGGTGCTCACTCTTGACGTGCCACGTCGTGTCGTAACCTTGCAGGGCGATGCGCACGGTGTCGCGGCCGTTCTTGCGGTTAATGCGGTCGACAGCCTCGGCCAGGGCCGACTGCCGGGTGCGGTCGACGGTGTCGAAGAGGTAGGTCTGCACAGCCGTATCGGGCACCAGGTCACACACCATCACACCGGCCTTCTTGTAATCGTAAATCTCTTCGCGGGGATAACTCTCACGCAGGAGACCGATGACGGCCGAGATGATTTCCTGCACGTCGCCGGTGGGTACCGGCAGATAACGCGTGCGGTAGATGCTGTCTTGCGGAGAGTCGGTCGAGAAACGGCTGGTGCGGGCAAAGACGGTTACCACCCGGCAGCACTGGTGCTGCCGGCGCAACTTGCGGACACAGGAGGCGGCAAAATTGGCTATGGCTTCTTCGAGTTGCGCACGACGGTGTATGCCACGGTCGGGGAAGCTGCGCGAAGTGCATATCGATTTCTTCTCGGGCAAGTCATCTTCACCGATGCAGGCGATGCCCTGCAACTCTTTCCAGGTGCGCACCCCCGATACGGTGAAATGGCGACGCACCCAACTCTCGCCCCGCGCCACAAAATCGGCGGCTGTGGCCACTCCAAAATATTCCATCTTGGCCAGATTCTGCCTGCCGACACCCCACACCTCTCCGATGGGACAGCGGGCCAGTGCCTTGCACCGTTTCTCGTCGCTGTCGATGAGACATACCCCGCCGTAACCGCGGTATTTCTTGCCGAAATGGGCCGCCACCTTGGCCAGGGTCTTGGTAGGAGCCACTCCCACCGTCACGGGGATACCGGTGCCGTGCTCGACGGTGGTGGCCATACGCCGGGCATACTCAGCCAGCGCCTCATCGGGGCAGAGACCCGAGAGGTCGAGAAAAGCCTCATCGATAGAATAGGGTACACAATCGGGCGAAAACTCAGCAAGGAGCGACATGACCCGACGGCTCATGTCGCCATAGAGATTGTAATTGCTGCTGAAAACCGCCACGTTGCCACTCTCCAAAAGGCTGCGAATCTGATACAAGGGGGTGCCCATCTTGATGCCCATGGCCTTCACCTCATTGCTGCGGGCCACCACACAACCGTCGTTGTTGGAGAGAACGACGACCGGCTTGTCGCGCAGGGCGGGAGCAAACACCCGCTCGCACGAGACGAAGAAATTGTTGCAGTCGACAAGGGCTATCATACGAAAGGAGAGATAAAACAGACGGAAAACGAACGGGATAGGGAAACGGAAAAGGCCGAAAAGTCAGCGCTGCCGCTTGATATTGTAGGTAACCACGCCCCACACGACAAAATGGTTCTCGGCCGTAACACGCAGGGGAGGATAGTCGTCGTTGGCAGGAACGAGCCACAGGCAGTTGCCGGCCTTGTCGATGCGAATGCGTTTGAGTGTAAACTCCCCGTCGACAAAAGCCACGACGATGTTGCCGTCTTGCGGTTCGAGCGCCTTATCGACGATGAGCAGGTCGCCATCGTCGATGCCACAGTCGCGCATCGAGTCGCCCTTGGCCCGTGCATAGAAAGTAGTAGCGGGGTGCCGCACCAATTCCCGGTTGAGGTCGATAGACTCGGTTTCATAATCCTGTGCCGGACTGGGAAAGCCTGCCCGCACACCGCCTTCGGCATAGTCGACCGAGAGGCCTGTCTTCACATCGGCCGCAAAAAGTTGTACTTTCATATAGTAAGTGCGTTTTCTTACAAACCTATAACAAAGACAAAGATACTCATTTTTTGAAGAGAGAGCGACTCTTTAAACCGCATTTTCTCCATCATTCAAATAAGGCACCAATAAATTAAGATAAAAAGATTGCCCCGACTGCTCTAAAAATACTACCTTTGTAAACGCCTGTTTCTCACGTCATCAACTCAATCTATATACAACATACCATGAAAAAATTCATTCTCTCCCTGTATCTCCTGACAGTAGCGGCAACTCTCAGCGCCCAAACATTCATACCCATTTGGGAAAAAGGGAAAATGCCCAACAGCCGGGGGCTGAACCTGCCCGACAGCATTGCCAACGAACGCATCTACCAGGTCGGCACGCCGGGGCTTTATCTCTTCGAGACCTCCAAAGCCGAGAACAAAGGCGCGGCCGTGGTCATCGTACCCGGCGGAGGCTATGCCCGGCTGGCCTACCAAATCAGCGGTTTCCAACTTGCCAAATGGTTCAACACGATGGGATTCACCGCCTTCGTGCTGCAACACCGACTGCCGCAGTCGCCCGATGTCGAGACCTGCTACCAGGCTCCGCTGCAAGACATGCAACGCGCCCTGCGCTACATACGCGCCCATGCCGACCGCTGGGGCATCGACCCGCAACGTATCGGCGTCATGGGCTCATCGGCCGGCGCGCACCTGTCGGCCTGTGCCGCCACCATTACCGACGATTGGAGCCACGCGGGCGACTCGCTCGATTCGATATCGTTCCGCCCCGACTTTGCCATACTCGTGTCGCCCGTCGTGTCGATGGATGAGATTGCGCATAAAGGAAGCCGACAGAACTTGCTAGGCTCGTTCGACACCCCCGCGATGCGCGACAAATTCTCCTGCGACAAACAGGTTTCGGAGTCGACCCCAAAGATGTTTATTGTCCACGCCATGGACGACCCGGCCGTGCCCTGTCTCAACAGCCTGCGGCTCTTTGAGGCGCTGAAACTCCACGACATCAAGGGCTCGTCGCTGCACATCTTCCCCAACGGCGGCCACAGCATCGCCCTGCGCAACAATCCCGGATCGACCAACGACTGGACCCGTCTGGCCGAAATATGGCTGCACGAGACAGCCATCTTACCATAGTGCCTTGACCTCACATACAAAAAAACGCGACAGAATTCTGTCGCGTTTTTTTCTGAAAAAATGAATCGTCTCATTAGCGGAAAATAACTTTCTCGCCTCTACTGGTTATGTAAAGATGTCCCTTTACCGGTTTTTCGACAAGCTGCCCCATGAGATTGTAATAACGCACGGGAATATTTTCGTTCACCACGGGTACTGATAATGCAGCGCTTCCCTCCACCACACGGTATATGGCCGTAGGGTATTTCTTCTCTGTCTCTTCGGGGTCGTCATAACTGGCAAAACGTCCTTTCCCGTCGGATACGTGATGCATTAAATAACGGTCATGCACCTCCTCATCGTGATTACGTATCGACCACTTGCCCGCAGAGGTCAAGGTTATCTCCCACTGTTGTTTACCTTTTGTGGGTTCATTGCCGACAGCCAACTCTTTTTCCGACTTTGCCTTATCGTCGTCGTAGCAACCTTTCAGATAATTTCCGTCGCGGCCAATGGCAAAGACACCCTCTTCGGGCACCGATATAGTCCATATGCAATCGGGGTGCAGGGCAACGCCATCGGTCAGTGTAACGACCTCGGTACCCAGGACCTCTTCTTGCGTACCATCGGTCGAGCACCAGATGGCATTGTCGGCCGTACCACTTACATGCCCGCTCATGGCCTCATTCTCATACAGGATAACGTAATTGCCCTCGACCAAATCGGCCGGAGATTCTACCTTGACATACTGTTGAGCATCAACCGAACCCGAAGCACAGGTAAATGCCATCAGTGCTGCAACTGTTGCTAATGATTTAAAATGTGTCATTGTCTTCTTCTTTTTTAAAACTTACGATTGTTTGTGGAGAGACCCGTATCTCACTCCTGTTTGTTTTTGCTGCAAAAATAGTCCGGCGATGTTTCAGGATTGCGAACGTTTTGTTACAAAACGGTAACACGCTTATTACAATTACATTAAACCATTCAAGCACTATTTTATATTTCGTCAAGGCCATCTATTTTTGCAACGTGACTTAGGGTTACTCCATCGCAAGCCCCACGCAAGAAATGTTCGGGACGAACACCTTTCCCCCAAGCCAATACATATTATACGGCATCTTAAAAGAGAAAAAAATGAATTCTTCCAAGCCTAAAATTCTCGTAGTCGACGATGAAGAATCGCTCTGCGAAATCATACAGTTCAACCTCGAAGTAGAGGGCTATGATGTAGACACCGCCAACAGCGCCGAAGAGGCATTACGACTCGACCTGCCCAATTACTCTCTTATCCTGCTCGACGTGATGATGGGAGAGATAAGCGGTTATCGACTGGCCCGCATGTTGCGGGAACGACCCGAGACGGCACGCATACCCATCATCTTCTGCACCGCCCGCGACTCCGAAGACGACATCGTCACAGGTCTCAACCTGGGTGCCGACGACTACATTGCCAAGCCCTTTTCTACCCGGGAAGTCATAGCCCGAGTAAAAAGCGTCTTGCGACGCACCGAGCACAGCGAAGAAAAAATCGACGATGGGACCATTACATTCGAGACTCTTCAAATCAACCGACGCAAAAAGAGCTGCACCATTGACGGTAGAGAGGTCGAACTCACCAAAAAAGAGTTTGAAATGCTCGACCTCTTTCTCAGCCACCAGGGCACCATACTCTCGCGCGCCGACATTCTTCACCAGGTATGGAGCAACGACGTGGTGGTACTCGACCGCACCATCGACGTCAACATTACCCGTCTGCGCAGGAAAATAGGCCGTTACGGAAACCACATCATCACCCGTTTGGGATATGGATACGGTTTTGAATAAATGTGATAAATCCAGCAAATAAGTTAAGATTCATACGGTTCTCTTTGTTTTTAACATAACTCCCTTATCTTTGCCCCCAGACAAAGAACAGACATTCGTGTCTGTTAAGAGAATGAAGGCACAAACCTTAACTAAAAGTTTTTTATTCTAAACTAGAAAAGCACCTGAACCAAACGCCTTTCTCCAGACAGGAGAAAAACAAAAACCGTCCAGAGTCTCCCACCCTTTAAACGCCACCGAACAGGAACAGACATTCAACCTCACACCTGCCCGATACGTTATTCAACCACACCTTATTCTTACATGTCCCGACGAATCTTATCGACTCGTCTGAGGAATACTTCAACTTGTTCAGCCAAACCATAAATATATAGAATCGTATGAAAACAAGATTTTTAGCTGGAATTCTGTTGGCAGTTCTCCTGTCGACCGGTTGTCACAAACAGAAAAACGAACCGCCTATGGTTTTTGACGTAACCATGAACAAAACCGAACTGATACTATGGGTCGGCGACACCGCACAACTCTCTGCCACCGTAACTCCAGCCCTCACCAAGAACAAACAACTGACATGGAGCAGCAACAAACCCGACGTCGCCACGGTCGATGCTTTCGGACTCGTCAAGAGAGTAGCCCCGGGCGAAGCCATTATCTCGGCCATTGTCGATGAAGATATGGCTACGTGCTGGGTCAAAGTGAAAGAAATCGAGCCCGAACCCACCGGCAATATCGATATGCAAGGCATGAGTGCCGAAGAAGTGGCCAAAGCCATCGACGCCGCCTTGAAAGCCGGTATCACCGACTTCAAACTTACCGGTCCGATAACTCTTTGCGGCATAGGCGACAGCAAGAGAGCCAACCCCTTTGCCTACAACACAACGGTCACGACGCTCGATCTTTCGGGTACTACCGGATGGCCTACTGTCTAGTTTGGAAGCGGCTCGACAACCGACCGCATCACAGGTGTGCCCCAAGAGAGTTTCGCCGGTTGTACGGCACTAACCCGCATCGTGCTGCCCAATGAGATAAAAGCCATGGGCCTGGCAGCTTTCCAGAGTTGTACCGCGCTATCGAACATCGACTTGAGCCATATCACCCACATCGATAATGCCGCGTTCAAAAATGCAGGACTCACAGGAACCCTCTCGCTTCCCGAGGTCGTTTACGTAGCGCCAAACGCCTTTACCCAATGTGAGAAACTGACCCGCGTCACACTCTCCCGCATCACGATCATCGGTGAGAGCACCTTTGCTCAATGCTCGGCCCTACAACAGGTATCGGCACCGGAAGCAACTCAATTGGGCGAAAACGCCTTTGCCCAATGTTCAGCCCTGACGTCGGTCGATATGCCTCAGGTACAGAGGGTCGGTAACTCGGCCTTCAACGCTTGCAAGATGCTGACCGAGAAATCGTCCTGCCCCAGACGACCCACATCGGGAATTATGCATTCTCCTCCTGCTCGGCATTGAAAACCGTGTCTATGCCTCTGGTTACAGAAATCTGCGACTATGCTTTCGGAGATTGCAAAAGCATCGAGATGCTGGAATTTCCGCAAGCCACAAAATTCGGACTCTTCATCGTATCGGGTTGCGCCTCTCTTACCAGACTGGAACTCCCGGCAACCGGTAGTTTCTATACTATCGACAGTGAATCCGGCACAGGAAATGTCATTGGCTCATCGGTTTTCAACAATACCCCGTTCAAAAATCCGCCGCTATTCTCTTCTAAAGGATGCACTCTTGTGCTGAACAGCGACAAACAGGCTGGTTCGACCAGCAGTATCGCCCCACAAGCCAACAGCAACCAATGGGCCGGCTGCACCTGGAAAGAAATCGTTTTTGAATAAATAGTCTCTCTCTCGACCGGGTACCCCTGCTTCCTTTCCAAGCAGGGGTACTTTTTTAAAACGAAGCAGTATCCGATAATTCCTTTTTTTGTAATAAATGTCGGCAAAAATGATATTACCACCTCTCACAACGCATTTTTAACGCAAAAGAATATCTAAAATTGCAAATATTTCGTATCTTTGTTAGATAACTTTAATTCATAGAAAAAAAATGAAAAAGGTACTATTTGCAATAGCATTGCTGTGCATGACGGCTTCTCAAGCCTTCGCACAAGAGCTCAAAGGCGACATGGGTATCAATGTACATGCCGGCATCTCAACGACAAGTGGCGCACAAGGACTGGCCGGTGTGGAATTTCGTGTAGCAGTGGCCGACGGCTGGCGTCTGGCACCGCAATTCAACATCGGTGGCGGACACGATATGAAATTCTTCGACATCACGGTCGATGCCCACTACGTTATCAACACCACACTCAAAAATTTCTCTTTCTACCCCATTGCCGGTCTCGGCTATGACCACTACTGGCAAAAATACAAGACTTTCAAATCAACGGCCAACCGCATCTTCCTCGATCTCGGTATGGGCGGTGAATATGTCATCAACGAATCTTTTGCCATCACGGCCGAAGTAAAGAGCCAATGGATGGTCGACGCCAGCAAAGGTATGCTACTCGTGGGCTGTACCTACAAATTCTAAAATTTAGTCACACATACAAACGCCGTATTCTATTCATTAGGATACGGCGTTTGTTTTCAACTTCTATCGCATCAAGTAAAGAAATCTCCACATTAATACCATGAAATATCCTCTCAATCTGACCCTCTTTCTGTTGCTGGTCATTGCCTGCCGACCTGTCGACACATTCACCGTATCGGGTCGTCTTCAAGGATTGAATACAGGAGACACGCTTCGCTTCGACACATACACCCTACCATTTTACGAGCCGATAAGTGCCGACACCTTCATCGTCGCGGAGAACAACACGATTGACATTTCAATCGCGGCACACCACACGATATACGGACTCCTGCAATATGCACCCCGGACCGGAAAAGTATGGGGCAACAACTCGGTCGAAATCATTGCCCGACCGGGAGATAATATCGAAATACACGGCAGCATCGACTACTTGAAGTGCGCCCGTCTCAAAGGGGGCCTTTACGACGACACAGCCGTTGCCCGCTACCTCGACACGACCAGAGAGACGGATAGCCTGGAAACCTTCTATGAACGAAAAATCGCTTTTTTTTCAGCGTCGGGACAAAGCGACAGTACATTCTCCTACATAGAAAGGTTCCAACACATGAAACACCCCAAGGCTTACAAGGAGATGCGCGACAGCCTGACAAACCTGGCCGATAACGAATACGCCGCCTATCTCTATCTCAGACTTACGCATCGGAAATCGCCCGAAGAACTGCAAGAACGGCTGAACCGGTTTTCTCCCGCCACAAGAGAAAGCTATCTCGGGAAGAGACTCGAAAGCATACTGCCGATATTGACCAACATTTCAGAAGGGAATAAACCGAAAGATTTTACACTCACCGATAAAAACGGAAATTCTGTTTCGCTGTCGGACTACCGCGGTAAATATCTTCTGCTCTTCTACTACGGGGTATGCGGCGGTGTATTCCAGACCGACCCGCACCTCACCGACATATACCATGAATACCACGACAAGGGTCTCGAAATGCTGGGAATCTGCCGCGACGGCGATATTGCGGCAGCCTATCCGCAACTGCTCGAAAGCCCACAGGTGCAACGGCTGCTCGCCCACCCCTATCCTACCATATACCTCACCGACGAACAAAACGCATATATAAGAAAAGAGCTTTTTCTCTACGCCACTCCCACGGTCATGCTCATCGACCCCGATGGGACAACACTCATTCGCGGCAGCCACGAAGAGAAGGCTATACGGAAACTGTTGCGTGAGAATCTATAACGGCGCGTATCTCTTGTTCATTGTAGGGTAATCGCCACTTTGCCGGACTCTATTTCGGACTTCTTATCATACCGTTCCCTCACAAAGTTATAAAACACCGGTTCGCAAGAGGTCGTTGAATTTCCAAGGCGTAAATGACAATTCAATGAGATGAGATGTGTCGGCATCTCGGCATAGTCAAACGGCGAAATCTTCGCTTTCTCCTTGCCTCTGCTCTCGCCTTTCCTTATCTTTGCCCCAACACGTTTCTAAAAAGATTCTTATGAGTGGATTACTCTTGGGGCTATTGTTGCCCTTTGCCGGTACGGTGGCAGGTGCCGCCTGTGTTTTTATTCTGAAAGACTCCCTGCCGGGTATGCTGCAAAAAGCACTGCTGGGATTTGCCTCGGGGGTCATGGTCGCCGCCTCGGTGTGGTCACTGCTCATTCCCAGTATCGAACTGAGTGGCGCTGAGGGGGCCTGGGCGGTCATGCCGGCAACGGTTGGTTTCCTGGCTGGTATGGGCTTCCTACTGTTGCTCGATCGCATCACCCCGCACCTTCACCTCGACAGCAAAAATCCCGAAGGCCCCCGTAGCCGACTCTCCCGCACCTCGATGCTCACCCTGGCAGTAACGCTGCACAACCTGCCCGAAGGCATGGCCGTAGGAGCCGTCATGGCCGGCGTACTCACCCAGTCGGCCGACCTCTCGGCAGCTGGAGCCATCGCCCTGTCGATAGGTATTGCCATACAGAACATTCCCGAGGGAGCCATCATCTCCATGCCCATGCTGGCCGAAGGAAACAGCAAGACAAAATCGTTTGCCCTCGGTGCCCTGAGCGGAATCGTAGAGCCCATCGGTGCCATCATCACCCTGCTGCTGGCCGCTTATGTAACACCGGTTCTCCCCTATCTGCTGGCTTTCTCGGCCGGCGCCATGCTCTATGTCGTGGTCGAGGAGCTCATACCCGAGAGCGCGACCGGCCGGCACAGCAACATCGGTACAATAGGATTTGCTGCCGGTTTTGCCCTGATGATGATTCTCGACGTCGTCCTGGGCTAAACACATTCTTCACACAACAGAAAAAGGGAAAGCATCGAAAATTCGTTCGATGCCTTCCTCTTATAATATATGCCGGGACAAGATTACCGCCAGATGTGCAGCAGGCGATTCAGCTGCAAACCAAGCCCGCAGGCCGAAGCCAGCACACAGAAAGCGGCTACCACGAGCGACGTGTAATCCTGGGCATGCAGGCACACCCGGGCATAATCGGCATAGACTGCCACGGCAACCATGCACATGACGATAAATACCCCCCACGCCACGCGACGAGCCATCGACGAACGGCGGGGCAGACGAGCCATCACCCGGCGTGTAAACCACTTGTCGGGCTCCTCTTCCAGAGCCCGGCGTCCGCTTTCGTTGAAAAGCGACCGTAAAGTCTCATCATTCATCTCTTTCATATCGGTCTTGTTTGAAATATTCGCTTAAATGTTGTTTCCCTCTGAACAATAATGTCTTCACGCTGCCCTCGGGGCGTTCCATCACCGAAGCGATTTTGGCAATGGGCATATCTTCGAGATAGAAAAGCGACAGCGCCATGCGCTCTTCGGGGCGCAGCGTAGCCAGCGCTCTCGCCACATCTATCTGCTCGGCAACCGGCGACGGCTTCACACTCAGAGCGGCCACCTCTTCGGTATCGATACTGTCGAACTTCTCCATACGGCGGCTGTAATCGTAGAAAAGATTGCAGGCAATGCGGAAGAGCCAGGTCGAGAACGACGACAGCCCCTTGTAACTCCTTATCCGCTCGTAGGCCCGCACAAACGTGTCTTGCGCCAGGTCGTCGGCCAGATAGGAATCACCGCCGGTGAGATGCAGCAGAAAACGACGGAGCCTCACCTGATACTTCTCGACCAGATGGGCAAAAGCCCGACGGTCGTCCCAAAGGACACATCGGGCTATCCAAGCCGCCTCTTCGCTATTGTTCTTCATCGGCCGAGTCGTCTTTGTCACCCTTTTTCCCCAGACGTTGCAAGGCATAGACCAGGAAGCCTCCCACGCTCATGACCAGAAATATGATGGCCACGCCGGTAAACATAAATTTGTCCGATACACAGCCCATAAACAGGAATCCAAGCCCTATGCCCAGGTAGGTAGTCTCATCTTTGAGCGGTTTACGCTTTTTCTTGGGAGACCAGAAACCGTCGGGCAAATCCCGACCGTTCTCCAACGACTTCTCGATAATGCGCGCACGCATTTGGGATTTGCGGTAATTGTATATCAAGATGGCAATCAAGATGGCCAACACCACCACAAAGGGCACCACAAGAACCGAAACTATCGCCGTCAGAGGTATAATGTTCGAGGCTATTTCGTCCCAAAAACCGTCATCGGCCAGGACGATACTCGGTAAGGCAAGCAATAAGGCTGCGGTCAGCAAAATTTTATTTTTCATTGTTGTATGTTTTATAGATATTAGACGAAGCAAATATGCAAAAAGTTTCGTAACGATAAAATTTATTCTCCGTTCCCCCACAAACGTAAACAGGGTTTTCTCTCCGCGCCAAGTCTCGGGCTGTGCCCGGAGTGGCAACCGAACGACGCGGCGTTCACCATCGGTCCGACAGATATTCGAGCAGGTTTTGCAACCGTTCCGTCCTGTTTTTTCCGGGGATTCTCACATCGGGACGAATACCTGTCTCTCCGTTGAATGTGCCGTCGGCATTGATACCGCTATCAATGGGATAGCGCACAAGAATACCGCTCTCGGGCAGGCAGACGATACCCGGGTCGGAGCCCATGCCCTGCGTGGCCGTGGTCCGACCCACAAGGGTCGCCCAGCCGGTACGCTTGCAGAAGTCGGCCCATATCCCCGACGAAGAGAAGACGCCGCCATCGACCAGCAGAAAGATTTCTCCCTCGAACGCCACCGGACTCTCGGGCTTGACTTTCAGGTGTGTCTCATGGGCGTAATAAGAGCCGTCAAACAGCTCGTCGGGCAACGAGCCACCTTCGGACTGACATTCCAGGCGACGAGCCTTCCGGCCGAAATAACGGGGCTTGAAATATTTGTTCAACTCTCCATTTTTGGAAAGCACTACTGTGGAAAATTCCAACGGTTCGTCGATAAGACGCGGCACGATATGCTCCGACCAGTAACGCGTATCGCCGCCCCCATTGCCCTGTATGTCGATAACCAGATAGCGGGCATCGGCAATCGACGACAGGAAGCGGTCTATTTTCTCTCCGTCGACAGCCAGCGAAGCCATGTCGAGCGCCTCGATGCGCATGTAGGCCACCCGACCGTCGCACAGCATCGTATCGCGGTAATACGAAACAACCGGTCGGGAGCCCTCACTGCTATTCACACTCGGTTTGTTCGAGAACATACGGCTCCAATAGGCGGCTCGGCCTTCGCTGCGCCGTATCGTCTTGACCCACCTTTTATATCGGCGGTTCGAGGCATACGCCTCTTCAAAAAACTCGGGCAGAGCCGTCGGGAACAAGTCGAGATGCCCGTCGCGGAGTTCCTTGATAATACGATTCAGCGCCGAGATATAGCTCTTGTTGTCGGTCGTGGCCTTCAACCGCTCGACATACTCGTCGTGCCGTGCCAGCCAGTCGATGCCGTATTTACGCTCGGCCACTCCGAAGAAAGGGTAATTGTCGCGCAATACCCCGTAGAGGTATTCAAAGTCGGCCACCTTCTGCTCAGCTGTAAGCGGTGCCATTTCCCCCTGCTCTCGCGGCTGCGCCGACAAACGAGACACACACAGACATAAGAATGACAACAGACAAAATTTCCATATTTTCATGATTCTCTCTTTTAATGTGATTTTTGCATTAGACGAGCCGAAGAGAGAAGAAGTTTCACTTTCTTTCCTGTTTTTGTGTTCTTACCTGCCCACTCACTTCTTTTTTACGCCCCCAAAGAGGGCATTACCGAGAATAAAAAACGCATTGTTTCATGGTAAGGTTTCTATCTGAAAGAATCACCGGTCGGGGGGCGGCTAGCGCCAAGGGGCGGGACCACCCGTCCCGACGAGCGTAATTTTATTTCTTTCGTGGGTGGTTGCTTGTTTTGTGTGTGGGTGATGGTATGGTATGGTTTGGTTGGGGGTATGGTATGGGTATAAAAAAAGCGCCGGGGACTTTCTGTCTCCGGCGCTGAGGGGGCG
>OBAF01000200.1_pt1 | contig 68469 bp, 63 predicted proteins | sample 1517851 | NCBI WGS metagenome assembly OBAF01 (sample SAMN04571706, study PRJEB22368) | human gut metagenome | biome: human gut; material: stool | host: Homo sapiens | place: Luxembourg | collected 2012-10-19 | reverse complement strand
CCCTCCCGCTGCCGCGGGAGGGTTAGTAAATGCTGCGTTCCTACGGGGCCTTTCTTTTTTTGTGGCACCTCATCCGTCACGGCTAAAAACTTTTGCGAAAAAAGAGGATTTGAGGAAGTTTTTTGGTATAGTATATTGTCAGATTTATTTTGCACCGCGGTTCGGTGGGGGAAAGGAGGGCTTTTCGTGCATTTCAGCGACCAGTTTCTGGACGAAGTGGTGGCGCGGAACGACATCGCGGACGTGGTATCCAGCTACGTGACGCTGACGCGCAAGGGCGGCAACCTGTTCGGCCTGTGCCCCTTCCACAACGAGAAAACGCCCTCGTTCTCCGTGGCGCCGGACAAGCAGATCTACCACTGCTTCGGCTGCAAAAAGGGCGGCGGCGTCATCAATTTCATCATGGAGATCGAGGGCCTGTCATTCCCGGAGGCGGTGGAGTTCCTGGCCAAGCGGGCCAACATCCCGCTGCCGGCGGAGGACGAGGCCCGCAGCAACGCCGACCGGCTGCGGCGGCGGGTGCTGGAGCTGAACCGCGCGGCGGCGCGGTGGTACTACGACCAGCTGCAGCTTCCGCAGGGTGCGGCGGTGCAGGCGTATCTGGACAAGCGGCAGATACGGCGCGGCATCGCGGTGCGCTTCGGCATGGGCGCTTCGTTGGACCAGTGGGACGCGCTGCTCCGCGCCATGACGGACAAGGGCTTCACCAAGCAGGAGCTGCTTGCCTCCGGCCTGGTGGTCAACGGGAAAAACGGCGGGCTGTACGATAAGTTCCGCAACCGGCTGATGCTGCCGGTCATCGATGTGCGGGGCGACGTGGTGGGCTTCGGCAGCCGCGTGATCGACAAGTCGGAGCCGAAATACATGAACACCACCGAAACGGTGGCGTACAGCAAACGCCGGGTGCTCTACGGCCTGAACCTGGCCAAAAAGACCAAGCGGCCCAACATGATCCTGTGCGAGGGCAACCTGGACGTGGTGACGCTGCATCAGGCGGGGTTCGACAACGCGGTGGCCTGCATGGGCACGGCGCTGACCCAGGAGCAGATACGTCTGCTGAGCCGCTTCACCAAGGAGCTGGTGCTGTGCTACGACAACGATGGCGCGGGCCAGATGGCCACGGACCGGGCGCTGGAGCTGCTGCAGAACAGCGAGTTCACTGTGAAGGTCCTGCGTCTGCCGCAGCGATTGGTGGATGGACATTATGTAAAGCAAGACGCCGATGACTTTATCAAGTATCAGGGCAAGGACGCCTTTGAGCAGCTGCTTTCCGGAAGTGCAAACGGCATTGAATTCACGATGTCTGAGATCGCGGCCAAGTATGACCTGAAGGACGACAAGGGCCGTATCGCCTATGCGGGGGAGATTGCCGAAACATTATGTAAACTAAATGACCCCGTGGAACGGGAGGTATATACCACCCGGGCCGCCGAGGCGGCGTCCCTGCCGGTAGAGGCCATGCGGATGGAGGTCCAGCGGGCCGCCAAGCGGGTGCAGGCCAAGGCACGGAAGGCGCAGGAGCGTCAGGAGATGAACCCGATATCGGCCCTGCAGCCCGCGGACCGCAGCATCCGTTATCAGAATGTACGCAGCGCGCTGGCGGAGGAGGGCGTTATCCGTCTGCTGATGCAGGACGAGAGCCTGTTCCCGCCGGAAATGCCGGTACGGCCGGAGGAATTCTCTTCACCGCTGCTGGGGCGCATCTACGGCGAGCTGTGGCAGCGGCGGGGGCACGCGAGCATGGCGGCGCTGGCCGCGGTGCTGACGCCGGAGGAGATGAACCACCTGACGGCGCTGCTGCAAAAACCGGAATCCGCAGCCAACGCGCCGCAGGCGCTGGCGGATTACATACGCATCATTCGGGAAGAACACACCAAGCGCACCGGCGGCACGGATCCGCTGGCGGCGGCGATGGAGACGTATAAAGATAAAAAAGGTTACGGAGGAAAGCGAACATGACCGAAGAAAAGTACACCGCGGAGCAGTTGGAGCAGATGGCGGACCAGCTTTTGCAGGAGGCCGCGCCGGCGCAGGACAAGCCCGCCAAGGGCGGCCTGGACGAAAAGACCATCGCGTCCCTGCCGGCGGCCGCGCTGCTGAACGGCAACGAGAAGCTGCGCGACCTGTTTACCAAGGGTAAGAAGAAGGGAAAGCTGGATGCCGGTGAGTTGTCCGACGTGCTGGACGAGCTGGACCTGGAGAGCGAGCAGATGGACTCCATCTATGACTCTCTGGAGCAGTTGGGCATCGAGGTAGGCAGCGAGGATTTCCTGGCCGACCTGCCCGATGAGGATGGCGAGCCCGCTATGGATGAGATCGCCGAGATCGAGGAGGAGGAGCTGGTCGACCCCAACACGTTGGTGGACAGCTTCAACATCGACGATCCCGTGCGTATGTACCTGAAGGAGATCGGCAAGGTGCCCCTGCTGACCGCCGATCAGGAGGTGGAGCTGGCCACCGTCATGTCCGCCGGCCGCGAGGCCGAGGCGCGTGTGGCGCAGGCCGAGGCGGACGGCGAGACCATCCCTGAGTCGGAGATGGCCGAGCTGAAAAAGCAGATCAAGGCCGGCGAGAAGGCCAAGCAGCAGCTGGCCGAGGCCAATCTGCGTCTGGTGGTGTCCATCGCCAAGCGCTATGTGGGCCGCGGTATGCTGTTCCTGGACCTGATCCAGGAGGGCAATCTGGGCCTGATCAAGGCCGTGGAGAAGTTCGACTACACCAAGGGCTATAAGTTCTCCACCTACGCCACCTGGTGGATCCGTCAGGCCATCACCCGCGCCATCGCCGATCAGGCGCGTACCATCCGCATCCCCGTCCACATGGTGGAGACCATCAACAAGGTCATCCGTGTGTCCCGCCAGCTGCTGCAGGAGTTGGGCCACGACCCCAGCCCCGAGGAGATCAGCGCCGAGATGAATATGCCTGTGGACAAGGTCCGCGAGATATTGAAGATCGCCCAGGAGCCCGTGTCGCTGGAGACGCCCATCGGCGAGGAGGAGGACAGCCATCTGGGCGACTTCATCCCCGACGAGGCCGCGTCCGAGCCCAGCGAGGCCGCCAGCTTTACCCTGCTGAAGGAGCAGCTGGTGGACGTGCTGGGCACCCTGACCCCCCGGGAGGAGAAGGTGCTGAAGCTGCGCTTCGGTATCGAGGACGGCCGTACCCGCACGCTGGAAGAGGTAGGCAAGGAGTTCAACGTCACCCGTGAGCGTATCCGCCAGATCGAGGCCAAGGCCCTGCGTAAGCTGCGGCACCCCTCCCGCAGCAAGAAGCTCAAGGACTTCCTGAACTGAGGCGGACCATGAAGCGGGTAGTTCTGGCGCTGCTGGCGGTGCTGCTGCTGGCGCCGTCCCTGGCCTGGGGCGACGACAGCCGGCACTATGAATTCCGCCTTGCCGCCAACGGAGAGGCGACGTACCATGCCGCCGCCGGCGATACCGTAACGGTATCGCTTTCCCTGTGCCGGACCACCGGCACAGGGCCGATGTTCGCCATGCAGGACGAGATATGCTTTGATCCTGCCTTCTTCGCCTATCAGCCTGATGGCACCCTGCTCCGCGAGGGCGTCAAGACGACGCTGATCACGCTGCGTGATGGCCGTCAGGCGGTCTACATGAATTACGTAGACTTTGGCGGCGGCGCGGACTGGGCGGATGAGACGGTCGTCGGCTCCTTTCAGCTGAAGGTCCTGGCCGACGGCGGTGCGTCCGCCATAACCGGCAGCCATTACCTGGTGTCCACCGAGGACGGCATGGGCCGCTATGCCGCCGCTGCCCGGGACGTCACGGTGGTGGTGTCAGAGCAGTGCCGCGTGACCTTCCAAAGTAACGGCGGCAGCGGCGTAGCGCCGGCGGAGGTGCTCCGTGGAACGCCCCTGGCGCCGCCGCAGGCGCCCACCCGCTCGGGCTATCGCTTCACCGGCTGGTACAGTGACTACGACCTGACCCGCCCCTGGGATTTCAATGCGCCGGTCACGGCGGATATGACGCTGTATGCCGCCTGGCAGCCTCTGCCGGCCGCCGCGCCCTCCGCCGGTCCGTGGGCATGGCTTATTGTTGGTGCTTCCATTTCAGCACTGACCGTTTTAGCCCTCCGCCGCCGCAGTTAGATCACAAAAAGGCAAAACAAAACCGCCCGTCCGGGCGGTTTTATTTTGCCCTGTGCGGGTCAGGGCCGTTCACCGACAGCACACCCCGGCGCGCCGCCTGCAAAACAGGCGAAAAATTCAGCGTTTCAGGGGGAAGCCGTTGCAATACGGCATTAAGATGCTATAATAAGGCTGATATGATAGGAACGGAGATCTCAGCCATGATCGAGAAGGAAGCCTTTATCGCGGCACTGCTGCCGATCTGCGACACCGTATGTGAATATGACAGGGCCCGGGGAAAGCTGCGGGTCCGGAAAACCAGTCTGGCCAGTGGGCTGGAGGACAAATGGTACACCGTAGAGGAGCTGTGGGACATCTTCCGGGACAACGGCGGTGTGTCGGCGGAAAAAAGCGTGTGGATGCGCTATCTCAGCAGCGATAACCTGCGGAGCTTTTTCTACGAAAAGGAGCGAAACGAGAGCTTTCGCCTGCGGTTCCGGCAGGGCGGCGTAGGCTGCCGGCAGTATGACATCCGCATCGACCGGATCAACGACTATGTGCTGGTCATCTCCGGGCGGGACACCCAGGAGCAGGAGATAGACGCGCTGACCGGCGCGCTGAGCCGCAACCATTACCAGCGGGATATGAGCAATGAGATATACCGCGGCGGTGTAGCGCTCATCGATATGGACGATCTGAAGCTGTATAACGACATAAATGGCCATCAGGTGGGCGACAACGCGCTGCGGGTGCTGGCGGATACCATCTATGAGGTAGTAGGCTGCAGCGGCTCGCTGGTGCGCTACGGCGGCGACGAGTTTTTGCTGCTGCTGCCGGGCGTGGAGCAGGCGGCCTTTGCCACCGTGCTGGGAGACATTCAGCGGCGGCTGCGGACAGTGAGCATACCGGGCTGCGAGGGCTGCCAGCATATCACCATCAGCGTGGGCTGCGTCATGGCGCAGCAGGAGACGATCGCCCAGGCGGTACAGCGGGCGGACCGGCTGATGTACCGGGCCAAGCGAAGAAAGGACGCCGTGGTCACCGAGGATACCCCCGTGGAGGGGGGAGAGGAGATCAAGCCGCATATTCTTGTGGTGGACGATGCGGCTATGAACCGCGCGATACTGCGGGAGATGCTGGCGGAGGATTTCAACGTGCTGGAGGCGGAGGACGGCCGGGAGTGTATGGCGCAGCTGGAGACCTACGGCGCGGATATCTCACTGGTGCTGCTGGACATGATCATGCCGGAAATGGACGGCCTGCAGGTGCTGGAGGAGATGAATAAGCGGGGGTTTATCGAGGATATCCCGGTCATTATCATCACGGCGGACGGCTCAGAAGAAAAGGTGCGGCAGGCCTACGACATGGGCGTGGCGGACTACATAGAACGGCCCTTTGATATCCGTATCGTGCGGCAGCGGGTGATGAACACCGTGAAGCTGTATGCGCGGCAGCGGCGGCTGGCAGCGGTGATGATGCAGCAGCTGCGGCGGCAGGAGCATATGATGGGCATCGCGGCGGATATCCTGTCGCGGGTGATGGGCTACCGCAACGGCGAGGGCGCGGACCACGGGCGGCACGTGGAGCAGATCACGCAGCGGCTGCTGGAGAGAATGCTGGAACGCACGGATAAATACGGCCTGACCCTGCAGGACTGCCGGCGGGCCGCCGCCGCGGCTATGTTCCACGACATCGGAAAGATGGGCGTGCCGGATGCCCTGCTGCGAAAGCCCGGTCCCCTGACGCCGGAGGAGTTTGACGAGATCAAGAAGCATACCCTGATCGGCGAGGAACTGATGCGGGGCATGAAGGAGATGGAAAGCGAGCCGTTGGTGGAGGCTGCGGCGGAGATCTGCCGCTGGCATCACGAGCGGGTGGACGGCAGCGGCTATCCCGACGGGCTGAAGGGCGACGAGATACCGATGACCGTGCAGGCGGTGGGCCTGGCGGACGCCTATGACGCGCTGGTGAGCCAGCGGGTGTACAAGCCGGCGTATACCCATGCGGAGGCGTTGGCTATGATACGGCGCGGCGAGTGCGGCGCGTTCGATCCGCTGCTGGTGGACTGTCTGGAGGACATACAGGGCGCACTGTGCCGTGAGGTATACGGCATGAGAGGTAAGGAATGAGCAGGACAAAAAGATTGCTGGCGGTGCTGCTGGCGCTGTGCGGCGCGTTGCTGTGCGGCTGCGGACAGCGGGAGACGGAAACGGAAGAGCTTCCGGTGCTGGTCATTGGCAGCGACAACTATGAGCCGTATTTCTATCTGGATGAGAATGGCGCCTATGCGGGTATCGACGTGGAGATCGCCACCGCCGCCTGCGAGAGATTGGGCTGGACGGCGAGCTTCCAAAAAATCAACTGGCAGGAGAAGGACGCCCTACTGGAGCGAGGCGACGTGGACTGCCTCTGGGGCAGCTTCTCCATGAACGGCAGAGAGGACTGCTACCGCTGGGCAGGGCCGTATATGTACAGCCGTCAGGTGGTCATAGTGCAGGCGTCCAGCGATATTTACGGTCTTGGCGACCTGAACGGCAAGCGCATCGCCGTGCAGACCTCCTCCAAGCCGGAGGAGCTGTTTTTGAAGCATCAGGTGCCCGGCGTGGAGCAGGTGGACAGCGTGTACTGCTTCGCCGACACGGTGGACGTGTTCGCCGCGCTGGACAAAAGCTATGTGGACGCCTGCGCCGGACACGAGACGGCGTACCTCACCTTCATCGCCGGGCGCGCCGGGGAATACCGGGTGCTGGAGCCGGGGCTGCTGCGGGCAGGTCTGGGCGCGGCGTTCTATAAGGACGACGGCAGCGGCAGAGCGGAGGCTCTGAACGAAATGCTGCACGAGCTGGTGGCGGACGGCACCGTGGCCGCCATTCTGGAGAGCTACGGCGTGGACGCACAGGCGGCTTTAGCGGGGTTGATCCATGGGCAATAAGTTTTCCAACAAATATATCTGGGTGCTCATGCTGGTGCTGGGCGTCTTTGTGATGGCGGTCACGGCTCTCATCGGCGGCAACAGCAGCATCCGCAACGCCCAGCAGACCGCCCAGCGGACGCTGCAATATCTGCAAAACCAGTGCATCAGCTACCGCGACATCGTCGCCGCCGACCGGCTAAAGAGCCTCGTGCGGCTGACGGAGCAGGCGCAGGAGGTGGCGGAGCGCGAGGGTATGGTGGGGCAGAACCGCTCCAACGAGGAGCTGGCGCGGTACGCCCAGCGTCAGCGCGTAACCTGCGTGCTGGTGCTGGACAAGGATCTGGAGATCGAGTTCAGCTCCGGTGCGGACATGGACTGGAGCGATTACTACACCAATGAGGCGATCCGCTCCATCATGGACTACCCGGAAAAGATCTTCGCCCGCCGCCTGACTCGTGACGGCGCGGTATACGACATAGCAGCCGTGGCGCGCGTCGAAAATCCCGGCGTCGTCTTCTGCGTCCGCCTCCAGTCGAACACGATCATCGCCTCCTACCGTGCGTCCATCGAGAGCCTGCTGGCGGGCTACGAGACGCTGCTCAATGACAGGGTCTACACCTACATCACCGACGGCGAGCGCGTGGTGGGCAGCAGCGCGGCGGAGCAGTGGGACCTGCCGGTGGACGAGGTGCCCCTCATCCGTGCGCTGGAGTCCTCCCCCTCCCCGGGCAGCAAGCTGACCCAGCTCCGCACGGACGGCACGTTCTTCGGTGCACGGGAGCGATACCAGCAGTACAGCCTGTATGTGTTCCTCCCCAATGAATACGTGTTCATCCTGGGCAAGAACATGGTGATCTCCGCCTTCGGCGTCTACGCGCTGGCGGCGGTCTTGGCGACGCTGCTGGTGCTCCGCACCACGCAGGACCGCAAACGGCGGGAACTGGCGTACCAGAAGCAGTTGGAAAAGGAAGTAGAGCGTGCCACAGCGGCGGACCAGGCCAAGACGCACTTCCTTCGCAGCATGAGCCACGACATACGCACACCTATCAACATCATCATGGGTATGCTGGAGATCATCGGGCGGAACCCGGAGGATGTGACGCTGGTGCAGTCCTGCCGGGAGAAGGCGCAGACCGCGGCACGCTATCTGCTGGCGTTGGTAAACGACGTGCTGACGCTGAATCGCCCGAAGCAGGAGGCGCTGGGAAAGACCCCCTATTGTTTGACAAGCGAGCTGCACGAGATGCTGGGTATTTCGCACGCCCAGGCGGAGAGCGCAGGCGTTACGCTGATGGTGATGGACCTGACGCTGGAGCATGAACGATTCACAGGCGACCCGCTGTATCTGCGGCAGATCTGCCAGAACATCATCGGCAACGCCATCAAATACAATCACCCCGGCGGATGGGTGCGCTGCAGCTTCCGCGAGTCCCGTTATGCGGACGGCGTGTGTCGGCTGGAGTTTATATGCGAGGATAACGGCGCAGGTATGAGCGAGAAGTTCCAGCGCCATATGTTCGAGGCATTTGCCCAGGAAAACAGCGATAGGGGCAGCCTTTCCGGCGGCGTGGGCCTGGGTCTGGCCGTGGTGAAAAAGCTGGTGGACGAAAGAGGCGGTACCATTCAGGTGGACAGTGCACGCGGACAGGGAACGCGCTTCCGCGTGGTGCTGCCCATGATGCCCAGTGAGGCCGAAGAACCGGAAGCCGCGCTTCCCGACGCGGCGGCCTCCATTGCCGGACGGCGCTTGCTGGTGGCGGAGGACAACGAGCTGAACCGGGAGATCGCGGTGTACCTGCTGCAGGAGGCCGGCGCCATGGTGGACCAGGCCGCCGACGGCAAGGAGGCGGTGGAGATGTTTGCCGCGTCGGCGCCCGGTACCTACGACGCGGTGCTGATGGACGTGATGATGCCGGAGCTGGACGGCCTTGCCGCCACCCGCGCCATCCGCGGCATGGACAGGCCGGACGCGCAGCTGCCGATCATCGCCATGACCGCCAACCTGTTTGACGAGGACGTAGCGGCCTGCCTGGCAGCGGGCATGGACGCGCATATCCCCAAGCCGTTGGAGGCTGGGCAGATGATAAGAACGATCGCCGAGTGGCTGGAGAGGAAGAAACAATGAATTTAGAGAAGCTTTATCAAGAGATGGGCGGTGACATGGCGGACGCCGTGCGCCGGTTGGGCAGTATAGCTGCGGTGGAGCGTTTCCTGCGGATGTTCGCCGGAGACGACACCTTCGCCATGCTGCAGGCGGCCATGAGCGCCGGAGACGCCCGTCGGGCCTTCCGCGCAGCGCACACGCTGAAGGGCCTGGCAGCCAACCTGGGGCTGGTGCAGCTGGGGCAGGCAGCCTCAGCCCTGACGGAGGCCCTGCGCGGCAGCGATATGCAGCGCGCGTCGGCGCTGTATCCGGAGACGGCCGCGGCATACCGTGAGGCGTGCGCGGCGATCGGAGATTTAGAGACGGACGCGTAGAAAACACGGATTTTTGCGGAAAAGACTTGACGAAACGGAACGAAAGTGATATACTACGAATACAATAATGTTCTGTTGGCAAATCGGCTGAAAGGCCGAGACGCAAAGCTACGGTGTCTAAACGGCATTTGACCGCATGATTGACCGGCTGCAAGTGGGATGCGCTTCAAAGGTGCATACATTGCAGCCGGTTTTTTATTTGCCCTGCCCGGCAGGGCCCATATTGCAGTACGGGTCGCGGAGGTCTAACCCCTACCTCGGCGGCATCGAAACCCCCATCTGTCACATGGCAGATGGGGGTTTCGGCATTGCGGAAGCGGTGCTCACGGCAAAAAAACACCCCCGGCACTGCCAGGGGTGTTCGCTTATGCCTTGCGGCCGTAGAGCGCGGTCATGCGGTCGATCCTGACAGAGAGCGCATCGCTCAGTTCGCCGGGCAGCAGCCGCCAGGTCCAGTTGCCGCCCTGGGTGCCGGGGATGTTCATGCGGTTTCCCTCGCCCAGGCCCAGATAGTCCTGCACCTGCGCCACGAACAGCTCCGCCACGCTGGACATACCGCCGCGGATAATACCCCAGTGGAAGCCCTCCTGCTCAGTCAGCGCCAGGTATTCCACCGCGTGGGCCACATCCTCCGGCGCGGCCTCCTGCCGCCACAGTGCCAGGGGGCTGTTGTCGTGGGTGCCGGTATAGCAGATGCAGTGCGGCGTATAGGCGTGGGGCAGATACCCGCTGGAATCCCGGGAGTCAAAGGCGAATTCCAGCACCTTCATACCGGGCCAGCCGGATTCGCGGAGCAGCTGCGCCACCTCCGGGGTGGGGTAGCCCAGATCCTCGGCGATGAACTCCAGCTGCGGGAACCAGCCGTTGAGCCGTTCGATCAGGTCCATGCCGGGACCGGCGATCCAGCGGCCGTTTTTGGCGGTGGGCTGACCGTAGGGCACGGCCCAGTAGTTGGCAAAGCCGCGGAAGTGGTCGATGCGGATCACATCATACAGCTTGCCGGCGCCGTCGATCCGGCGGATCCACCAGCCGAAGCCGTCGTCACGCATGGCGTCCCAGTCGTAGAGGGGGTTGCCCCACAGCTGGCCGTCGGCGGTAAAGTAATCCGGCGGGACGCCGGCCACAGCCTTGGGCACCAGATCGTCGTCCAGCTGGAAGAACTGCGGCTCAGCCCAGACGTCGGCGGAGTCCATGGCCACGTAGATGGGCAGATCGCCGATGATGCGGATGCCCTGCTGGTGGACGTAGTCGCGCAGAGCGGTCCACTGCCTGAAAAACAGAAATTGCAGATAGGTGAAGAACTGCACATCCTCCCGCAGAAGTGTGCGGTACTTGTCCAGCACGGCCTCGTTCTTACGCAGGCGAAGGTCGTCGTCGGGCCACTCCGTCCATGCCTTCATGCCGAAGTGCCGCTTGCAGGCCATGTACAGGGCGTAGTCCGGCAGCCACCGCGCATTGTCCTGCGCAAAGGCCGCTACGGCCTCCGCGTCCCGCTCCCAGCCCCGTTTGTAGGCCTTGTGCAGCAGGGTAAAGCGGTTCTCGTAGATCTTTCCGTAGTCCACATGGCGCGGGTCGCTGCCCCAGTCGGGGGCGGCGCACTCGGCGGCCGTCAGCAGTCCGTCAGCCGCCAGCATATCCGGGTCGATAAAATAGGGGTTGCCGGCGTAGGCGGAAAAGCTCTGGTAGGGGGAGTCGCCATAGCTGGTGGGGCCCAGGGGGAGCATTTGCCAGTAGGACTGGCCGGCGTCTTTCAGGAAATCGGCGAAATCATAGGCCGCCTTGCCCAGGGTACCGATGCCATAGGGGGAGGGCAGGGAGGATACCGCCATTAAAATACCGCTGCTTCGTTTCATAACTCAACTTCTCTCTTGGATAGGATTTGACTTTCAGCCGGACGGTCCCGGCCAAAATATACGGGGGCGGGCGATCAGCCCGCCCCCGGCGTGTTGTAAGTTTAGCCCTTGACGGCGCCGGCAGCCACGCCCTTGATGATGTGCTTCTGGCAGCAGAGATAGAAGATGATGACCGGGACGATGCTCAGCAGGATCAGCGCCATGGTGGCGCCCATATCCACCTGTCCGTAGCTGCCCTTCAGATACTGGATGACGATGGGGATGGTGCGGTATTTGTTCAGATCCAGCACCAGGTACGGCAGCAGAAAGTCGTTCCACACCCACATGATCTCCAGCACGCCCACGGAGATAAATGTGGGCTTCATCATGGGCAGCACCACCAGGAAGAAGGTACGCACAGGCCCACAGCCGTCAATGGCGGCAGCCTCCTCGATCTCCAGCGGGATCGTCTTGACAAACCCGGAGAACATGAATACCGCCAGTCCCGCGCCGAAGCCCAGGTACACGATAGGTATTGTCCACGGTGTGTTCAATCCGATCTTGGCAAAAGCCATAGAGGTGAAGCTAAAGTAGGGAAGCTTGACCTGCTCGGCGGTGCGGGACAGGGTGAACATCACCATCTGGAACGGCACCACCATGGAGAACACGCACAGGTAGTACACGATCTTGCTGAACAGACTGCCCACACGGGCCACATACCACGCGGCCATAGAGGTGCAGATCAGAATCAGCGCCGAGGAGACCAGGGTGATGAACAGACTGTAGAACACCGCCTTGATAAACGGATAGTTGCCGAAGGTCATGCCCTTGATATAGTTCTGCCAGCCCACAAAGGTGTCCTCATTGGGCAGGGCGAACGTATCGGTATTGACAGCGGCATTGGTTTTGAAGGAGTTGATCAGAACGATGACGATGGGCAGCACATACACGATGCAGATCACCGTGAACGCTATGGTCAACACCATTTTGCTGCGGTCATGCTTTTTGGCAAGGCTCGTCTGCATTACTGCTGCACCTCCTTTTTACGGGTAGCCCGGAGTTGGATCAGTCCGATAGCCGCCACCAGTATGAAGAACAGCACGGCTTTGGCCTGGGCCACGCCGCGGTTGTTGCCGCTGCCGGAGTAGAAGGAGTTGTAGATGTTCAGGGCCAGCATTTCCGTGGTCTTGACAACGCTGCCGTCCGCCTGCTGCAGGAAGGGGCGGCCGCCGGTCAGGGCCAGGTTCTGGTCAAACAGCTTGAAGCCGTTGGTCAGCGTCAGGAAAATGCAGATGGTGAAGGAGCTCATCATGTTGGGGATAGTGACCTTCCACAGGGTCTGCCAGTTGGTGGCACCGTCGATGCGGGCCGCCTCCAGCATATCCTCCGGCACGGACTGCAATCCGGCGATGTAGATGATCATCATATAGCCCACCTGCTGCCAGCACAGCAGGATGATCAACCCCCAGAAACCGAAGTGGCTGTTCAGTACCACGGACTGGCCGTAAGCGACCAGAAAGCCGTCGAAGATCATGGACCAGATGTAGCCCAGCACGATGCCGCCGATCAGGTTCGGCATGAAGAACACCGTCCGGAACAGATTGGAGCCCTTGATGCCCCGCGTCAGCGCATAGGCCACCGCGAAGGCCAGCGCGTTGATGAACAGCACCGACACAAAGGCAAACAGCGCCGTGAACAAGAAGGCATGGCGGAAGCTGCTGTCGGCAAAGGCCTTCAGATAGTTGTCAAAGCCTACCCATGTCCACTTGCTGGTCAGCTTGAATTTGCAGAAGGACAGGAACGCGCCCTTCAGGAACGGGTAGATGAACCCGATGCAGAAGGCGGCAAAGGTGGGCAGCAGAAACAGCCACACCATGCGCTGAATTGGCCGTCGGACCAGTCGGCTGTTCAGCGCAGCCGCGTCCCGTTTCGCTTGAAATCGTTTCATTAGACCACTCCTGTTCTCCGTAGTTTTGTCACAGCGAAAGCTCTCCTCCGAAGTGCGTTCGAAGGACAGCGCACGCCGTCACAGAGTAAGAAAGAGGGGGCGGGCGAAAAGCCCGCCCCCTGTGCGTATGTGGTTGAAACCGTAGCTTAGCCGTTGGCGATATCGTTGTTGTACTGGGTAGCCCAGCCTTCCACGAAGGCGGTCTTCACATCGTCCCAGCTGCCGCCGTCGGCGGTATACTTGCCCAGAGCGTCGACCACAGCGGCACGCCAGTCATTGACAGCGGGGGTGTAGTTGAAGGCCCAGGTGACAGGATAGCAGCCATTGGCAACATACTCGTTGGCCAGAGCGCTGAACGGATTGGAGGGAGCCTTGGAGGCCTGGAACGGGCAGGCGCCGAACTGCTCAGCCATCATGGCAGTGCCTTCCTCGGAGGTAACGACCCAGTTCAGGAAGTCCAGAGTGGCCTTGATGTCCTCCTCGGAGGCGTTCTTGTTGACGGACCAGTAGTTCTCGGTACCGGTGCACAGGCCGGCCTTCTCCTCGCCCTCAATACCGCAGTAGATGGGGATCATGGTCAGGTCGTCAGCGTTCATGCCGAACTTCTCGCCGGTCAGGTTGCTGTACTCCCAAGTGCCGTTCTGATAGAACACAGCCTTGCCCTCGCCGAACTCGGCCTCAGCCTGGTCGCCGGTGGCGGACAGCAGGGCGGCGCCGGTGGTGGCGGAGTCAGTGGTGTACAGGTCCCAGATAGCCTTGTAGTTGTCCAGATAAGTACCCTTGATGGTGGCGGGCTTGCTGGTCACGCCTTCATCGCGGAACTCATAGAACAGAGGCATATTGGCCAGATGGCCGGAGAAACGCCAAGAGGAGGTGCCGTCCAGACCGGCGGAGGTGAAGGCGTCGAAGCCCAGCTCGGCAGCGCGGCTGTGGATGTCGTCAGCGATCTTCTTCAGGGACTCGAAGTTGGTGATGTCGGTAACCTCATAGCCGGCTTCCTTCAGCAGCGCCTTGTTCACGATGATACCGTAGGTCTCCAGGCAGTAGCCGATGGAGATGACCTCACCGTCGGCGTTCTTCAGGGCATAATCCTTGGAGGTCAGCTGGTTGTACACGTCGCTGCTGCTCAGGTCGTAGCAGAACTCACCCCAGGTAGCCACGCCGCCCTCGTTGCACTGGAACAGGGTGGGCGCGTCTTCCTTGTCCATCTCGGACACCAGGGTGGACTCATACTCGCCGGAGGCGGCGGTGAGGATCTTGACGGGCACGCCGGTCTTCTCGGTGTAGGTGGCGGCCAGAGCCTTCCAGGCGTCGTCAGACTCAGGCTTAAAGTTCAGGTAGTACACGCTGCCGGTGGCAGTGTCGCCGCCCTCGTTGGTGTCATCCTTCTTCTCACCGCAGGCCACCAGAGACAGGGCCATCACGAGAGCAAGAAGCATTGCAAGAAACTTCTTCATGGTAATTACTCCTTTTTTGTTTTTATTTTCACATCACAAGGATGTAAAAAACAGATCATTAGGGTACAAAAAACAAATTATTGGGATGCAGGAAACGGATCCTTAGGATACACAAAATAGATCACAAAGATATACAAAAGTATCACCTGGGCGCGGCCACGCTGCGGCCCTGGCGCAGGGTGGTGGGAAGCAGCTCACAGGCGTGGGAGCCCTTGTGCCGCACCATGTCCAGCAAAATCTCGGCGCTGCGCCGACCCATTTCCTCCATAGGCTGGCACAGGGTAGTAAGCGGCGGCTCAATATAGGCAGACAATTCTAACCCATCTATCGCTATAACGGAACAGTCCTCGGGGATACGCCTGCCGGCGTCCATCAAAGCCCGCATGGCACCAATGGCCATAGAGTCCGCGATGGCGAAAAGTGCTGTAAAATCAACGTTTTCGGCCATTTTTTCCTGCACGGCTCTGTAGGCGTCCTTCGCGCCGAATCCGCCGGTGGAGATCACCAGTTCCGGGTCCACAGGGATGCCGTGACTCTCCAGCGCCTGCACATAGCCCTCATAGCGCAGCTGGCTGATGGACTGATCGTTGGGACGGGAGATCAGCGCGGCGATGCGCCGGTGCCCGTGGCGGTACAACTCCTCCACCGCCTGCTGTGCGGTGTCACCGTCGGCGATGGACACAGAGGAATACTCGCCCTCGATCAGCGTGCCATAGCGGTTGGAGTAGGAACAGCACACAAAGGGAATGTTCAGCATCGCCAGATCAGCGGGGGTGTAATCAAACCGACCGCCCAGGAACACGATGCCCTGCAGGCGCTTTTCGCGCTCCATGACCGCACCGCATTTGACCTCGTCGTCGCAAGTACCGATCTGCTGCATGACCATTGTAAAACCGGCATCGGTGATGGTGCGTTCAATGGCGCGGATAATGTCGGTGTAGAACGGATTGGACACACCGCGGACTACCAGACCCACGGCATCGGACTTGGTGCGGACCAGGTCGCGGGCGCTGTTGTTGGGAATGTAGTTGCTATTCTTGATAGCGGAAAGCACCTTACGACGGACATCCTCACTGACATCCGGCCGGTCATTCAGCACACGGGAGACGGTACTGACGCTGACGCTGCACTGTTTTGCTATATCCTTGATCGTCATACCTGGGTGTGCCTCCTACTATACCAGATCGAAAGGAAAGAAAATCGTCAGAGGAAAGCGAAAACATTACCGGTAACGTTTCCGTTCAGCATAGTTATCCTATCAGTGTTTGCCGCAATTGTCAATTGCTTCGCTGCATTTTTGCCGAAACGCACAGAAAAGGCGGTGGTTTTCTTGTGAAAATCACAAGAAAACCACCGCCCGATTGAACGGGCGGCGGCGAAGTATCGAATGTACGGCGCAAAATGGCGGAATTACCGGCGAAGGAGGGCGCGGCGCGCCCTCCAGTCGGGCAGATAGGCTTCCACCTCGCGGTAGAAGGCGGGGGAGTGGTCGTGGTGGCGAATGTGCGCCAGCTCATGGACCACCACGTATTCAATGGCGGCTTCGGGATAGGCCATCAGGTAGAGGGAGAAGCTGAGACGGTTTTTGCCGGAGCAGCTGCCGAAGCGGGTGCGGGCGGCGGTGACAGTGATGCCGGCGGGCTGCACGCCCATGCGCTGGGCCCAGTGGGCCACCAGGGGTGGCAGTGTCTCTTTTGCCTGCTGCCGCCATGCGTCCTCTTGTGCCGCAGACGGCTCCGGGTGGGCGGATAGATAGGCCTGCCGTGCTGCCAGATGTTTTTCCAGCCAGCCGCGGTGACTGTCCACAAAGCGGGTGATATCCGCATCGGTGGCCCGCAGGGGGGCGCGGACCAGGGCGGTGCCCTGTCGCGTGACCTCCAGCGCCAGGGTGCGCCGGTGGGAGCGTATCACAGTATAGTCGATCATTGGCCGTCCTCCGGGATGAAACGCGGGCCGCGGTAGCCGTCCCGGTCCACGATCTCGGACCACATGGCGGCGGGGCGCACCCACAGACCGCCATTATCATACAGGGCACGGTAGACCACCAGTTCCTCCAGTGTTTCAGAGTGGCGGGCGGTGCCGATGACCTCATATTCATTACCCTTAAAGTGGCGGTAGCGGCCTGGTTTTATCGTTGTCATACTATATACTCTCCTGACAGGTAACAGTTGTGTTGACGATACGAATAGTATATACTATTGGCAGTGATTTGTAAATCGGAGGTGCAAAGATGAAAAACACCACGCTGTGCTATATCGAAAACGAACGGGGCGAATACCTGATGCTGCATCGGGTGAAGAAGCAGAACGACCTGAACCACGACAAGTGGATCGGCGTGGGCGGCAAGTGCGAGGAGGGCGAGAGCCCGGAGGAGTGCGTTTGCCGCGAGACGCTGGAGGAGACGGGCCTGACCCTGACCGACTATCGGTATCGGGGGGTCATCACCTTTGTGTCGGATATCTGGGAGGGGGAATATATGCACCTGTTTACCGCCACCGGCTGGACGGGAACGCTGCGGGAGTGCAGCGAGGGCGTGCTGGAATGGCTGCACAAGGATGCGCTGGCGGCGCTGCCCCAATGGGAGGGGGACAAGCTGTTTCTGGCGCTGATCCACGAGCCGGACACGCCGTTTTTCTCCATGAAGCTGCAATACGCGGGCGATACGCTGGTGTATGCCGCTCTGAACGGAAAGGAGCTGGCGGTATGATCCTGGTGAGCGCGTGCCTGCTGGGCTGCGCCTGCCGGTATGACGGGCAGAGCAAGCCCAACCCGCTGGCGCAGGAGCTGGCCCGGCGTGGACTGGCGGTGCCGGTGTGCCCGGAGCAGCTGGGAGGATTGCCCACGCCCCGAAACCCCTCCGAGCGGCGGGGGGACCGGGTGGTGATGAACGATGGCCGAGACGTGACGGCGGAGTACCGCCGGGGTGCGGAGGAGACGCTGCGCCTGGCGCGGCTGTACGGCTGTACCGCCGCCGTGCTGAAGGAGAAAAGCCCCTCCTGCGGCTGCGGGCGCATCTATGACGGAACGTTCACCGGAACGCTGACGGACGGCGACGGCGTCACGGCGGCGCTGCTGAAGGAAAACGGCATCAAGGTCTATGGCGAGAGTGAATTGGAGAAGCTGCTGTGAGCCGTCTCTCCCATTTTATTTTCCGCCAAAGGCGCACAAGTTTTGGATTTACATTTGGTAGAAATACAGGTATAATATGACCAGCAGCGTTGATATGTGCGGCGACGGGAGCTCCCGTCATTCCGTGGGTACCCACGGAATGATGCCGCCTGTATGCTATGGGAGAATAAAAGGAGGAGTGTACAATGAAGAAGTGCGTAGTGGGTATATTTTTTGCGTTGGTGCTGTGTTTGGCGATGCTGCCCATTTCTGCTTTTGCAGAGCAAAAGACAACCATTAGAACTGTTGATCAGCTTTTACAATTTGCAAAAGCGGTGGACAATGGCGAATATGATGACAAAACAGATGCGGTTGTATCTCTTGAAGCGGATTTGGATTTGAAGGATGTAAAAACATGGACGCCGATTGGCAGCAGATTTGCTGCTGATGGAACTCTGCTGCATTACTTCAGCGGCAAATTTTATGGAAACGGGCATACGATCTCCAATTTGGATTTTTCCGAAAACTATGGAAAGACAGCGTATCCGTCTTTCGGATTTTTCAGTGAGGTTTACGGCGCTGAAATTTCCGGTTTGACAATTCAAGGCAAGCTGGATGTGTCCAATTCAGGGTATGTCTATTTTGGAACGGTAGCGGGTGTTGCAGCAGACAGCAAAATTTCTGACTGCGTTTCGGATGTATCGTTCACGGATACGGACAAATATATCAACGGCACTGCGGCTTTGTGCGGATATGCGATAAATAGCACGATTGAACACTGCCAAAACAAAGGGAATTTTTCAATAACGAAGGATGTCAGCTCTTTTCAGATGGGCGGTATCGTAGGTCTTGCTCAAAACAGTACCGTACAGTATTGTGCTAATACAGGCGATATGACCTCTTGGACACCCTGTACCGGCGGAATTGTTGGGCAGTTGTTTCAAAACTCAAAGATCATCAATTGTTATTCCACCGGGAAAATGGTTCCTCTTGGCAATGGAACTACGGATTTCGGCGGCATTGCAGGCATAGTTGGTGCAGGTACTGAAATCAGACATTGTTATTTCGCTGGTGAAATGGATTTATCTCAATATACTGCCACTACACCTTATAAGCGTTTAGGCGGTATTGCAGGCGGTGTTTCTTCTGATACACCTGCTTTTGAAAACAATTATTTCGTGGAAACTGAAAATGTCCCGGCTTGCTTTAAGTACCAGAATGCTGGAACAGAAAAGACCCTTGAATACATGAAAACGGGAGATTTCTTTGATGAAATCACTGCTGCCGGCGGCAAGTATCGATTTAACTCAAATGGCACACCGCTTCTGCCGGAGCACAAGTATCCGACAGTAGAGGAAACGCCGCGTTACTACTACAGCTCTGCGACTACCGCGAAGGACGAGGGCAAGACCGGCTCCCCCAAGACCATAGATGCGGGCGTGGGAATGTACGCCGTGAGTGCGGCGCTGTCTCTGACCGGGATGGTATATGTGAGTAAGAAGAAATCTTGAGAACGCAAAAAAGAAATCCCGAAAGGGATTTCTTTTTTGCCGGGGGACGAAGCCCCACGCCAGCGTGAGCGCTGGCTCGCAATGACAGGGAAGGGACGTCGTACCCCAAAGGCATTTGTTCCATGCGCTCCACGGCAGGACACCGGCCCCTACAAACGAAAGGACAGCGCCCCATGCGGGGCGCTGTCCTTCTATATGAGGGTGTTACCACTCCAGGTTCTTTTCCGTCTCCTTGCTGAACACATGGGCCACATTGCCGCCGAAGATCATGTTGACCTCGCTGCCCATGGGGAAGTGGGCGGCGTTGCCGTTGGTGGGGACGATGACCACCACGTCATGGCCGTGGGTAGAGATATGCAGATGCACAGAGGAGCCCATCAGCTCACTGACATCCACGGTGCCCTTGACGCCGTCGGCGCAGAGCATGATGTGATCGGGGCGAACGCCCAGCGTCACGTCCTGTTCCGGTACATTTTTAGCGCTGAGCCGGGCCTGCTTATCCTCGGCCAGTTCCACGTTGATGCCGTCGATAGCCACGGCGTATTTGCCGTCGCTGTTCTTCACCAGCTTCGCGTCAAAGAAGTTCATCTGGGGCGTGCCGATAAAGCCGGCCACGAACAGATTGGCCGGGTGGTCAAAGACCTCCTGGGGCGTGCCGATCTGCTGGATGAAGCCATCCTTCATGATGACGATGCGGTCGCCCAGGGTCATGGCCTCGGTCTGGTCATGGGTGACGTAGATAAACGTGGTGTTGATCCGCTGGCGCAGCTTGATGATCTCGGCGCGCATCTGGTTGCGGAGCTTGGCGTCCAGGTTGGACAGGGGCTCGTCCATCAGGAACACGGCGGGGTCGCGGACAATGGCGCGGCCGATGGCCACACGCTGGCGCTGGCCGCCGGACAGGGCCTTGGGCTTGCGGTCCAGATACTGGGTGATGTCCAGGATCTCCGCGGCCTGACGGACCTTCTTATCGATCTCGTCCTTGGGGACTTTCTTCAGCTTCAGGGAAAAGGCCATGTTCTCATACACGGTCATGTGGGGGTACAGGGCGTAGTTCTGGAACACCATGGCGATGTCCCGGTCCTTGGGTTCCACGTCGTTCATCAGCTTGTCACCGATCCACAGCTCGCCGGAGGTGATGTCCTCCAAACCGGCGATCATACGCAGGGTGGTGGACTTGCCGCAGCCGGAGGGGCCCACCAGCACGATGAACTCCTTGTCGGCGATCTCCAGACTGAACTGCTGGACAGCCACAACGCCCTCATCGGTGATCTGAAGATTGCTCTTCTTTTCCTGGGGCTCCTCGCCCTTCTTGACCTTCTTTTTCTTCTCGGTGTTGGGGTAGACCTTCTTCAGGTCCTTCAGAATGACCTTTGCCATACATTTTTGACTGTAACCGTCCTGCCTCCGCAAAAGACGGCCTCGCACGGGCATTGCCCTCAGTGCCTTACGACAGGTCTCCACACTGCCGCACCGCCAGCCACAGCGGGTATTCCTCCTTATCTTTTGCCGTCCGGCGGCATGAAGTGGAGTGCCGCCTGACGGTGGGAATACGGTAAGTATAACCGAAAACGTTTCCAAGCGCAAGGGCTTTTTGTGATATATATGAAAAAATACTGCCTGCTGGGAAGGGCAGGCAGTATTTCTCACAAATCAACGATAACAGGCGTGTGGCCGGTGTGGGGCAGCAGCTTTTCCAGCACGTCGGCGGTCTTCAGCTTCAGTGTACTGGTGCAGATGCACGGGTGGCAGGAGAAAAAGGGCGCGTCATAGACCTCGCGGTCGATGAGCAGCCGGACACGGTGCTCCGTATCGTTGGCCAGGCCCAAAATGGTGGCGGAGCCCGGGTGGCAGCGCAGCAGCTCCCACAGGCTCTCCTCCGGGGCGAAGCTCAGGCGGGAGGAGCCGATCTGCGCGCTGAGGTCCTTAGTGTGGAAGGGCTTGTCCGGCGGCATGCACAGCAGATAGAACGCGGTTTTCTGCCGGTTGCACAGAAACAGGTTCTTGCATACGGACACGTCCAGTGCGCGGCTGACCTCGGCGCACAGCTCCATGTTGAAGGCGGCGTCATGGCTGACGCGGTCGTATTCGATACCCAGCTTGTCCAGCAGGTCGAAGGCTGCGGCCTCCTGTGGCAGCAGCTGGCTCTCCGGACGGGTGTTATGGGATACGGGGGAGATGGTCACTGTGCGTCACCTCGTTTCAGCAGCAGCTCTCCGGCGCGGTAGATGTCGCCTGCGCCCACGGTGATGATCATATCGCCGGGCTGGGCCAGCTTTTCCAGCTCGTCCGCCGTCTGCTCCAGCGTGGCGCAGTAGACGGCGCCGGGGATGCGGGCGGCCAGGTCCCGGGAGGAGATGCCGATGTCGTTCTTTTCCCGGGCGGCGTAGATCTCCGCCAGCACTACGCGGTCCGGCAGGCGCAGTACCTCTACAAAGTCGTCGAACAGCGCGGCGGTGCGGGTGTAGGTGTGGGGCTGGAAGGCCAGGATGAGCCGTTTGTGGGGCAGCGCCTGCGCGGCGCTCAGCAGCGCCCGCACCTCGTCGGGATGATGGGCATAGTCGTCATAGACCTCCGCGCCGCGGAAGGTGCCCTTGTGCTCAAAGCGCCGTCCTGCGCCGGTGAAGGACGCCAGGCCCGCCGTTACCGCCTCGCCGGGAAGGCCGAGAACATAGGCGGCGCTGGCCGCTGCCAGGGCGTTGGAAATATTGTGGGCGCCGGGGACGTGCAGGGACACATGGGCGTAGGTCAGGCCGTTGATGACCACGTCGAAGTCGCCGTAGCCGTCAAAGAAGGAGACGTTGTCGGCATAGCAGTCGGCGCTGCGGTCTTTGACACTGAAGGTGAACACCGGATGTGTCAGGCCCTTGACGGCCTCGCGGGCGCCCTCGTCGTCAGCGTTGGCGATGATAAAGCCGCGCTCCGGCACCAGGGCGGCAAAGTCGTGGAAGGAGTGCTCGATATCGGCCAGGTCCTTGAAGAAGTCCAGATGATCGGCGTGGACGTTAAGGATCACTGCCACGGTGGGAAAGAAGTTCAGGAAGGAGTTGCAGTATTCACAGCTCTCCAGAATAATGGTGTCGCCCCTGCCCACCCGATAGCCGGAGTGCAGCAGCGGCAGCGTGCCGCCGATCATCACCGTGGGGTCTGCCTGGGCCGCCATGAAGATATGGGTGGCCATAGAGGTGGTGGTGGTTTTCCCGTGGGTGCCGGAGACGCACAGGGCGTTGCGGTAGCCCTGCATGATGGCGCCCCAGGCATGGGCGCGCTCATAAACCGGGATGCCCCGGGCCACGGCGCCGGCGATCTCGGGATTGCTGTCGTGAATGGCGGCGGTACGGATGACCGCGTCGCAGTTTTTCAGGTTCTCCGCCGAGTGGCCGATGGCCACGGGAATCCCCACAGAGCGCAGGTGCTTCACCGTGTCGCTCTCGCTCATGTCCGAGCCCTGCACCGTCACGCCCATGCCCTGCAATACCTCCGCCAGCGCGCACATACTGACGCCGCCGATGCCGGCAAGGTGTACGCGCTTGCCGGGGTGGATATACTTGTGAAAGTCCTCAGTAGGATGAAACATATTTGCTGCCTCCTTGACAGGAACAGAAAAATTACTGTACTATTATAATACAACGTTTCCGCCCATGCAACCGGCTTTTTTGCCGGTATTTGGCGGCGGAGGATGAAAAAACGTGAGGGGAGGCGAAGCCATGCTGCCGCAGGCGGTGCAATATGTGCTGGAACGGCTGGAGGATGCGGGCTTCGCCGCCTATGCCGTGGGCGGCTGCGTGCGGGACACGCTGCTGGGCCGCACACCGGGAGATTGGGACGTGACCACCGCCGCGCGGCCGGAGCAGGTGCTTGCACTGTTTGACGGCTATGCCATCCCAACCGGGCTGAAGCACGGGACGGTCACGGTCCGGGCGGGGGAGATGCACATTGAAGTGACCACCTTCCGGGCGGACGGGACCTATACGGACCATCGCCGGCCGGATCAGGTGTTTTTCTCCGACAGGTTGGAGGAGGATCTCTGCCGCCGTGACCTGACAGTGAATGCCATGGCGATGGACCTGCGCGGCCATATCACCGATCTGTATGGCGGGCGGGAGGACCTGGAGGCGGGTATCCTGCGGTGTGTGGGAGAGCCGGAACGACGCTTTGAGGAGGATGCGCTGCGTATCCTGCGGACGCTGCGCTTTGCCGCCGTACTGGGATTTTCGGTCGAGCCGCGGACCGATGCGGCGCTGCGGGTGAAGGCGCCGCTGCTGCGCTGTATCGCGCCGGAGCGTATCCTGACAGAGATGGATAAACTGCTGTGCGGCAGTCACGTGCTGCCGGTGCTGTTGAGCTGGCCGGACGTGCTGGCGATGTTCCTGCCGGAGATCGCGCCCTGCGTGGGCTTCGAGCAGCACAATCGCCATCATATCTACGACGTGTGGGGGCACAGCGCCCACGCAGTGGCCGCCGTCCCGGCGGAGGTGGTCCTGCGCTGGACTATGCTGCTCCATGATATCGGCAAGCCGGCGTGCTTTACCCGGGATGAACAGGGCGTGGGGCATTTTTATGGTCACCCGGCTATCTCGGCGGACCTGGCGGCGGATATCTGCCGCCGCCTGCGGATGGACAACCGCACGGCCGAACGCATCGTGACACTGGTGCGCTGGCACGACCGGGATATTGCCCGGACGGAGAAGGCTATTGCCCGCGCCGTGTCGCAGCTGGGAGAGGAGACGTTTCGGCAGCTGCTGGAGGTGAAGCGGGCCGACAACGCCGCCCAAAGCCCGGAGGATCGCTGCCGTCTGGCGGATATACAGCAGGCGGAGGATCTTCTGAACACGCTGCTGGCGAAGCGGCAGTGCTTTTCACTGAAGGACCTGACGGTGAAGGGCGGCGACCTGATGGCGCTGGGGCTGCGGGGGCGAGAGGTCGGTGATGCGCTGCAGTATCTGCTGAACGCCGTGCTGGACGGAACGCCTAACGATAAAGAGACCCTGCTGAAGCTGGCGGCGGAGAGAAAATAGCCCCGCGGCGCTTTCTGCGGGAAGGAGGTATAAGCTTCGACTTCCCGGAGGCAAGACAGCAAAAGAGGAAGATACCAAAAGGTGTCTTCCTCTTTTGGTGCCTCGTCGGGGATTCGAACCCCGGACACCCTGCTTAAAAGGCAGGTGCTCTACCTACTGAGCTAACGAAGCGTATGCAGTTATCGTAAGGACGGTGTCGTCCGGAAAGAGCTGGCAGGGATGGCTGGACTCGAACCAGCGGATGAGGGAGTCAAAGTCCCTTGCCTTACCACTTGGCGACACCCCTGTGTGGAAAGGGATGAGGGACCGGGACACTCCCGATCCCTCATTTCTTTTTGTGGGGTGGGTAAAGGGACTCGAACCCTCGACACCCGGAACCACAATCCGGTGCTCTAACCAACTGAGCTACACCCACCATATACATCCGCACGGGAAGCGCTGACGCCCGTAAGGGGAAATGGCACGCCAGAAGGGACTCGAACCCCTGGCCTACTGCTTAGAAGGCAGTTGCTCTATCCAACTGAGCTACTGGCGCGTATCTGTCAAGTTGGAGCGGGTGACGGGAATCGAACCCGCATCCCCAGCTTGGAAGGCTGGTGCCCTGGCCATTGTGCTACACCCGCGTGCGCCCTCCACTCAAATCGTCAGCTTGTACATATTACCATAGGCCACCGTCCGTGTCAAGAAAAAAATCGGAGAACGGGGCACTTTTCCGTGGAAACAGCCTTGTCTACGCTCCGTAGACAAAGTCAGCGGGCGGGGGATGGACAAAAATCCGCCGTATGCTATACTGGGTACAACAAAAAAAAAGGAGGCCGTGACCATGGATATGGAAAAGACAGGCGCCTATCTGGCATCGCTCCGCAGGGGGCGTGACATGACACAGCAGCAGGTGGCGGATATATTAGGGGTGTCCAACAAAACTGTCAGCAAATGGGAGTCCGGCGCGGGGTTGCCGGACATTGCCGCACTGCCGGCGCTGGCGGCGCTGTACGGCGTGACGGCGGACGACATCCTGGCCGGTGAGACGCGCCCCCGAGCCTGTGCCGATACACCGGCGGAGGTGGAGGCCTATCTGGAGCGCCGGGGAAGCCTGCGCTTCCGCATCGGGTACAGTCTGGCAGTAATGGCGTTGGCAGTGTGGGTGGCATTCCCTTATAACAACTGGTCGTGGCTGTGCCTGCTGGCGTCGCCCCTGTGCCTGTGGCTGGGCTGGGGCGTGTGCCGCAGCCGAGAGACGCTGCGCCGCCGCATCCTGCTGCTGATACCGCTGTGCGCCCTGTGGCTGTTCGCGGCCATACAGCTGCTGGGGGTGTGGCGCCTACTGGTGTCCGCCTATGCGCTGCACGGCGGTGTGGTGCGGCAGTTTTCCTGGGCAGCGCTGACTGTGCGGCAGGAGGCGGTATGGCTGCTGCTGCCGCTGCTGCTGGCGGCGGCGCTGGTAATCGGCGGCGCGGTGCTGAAAGAGCCGCTGGTGCGGGATAGGGGATTCCGTTTTGCACTGTATGGCGGCTGCGGACTGCTCTTTGCCGTGGAGATCGTGCGGATCCTGGTGTGCTGGAAGCCGGCCGCTGCCTATGCGGCCACGGTCAGTACGGCGGAAAGCGTTATGATCAGCCGCTATGCAGACCTGTCCGCCGTGGCCTGGCCCTTGGAGACGGTGCGTTGGATCGTCCTGGCGGCGGTGGTAGCGGCCTGGCTGGTGTGGGGCATGCAGGCATATCGGCACGCAAAGAAAAATTAAACTTGCCTAACCTACGGGATTGGTGGTATACTATACACGGGTCATCTTATGGCCCGTGTATTTTCTGACAGGAGGAAGACCTATGATCTCCACGAAAGGCCGCTATTCCATCCGCGTTCTGCTGGATCTGGCGGAGCACCGCAGCGGGGACTTTATACCCATGAAGGAGGTGGCCGCCCGGCAGGACATCTCCCTGAAATACATCGAGCGGCTCATGCCCGCCCTGAAAGCCGCCGGCCTGGTGGAGAGCGTCCACGGCATCGGTGGTGGCTACCGCCTGACGCGGGAGCCGGAGGACTACACCCTCTGGGAGATACTGGAGCTGGCGGAGGGCGATCTGGCGCCCGTCACCTGTCTCCAGCCGGACGCCCCGGTGTGCCAGCGGGCGGGGGAGTGCCGCACGCTGACCGTGTGGCAGGGATACTACAAGCTGACGCGGGACTACTTCACCCACATCACGCTGGCGGATCTGATGAACGCCCCAGCCGGGGACAATTATGTGATATAAGCGAAAAAGAACCGCCCGCGGGCGGTTCTTTTTTGCCTGTTCAGGGCTGATAGGTCAGGGATACGGTGTCGTTATCGGAGCCGTCCAGGTTGTAGTAATAGCCTGTCAGCGTCACAGACCCGACCTCGTTCACATCTACCAGCCGATTGAACACATAGGTGTAGTTTTCAAAGGCAGCTTGACCGTCGCCTGTAATGGAGCCGATGACCCAGTTCATCAGGTTTTTGCTGCTGCTTTCCACGGCGAAGCTGCTGCCGTCCTTGGCGTTGACCAGCACCTCGTCAGTGTGTATTTCGCGGCTGGGGTCGGGATTTACGATGGTCATGCCCAGGGCAGAGAGCGTCACGATCTCGCCGTTTTTGGCGGTCATGGTCTTGACGGGCACGTAAGTCTGGGGCTGGATGGCGATGGAGTAGGGCTGGTAAGCACTGTCGCGCACGGTGAAGTAGAAATCATCGCCCTTCTGGAAATCCTTACCGGCTGCAAAATAGAGCACCACCTGCAGGTGGGTATCGGTGCTGGCATCCTCGTCCACATGGCATCTGCTGGTGATGCAAGTACCGCCGTAGCCCTGTGCGTCGGGCGCACTGCCCAGCCACATGGACGGCTCGGCGGACATATCCACGGCTTCGCCGTATCCTGCGTCTGTATACTTCACACCGTCCGGATTCTCCACCGAGTAGGTCAGCATACCGCTGCCGCTTTCATCTATGAGGAGCGTGCCGAGGCGGATGGTGTTGCCCTCGACCGTCATTTCCGCGTCCAACTTGGACAAATATTTGCCCACCAGACGCTGGGTGGTCTGGATGTCGCCGGGGATGCGCTCCATATCCGGGACAGGGACAAGGCTGCCCTTGCCGTCGTCCACCACAGGGGTGGCAGCGTCGATGTCGTCGGTAAAGGCGTGGTGGGTGGTGTCGTCCACCTTGTCGGCGGGGGATACGTCGGCTTTGATGAGCGTTACGATGCCGCCGGCCACGGCGATGGTCAGCGTCAGCGCGGCGGCAATGGCGACCACGGCGCTCTTGCCCAGCGCCCGGCGTGTTTTTTTCTCGTTTCGCATGGTCTTTCTAACCTCCGTCAGTGTATCCGGGGAGGCGTGCAGCGGGGAAAAGGCTTTTTCAAATAATTCTCTGTCATGCATACTGCGGCACCTCCGATAAAATGTGTTTCAGCTTGTCTCTGGCGCGGGCGAGCCGGGTGCGCACCGTTTCCTCCGGTATGCCCAGCAGTCCGGCGATCTCCCTCTGGCGGTAGCCCTCATAGTAGTACAGCAGCACCGGCAGGCGGTACCGCCTGTCCAGCGACATCACCGCGTCGAACAGCTCCCGGCACTCCGGGGCCTCGAAGGTGAGGCTGTTCTCGTAGTCGGCAATGTCCTCCGCCTTGTGCCACGGGGCGCGGAGCACGTTCTTGCAGCGATTGACCGTGACGCGAATGAGCCAATTCTTTACATGGGCGTCGCTTTCGAACGCCTTGTCCTCTTTGTACAGCTGTATCAGCACGTCCTGGGTCACATCGTCGGCGTCGTCCCGGCAGCGCAGATAGCTGTACGCCACCCGGAACACCGTGTCCATATACCGTTCCGCCAGCGGGGTGAACTGTTCGTCCGTCATAGGGGTTCTCCTTTTGTTGAGGTGAAAGGCCTTTCATCTATCATACACCTGCGGAGCAAAAAACGTTTCAAAAAAGCAGAAAAAATGTAGAAAGAAAATAGAAGGAGAATAGAAAGAAAGTGGAAAGAAACAGAAGAAAAGACGAACGGACCTCGAAAGAGGTCCGTTCGTCATGTTTGTGAGGAGAAAATGGAAGGAAGAAAAACGCAGTATCAGTCCGCAAACAGCGGGGTGGAGAGATAGCGGTCGCCGGTGTCGGGCAGCAGGACCACGATGGTCTTGCCGGCGTTCTCCGGACGCTTGGCCAGCTCGATGGCGGCCCACAGTGCCGCGCCGGAGGAGATACCCACCAGCACGCCCTCGCGGTGACCCATTTCCTTGCCTACGGCAAAGGCGTCGTCGTTGTCCACAGGGATGATCTCGTCATAGATCTTGGTGTCCAGCACGTCAGGGACGAAGCCCGCGCCGATGCCCTGGATCTTGTGGGAGCCGGCGATGCCGGTGGACAGCACGGCGGAGGTCTTGGGCTCCACGGCGACTACCTTGACGGCGGGGTTCTTTTCTTTCAGGAACTTACCGGTGCCGGTGATGGTGCCGCCGGTGCCCACGCCGGCCACGAAGAAGTCCACCTTGCCGTCGGTGTCGGCCCAGATCTCGGGGCCGGTGGTCTCGTAGTGGGCCTTGGGGTTGGCGGGATTGACGAACTGGCCTGCCACGAAGCTGTTGGGGATCTCCTTGGCCAGCTCGTCGGCCTTGGCGATGGCGCCCTTCATGCCCTTGGCACCCTCGGTGAGCACCAGCTCGGCGCCGTAGGCCTTCATCAGCTGGCGGCGCTCCACGGACATGGTCTCGGGCATGACGATGATGATGCGGTAGCCCCGGGCGGCGGCCACGGAGGCCAGGCCGATACCGGTGTTGCCGGAGGTGGGTTCAATGATGACGCTGCCGGCCTTCAGCAGGCCCTTGGCCTCGGCGTCGTCGATCATGGCCTTGGCGATACGGTCCTTGACGCTGCCGGCGGGGTTGAAGTACTCCAGCTTGGCGACGATCTTCGCCTTGAGGTCATGGGCCTTTTCGATATGGGTCAGCTCCAGCAGGGGAGTCTTGCCGATCAGCTGGTCAGCGGAAGTGTAGATGTTAGACATAGTGTTTATCTCCTTTATCGTTTATAGTCAGATGTTGTTGTGTGGAATGAAAGGAAAAGGAGTCAACATCGTCCGGTCAGGAGAACAAGAGTGCGGGTCATGTGATCGCCTCATTTCTGAAATACAACTACCAACTCGGTAGGTTGGTACAGTTATAACACGGCGGCGCGGATTTGTCAACCCTGTTTTTGAAAAAATCCGGTAAGCGAATGTGACAATATTGAAAGAGTAAGAGGGCTTGCGGGACAGAGGCGAGGGAGGGTATAATGAAGAGCGTAAAGGATGTGAGCGTATGTACCGTATATTTATTGTGGAGGACGACAGGACCATCGCCCAGGCGGTGGCGCATCTGGCGGAGAACTGGGGACTGGAGGTCCGGTGCGTCCGGGACTTTCGGGCGGTGACGGCGGAGGCGGCGGAATTTCAGCCGCACCTCATCATACTGGATATCGCCCTGCCGTGCTTTGACGGCTATCACTGGTGCCGGGAGCTGCGGAAGCAGACCAGTGCGCCCATCCTGTTTTTGTCCTCGGCCGGTGATAACATGAACGTCATCATGGCCATGAACTTCGGCGCGGACGATTTTATCGCCAAGCCCTTTGACGGCGGTGTTCTGATGGCCAAGGTACAGGCCATGCTGCGGCGCAGCTATGACATGGCGGCGCCGGCGGTGCTGCGGGAGAGACGGGGCGCGCAGCTGTCCGCCGACGACCAGAAGCTGACCTATCAGGGGCAGACGGTGGAGCTGACCAAGAATGAGTACCGTATCCTGTCCTGCCTGATGGAGAGCGCCGGGAAGGTGGTCAGCCGGGAGAAGCTGATGCAGCGGCTGTGGGAGACGGACAGCTTTGTGGACGAGAACACACTGACCGTCAATGTGAACCGCCTGCGGCGGAAGCTGGCGGGCGTGGGACTTGTGGACTTTATCGCCACCCGGCACGGGGTGGGGTACATCGTGGAGTGAGAGATATGGAGCTGCTCAAAGCATATCTGAAGGAGCGTCGGCTGACGCTGGCGGCATTTCTGCTGTTTGTCGGGGTGTTTGCTGTGTCCTTTGCCCTGTACGGCCTGCCGCTGGCGGCGGTGGGCTATCCGGCAGGGCTGTGCGTCCTGCTGGGGGCGTGCCTTGCGGCGTGGGATTACGGCCGCGCGGCACGGCGGCACAAGGCGCTGAAGCGTCTGCGGGAGGCGGGCGAGGCGGTGCTGTTGGACCTGCCGGCCATGACCACCGTGGAGGGGGCGGACTGCGCCGCCGTGGTGGAGACGCTGCGGCGGGAGCTGTGCCGGCAGGAGACGGCGCGCGCCGCCCGGTGGGAGGATATGACAGCCTATTACACCGCATGGGTGCACCAGATCAAGACGCCCATCGCCGCTATGCGCCTGACCCTGCAGGGGGAGGACACGCCGGCCGCCCGGCGGCTGATGACGGAGCTGGGCCGGGTGGAGCAGTATGTGGATATGGCACTGACCTATCTGCGGCTGGAGGAGGGTGGCAGCGACTACGTGATACGAACGTGCGCCGTGGATGATGTGGTGCGCGCCGCTGTGCGGCGGTTTGCCGGGGAGTTCATTGACCGGCGCATCGCACTGGATTACACGCCAGTGGAATGGGAGACGGTGACGGACGGCAAGTGGCTGACCTTTGTGGTGGAGCAGCTGCTGAGCAATGCTCTGAAGTACACCGGGCAGGACGGGACCGTCCGGATCTACCGGGAGGGAGACGATCTGTGCATCCGGGACAGCGGCATGGGCATCGCGCCGGAGGACCTGCCCCGGGTGTTTGACATGGGCTATACCGGGCAGAACGGGCGGCTGGACCGGCGGTCCAGCGGCATCGGGCTGTACCTGTGCCGGCGGATATGCCGCAATCTGCGGCACGAGATACGGATCGAGTCCGTGCCCGGCGTGGGCACCACGGTGAGGCTGACGCTGGGCCGCCCGGCGTTCGTGGCGGAGTGAGGGGAGTGGGTGGACAGAGTCGTCCACCCCTACAATGGTTCACCGGGAGGTTCTGCAAACGGGCCATCGAGGACGCCGGCCCCTACGACATTTTATTATCGCCCTTGCAAAGGGTGGGGAATGTGACAATTGTGTTCGGGAAGGGTAAGGGAAAGCGATGGAAGAGGGGCGGGGGACGCGGTATACTGACCGTGTTGGGAGACGGGGCGATGGGCCGGAGGCTCCCGAAGGAAAAGGAGGTCATGCTATGAGCATTTTGGAAGTCAGTGGGCTGCGGAAGGTATACACCTCGCGGCTGGGCGGCAGCCGCGTAGAGGCGCTGCGGAATGTCAGCTTCACCGTGGAGCAGGGCGAGTATGTCGCTATCATGGGTGAGTCCGGCAGCGGCAAGACCACGCTGTTGAACATTCTGGCGGCGCTGGACGAGCCCACGGCGGGTACGGTGCGGCTGGACGGCCATGAGCTGGGCAAGATACGGGAGAGGGACGCGGCGGCCTTCCGCCGGGACAACCTGGGGTTCGTGTTCCAGGAGTTCAACCTGCTGGATACGTTCACGCTGGAGGACAATATCTATCTGCCGCTGGTGCTGATGGGAATGTCTTACGAGGATATGCGGGCGCGGCTGCTGCCTATTGCCCGGGAGCTGGGACTGACGGAGCTTTTGAAGAAGTACCCCTATGAGGTCTCCGGCGGGCAGAAGCAGCGGGCGGCTGTGGCCCGGGCCATCATCACCGAGCCGAAGCTGCTGCTGGCGGATGAGCCCACCGGCGCACTGGACAGCGGCTCCACCGACGAGCTGCTGCGGCTGTTCGCCGCCATCAACCGGGCAGGACAGACCATACTGATGGTGACACACTCCGTGAAGGCCGCCAGCCGGGCGGGCCGGGTGCTGTTCATCAAGGACGGCCAGGTGTTCCACCAGCTGTACCGGGGCGAGGACGACGACACCAGGTTCTATCAGCGCATCTCCGACACGCTGACCATGCTGCAGTCGGGCGGTGAGCCGGCATGAGGGAAAAGACATTATACGCCCGGCTGGCCTGGACGGGCATGAGAAAAAACAGGCGGCTGTACCTGCCGTACCTGCTGAGCTGCGCCGGGATGGTGCTGATGTTCTACATCCTGATGGGGCTGTCCGGCTCGCCGGTGCTGGAGCACATGTCCGGCGGCGGCAGCAGCGCTATCATACTGCGGCTGGGCACGGTGGTCATCGCCGTGTTTGCGCTGATATTTTTGTTCTATACCCACTCGTTCCTCATTCGCCGCCGGGAGAGGGAGTTTGGCCTGTACAATGTGCTGGGTATGGGCAAGGGCAACATCGCCCGCATTCTGCTGTGGGAGACGGTCATCACCTATGGCCTGACCACGGGGACGGGACTGCTTCTGGGCGTGGTACTGTATAAGCTGGCGGAGTTGGGTATGGTGCGGCTTTTGCAGGTGCCCGTGACCTATACCCTGACGGTGTCCGTATCGTCTCTGCTGGCTGCGGCGGCGTTGTTTGCGGCCATCCACACGCTGATATTGCTGAACGGGCTGCGGCAGCTGCACGGCGTCAGCGCGGTGGGGCTGCTGCGCAGCGAGAGCGTGGGCGAGAAGCCGCCCAAGGCGCAGTGGGTGCTGACGGCGGCGGGGGCGGTGCTGCTGGCCGGGGCCTACTGGCTGGCGGTGTCCATCAGGGAGCCGCTGGCGGCGCTGACGTGGTTCTTCGCGGCGGTGCTCATGGTGATCGCGGCCACGTATCTGCTGTTTATCAGCGGGTCGGTGACGCTGTGCCGCGGCTTGCAAAGGAACAAAAAATACTACTACCGTCCCCAGCACTTCGTGTCCGTGTCCTCCATGGCCTACCGCATGAAGCGCAACGGCGCGGGACTGGCGTCGGTGTGCATTCTGGCCACTATGGTGCTGGTGATGATCTCGTCCACCACCTGCCTGTATGTGGGGCAGGAGGACGCGGTGAATGCCCGGTATCCCCGCGACATGGACGTGGCGGTATACGGCAGAAGCGATCATCCGCTGGACGAGGCGGAGGCGGAGCAGCTGCGTCAGGGTGTGGAGAGCACCGTTTTCAACTTCGGCGGGCAGACCAGCAATGTGGCGACATACCGTGAGATCAGCGTCAGCGGTCTGCTGGACGGTGGGGATCTGCGGTTGGGCAACGCCGGTGCGTCCGCAGCGGACAGCACCCGTGTGACGCAGCTGCATTTCCTGCCGCTGGAGGATTACAACGCCGCCACGGGGCAGAGCCTGACGCTGAACGACGGGCAGGTGTATGTGGCCGCGCTGCGGACGGATTTCCCTTACGACACCCTGACCGTCGACGGGGAATGGACGTTCCGGGTCATGGATCGGGACATTCCGCCGCTGAGCGGCCCCTTCACGGCGGATATCACCCCGACCCTGATGGTGGTCATGCCGCACTTCACGCAGTTCGTGCAGGAGCTGGAGGACGGACTGAGCGAGAAATACGGGTGGTATCTCACGGCCACGTGGCACTACGCCTTCGACACCGATCTGCCGGAAAACCAGCAGGGTAACATCGACGGAACAACGCCCAATCTGGAGGACGCGTTGAACGGCTATCTGGCGGGCGTCAGCAGTGACTGGGGCGTGGGCGTCAGCGTGGAGTCCAAGGCCGCCAACCGGGCAGACTTCTACGGCACCTACGGCGGATTGTTCTTCCTGGGCATCATGCTGAGTATCGTGTTTATCTTCGCGGCGGTGGCTATCCTGTACTACAAGCAGCTGTCGGAGGGCTATGAGGATCAGTCCCGCTTTGACATCATGCAGAAGGTGGGCATGACCAAGCAGGACATTCGCCGCAGCATCAACAGCCAGCTGCTGACGGTGTTCTATCTGCCGCTGGTGCTGGCGGGCGTGCATCTGTGCTTCGCGTTCCCGTTCATCCACAAGCTGCTGATCCTGTTCAACCTGGACAACAGGGGGCTGCTGATCGGCACAACGGCGGTGAGCTTTGCGGTGTTCGCGGTGTTGTATGCCATCGTGTACAAGCTGACGGGGAATACCTACTACCGCATCGTGGCGGAGGATACAGAAAAAGAGTAGGACGAAAGAGACGGCGGGAGCCGTCTCTTTTCTGTATTTTTGGGCAAAAAACGGGTTTTGTGTGGACAAATCATGGCGGCTTTCTGTATAATACATACTGATACACTATTGTTAACGACAGCTTTATATACAGCGCGGCGTGCCGCGCGTAAGGAGGCAGTATGCGTAATATCTGGACGGTATTCAAAACCGATATACGGACGCTGAGCAAGTGCTTTTTCGCCTGCGTGGTGGTGGTCGCCATCGCCCTGCTGCCCAGCCTGTACGCGTGGCTGAATATCTACTCCAACTGGGACCCCTACGGCAACACCGGGGGGATATCCATCGCGGTGGCGTCGCTGGACGAGGGTTATACCAATGAGGACGGCACCTACGAGAACAAGGGCGACGACGTGGTGGCCGACCTGCGGGAGGCTACGTCCATCAACTGGGTCATCGTGGACACCGAGGAGGAGGCCAAGGGCGGCGTGGAGTCCGGCGACTACTACGCGGCGGTGGTCATCGACAAGCAGTTCAGCCGGAATATGTACCGGATGCTGACGGACTGGACCGGTAAGCCGGCCATCACCTACTACGAAAACGCTAAGAAGAACGCCGTGGCCACCAAGATCACCGACACGGCGGTGGAGACGCTGAAGCGCTCCATCAGTGAAAACTATCTGGAGGTGGTCATCGGCGGCATCATGGAGCAGAGCAATCTGCTGGCGGCGGACCTGACCGCCGACGATCCGGAGGCCGCTGTGAAGGGCGTGCTGTACCAGGCCCAGGACCTGCTGCACGCCTGCGGGCGGATGATGGATGCCTTTGAGGCGGCGGGCGGCAGCGGCGTGTCGGAGAGCAGCGCGGCGGCGCTGGAGGCGGCCGTGGCCAATATCAACAAGAACCTGCCGGACGGCGCACAGCTGCAGCAGACGGCAGCGGAGATACAGCTGCGGCTGAACACGGCCCTGGCCCGGGTGGAACGGGCGCTGGACCGGCTGAGCAGCGCCATTGGGAACGCGCCGGAGCTGCCGTCGGCACAGCAGCAGCTGCGAGATGCGGCGGCGCAGCTGGAAAAGGCGGCGGCCACGTTGGATCGGTGGGCGGAGGATATCGAGATGGAGGCGCCGGCCGCGGCAGAGCAGGCGCGAGTCATTTCCGCCGAGTGTACGCGTCTGGCGGCGAAGCTGCAGGCGCTGGCTGACAAGCCCACCGCCAGCGACCTGCTGGCGGACTGCGACGCGTTGGTGAAGTCCATCCGGACAATGGTGGACAGGATCCCCGTGACTTCAAAGGCGCTGCAAAAGGAACTGGACACCGTGGCCGGTCAGGTGGCGGACACCATGGAGGGCATGGCTGCGCTGGCTGGAGACGCCAAGGCCATGAAGACCGCGCTGGCGGAGACCGCTGACGCTGTGGGCGACACCATGGCGCTGCTGCGGCCGGCTACGGAGAAGCTGCTGACCTCGCTGGAGAGCACCATAGACGACCTGGAGGGGCTGACCACAGACGAATACATGGATACGCTGGTGAATATCCTGGGCGGCGACCCGGCGGTGTACGGCCAGTATTTTCCGGAAATGGTGCAGACCAGCGTGAATGCGGTGTATCCCATCGCCAACTACGGCTCGGCCATGACGCCGTTCTACACGGTGCTGGCCATCTGGGTGGGCGGCGTGATATTGTCGTCCCTCATCAAGATACACGCCCGGACGGAGGGCCTGATCGACCCGAAGCCGGCGGAGCTGTACTTCGGGCGGTACCTGTTCTTTTTCGTGCTGAGCCAGATACAGGCGGCGGTCATCGTCACCGGTGATCTGTACATACTGAAGGTCCAGTGCCTGCACCCGGGGATGCTGTATCTCACGGGCGCGCTGACGGCCTTTACCTTCAGCCTGCTGATCTATTCGCTGGCGCTGTCCTTCGGCGACGTGGGCAAGGCCATTGTGGTGGTCATCATGGTCATGCAGATCGCAGGCTCCTCCGGCACGTTCCCCATCGAGCTGCTGCCGGCCATTTACCAGAAGATCTATCGCTTCTTCCCCTTCCCCTATGCCATCGACGCTATGCGCGAGTGCATCTGCGGGATGTACGGGAATTACTACTGGCAGCAGATCGGTTTCCTGCTGCTGTTCGCCGCGGCGGCGCTGCTGATCGGCCTGCTGGTGCGGCGGCCCTTCATGGGACTGAACCGCTTTATGGAGGAGAAGTTGGAGGAGACGGAGCTGCTGTGAAAGGAGGTGTTGACCGATGACAAAAGAACGGGACTATCAGGAGTTGTATGACCGCCTGCTGGAGGAGGTCAGCACCCTGCACCGGAACAACCGGCGGCGCATACGCGTCGGTATGCGGATGCTGCTGGCGGTGACGCTGGGATTGATGCTGCTGATGTTTCTGGCGGAGGGGAACAAGGTGTTCACCCTGATGCTGTGGATACTGTCCATGTTCGCAGTGGCGGCGTATCTGATCGCCGTGGAGTACGCGGACTATGAGCTGCAAAAGAAGCTGGAGAGCATCACCCAGATGGAGCAGGAGAGCCTGGGCACACTGCTGGAGCTGCCGGAGCTGCCCAAGGTGCCACGGATGGGTCTGCTGCTGCGTCACGGCACCCGGGAGGAACAGGAGACGCCGGAGACGGAGGCAACGGCGGCGGAAGCGGCACCTGCGCCGGAGGAGACGGCTGCGGCAGCGGAGGACATATCCGCGGAGCCTGTGCCGGAGACACCGGTCACAAAGGCACCGGCAGCGCCGGAGCCGGAGGCATATTCCGTGGACGAGATACTGCGGGAGGTGCACGGCGGAGCGCCGCAGGCAGACAGCGCGCCGACGCCTGCCGCGCCGGTATACAGCGGCGCGCGGGTGCTGGAACGGCTGCTGGAGGATCCGGAGAAGCTGGCGTCCGATCTGGACGCGCTGACCCGGGCGATACAGGGGCTGTCCGATGACCTGCGGCGCGGTGCGGCGGAGAGCCGGGAAGGACAGGTGGACCGATGAAGAACATCTGGAATATCTTTCGCGCCGACTGGCGGCGGCTGACGGCCAGTGTGGTGGCGGTGGTGGTGCTGCTGGGATTGTGCCTGGTGCCGTGTCTGTATGCCTGGTTCAACATCCTGTCCAACTGGGATCCCTACGGCACGGCGTCCACCAGCCGCATCAGCGTGGCGGTGGCCAGCGAGGACGCGGGCTGCGAGGTGCTGGGTCTGGAGGTGAACATCGGCGCGCTGGTGCTCCAGGGACTGGAGAGCAACGACCAGATGGGCTGGGTGTTCGTGGACAGCCGGGCGGAGGCCCTGGACGGGGTGGAGTCCGGCGACTACTACGCGGCGCTGATCGTGCCGGAGGAATTTACCGAGGATTTTGTGAGTATCCTGTCCGGCGATCTGCGTCACCCGCAGATACAGTATTACGAGAACGAGAAGAAGAACGCCATCGCCCCCAAGATCACCAGTAAGGCCAAGACCGCCGTGCAGGAGCAGATCAACACCACGGTCATCGGCAAGGCCGCCGAAGCGCTGACCACGGCGGGCTCCGTCTTCAAGGCCATGGGGCTGGACTCGGAGGCGCTGGCGGACGGCATTATGGATAAGCTGACCGGTGCGCGGCAGGAGATGGCACAGCTGCAGAAGGTGCTGCTGTCGCTGAAGGACGTGATGAACGGGGCGGACGGGCTGCTGACCGCGGCGTCCGTGACCATCGCGGACGCACGGGGAACGGTGGAGGACGCCGACGCGGCGGCGGGCAGCACGGTGCAGCTTATCAGCACGGGCCTGAGCGCGGCGGACACGGCGTACAGCGACCTGCTGACGGTGCTGAACAACACGGATAAGGTACTGGGCGACATCGAGGATGCCCTGCGGAGTATGGATACCTCTGCCGCCGACGAAGCGTTGAAGGCGGACCTGCACCGGAAGATACAGGCGGCCATCGACGCGCTGAAGGTCCAGCTGGAGGCCGCTGAGGACGAGGCCCTGAAGGCGCAGCTGGAGACGGCCATCGCCGATCTGGAGGCGCTGGACGCACTGGTGGATACGCTGGAGCCGTCGGCCCTGCAGGGACCGGTGCTGGATATGCTGCATCAGGTGCGGCAGGAGCTGCTGGCGGCGGCGGTGCAGACCAATAAGGAGGTCAACGAATACCTGCACACCACCGGGGCACAGGCCCAGACCACGCTGCGGTCCGTCCAGCAGCTGCTGGGGGCTGTGGGCGGCAGCCTGGGGGAGGTGTCCGGCACGCTGGACAGCTACGCCGATGCCATGACCACCGTACAGCCTACGCTGGACGCAGGCATCACCCTGGCCAACACGGTGGAGACGTATCTGGCGGATATCGAGGACGATGTGCGCCGGGTAACGGAGAGCGAAGCCTTCAAGCGCTTTACGGAGCTGATGGAGAGCAGCGATGCCGAAAGCATGGCGGACTACCTCAGCTCGCCGGTGCAGCTGAACACGGAGATCATCTATGAGATCAAGGACTACGGCGCGGCCATGTCGCCCTACTACGTCATGCTGGCGCTGTTTGTGGGCAGCCTGCTGACCGCCGTGATGCTGAAGGTACCGGTGACCCAGCCGGAGTTTGCCGGGTGCCAGGCCGTGGAGCGGTATTTCGGGCGGTTCGCCACCTTCTTCCTGATGGCCATGGCCCAGGCGCTGGTGACGGCCTTCGGGTGCCTGTACTTCGTGGGGATGGAGACGGCGGAGCCGGCGCTGTTCGTGCTGGCCTGCTGCCTGTGCTCGCTGAACTTCGCCAGTATGAACTACGCGCTGGTGTATGCCCTGGACAACGTGGGTATGGCGCTGTCGGTCGTTATCATGGTCATTCAGGTGGCCGGGTCCGGCGGTTCGTACCCAGTGCACGTGCTGCCGCAGCTGTTCCAGACCCTGTATCCCTTCATGCCCTTCCACTACGGCATGGATATGATCCGGGAGACGGTGGGCGGTATGTACGGCGATACATATCTGCGCTGCGCGCTGGTGCTGCTGGGCATGTGCGCGCTGTTCACGGTGTTCGGCCTGCTGGTATACTACCCGGCCCGAAGACTGAACGCGGCTATCGCTGCCAGCAAGGAAAAGTCCGGTATCATGTAAACAGAGAGTGCCCCCCGCAGGCCCATGGACCTGGGGGGGCACTTATGCTGTCGAAGCTATGAAAAAAAGTTATGCCCCCTTGCTTTTTGCCGTTTAAGGCAAAAAAGCGGGGACGTTTTTGTGCAGGGTGGAGAAAAGTTCGCACGGCGAGAATTTCCCCTCTTTTGCTGTTGCAAGGCGGGCGGGCCTATGGTACAGTACGGGTGGAGTGTTAGAAAATTAACAGGCAAAGCGACACGGCGTTCAACACGTTTTAGGAGGAGAGAGCATGAGATCGGAACAGGAGAAAACGGCGGCCATCGTCCGGGCCCACGACTGCGACAGCGCGAAGCTCATCGCCATTTTGCAGGAGATACAGGCGTCGGAGAACTACCTGAGCCAAGAGAATATGGAACTGGTGGCGGATATGCTGCACATCAGCGTCTCACGGGTGTACAGCGTGGCCACGTTTTATGAGAATTTCTCGCTGGAACCCAAAGGAAAGCACATCATCAAGGTCTGTGACGGCACAGCCTGTCATGTGCGGAAGTCCGGGCCTATCTACGACGCGATCTATGAGTACCTGAAGCTGGACGGCAAGCGCAGGACCAGCGCGGACGGCGTATTTACGCTGGAGACGGTGGCCTGTCTGGGTGCCTGCGGTCTGGCGCCGGTGATGACGGTTGACGGCGAGGTGTACGCCAAGATGACGCCGGAGACGGCGCTGGCGGAGTTGGAGGCCATTCGCGGAAAGGAGGCGGCGGAATGAGCAAGCTGACACGGGAGGGCTTCCGCGCCATGCACGAACAGGCGGTGGAGGCGCTGGAACGGAGCAGATCATCCCTGAACGTGCTGATCTGTGCCGGTACGGGCTGTATCGCCAGCGGGTCCATGAAGGTGTATGAGAACCTGCGGGAGGAGTGTGCCCAGCGGGGACTGCAGGTGTATGTGGGCCTGACCCACCACGGCGACGCGGAGAAGAGCCTGCACATCAAGATGAGTGGCTGCCACGGCTTCTGCGAGATGGGACCGCTGGTGCATATCGAGCCGCTGGGTGTGATGTATGTCCGCGTGAAGCCGGAGGATTGCCGCGAGATCGTGGAGAGAACGCTGCTGGGCGGCGAGGTCATCGAACGGCTGACCTATCACCAGGACGGCGTGTCCTATCCCCGGCAGGAGGATATCCCCTTTTACAAGAAGCAGCACCGGGTGGTGCTGGCCAGCTGCGGCACCAGTGACGCGGAAAATCTGGAGGAATACATTGCCAAGGGCGGGTACATCGCCTTTGAAAAGGCGCTGTTCGACATGGATGGCGCGGCGATCTGCAGGGAGATCTCCGACTCCGGTCTGCGGGGCCGGGGCGGCGGCGGGTTCCCCGCCGGACGTAAGTGGGAAAGCGTGCGCCGGCACATAGAGGAACCGGTGAAGTACATCGTCTGCAACGGCGACGAGGGCGACCCGGGCGCTTTCATGGACCGCTCCATCATGGAAGGCAATCCCCATTCCGTGCTGGAGGGCATGATGATCGCCGGCGCAGCCACCGGAGCCATGGAGGGCTACATCTACGTCCGCGCCGAGTATCCGCTGGCGGTGAAGCGTTTGCAGGTGGCCATCGACAAGGCTGCGGCGGCCGGACTGCTGGGTTCAGCTTCCATATCCACATCAACCGCGGCGCCGGCGCCTTCGTCTGCGGTGAGGGCAGCGCCCTGACCGCCTCTATCGAGGGCAAGCGGGGTATGCCCCGGGTAAAGCCGCCCCGGACGGTAGACCAGGGACTGTGGGGAAAGCCTACGGTGCTGAACAATGTGGAGACGTTCGCCAACGTGCCGAACATCATCAACAAGGGCGCGGCGTGGTATCGGGGCATCGGCACCGAGGGCAGCGCCGGCACCAAGACATTTGCTTTGACGGGCAACGTGGTGAATACGGGACTGGTGGAGGTGCCTATGGGCGCAACCCTGCGGGAGATCATCTTCGACATCGGCGGCGGCATACCGAACGGAAAGAAGTTCAAGGCCGTGCAGATCGGCGGGCCTTCCGGCGGATGTCTGACCGAGGAGCATCTGGACTACCCTATGGACTTCGACTCGCTGAAGAAGCTGGGGGCCATTATCGGCTCCGGCGGCCTGGTGGTCATGGACGAGGACACCTGCATGGTGGAGGTGGCACGGTTCTTCATGCACTTCACCCAGAACGAGAGCTGCGGCAAGTGCACCCCCTGCCGGGAGGGCACAAAGCGTATGCTGGAGACGCTGGAGCGCATCATCAATAACGAGGGGAGTCTGGCCGATCTGGATCTGCTGGAGTCTCTTAGCGATACCATCACGGACACGGCCCTGTGCGGCCTGGGGCAGACGGCCTGCAAGCCGGTGATGTCCACCCTGCGGAACTTCCGGCAGGATTATCTGCGCCATGTGGTGGATCACCACTGTCCCATCTGCAACGGGCGCAAACGCCGGTTGGAGATCAAGCCGGAGCTGTGCAAGGGCTGCGGCAAGTGCGCGCGGAACTGTCCCATGGAGGCCATCTCCGGGCAGCCCCGTATGCCCTACGTCATTGACAACGAGAAGTGCATCCACTGCGGCGCTTGCTGGGGCGCGTGCCCCTTCGGCGCGATCGACGCCATTGAGGAGGAGTGAGCCATGGCAAAGGGAATTATGGTCATCGACGGGCAGCGGGTGCCCTTTGACGGCGAGCGCAACGTGCTGGCGGTCATCCGCAAGGCGGGTATCGACATCCCCACGTTCTGCTATTACTCCGACCTGTCCGTTCACGGCGCGTGCCGTATGTGCATCGTGGAGGACGTAAAGACCGGGAAGATCGACGCCTCCTGTTCCATGGAGCCCCGGGACGGCATGGAGATCAGGACCAACACCGCCCGGCTGCTGAGGCACCGGCGGATGATACTGGAGCTGCTGCTGGCGGCCCATGACTGCTCCTGCACTACCTGTGCCAAAAGCGGCAACTGCCGATTGCAGGAGCTGGCCCAGCGCTTTGGCGTGCGGCATATCCGTTTCCCCAACAATAAGCCCCGGTACGAGAAGGATTACACCAGCTACGCGGTGTTCCGGGACCCCAACAAGTGCATCCTGTGCGGCGACTGCGTGCGGGTGTGCGAGGAGCTGCAGGGGCAGGGCATTCTGAACTTTGCCTTCCGGGGCAGCGAGCTGCAGGTGATGCCGGCCTTTGACAAAAAGCTGGGCGAGACGAAGTGCGTGGGCTGCGGCCAGTGCGCCGCCGTGTGCACCACCGGCGCTATCACCGTTAACGATCAGATCGGCACCGCGTGGGCGGCCATCCACGACCCGAAGAAACGTGTGGTGGTGCAGATCGCGCCGGCCGTCCGTGTGGCGGTGGGTGAGGCCTTTGGCATTCCGGCAGGCGTGAACGTCATTGACAAGATGACCACGGCGCTGAAGCTCATGGGTGTGGACGAGGTGTACGACACCAACTTCGGCGCGGATATGACCACCATACTGGAGGCGGAGGAGTTTTTGCAGCGGCTGAAAAACGGCGGGCCGTTCCCCATGTTCACCAGCTGCTGTCCCGCCTGGGTGCGGTATCTGGAGTTCAACGCCCCTAAGTATCTGAAGCATATCTCTACCTGCAAATCGCCCATGGAGATGTTCGCGGCGGTCATCCGTGACAAATACGCCGAAAAAGATGCTGCCGACGGGCGGACTACCTACAACATCGCCATTATGCCCTGCACTGCCAAGAAGATGGAGGCGGCGCGGCCGGAGTTCGTCCATAACGGTCGGCCGGATGTGGATCTGGTGCTGACTACCCGGGAGCTGGTGGACATGATGCGTGAGACGGGCGTGCAGCTGGACGAGCTGGAGCTGGAGTCCCCGGACCTGCCCTTCGGTTTGGGCAGCGGCGCGGCGGTGATCTACGGCGTCACCGGCGGTGTGGCCGAGGCGGTGGTGCGTCACTGCCTGCCGGACAAGAGCAAGAATGCGCTGCGGGCCGTCCGTGTCACCGATCTGCGGGGAGACGGATCCATCCGCCATGTGGAACTGAACGTGGACGGGCAGGAGCTGCGTATCGCCGTGGTCAACGGGCTGATCCACGCCAAGGAGCTGATCGCGGATATCGAAGCGGGCAAGTGCTTCTACCACCTGATAGAGGTCATGACCTGTCAGGGCGGCTGCGTGGGCGGCGCGGGACAGCCCTATGGGCTGAGCAACGTGAAGAAGAAGCGGGGCGAGGGACTGTATGCCGCCGATGCCTCCGCTATGTTCAAGCGGGCGGAGAAAAACCCCATCGTCACGTCTTTACTCAGGGAGTACGGCGAGGAAAAGTGTCACGCGCTGCTGCACGTGCACTACGGAGAATAAAAAAGCAGCCCCCCCGGCTCACACCGGGGGCTGCGGGTAAAGAAAGAGCATGGCCCCGCCGGGGCCATGCTCTTAGCTTGCCTTTTTATCCAGAATATACACGGTGACGTTTCGGCGGCCCCAGGAGTAGCAGTCCGCCTTGGTGGGGAACCACAGGTCCACGATGTTGCCCTTGACGGCGCCGCCGCAGTCCAGGGCGGTGCCCATGCCGTAGACACGGCGGCCGTTGGTGGTCTGGATGAACATTTTGGTGTAGTAGGGGATCACCTTGGGGTCTACGGCCACGGTGCCCACGCCCACCGCGGCACCCACCGCCGTGGTCCAGGCCGCGCCGCCGTCGCCGCCGCTGTAGTAGGCGGTGGAGGAGCAGAGCATCACCTTGTTATAGGTCATGGTGTCGCCGGAGGCGAACAGCAGGTAGCCGCCCTCGCCCACCTCGTTGGGGAAGTCTTTTTCGATGGTGTCGCCCTCCTCCACCTCGTAGACGCGGGTGCCGTAGCGCACCAGCTCCGCGTGTGAGGTGTCGTGGCTGGCACCGATATACTTGGTAGATACTACCTCGCCGCTGACCACAGTGTCCTCATACGTCTCCACGATCTGGCCGGGGATACCCTTGCGGATGATCTCCTCGGTGCCCTTGTCCATCAGGGGATCCGGTGAGCGAAGGATCTTGTAGTCCGTCTCCACAGTGACATAGTGCTGGTAGGTCAGCGTATCGCTGATGCGGATGGCGGGGTCCTCGCCGGCGACATTCAGCTCCACCATCTCGTCCTCACCCAGACGGATGCCACTGCGCCGCAGCAGGGAGGACAGGCGCTCGGCCTCGGTGGTGAGGGTGTGTGTGTCGTCGCCGTGGGTGATGGTGACGGTGCGGCCCGGCTCCAGCAGCAGCTGCATGGACTTGTCGCCCAGGCTGCGGCGCAGCAGCAGGTCGTCATAGGTGCGCTCCTCGCTGCGCTCGTCCAGTACGTGGGGACCGTCGCCGTCCACCACGATGCAGATGGCGTCCATGGTGCGTACCGGCTCCGCCATAACGGCGGCGGCGAAGATCACCGCCGTGACGGCGATCATGGTGATGGCGCGGATAGAGGGATGATCGCGCATGATGTGGTGCACCTCCCGCAGGGCCGGGGAACGCAGGGCGTCACGGCAGCCGGTCACCAGCCGTCCGCGGCAGAAGGCGCGCCAGTTGGCCCTGACGTCGGAAGCGATGGCGTCCCAGGTCCAGGCAAAGCAGTGGCCCACTGCGCGCACGGCGCGGATCAGGGCCCGAGCCACGATGTAGGGCACATCGTGGATTGCCTGGCACACCGTGGCCGGCGTGATGCGGCGCCGCGGCTTTTTCGGCTGCAAGCGCTTCGGTTGTGTGACGACTGTTTGTTCCATAGTACCTCGCAGTATAGCCGCCCCGGGAGGTGTTCAAACAGGGCGGACAATAAAAATTGAAACAATTTGTAACTTTTGTTACCGATTAGCAATACCCGTGGAGTATAGCACTATCTTCCAATTTTGTCAAGTTTTAGGGGACGCGGCACGGAGAAAGACAAACTTTTTCCGGCTTTTCGTTGCGCGGGTGGGGAAAAGGTGGTACAATGGCGGCAATATGCAGTGAAGGAGAAACACGATGGATCTGTGCGATCGGAACGATATACAGGCGCTGCTGGTGCGGCACGGCTTTCACTTTGCCAAGGCGCTGGGACAGAACTTTCTCATCCGGGGTGACGTGGCGGAGGATATCGCCGCGGCGGGCTGCGTTCCTGGCTGCGGCGTACTGGAGGTAGGCCCCGGCATCGGCGCACTGACGGTGCAGCTGGCCCGGCGGGCGGAAAAGGTGGTTTCGGTGGAGTTGGACAAGCGCCTGCCGCCGGTGCTGGCGGAGACCATGGCGGACTATGACAACTTCACCCTGATCGAGGGCGACGTGATGCAGCTGGACCTGGCGGCGGTGACGGCGGAGAAGGTTCCGGGCTTGCCGGCGGTGCTGTGCGCCAACCTGCCCTACAACATCACCACACCGTTTCTCACGGCCTGTGTCCGGGCCGGGTGTTTCCGGCAGCTGACGGTGCTCATTCAAAAAGAGGTAGCCCTGCGGATCTGCGCGAAGCCGGGCACGGCGGATTACGGCGCGTTTTCCCTGCTGATGCAGTACTACACCGTGCCGGAACTGCTGTTCGAGGTGCCCAACAGCTGCTTCATGCCGCCGCCCAAGGTGACATCCGCCGTGGTGCGCTGCGTTACAAGAAAGGCCCCGCCGGTACAGGTGCGGAGCGAGGAGGCCTTCTGGCGGACGGTGCGCGCGGGCTTTGCCCTGCGGCGCAAGACGCTGGTGAACAGCCTGCAGACCGGCTGGCAGCTGCCTAAGGAGCAGCTGGCGGCCATCGTCGCCGGCTGCGGCCTGTCCCCCACCGTGCGTGGCGAGGCCCTGAGCCTGGAGGAGTACGCGAGGCTGTCCGATGCGCTGCTGGCGGCAGCGGGTGAATAAAAAGCTTCCCGGCAAATGCCGGGAAGCTTTTTATTCGCCTTTTTCTATCTTTGCCTCCGTCTCCCGCCGGATGGCGGCGCGAAGCGCCGTGAGGTATGGGGAGAATGCCACGTGTTCGTCGGCGTAGGTCAGGTTCAGGTCGTACTCCCGGGGCAGCCAGGAGGAAATGGGGGACTCGTTGTGGGCGATGACGGCCTCCAGCTTGTCCAGCGCCTTATAGAGCTTGGCCTCCGGCGTCTCCAGCGCGTCCATCTCCGCGTACAGGGCGGCCATCTCCGTGCGGTAAGGCTGGGGCAGCGTCTCCACCCATTGAATCAGGAGGGCGTCCTCCTTCGCTGTGTCGGCGTCGGTCTTGAGAAAGCTGGGGATGTCGCCGGTAAAGCACTCGCCCAGGTCGTGGATCAGGCACATTTTAATGACCTTGTCCATATCCGTCTCCGGGAACTCATCCCGAAGAAAGAAAGCCGTCAGCGCCAGCCGCCAGCTGTGGTCGGCCACGCTCTCGTGACGGTTCCCAGGCGTCCAGCAGTGGCGGGTGGTGTCCTTCAGACGGTTGGCGGTGTGCAGGACGGAGAGCAGCTCTTCAGGCTTCATGGCGGGGCCTCCTTGCATTTTTCCACAGTATAGCACGGTGCCGCGGTGCCGTCAACGCTTGCACTTGCACGGCGGAGAAAAGTGTAGTAGAATAGCGGAAGAACATAAAGGAGGGAGACTTTATGGGAGTTTTGTACGCGCTGGAGAGCATCCGCACGCCTGCGCTGGATAAGATCATGTCGGTCATCACGCTGCTGGGCGGCGAGCTGTTCTTCATGGTCATCGCCGTGACGGCGTTCTGGTGCGTCAGCAAGCGCGAGGGCTATTACCTGATGATCGTGGGGTTCTTTGGCACGGTCATCAATCAATTCCTGAAAATACTCTGCTGCGTGCCCCGGCCGTGGATAAAGGACCCGGATTTCACCATTGTGGAGTCTGCCCGGGCGGAGGCCACGGGGTATTCCTTCCCCAGCGGTCACACACAGAACGCCGTGGCCACCTATGGCGGCATCGCCCGGTATACCCGCCGCGGCTGGCTGCGGGTGGTGCTGGTCGTGCTGACGGTGCTCATCGCGTTCAGCCGGATGTATCTGGGTGTCCACACGCCGCTGGATGTGGGCGTGTCGTTCCTGATCGCGGCGGTGCTGGTGCTGGTGGTCTATCCACTGATGGAGGAGGCCGACCGGCGGCCGGTGGTGCTGACGTACACCATACTGGCTATGGTGGTGTGCAGCGGGGCCTTCGTGGGGTATCTGTACCTGCGGGGCGATACGGGTGCCACTGCCGAGGACACCGCTAACTATGTCAGCGCGCTGGAGAACGGCTGGAAGCTGCTGGGCGCCACGGTGGGTATGCTGGTATCCAACATCGCCGACCGGAAGCACATCCGGTTCGAGACACAGGCGGTGTGGTGGGCGCAGCTCATCAAGCTGGTGGTGGGCTTTGGCTGTCTGCTGGCCATACGCTCCGGGCTGAAAGCGCCGCTGATCGCCCTGCTGGGCGGCAACGCCGCCATCGCCGGGGGCATCCGCTACCTGCTGGTGGTGCTGTTCGCCGGGTGTGTCTGGCCGCTGACCTTCTGGGGCTTCAGCCGGCTGGGGAGAAGATGAACAACAGAAAAAGCGCATCCCCCGGCGTGTGCCGGGGGATGCGGTGCGTTATGGGGGACTGTCTCACTCGGTGACGGTGAGGGTGGGGTGCATGAGCGGGTCAAAGGTGGCGAGGACGCGGTCGCCCTCCACGGTATATTCGCTCCACAGGCGGATCTCGGCGCAGCGCTGCACCCGGTAAAGGGTGATGCTGTGGATGGGCGTGGGTTCGGAGTAGGCTTGGTCGCGACAGTAGACATCGGTACTCTCGTCGCCGCGGAAGACGACGCAGAGGTCGTCACACTGGAGCACACCGGGTATGTCGCAGCTGCCGGTGTAAACGTTCTTGCGCAGCTGGCCGTGGAAGGAAACGGGAACGGTCTCGATGGCAGAATCGAGCGGGCTGGCATGGTACAGGCCGGTGCCGTCGAAGTCGATGGCCACGCCCCTGTCCCGGCAGGCGAAAATAAGTACGGCGGTGAACAGCAGCAGGATGGGAAGCAAGACCTTGCGGGATGTCCATATCTGTCGCATGGGGAGTCCTCCTTTACAGTGTTGTACCTGCTGCAAGTATACCATCAGGCGGGGAGAAAATCAACAAAAAACCGTGCGCTGCACAGCAACGCACGGTTTTGTATGTACAGGAGGTCAGACGGCCTCCTTGGGCTTCTTCAACGCCACGATGACGCCCACGGTGATCAGCACCGCACCGATGACGCTCATCACCGTGATCTGCTCGTCCAGCAGCAGGTAGCCCACCACCAGCGTCACGAAGGGGGAGGCGTACAGATAGTTGTTGGTGATGACCACGCCCAGCCGCTGGAAGGCGATGTTCCAGATGGCGAAGCACACGGCGTTGCCGAACACGCCCAGGAACAGCCAGCTCAGCAGGACGTTGGTCTGGGTGAACAGGGGGTGCAGGTCGGGCATACCGTCCGTCAGCAGCATCAGCGGCACAGCGGTGATGAAGGCCCACAGCATGACGCGGCGGGTGACCAGGAAGTTGTCGTACTGCTCGGTGTATTTCTTGATAAGGATGGAGTACACGGCCCACATGAGGGCGGCGGCCAGGGCGATCAGGTCGCCCAGAGGGTTCAGGTGGAAGGTCAGCTGGCCGTTGAGCACCACCAGCACCACGCCGGCGATGGCGATGACCGCGCCGATGTACACGAACTTGCCCAGGCGCTCGCCATTGCGGGAGAACAGCTGGGCCAAAATGACCGTCAGGATGGGGGACAGGGCGATGATGATGCTGACATTGGCGGCGAAGGTGTAGGTCAGCGCTGTATTCTGCAGGAAGAAGTAGAAGCTGCCGCCGGTAACGCCGATGAGGATGAACATCAGCTCGTCCTTCCAGGGGAGCTTCAGAGTCTTGGGCCGCAGCGCCCACAGCGTGATATAGGCCAGGCCCATCCGCAGGGGGATGATCTGGATAGCGGTATAGGCGGTGAGCATCTGCTTGGTCAGCACGAAGCAGCTGCCCCACACCAGAATGGTGAAAATGGCGTACACATGGCCCATGACTTTTTGCGTGGCGGACATGGCGGTTCTCTCCTTATGATTCTATTTCTCTCATCTCACGCGGCAGCTGGCCGCAAAAAATCATTATACACGGCGGGAAAGAAAAAATCCAGTAGTTCCCGGGTATTTTCTTCCAAATGCCTTAACTTTCTATTAAGACGCTTGAAATGCGCTTGTTTTTTTTGCCATCCGTGGTATGATGGTAGCTATGAAAAATCAAGGAGGAAAGACTATGCACGCAGCGCTGGTCATCATGGCGGCGGGGATCGGTTCCCGCTACGGCGGCAGCAAGCAGACCGACGGCGTGGGGCCCCACGGAGAGATACTGATGGAGTACGGTGTGTACGACGCGGTGCGGGCGGGCTTTGACAAGGTCGTGTTCATCATCAAGCCGGATATGCGGGAGCTGATGGAGCGCCTGTGCGGCAATATGGCGTCCCGGCTGCACACGGCGGACGGGCGGGCCGTGGAGGTCCGTTACGCCTATCAGGACGACACGACACTGCCGGCGTGGTATACAAAGCCGGCGGGGCGAACAAAGCCCTTCGGCACGGCTCACGCGGTGCTGTGTACCCGCGATATCGTACACGAGCCCTTCTGTGTCATCAACGCCGACGATTTCTACGGCGCGGACGCTTACCGCACCATATATGCGGAGCTGCAGCGCCTGCCGGAGACGGGCGCGGCCACCATGGTGGGCTATCTGCTGAAGAACACCGTCACTGCCCATGGCACCGTGTCCCGGGGTGTGTGCCATGTGAAGGACGGGTATCTCAGCGACATCCGCGAGACGCTGAAGATCGCCCTGCTGCAGGACGGCGTCATCCGGGATGAGGATACCGGAGCGGTGCTGGACGGCGACACGGTGGTGTCCATGAACTTCTGGGGCTTTGCCCCCTCTGTCTTCGACGCGTTGGAGACGTATTTCCACGACTTCCTCCGCAGCGAGGCGGGGCAGTCGGTGAAGGCCGAGTGCCTGCTGCCCACCATGGTGGGCGACCTGCTGGCGGCGGGAGAGCTGCGTGTCAGCGTGCTGAAGTCGGCGGACCGCTGGTTCGGCATGACATATCACGAGGACCGCGCCCGTGTGGTACGGGAGCTTATCAAACTGCACGAGACGGGGGCATACCCCGAGGAATTGAGGTAACAGAATGGATTACGAAAGAGAACGCCGCCGGCAGAAGCGCTACCGGGAGGCCATGCGGAACCGCATCATCGCCGCCGTGCTGCTGGCCGGCATTATCGTGGGTGCGATATTCATCATCAAGGGCTGCAAAAAGGACGATGCTCCGGCGGACGACGCCCAGAACACGAATCAGTCCGTGGACAATGTAGGCGACACTACGACACCGGATAACGTCATCGTGGACGACGAGCTGCTGACACTGGTGAACCCCTGGAACCCCCTGCCCGATGACTGGACGGTGGACCTGGTGACACTGGATGACGGCCACCGGGTGGACAGCCGCTGCTATGAGGCGTATATGGAGATGATCAACGCCTGCAAGGCGGCGGGCTACAGCCCGGTCAACTGCTCCAGTTACCGCGCGCAGGAGACGCAGCAGAGCCTGTACGACAACAAGGTGCAGCGGCTCATCAGCAGCGGCATGAGTGAGGACGAGGCCAAAACCGAGGCGGCCAAGGCCGTGGCCATCCCCGGCACCAGCGAGCATCAGCTGGGCCTGGCGGTGGACCTGGTGGACGCCAATATGCAGGACCTGACCTCTGCTCAGGAGAGCACGGAGACCCAGAAGTGGCTCATGGCCAATTCCTGGCGGTACGGCTTCATCCACCGCTACCCCAACGGAAAGACCGATATCACCGGTATCATCTATGAGCCGTGGCACTACCGCTATGTGGGCAAGGACGCGGCACAGGAGATCTTCAACCGGGATATCACACTGGAGGAGTATCTGGGCAAGACGGAGCATTGATGGATATAAAGGGAGGGGCCGTCCGGCCCCTCCCTTTATACGAAGACATGAAGAAGTTATTTGCAGTTTTTCGCGTTCTTGGCGTTCTTGGTATTGGTGTTTTCCGTGTTGTCGGTGGTGTTGGTGTTCTTGGTGTTTTTGGTGTTCTTCGTGTTATCCATGAGATATACCTCCATTTTCTGTACCCTTTGTACCTCAGGTACAACCATAGTTTCACCGCCGCCGCAGAAAATATGTAAAAAAATTCTGGAAAAAGCCGTTGACAAACACGCCGGGATAGTATAAAATATCCGAGAAAACAAAGAAGGTCGGTGCATCCGCCTCACCTCCAGCAACGGCAAAGAGGTCAACAGCGTCATACAAGCGCCCGAAAGGGCTGTTTGTGTTGTTTCGCGGATGCCCGGAGCGTCCGCGTTTTTATTTTGGATTGGAGGTGCTTCGGTATTAGCAAGGTACAGCATCAACTGAACGAGGAGATCACCGACAAGGAGATCCGACTGATCGGCGAGAATGGCGAGCAGCTGGGCATCGTGTCCGGCGAGGAGGCGCTGCGTACCGCAGAGGAGCAGGGCCTGGATCTGGTAAAGATCTCTCCGCAGGCAACGCCTCCGGTGTGCAAGCTGATGAACTACGGCAAGTACAAGTTCGAGCAGAGCAAGCGCGAGAAGGAAGCCAGAAAGAACCAGCACGTTGTCGAGATCAAGGAGATCCGTATGTCTCCGGGCATCGACGTGGGCGACTTCAACACCAAGCTGAAGAACGCGCAGAAGTTCCTGTCCGACGGCAACCGCGTCAAAGTCTCCGTCCGCTTCCGCGGCCGCGAGATGGCGCACACCGAGATCGGACGCGATCTGCTCAACAAGTTCGCCGAGCTGTGTACCGAGGTGTCCACCCTGGACAAAGCCGCCAAGCTGGAGGGCCGGAATATGTCTATTTTCCTGTCCCCCAAGGTCGGCAAATAAGCATTTCATTCGCAAAGGATCATATTGGAAGGAGAAAACAACTATGCCTAAACTGAAGACCCATAGCGGCGCAAAAAAGCGCTTCAATCTGACGAAGACCGGCAAGGTCAAGAGAGCTCACGCGTTCAAGAGCCACATCCTGACCAAGAAGGACACCAAGCGTGGCCGTCGTCTGCGCAGCACCACCTATGCTGACTGCACCACCGAGGCGACCATCCGCAAGATGATCCCCTACAAATAAGATACGTTTTCGTTAGAATAGGAGGCAATTAGAATATGGCACGTGTTAAAGGCGCAATGATGGCGCGTAAAAGAAGAAACAAGACGCTGAAGCTGGCTAAGGGCTACTGGGGCGCCAAGTCCAAGCATTTCAAGATGGCCAATGAGCAGGTCATGAAGTCTCTGACCTACGCCTATGTGGGCCGCCGTCTGAAGAAGCGGGACTTCCGTCAGCTGTGGATCACCCGTATCTCCGCCGCTGTGAAGCCCAACGGTCTGAACTACTCCACCTTCATGCACGGTCTGAAGGTCGCCGGCATCCAGATCAACCGCAAGATGCTGTCCGAGATGGCCATCAGCGATCCCGTGGCGTTTACCGCTCTGTGCGAGATCGCCAAGAAGGCGTAAATCTTGTGCACATACAGCGCTCTGCCGAAGGCAGGGCGCTGTTTTTCGCATTTCGGTGCTGGAAAAAGCTTGACAATACTGCTATAATACCCCTGAAAAGATCATGGAAAGGATGAATGACCATGTATTGCATCAGAAAAGTCAACGACGACTACACCTGGGTGGGCGCGGATTGCCGCCGTCTGGCCCTGTTCGAGGGCGTGTTCGGCGTGCCCGACGGCGTCAGCTTCAACAGCTATCTCCTGATGGACGACAAGACTGTCCTGTTCGACACGGTGGACAGCGCCGTGCGTACCACCTTCCGTGAAAATGTGGCCCACGTCCTGAACGGCAGAGCGCCGGACTATCTGGTGGTCCACCACATGGAGCCGGACCACGCTGCCGAGATGGCCGACCTGGCCCGGCAGTACCCGGATATGGCCATCCTGTGCAGTGCCGCCGCCAAGAACATGATCGCCCAGTTCTTCGACGCGGAGCTGGCCGGCCGCGTCACCGTGGTGAAGGAGGGTGACACCCTCTGCACCGGCCGCCATACCCTGCGCTTTATCGCCGCGCCCATGGTCCACTGGCCGGAGGTGCTGATGACCTATGACGAGACGGACAAACTGCTGCTGTCCGCCGATGCTTTCGGCAGCTTCGGCGCGCTGAACGGTACCCTGTTCGCCGATGAGGTGGACTTCGACCGGGAGGTGCTGGACGAGGCACGGCGGTATTATACCAACATCGTGGGCAAGTACGGCGCACAGGTCCAGGCGGTGCTGCAAAAGGCCGCTGGACTGGATATCCGTATGCTGCTGCCGCTCCACGGCCATGCCTGGCGGCAGGACCTGGGCTATATCCTGGGCAAATACGACCTGTGGAGCCGTTGGGAGCCGGAGGTCCGCGGCGTGATGATCGCCTACGCTTCCGTATACGGCAACACGGAGAACGCCGCCAATATCCTGGCCTGCCGTCTGGTGGAGCAGGGGGTAAAGGTGAAGATGTACGATGTGTCCGTGACCCACAGCTCCTATGTGGTGTCCGACGCCTTCAAGTACAGTCACCTGGTGTTTGCCGCACCCACCTATAACGGCGGCGTGTTTATCACCATGGACGAGGTCCTGCGGGACATCGCCTCCCACGGCCTGCAGAACCGCGGCTTTGCCCTGCTGGAAAACGGCACCTGGGCGCCGGTCACCGCCCGGCAGATGGCCGCCCTGCTGGAGCCCCTGAAGGGCTGGCGGCAGGTGGGGGAGAGCGTGACCGTCCGTTCCGCCGCCCACGCGCCCCAGCTGGCGGCCATCGAGGGCCTGGCCGCCGCCCTGATTGCGGATATTTCCGGGGAAAAGCAGTAAAAAACTGCGGAAAACGGGCAAAAACTTCTTGCATTATGCCGTGCCGCGTGGTATTATATTGCGGTAAATCCGCACAGCTTCAGACTTTCGGTCGGTGCCGCAAGGTTGGCCGGAGGGCGGAAGAGGCTGGAGGTACAAACTAAAATAAAAGGAGAAACAAACCAACATGGCAAATCAGAACGTCGTATCCATGAAGTCCCTGCTGGAGGCAGGTGTCCACTTCGGTCACCAGACCCGCCGCTGGAACCCCAAGATGGCTCCCTATATCTACACGGAGCGCAACGGCATCTATATCATCGACCTGCAGAAGACCGTGAAGAAGCTGGAGGAGGCCTATGCCTTCGTGCGTCAGCTGTCCGAGAACGGCCAGACCCTGCTGTTCGTGGGTACCAAGAAGCAGGCACAGGAGGCCATCAAGGACGAGGCTGCCCGCTGCGGCCAGTACTACGTCAACGCCCGTTGGCTGGGCGGCATGATGACCAACTTCAAGACCATGCGTACCCGTATCGACCGTCTGAACCAGCTGAAGACCATGCAGGCTGACGGTACCTTCGATATGCTGCCCAAGAAGGAAGTCATCAAGCACCTGGGCGAGATCGAGAAGCTGGAGAAGTACCTGGGCGGCGTGAAGGAAATGAAGAAGCTGCCCGGCGCCCTGTTCATCGTGGACACCCGCAAGGAGCGCAACGCCATCGCCGAGGCGCACCGTCTGGGCATTCCTGTTGTGGCTATCGCCGATACCAACTGCGATCCCGATGAGATCGATTACCCCATCCCCGGCAACGACGACGCCATCCGCGCCATCAAGCTGATCGCCTCCGTTATGGCCAACGCCATGATCGAGGGCCGTCAGGGCGAGCAGGTGGAGGAGGCCGCCGAGGCCAAGGACGCCGAGTAAGCCAACTCGATAGATACCGCGTAACGCACGGGGCAGGGAAGTGTCCCTGCCCCTTTTAATTCAACTTTTACAGGAGGAAATACAAATGGCTTTTACTGCTGCTGATGTGAAGACCCTGCGCGAGATGACCAGCGTGGGTATGATGGACTGCAAGAAGGCGCTTGTCGAGTGCGACGGCGATATGGACAAGGCTGTCGAGTGGCTGCGCGAGAAGGGCCTGGCCAAGGCCGCCAAGAAGGCCGGCCGCATCGCCGCCGAGGGTATGTCCTATGCCCTGACCGAGAACGGCGTGGGCGTCGTGGTCGAGGTCAACTGCGAGACCGACTTCTGCGCCAAGAGCGACCTGTTCGTGGCCTTCGTCAAGGACATCGCCAAGGTCATCGCCGAGCAGGATCCCGCCGATGTGGACGCCCTGATGAACTGCAAGTATGTCGGCTCCGACCTGACCGTTTCCGAGACCATGCCCGAGAAGGTCATGTCCATCGGTGAGAACCTGCAGATCCGCCGCTTCGTCCGCTTCTCCGAGAACACCAGCGTGGGCTACGTCCATGCCGGCGGCAAGATCGGCGTGCTGGTGAACCTGGCTGTGGACGGCGGCATCGACGCCACCGAGATCGGCAAGAACGTCGCCATGCAGATCGCGGCCCTGAACCCCCGCTTCTGGGACAAGTCCCAGGTCACCGATGAGGTGCTGGCCGAGGAGAAGAAGATCGCGCTGGCCCTGATGGACACCGATCCCAAGATGGCCTCCAAGCCCGAGGCCGTCAAGGAGAAGATCGTCATGGGCAAGATGAACAAGTTCTACGAGGAGAACTGCCTGCTGCAGATGGAGTTCGTCCGCGGCGACATCTTCCAGGGCAGCGTGGAGAAGTATATCGCCGACGCCGCCAAGAAGCTGGGCGGCTCCGTCAAGTTCGTGGATGCCGTTCGCTTCCAGACCGGCGAGGGCATCGAGAAGAAGCAGGAGGACTTCGCCGCTGAGGTCGCTGCGCAGATGAACATGGGCAAGTAATTGCAGATGCACAAAACACCCTTCGGCTCACGCCGAGGGGTGTTTTTTCGCACATAAAAAGGACCGCCGTGAGGCGGTCCTTTTTATGTGCGGATATGTCAGGAAACGAGCACGTGGATGCGCCCCGCGGGCTCACCGTACTTGTCGGCGGCAACGGTGCCGTTCAGCACGGTGGTGATGTAGTCCATGACCACCTCGTCCATGGGGATGCCCAGGTCGTAGTTGGCGGTGGCGTTGACAAAGCGGTAGTAGGTGTCGCCGCCGCTGGCCATAAAGTCGTTGGTGGCGATGGTGTACGTGGCCGCCGGGTCAAAGTCCTTGCCGCCCACGGTCTTGATGGTCACACGGTTGATGGTCTTTGGGGCAAAGTAGGTGGTGCCGGGATACTCGTCGCCCTGGTCATAGCCCTTGGTGGTGTCCACGGTGAACTCGATGCCGGATACCTGGGGGAAGCCGCCGATGGCCTCCGGCGTGCAGAAGGTGGAGGCCTCCAGCACCTCCAGCAGCTCCTCACCGGTGATCTTGATGATGCTCAGGGTGTTGCCGAAGGGCAGCACGGTGTTGACGTCCTTCTTGGTGATGTCGCCGGCCTCGATGGTGGCGCGGATGCCGCCGCCGTTGGTGATGGCCGCGTCAACGGTCTCGCCCTGCTGCTCGGCGCCCCACACCAGCGCATCGGTGATCAGGTCGCCCAGATTGGTCTCCTGCGTGCGGTTGCCGGGGTCCTTCTCGCCGTTCAGCGTCACCTCGGTCTTGGCGAACACTGTGCCGTAGTCGGCCTCGATCTCGGCGATGATGGCGGCGGCGCGGGCGGCGATGGCGTCGTCGGCCGCCACCATGTCCTCGGTGGACAAGCACGTGGTGGTGATGGTGCTGTCCTTGATGGTCACAACGCCGATGTTCTCCAGCTTCGTGCCGGTAGAGGTCAGGATGGTGTCGCCCACCTTACGGTCCGTGTTGGTCTTTTCAACGATCTCCTCCTCAGTGGAGTGGGAGTGACCGTCGATGAACACGTCGATTCCGGTGACCTTGTTCAGCAGGTCGATAGAGCGGTTGCCGGTGGCGGCGGTCTCGTCGTCGATGCCCAGGTGGCCCAGGCAGATAACATAGTTGCAGCCCTCGTCCTCACGCAGCATATTCGCCATATCCTGCGCGATCTGATACAGCTCCTCACCGCCGGCGAAGGTCACGCCCTGGATCTTACCGGGGTGGGCCTTTGTGGCGGTCTCCGGGGTGTCCAGACCGAACACGCCGATCTTGGTGCCGCCGGGGGTGGTGAACACGGCCGCATCGTCAAAGGCCAGCTCGCCGTTGTACTTCACGTTGGCGGCCAGCACGGGGAACTGGGCGTTCTCCATGTTCTTCTTCAGCGCCTCAAAGCCGTAGTCGAACTCGTGGTTGCCCAGCGCCACAGCGTCGTAGCCCACCATGTTCATCAGCTCCACAGCCGTTGCACCCTCAGACACACTCACAGCGGTGTCGCCCTGACTGAAGTCGCCGGCGTCCAGGATCAGCACATACGCGCCCTCAGACTCATACTGGCTGGCCAGCGCCGCTACCTTGGCGTAGTTGGAAACAGCGCCGTGGACGTCGTTGGTGTGAAGGATCACCACGGGCTCCGTGGCGGTGGCGTCCTTGCCGGGAGCGGGCTTTTTTTCGCCGCAGGCCACCAGGGTGAACACCATGGCCAGGGCCAGCAGCAAAGACAGCAGCTTTTTCTTCATACTCCTTATTCCTTCCTTTCAGCGTTTTTGCACATTTTCTGCGCCTGCTGTATGGCCATTGTACCGTATTCCACGGCTGAACGCAAGCTTTTCCCGGTTTTTATTTTACATGGATTTTACACCAGCGGGATTTTTCCCTTTACATTGGGCACTTACAATAAAAACCGTACAAGGGAGTTATCCAAAACGACGAAAGAAACGAGGTAATACATATGAAGAAGATCATTGCACTGGTCCTGACCGCCCTGCTGGCCCTGAGCCTGGTGGCCTGCGGCAGCGAGACCAAGACCGACGACGCTGACAAGACCGAGGACAAGACCTCCACCGAGCTGACCGGCACCGTCTCCACCGACGGCTCCACCTCCATGGAGAAGGTCATCGGCGCCTTGAGTGAGTCCTTCATGGCGCAGAACGGCGGCGTCACCGTTAACTACAACCCCACCGGCTCCGGCTCCGGCATCACCGCCGTGCAGGAGGGCACCTGCGACATCGGCCTGTCCTCCCGTGCGCTGAAGGATGAGGAGAAGTCCGCCGGCCTGAAGGAGACTGTGCTGGCCTATGACGGCATCGCCATCATCGTTCACCCCGACAACCCCGTCAGCGACCTGTCCGTTGAGCAGATCGCCAAGCTGTACACCGGCGAGATCACCAACTGGAAGGACGTGGGCGGCAATGATGCCGAGGTGGTCCTCATCGGCCGCGAGGCCGCCAGCGGCACCCGCGATGGCTTCGAGTCCATCACCGGCACCAAGGACAAGTGCCAGTATCGTCAGGAGCTGACCTCCACCGGTGATGTGATCACCGCCGTCAGCCAGAACCCCGATGCCATCGGCTACGCCTCTCTGGCCTCCATCAAGGACACCGTCAAGGCCCTGAACGTGGATGGCGTCACCCCCGGCGAAGCCACCGTCAAGGACGGCAGCTATAAGGTCCAGCGTCCCTTCGTGCTGGTGACTGTGGACGGCAAGGTCCTCTCTCCCGCGGCCCAGGCGTTCTTTGACTACGCCACTTCCTCCGACGCAGCTTCCATCATCGCCAAGGCCGGCGCTGTGGCAGTCGCAGGTTAACAAGTAAGGCACGGACACAGGCGACATCCCCGCGCGGGGTGCCGCCTTGCCCCGTATCTGCTGAGGTGCATATATGAAAGCAAAACGATTTATGGAGAACGCCATCCATGGCTTCTTTCTGCTGATGGGTCTGGTGACGGTGGGCTGCGTGCTGCTGATCTCCGTCTACCTTGTCGTCTCCGGCATCCCCGCTATCCGTGAGATCGGCCTTGTGAAGTTCCTCTTTGGCCCCGTGTGGAATTCCAACGCGGCGGAGCCTCAGTTCGGCATCCTGCCCTTTATCCTTACCAGTATTTACGGTACTGCGGGCGCGATCCTGCTGGGCGTGCCCGTGGGCTTTATGACCGCCGTGTTTCTGGCCAAAATAGCCCCGCCGAAGCTGAAGACCGCCGTCTCCGCCGCGGTGAGCCTGCTGGCGGGCATCCCCTCCGTGGTCTACGGTCTGGTGGGTATGCTGGTGCTGGTGCCGGGCATCCGTCAGGTCTTCCATATTCCCGACGGCTCCGGCCTGCTGGCGGCCATCATCGTGCTGGCGATCATGATCCTGCCCTCCATTATCAACGTGGCCATGACGGCCCTGGAGGCGGTGCCCCGTGAGTACGAGGACGCCTCTCTGGCGCTGGGCGCCACCGCCACGGAGACCTGGTTCAAGGTGTCTGTCCCCGCCGCCCGCAGCGGCATCGCCGCCGCGGTGGTGCTGGGCGTAGGCCGCGCCATCGGCGAGGCCATGGCCGTGATGATGGTCTCCGGCAACGTGCCCAATATGCCCTCCCTGTTCCAGAGCGTGCGGTTCCTGACCACCGCCGTGGCCAGCGAGATGGGCTACGCGGCGGCAGGTCTGCAGCGTCAGGCGCTGTTCTCCATCGCGCTGGTGCTGTTCCTGTTCATCATGCTCATCAACGCCGCGCTCAATTTCTTCCTCAAGCGAAGTAAGGAGAAGTGACCATGGACAAACATCAATTCTCTGCCCGCCGCCGTATCTGGGGCGGGACCATGCGGGGCCTGATGGTCCTCTGCGCCGCCGTTACCTGCGCGCTGGCGGTGTTTCTCATCGTCTATGTGCTCGTCAAGGGCGTGCCCAACCTGAGCTGGCAGCTGCTGAGCACCAAGCCCAGCTATCTGGACGGCTCCATCGGTATCCTGCCGGATATCATCACCACCGTCTGCACGGTGCTGACCACGCTGCTGGTGGTGCTGCCCCTGGGCGTCTGCGCCGCCGTGTACCTGACGGAGTATGCCGCCAACAAGAGGGTAGTGGCCGTTATCGAGTACGCCGCCGAGACGCTGTCCGGCATCCCCTCCATTATCTACGGCCTGGTGGGCCAGATGTTCTTCTGCCAGTTCCTGGGCATGAAGAAATCCCTTCTCGCCGGCGCCATGACCCTGGTCATCATGAACCTGCCCACCATCATGCGTACTACGCAGGAGAGCCTGAAGACCGTGCCCCAGTCCTACCGCGAGGGCGCCTTCGGTCTGGGCGCCGGCAAGTGGCGCACCATCCGCACGGTGGTGCTGCCCGGCTGTGTGGACGGCGTGCTCACCGGCTGCATTCTGGCCGTGGGCCGTATCCTGGGCGAGACGGCGGCCCTGCTGTACACCGCGGGCTTTGCCCACACGCTGTACAACAGCCTGCGTGCCACGCTGGAGGGCTCCGGCGCCACACTGTCCGTGGCCCTGTATGTCTACGCCAAGGAGCAGGGCGAGTTCGATGTGGCCTTCGCCATCGCCGCCATCCTCATGGCGCTGGCCCTGCTCATCAACCTGGCGGCTATGCTGACCGGGCGTTACTTCAAGAAACGGAGGAGCCTATGAGCGATATCATCACCGTAAACGATCTGAACCTGTGGTACGGTCCCACCCAGGCGCTGCACCACGTCACCATATCCGTGCCGGAGCACAGCATTACTGCCCTCATCGGCCCCTCCGGCTGCGGCAAGTCCACATTTCTTAAAACGCTGGACCGTATGAACGACCTGATCCCCGGCGTAAAGGTGGAGGGCCAGGTGCTCTACAAGGGACAGGACATTTACGCCCCCGGCGTGGACGTCAGCCAGCTGCGCCGTGAGGTGGGCATGGTGTTCCAAAAGCCCAACCCCTTCCCCATGAGCATCTACGACAACGTGGCCTACGGCCCCCGTACCCATGGCATCCGCAACAAAGCCAAGCTGGACGAGCTGGTGGAGCAGTCCCTGCGGCGTGCCGCCATCTGGGACGAGGTGAAGGACCGCCTGAAAAAGAATGCCCTGGGCCTCTCCGGCGGCCAGCAGCAGCGTCTGTGCATCGCCCGTGCCCTGGCGGTGGAGCCCACCGTGCTGCTGATGGATGAGCCCACCTCGGCCCTGGACCCAATCTCCACCTCCCGTATCGAGGAGTTGGCGGTGGAGCTGAAGCAGCATTACACCATCGTCATCGTCACCCACAATATGCAGCAGGCCCTGCGTATCTCGGACCGCACCGCCTTCTTCCTGCTGGGCGAGCTGGTGGAGTACGGCGACACGGAGACCATGTTCTCCACGCCCAGCGAAAAGCGCACCGAGGATTACATCACCGGGAGGTTTGGATAATGCGTAGTCAATTCGATAAACAGCTGGCCCAGCTCCACCGCGAGCTCATCGAGATGGGTGCCCTGTGCGAGCAGGTCATCGCTCTGTCCTCTCAGGCCCTCACCAACCGCGATACCGCCCTGGCGGAGAAGGTCGCGCCCCTGGACCACGAGATCGACCGCAAGGAGCGCGACATCGAGAACCTCTGCCTGCGGCTCCTGCTTCAGCAGCAGCCGGTGGCCGGCGACCTGCGGCAGATCTCCGCTGCCCTGAAGATGATCACGGACATGGAGCGTATCGGCGACCAGGCCGACGATATTGCCGAGATCCTGCTCTGCCGCGCCGGCCGGCCTCTCAGCGCCGGCGACACCCTGCGGGATATGGCCCAGGCCACCATCCGCATGGTCAGCGAGAGCGTGGACGCCTATGTCCGGCAGGATGTGGACCTGGCCCAGCAGGTCATCGCCGCCGACGATGAGGTGGACGGCTATTTTGACCGGATCAAGGCCCATCTCATCGACCGTATCGCCAAGGACGTGGATGACGGCGAAGCCACACTTGACTTACTGATGATCGCCAAGTATTATGAACGTATCGGCGACCACGCCACCAACATCGCCGAGTGGGTGATGTTTTCTGTCACCGGCGTGCACAAGACCGAGGCCACTTGAGCCAAAAGGAGGGACCCCACATGATCTGGTGTGTAGAGGATGACGCCAGCATCCGCGATATCGAGCTGTATGCCCTGCGCTCCGCTGGGCTGGAGGCCGAGGGCTTTACCGACGGCGCCGCCTTCTGGCAGGCCCTGCAAAGCGAAAAGCCCGACCTGGTGGTGCTGGACGTGATGCTCCCCGGAATCGACGGCACGGAGCTGCTGGGCCGTATGCGCGCCTCCACGTCCCTGCGCCGCATCCCGGTCATTATGGCCACCGCCAAGGGCGCGGAGTATGACCGCGTCCGGGCGCTGGACGGCGGCGCGGATGACTATCTGACCAAGCCCTTCAGCGTCATCGAGCTGGTCTCCCGGGTCAAAGCGGTGCTGCGCCGCTGCCAGCCGGAGGGGGACAGCTCCATCCTCCGCAGCGGCGAGGTGTCGCTGGATATCCGTGCCCACACCGTCCTGTCCGGCGGCGAACGCGTCGACCTCACCTACAAGGAATACGAGCTGCTGCGCCTGTTCCTCAGCCACCCCGGCACGGCCTACACCCGCGATCGACTGATGGAGCTGGTCTGGGGCATGGATTACTGCGGCGAGAGCCGTACCGTGGATATGCACATCCGTACCCTGCGCCAGAAGCTGGGCAAAGCCGGCGCACACATCACCACGGTCCGCGGCGTGGGCTACCGTTGGGAGGAGACCATATGACAAAAAAGATATTTCGCTCCACCGTGGCGGTGGGGCTTGCGGTGCTGCTGGCCAGTCTGGTCATTATCATGGGCGCACTGTACACCTATTTCGGCCATGTCCAGGAGCAGCAGCTCCGGGATGAGCTGTCCATCGCCGCTGCGGCCATGGAGTCCGGCGACGGCGAGGCCTATCTGTCCAAGCTGCACTCCGACAATTACCGCATCACCTGGCTTCGCGCCGACGGCACGGTGCTCTATGATACGAAGGCTGACGCTGCGGCTATGGAGAACCACGCCCAGCGCGAGGAGGTCCGTCAGGCCCTGACCAACGGCACCGGTGAGTCCAGCCGTTACAGCGCCACTCTGCTGGAAAAGACCCTCTACTACGCCCGCCGGCTGCCGGACGGCACGGTCCTGCGCCTGTCCGCCAGCCGCGTCACCATGGGCGTGCTGCTTCTGAGTATGCTCTCCGCCATCCTGGCGGTCATCGCCGTGGCCCTGATCCTCTCCGGCATTCTGGCCGGCCGCGTGTCCCGCCGCATCACCCGCCCCCTGAACACCCTGGACCTGGAGCACCCCCTGGAAAACGACGCCTACGAGGAGCTTTCGCCCCTGCTGCGCCGACTGGAGCACCAGCGGCGTCAGATCGACGATCAGCTGCGTTCTCTGCGCCGCCGGTCCGAGGAGTTTGAACAGATCACCGCCAGCATGACCGAGGGCCTGGTACTGGTGGATAACGGCGGCACCATCCTCAGCATGAACCCTGCCGCCTGCGCCGTGTTCCACACCGATGCGGCCTGCGTGGGCCAGCCTCTGCTGACCGTGGAGCGCGGCAGCGCCGTCAGCCACGCCCTCCACGATGCCATGGACACCGGCCACGGCGAGACCCGTATGGAGCGCGACGGCCGCGAGTATCAGTTCGACATGACCCGTATCCAGGCCGACGGCGAGGTGGTGGGCGCGGTGCTGCTGACCTTCGACGTCACCGAGCAGGCCTACGCCGAGCGCAACCGCCGCGAGTTCACCGCCAACGTCTCCCATGAGCTGAAGACCCCGCTTCAGGGCATCATCGGCAGCGCCGAGCTGCTGGAGAACGGCATGGTCCGGCCTGACGATGTGCCCCGCTTCGTGGGCCATATCCGCGGCGAGGCCCAGCGCCTGGTGACGCTGATCAACGACATCCTCCGCCTGTCTGAGCTGGACGAGGGCGGCAGCCTGCCCACCGAGCCGGTGGAGCTGCTCTCCCTCTGCACCGACACGGTCAAGTCGCTGGAGAGCGCCGCGCAGCAGCGCCAGATCACCATGACCGTCACCGGCGAGGCCGTTACGGTCTCCGGTGTCCGCCGCCTGTTGACCGAGACGGTCTTCAACCTCTGCGACAACGCCATCAAGTACAATAAGGACGGCGGCAGCGTCGCCGTCGCCGTGGGCCGTGACGGCCCCGACGCCGTGGTCACGGTGGCCGATACCGGTATCGGTATCCCGCCGGAGCACCAGGGCCGCGTCTTCGAGCGCTTCTACCGCGTGGACAAGAGCCACTCCAAGGCCTCCGGCGGTACCGGATTGGGCTTGTCCATCGTCAAGCACGCCGTGGCTTATCACCACGGCACCGTCACGCTGGACAGCCGTGAGGGGGAGGGCACCACCTTTACCCTCCGCCTGCCGTTGGAAGCGTAAACGCGAAAATGCCCGCCTCTGCGGGCGGGCATACAAAAAGACCACCCGATAGGGTGGCCTTTTTTGTCACAAATGCGCCTTTGCGTGGGCACAGATGGCGTCAAAGGTCTTCTGACTGATATCGTGTTCGATCTTGCAGGCATCTGTCTCCGCCGTAGCGGCGTCGATGCCCAACGCCATCAGGAATTTCGTCAGCGTGTGGTGCCGGTCCAGCATACGCTCGGCGATGGCCATACCGCTGGCCGTCAGGGTGATGAGTCCGTCCTTGTCCATCGTGATATAGCCGTTTTCCCGCAGCCGTTTGGTGGCATAGGTCACGCTGGGTTTTGTCACGCCCAGATGCTCGGCTACGTCGATGGAGCGAATATATCCATGTTGCTGCTGCATCATCAGCATCGTCTCTAAATAGTCCTCGGAAGCGCGCAGTATCTGCATAAAAAGTATCACCAACTTTCCCCAATACACTTTTAACAGCATACCACAATTTTCACAAACTTACAAGTGCGGTAAAAAAATTTCGTTCTCCCTATTGACAAAGAGGGTTTGAGGTATTAAACTGTGCCATAGGTTAAGGGAGGCTAACCGTCGTGGTCCGCTATGGACCGGGAAAGTCCTTTCAAAACCGCTTTTTTCAGACACAGGGTTAGCGCAAGCTAACCGTGAAACGGAGGGATATACATGATGCCTTTGATGCTGGCAGACGCCGGAACGGAGCAGCTCATCCACAAGGTGGGCGGCAGCCCGGAGGTAAAAAAGCACCTGGAGGACCTGGGCTTCACCCCGGGCAGCACCGTCACGCTGGTGTCCGCCATGGGCGGCAACGTCATCGTGAAGGTCAAGGAGTCCCGCGTGGCCATCAGCGAGGAAATGGCCCGCAAGATCATGGTCTGATAGCCGCGCCAAGCGGTTATTGTATTTGAGAAACAGAAATATCACATAGAAGGAGAGCAGAAGCATGAAAACATTGCGTGAAGTCAAGATCGGCGAGACCGTCAAGGTCGTCAAGCTCCACGGCGAGGGCCCCGTCAAGCGCCGTATCATGGATATGGGCATCACCAAGGGCGTGGAGGTCTATGTCCGCAAGGTAGCCCCTCTGGGCGATCCCATGGAGGTCACTGTCCGCGGCTACGAGCTGAGCCTGCGTAAGGCCGACACCGAAATGATCGAGGTCGAGTAATGACCTGCAGTACCGTGTTCCGGTGCCGGAAATACGTCCGTTATTTAAATTCATCTGTATATAGGTTCAACAAGATTAACCGGAAGGAGAGACACTATGGAAAAACAGATAAAGATCGCGTTGGCAGGTAACCCCAACTCTGGCAAGACCACCCTGTTCAACGCGCTGACCGGCTCCAACCAGTTCGTGGGCAACTGGCCCGGCGTTACGGTGGAGAAGAAAGAGGGCAAGCTGAAGAAGCACGATGACGTGGCCATCATGGACCTGCCCGGTATCTACTCCCTGTCCCCCTACACCCTGGAGGAAGTGGTCGCCCGTAACTACCTGATCACCGAGCGCCCCGACGCCATCCTGAACATCATCGACGGTACGAACCTGGAGCGTAACCTGTACCTGACCACCCAGTTGACCGAGCTGGGCATCCCCGTGGTTATCGCCATCAACATGATGGACGTGGTCCGCAAGAACGGCGATAAGATCAACGTGGAGGAGCTGAGCCGTGAGCTGGGCTGCAAGATCGTGGAGATCTCCGCCCTGAAGGGCGAGGGCATTATGGAGGCCGCCGAGGCCGCTGTGCAGGCCGCCAAGTCCACCAAGACCGTTCCCATGCACACCTTCTCCGGCCCCGTGGAGCACGCCATCGCCCACATCGAGGAGGCCGCCGTACATAACCTGCCCGAGGAGCAGCAGCGCTGGTACGCCATCAAGATCTTCGAGCGCGATGACAAGGTGCTGGATCAGCTGAAGATCGACCCGACCGTCATGGCCCACATCGAGGAGGACATCAAGGCCGCCGAGAAGGAGCTGGACGACGACGCCGAGAGCATCATCACCAACGAGCGCTATGTGTACATCGCCGAGATCATCAAGGCCTGCTATAAGAAGAAAAACGCCGGTCAGCTGTCCGCCAGCGACAAGATCGACCGCATCGTGACCAACCGCTGGCTGGGTCTGCCGATCTTCGCTCTGGTCATGTTCCTGGTGTACTACATCTCCATGGTCACCGTTGGCTCCGCCGCTACCGACTGGGCGAACGACGGCCTGTTCGGTGACGGCTGGCACCTGTTCGGCATCGGCTCCAAGGCATATACCGAGGCCAGCGACGAATATACCGCCGCCACCCAGGCCGTAGACGCCTTCCTGGGGCTGGACACCGAGGCGGAGGACTTCGATGCCGGCGCCGCCCTGGCCCGGATAAAGTCCTTCGTTCCCACCTCCGACACCGCCACCGTGGATGTGGAGGATGAGGAGACCCTGGCCGTCAACACCATGACCGCCTACTATGACGCCCTGCCCCAGGATGCCGACAAGCGGGACGATGTGGTGCAGATGACCTATGTGGACGCCGCGGCCTATCTGGAGGCAAATGGCTTTGAGGCCCCTGACCCCGCCGACTACGGCGTGTGGGTGCCCGGCGTTCCTGTGCTGGTGGGCAACGCGTTGGAGTCCGCCGGTGCTGCCGACTGGCTGTCCGGCCTGATCCTTGACGGTATCGTGGCCGGTGTCGGCGCGGTGCTGGGCTTCGTGCCCCAGATGCTGGTTCTGTTCCTGCTGCTGGCGTTCCTGGAGGCCTGCGGCTACATGGCGCGTATCGCCTTCGTTCTGGACCGTATCTTCCGTAAGTTCGGCCTGTCCGGTAAGTCCTTCATCCCCATGCTGATCGGCACCGGCTGCGGCATCCCCGGCGTTATGGCCTCCCGTACCATCGAGAACGAGCGTGACCGCCGCATGACCATCATGACCACCACGTTCATCCCCTGCGGCGCCAAGGTGCCCTTCATCGCCATGATCGCCGGCGCCATCTTCGGCGGCAGCGCATGGGTGTCCACCTCCGCTTACTTCATCGGCATGGCCGCCATCGTGATCTCCGGCATCATGCTGAAGAAGACCAAGATGTTCTCCGGCGAGCCTGCTCCCTTCGTTATGGAGCTGCCCGCTTACCACTGGCCCACTCTGGGCAACGTCCTCCGCTCCATGTGGGAGCGCGGCTGGTCCTTCATCAAGAAGGCCGGCACCATCATCCTGCTGTCCACCATCTTCGTCTGGTTCACCAGCTACTTCGGCTGGGTGGACGGCACCTTCCAGATGCTGTCCGATGAGCAGATCGACTGCTCCATCCTGGCGGCCATCGGCGGCGCCATCGACTGGATCTTCGCACCCCTTGGCTGGGGCAACTGGCAGGCGGTCGTCGCCTCCATCACCGGCCTGGTGGCCAAGGAGAACATCGTGGGCACCCTGGGCATCCTGTATGGCGGCGGCGACGGCACCGTGTATCAGAACATCGGCGCGGCCTTCACCGGCATCAGCGGCTTCAGCTTCCTGGTGTTCAACCTGCTGTGCGCTCCCTGCTTCGCCGCCATCGGCGCCATCAAGCGGGAGATGAACAACCGCAAGTGGACCTGGTTCGCCATCGGCTATCAGTGTGGCTTTGCCTATCTCATCAGCCTGATGATCAACCAGTTCGGCGGCCTGTTCACCGGCAGCGTCAATGTCATCGGCCTGATCTTCGCCCTGGCGGCCCTGGCCCTGATGGTCTATATGCTGGTGCGCCCCTATAAGGAGGCCACCAAGCTCAACGCCAAGGTCTGAGCAGCGCAAGCTGCCAATTCTGAAAAGGAGTGATCACCCATGCTGCATTGGATCAGCGCAAACCTCTCCACCATTCTCATCAGCATCGCCCTGTTAGCCATTGTAGTCCTTATCATCCGCGGCCTGGTCCGGCAGAAAAAGCAGGGAAAGTCCTCCTGCGGCGCGGGCTGCGCCCACTGCGCC